>Ga0307470_10000228_pt1 | contig 36586 bp, 33 predicted proteins | sample atmos_gasesAM3C__FD_204565 | JGI IMG/M metagenome (GOLD analysis project Ga0307470, IMG submission 204565) | Hardwood forest soil microbial communities from Morgan-Monroe State Forest, Indiana, United States - atmos_gasesAM3C_05 | ecosystem: Environmental > Terrestrial > Soil > Temperate forest... | reverse complement strand
GCTGCCAAACATGTCGGGAGCGATGGAGAAAGCAACTACCGGCATCAGCGACTCGATCAACCTGAACGAACCGCGCACGATTGCCGCGGACCCCACCGTAGTCAGCCGCATCTGGATGGGGCCGGACGCGATTCCCTTTTTCACTCCACTGCGCTTGAAGGGCACCGTCTACGAGCGCTTTACGAACAACACGTGGCGGCAGGGCCGCTACACCTTCGTTCCGATCGATAGCGTCGAAGGCAACGCGCGCGTGGCGCGTCCGGAAGGGTTCACCCGGCGAGCCAGCGTGCAGCAGCGTTTTCCGGTGGGGAACCGCCTCTTCCTTCCTGTCGGAACGTATCAGGTTTCCGGCGCCGGCCAGGTGGTCGAAGGACCGACGCGCGACATCTACTCGGTCTGGCAACCGCACCGGGACAACCTGTCATACGACATCGCCATCGCGCACAGCACCACGCCGCTACATCCCCAGCGCATTCGGGTCGCGAACTATCCGGTGACGCCTGCCGTTCGCGCGATGGCCCGTCAACTCGCCGGCAATGAAACCGCTCCGCTCCGCCGTGCCGCGGCGATCGAGACCTATCTCTCCACGCACTTCCGCTACGTCCCCGATCCGGCAGCGATCGGACACGCCATGACTGTCGACCAGTTCCTGCTTCAGGAGCGCCGCGGTCACTGCGAGTACTTCGCTGCCGGTATGGTGGCGCTGATGACCGCGCTCGACGTTCCCGCGCGCATCGTCGGTGGATTCTACGGCGGCACGCTCAATCCACTCACCGGCTACTTCAGCATCCGCCGCGAGGATGCACATGCCTGGGTCGAGGTGTGGGACGGCCAGACGTGGCAGACCTTCGATCCGACTCCTGCTGCGTTGCGGCCGGGCAACGCCCATGACGGTCTCGTCAGGATGTATGCCGCCGCGCTGAGCGATTGGGTCAACTACTTCTGGGACCGCCACATCCTCACCTTCGGCCTCGGCGACCAGGTTGCCCTGGCCAGCGACATGATCGACCGCGTGCGCGTCGCCATTGCGGCGATGAGTGCCGCCGCGCGCGGCGCAGCGCATCCCACGTTCAACGTGAATTACGTCTTTCTCCTGACAGCGCTGCTGCTGCTCGCTGGTTTCGCCGCGGCGGTGTTATCCCGCCGGCGTCGATCCGTCTTCGATCTCCTGGCCGGCCATCTGCGTAAGCTCGGCATCGAAGTCGGACCGGCCATGACGATGGAAGAAGCACTCGTCGAAGTGCGCCGCACGCAGCCGGCCGCCGCCACCGCGCTCGCTCCGCTCATCGAGCTGTACGAAGCAGAAAGGTTCTCGGCCAGCGTGGAGCGGGGAAGGGTGCGCAGGATCCGAAGGGGACTGGCGGAGTTGAAAACGTAAGAGGTTCCCTCTCGGAGTGCCGGCGCTTTCGTCATCCATCGACATTGTTTCCATGCCGCATTCGGGTCGGGCCACGCAGTCAATCTGGCGGAAAAGCGTTTCACCCGGAGACGCGGAGCGCACGGTGGAGACGTATCCAGTAACGATTCCACCAAAATTGTCGTCAATTTCCTCGAAATCAACGCTGACGTTGAGGAGGAATGTCCTCAACTTTCATGACAATCATCATCAACTTTCATGACAATCGTCATCAACTTTCATGACGACCGTCATCAACTTTCATGACAATCGTCCTCAACTTTCATGACGATCGTCATCAACTTTCAGGACGAGTGTCCTCAACTTGTGGACGAATGTCCTCAACTTGTGGCGGAACGTCCTCAACTTTGATGACGATCGTCCTCAATATTCGGTAAATTTTACTCAACACCAAGGAACTCGTCCTCAACGTTCGAGGTCGTCTTCAACGTTGGGTAAGCCGACGCAAGCTGGCGACGGCGGCGGCACCCGCACGGCTGACACGATTGATGAGACGCGGATGAGACGCGTCCGATAGGGATGGCGCATGCTTCGGCAGGGTTCCTCGTCCACCCGCCGCACGCCCTCTCGGATTTGACAGCATTCGGTTTGGGCGTATCGCGATGATGGCGGTTCTTCTCCCACTCCCACTCCCACTCCCACTCCCACACCCCACCCCCCACACCCCACCCCCCGAAATGACATCCCCAACTCCCCGCGTTTAGACGCCGGACCTACCCTCGCCGTACACTCTCGATCGACATGCCCTCAGCCACCGCCACGGATCTCCGCGTCAATCCTTTTCTGCACGTCGACGCGGATCGGATCTATGACCCACTGACCGACCGTTCGCTTCTGACAGGTGAACCTGAGTACGAGGCCCTGCGGCGCGTCCTCGACGGCGGTGCCGTGGATGAGAGCCTCGAGCAAGGTGGCTGGCTCGTACGCGGCGATATCTCACGCTCGCATCGGCTCAAGATCGTCTCGCTGGAGACGACGATCGCATGCAACCAGAAGTGCTACTTCTGCCCCGTCTCGATCGCGCCGCGCGAGGACTTCGACATGCCGGTCGCGTTTTTCGAGCGGATCGTCGGCGAGCTGACGGCGTACCGCGACACGCTGGAGAGCGTTTTCCTGCAGAGCTACAACGAGCCGACGCTCGACCGGCGTTTCGTCGAATTCTGCCGCACGCTTTTCGCGGCGAAGCTGCCGGTGGCGGTGTTGAGCAACGGCTCGGGCCTCACGCCTGCGAAGGTCGATGCGCTGATCGAGTCGGGCCCGCTTCGCTACATCTGTATCAATCTTTCGACGCTCGACCGCGACCGCTATATCCGCGACCGCGGCGAAGATCACCTCGGCGTCGTGCTCCGCAACCTCGACTACGTGAAGTCGCGTCCGCTGGCTGCCGTGATGAAGATCGTCGTGCTCGGGAAAGGTGATGCTGAACACGACGTCGATTTCGAATCGATCCGCGAGCGCTTCGACGGAAGCCTCTTTAGCGTCGAGCGGCACGTCGTGATGGACCGCGCCGGCTGGCTCGACATCGGCCTCAAGCCTGACGCACCGAAGAAACAGTTGGCAGGTTGCGACAACATCGGATCGCGTCCGTTGCAGCATCTGCACATTACGCCGCGCGGCCAATGCGTTCTCTGTTGCGAAGACTACGACGAGAAATACATCGTCGGCGATCTCACGCGCAATACGATCGCCGAGGTGCTGGCGGGACCGGAGCTGGCAAAGATGCGGAAGTGGGTTTATGGCATCGAAGAAGCGCCGGATGACTTCATGTGCCGCGATTGCGTCTTCGCGAGAACACGATGAAGCATTTGATCCGCAGATGACGCAGATCAAGCGCAGATGACGGGATCAGGGGCACGACGAAATGCTCTGCACCGTTGCGCCGGATGGTAGCAACCAGACGCGGCGCTGATCGGCCGGTATCGACTGCAGCAGAGCGATCTGCTCGGCGTCGAACTGGCTCGCGTGGATGGCTGCGTCGTCGACGAGGTAGTGCCAGGTGCTCGTGGCGTCAATCGTTGTCGCGGAAGGAGTGGCCTCAGCAAAGCCGGTGATGCGTGATTCCGCGTCGCGCACGATCAGCGTTTCGAGCAGAATTACGCGAGGGGCATGGGTGCCGAGGGTGGCGATGGCGTCGAGTGTGAGCTGGCCGGCTTCGCGATGCGCCGGATGACACGACGAACCGTGCCGCGGGTCGAAGGTGTAGATGACCGCGGGCGACTCGCTGACGATGTAGGACGCGAGCTTCGACACGAGCGCGGCGCGGTCTCCCCACTGCGAAACGTCGAAGACATCAGGAAGGTCCCACTGCGTAATCTGCGCGTGAAGCGCGGCTCCCGCTCGCTGCAACTCCACGGAACGCACCTCCGAGCCGCCCGTGAGGACGAGGATCGCGCAGTCGTTGATGCCCTCGACGCAGGCGGACCCAAGGATCGGCGCCACCAAGGCCTCGTCATCGGGATGGGCGCCGATCCAGAGCAGCCGGACGGGTGAGCGAACCGCACGCGACCGTTGTGCTTCAGCCGGCCCGAGGGCCAGCGAAAGGGCGAGTGCGACAAACAGGAATCGCATCGTTGCTGATACGCAACGTTCAAGGATTCCGTCGTCGTGCGGTGTCGGGTGTCGGGCGTCGGAGCGTCGAATCAACTGGCTCCCACACCCGACAGCCCACACCCGATCAGCGACCCCCGATCCGAGGGCGACTGCCTGATAATGCGCGCGCGTGATTTGCGTGATCGTCCCTACCTACAATGAGCCACCGCTTGCATCGTTTCTCGATCGCTTGGTTGAAGTGATCGCGCCGATCGGCGGTGAGATCCTCGTTGTCGACGATAGCGGTCCCTTGATTCATGACGAGCTTCGCGCCGAGGCTGTGGTCGCGCGGGCGGTGCCGGTGAGGGTCATCGCTGGCGAGCATCGCGGGAAAGGCGCCGCCGTCCGGCGCGCGATCGCGGAGTCACGAGGCGATATCGTCTTCTACATCGATGCCGACACGGACGACGAACGGATGGCCCGGATTCCCGAGTTCGTCCACCTGATCGAGAGCGAACGTTACGATGTCGTCATCGCTGAGCGAGGGTGGAAAGGACGGACGCCTCTGCGGGCGTTCTTCTCGATCGCCCTTCACCTGCTACAGCGTATTCTGATCTTTCGTTCCGCACGTTTCTTCGACACACAGTGCGGGTTCAAGGCATTTCGCCGGGAGGCCGCGTTAACCATGGCCAGCTTGCAAACGCTCGATCGCGGTCTGTACGACGTCGAATACCTCGCCATCGCGGTCACGAATCGATTTCGCGTGGCACGCGTGCCTGTTGCCCAGGCGCCCGTCTCACGGCCGACGCGCATGCCCGCGATCGGGCTCCTTCCGCTGCATCTGCTCGACCTGTTGCGGGTGAAGAGAAACCTCATGCAGGGCCGTTACGCGGCATGAAACGCCGGCTGATCCTGGATGCGTTGATCGCGCTGCTTCTCGCGGGGGTGGTCTGGACGCTGTACCACAAGGTGACGAACCTCTGGCTGACGCTGGACGACGCCTACACGATTCACCTCGTCGTCGATCACGGTCTGCGCTCGTTTTTCCTGGACAGCGCGGTCTGGCCCCAGAAGCTATACACGCCGCTGCTGCTCATCGTCACTGAAGGGGAGCTGGCTGCGTTCGGGCTCGACGTCGCGCGCTGGTATCTCGCGCAACTGTCGATGATCGCGGCATCCGCGATTGCGCTCTACGCGCTCCTGCGTCGCTTTTTCGATCAGCCGGCGGCGGCTGCGGCTTCATTGATGTTCGTGGCGTCGGTATCGCTCTGCAGCCTGACCATGGCGCTGTCAGGTGTTCACTACTTCGTGGCGCTTGTGTTCGGCGCCGTGGCTGCGAACGTGTACGTCACCGCGTTGCGCCGCGGCCGCATATCGCTGGCAGTGCTATCCGCGGTCCTTTACCTCATCGCGATGCTGGCGAAGGAGACGGTCGTTCCGCTTGCGGTTCTTCTGATCGTTCTTCCGGAGCGGGACTGGCGCACGCGTGCGCGCTTCGCCGTTCCTCATGCTGCTGCGCTCATCGGCTATCTGGCACTGCGCCGCGCTGTGATCGGCACGTTCGCAGGCGGTTACGGATGGGCAGTCCTGCCAAGCGAGTGGCCACACTTGATCGCGACGCTTCCGTTTCACCTTGCGCTGGCGATGGGCGGCGTGGTTCTGGTCTCGCTGATTGCAATCGGCGCTCTGCTCGCGCTTCGCAGCCGTCAAGCGATCGTGCTGTTCGTAGTGGCGATGGTCCTGGCGGTCGGGCCAATCGTTCCGGTCTCGAAGGTAATGCAGCCGCGTTTTGCGCTGATGCCGTGGCTCGTTCTGTCGATCGCGTTCGTGGCCGGCGTGAGCACATGGAAGCGGCGCGCGGTCGCGATTGCGCTGCTCGTCCTGGCGCCTCTGGCGACGATCGCCGCCAACCGCATCGCGTGGCGCGACGAATTCAATCTCACGCGCAGGACGTCGGACGAGGCACGATTCTTTTTCTTCGACATGCCGCCGAACGGACTGCTGCGCACTCCGGCCGTTCCACCCGCGGCGATGAGCGAGATCGATTGGCTGAAGACGATCTATGCCCATAGGCCGGCGGGCGCATCGTGGTTCTACGACGACTTCTTTCTTTGCAGCGTCGGGACGGGCGGCAAGCGAACGTGGCAATACGACGCGGCACATCGGTCGATGGTCGAAATTTCGTCATCCGTAGCGCAGAGCAGCGAGCGCTATTGCAGTGCCATTCGCTCCAGTGCGCCTCTCTCGGTCGAGTTCCATCATCGCGGCGAGACGCTGCTCTGGCAGTTCGGTCCGTATCGCGATGGAAAGTACCGGGTGTTGCGCGACAATGGACAACAAGCCTTCGATGTTCCGGCGAGCGAGGCCTTCCGGCTCGGCGACCTGCCCGGCATCTCGCTGCGCGTCGAATATCAGTCGCCCGCCGGCTGGGTCACCTATTCGCCTGACTTCGCGCTCGACTTCGTGCATCATCCCGACGTGACATGGCGCCGCTGACTCTTCATCACGATGCTGCCGCGCTGCACGCGCAATACGGCAGCGCCGAGCCGTTCCCTCACATCGTGCTCGACGGTCTTTTCGACGACGAGGCTCTGGACGCGGTTCTGCGTGAGTTTCCCGACCGGAAGGCGATGAAGTGGCGCGAGTTCAATAGCCCGACGGAAAAGAAGCTCGGCTACTACCACGAGAGCAGCAGCATCTCGAAGACGGTGCGCGATTTCCTCAACGATATGAATTCGTTCGAGATGCTGCTCTGGCTGGAAGCGCTCACCGGCATCGACGGGCTCATCCCCGATCCGTATTTCGGCGGCGGCGGGCTGCACCAGATCGAGGCTGAAGGTTTCCTCAAGGTGCACGCCGATTTCAACGTCCATCCGAAGCTGAAGCTGGACCGGCGGCTCAACCTGCTCGTCTACCTGAACAAGGATTGGCGCGACGAGTACGGCGGCCATCTGGAGTTGTGGGACCGCGATGGGAAGAGCTGCCGGAGGAAGATCCTTCCCCTCTTCAATCGCACCGTGATCTTCTCGACGAGCGATACGTCGTTTCACGGACATCCCCATCCACTTACGCCGCCGGCCGGCGGATCGCGCAAGTCGGTCTCGCTCTACTATTACACGGCTGGACGCCCCGAGGAGGAGCGGTCGGCAGCGCATGACACACTCTTCATTCCGTGATGCCGTAGAATCGCAGGCGATGCGAAGCACGGCCGTCACAGTCGCTCTCGGCGTCGCCTTCATTACGAGTGCGCTCGTCCTTGCCGGATGCCAGAAGAAGCAGGAGACTGCGGCTTCGGGACGGCGCGTGATCACGACGAACATTCCGCAGAACGAATCCGGCAAACGTGCACGCGTTCTCGACCGCATCGGAACCGCCGTCATCGAAAAGATGCTCGTCGGCATCCAACTCGGCCCGGATGGAAACGTGAGTGAGCAGCAAACCGTCGTCCCCGAGGGCGATCCGGTCTACGTCACGTTGCGTTTGCACGACTCGCCGGTCGGGCTGCGCACGGGTGCGGTCTGGTACGACGAGCACGACCAGCAGATCGCCCGCGAGCAGAAGGACATGAACGGGACGAAGGTGGCCACGTTCGCGCTCAGTCAGAAACTGGCGCCCGGCAAGTACCATGTGCGGGGCTACTGGGGTGGCAACATCGCCGACGACCGGGATTTCGTGGTCGTAGCGAAATCGAAGCGATCGAAATGACCCTTGCGCGCGAGAGCGAGTTTCTGCTGCCGCTGTTTCCGCTGCCGAACCTCGTCTTCTTTCCGGAGACGCATCTGCCGCTTCACGTCTTCGAGCCGCGCTATCGCCAGCTCATCGCCGACGTGAACGCGCGCGATCAGCGCTTCGGCATCGTGCTCCTGCAGCCGGGTTGGGAGAACGACTACTTCGGGTCGCCCCCCGTCTACGCCTGCGGCACGATGGTGCGGATCGAAGAGACGATGCCGCTCGATGACGGCCGTTACAACATCGTCGTCAGTGGCGAGACGCGCTTCCACATCGTGAACGAAGTGTCGCGCGAGCCGTACCGGACCGCGCGCGTCATCGCGCGGCCTCAGAACGAGGATGACCCGTCCGCTGCGTACGCGCAGCGCACGTGGCTCGCGGATCTTTCGCAGCAGTATCTGCACTATCTGCCCGAGGGGGGGAGCGTGCCTGTGATGCACACCATCGGCCTCGAAGCGCTGACGAACTCGATCATCATGGCGTTGAATCTCGATGTCGTGGAGAAGCAGCGCCTGCTGGAAGTCGACGACGTCACGGCTCGCGCCGAGGATGTCGGCACGGAGTTGCAGCACCGGATCGAGAGCATGCAGTTCCTCGCGCCGTTCCGGCAGGGTGGGGATCCGAACAGGAACTGAGACGGCGTTCTCGCTCACGCGAAGACGCGAAAACGCGAAGAGTTTTTGTTGCTGTCCTTCGCGTCTTCGCGTGCTACGTCCTGAACTCCGCGTCCACCATTGTCGCAATCACATCCCGGTCCGCTCTCGTTTTTCGCAGGAAGAACGGGCCGGCGCTGGGAACGTGCAGGCGAAGCGCGGCGTTGAGAAGCGCGGGACGGGACAGAAGGAACGCCACGCGCCGGCTCCATCCGATGCGCCGGCCGAAGAGCTGCGCGTGACGGGCGCGATACGCGTCCTCGCTGTGCCGGCGATCGCCGTTCTCGAGCGCGGCGGCGATGAACGGCGCGGCGACGAGTGCCGACTGCAGCGCCATGGCCATGCCGTTGCCAGTCAGCGGATCGATGACGCCGGAGGCATCGCCGATCATGAAGATCCCTTCTTCGACCGCGGATCGCGACCGAAAGATGACCGGCTCCGAGGAGAGAAATCCTTCCTGCGCCGGTGAGTGCCGCGCGTACAGCTCCTCGAGCGGCCTCTCCTCGGCGCGAATGGCTTCGATGAAGGCGTCCCACCGTCCCTTGAGACCTTGTAAGCGGTCCGCGTGCACGAGACCGCAGATGTTCGTGATGCCGCCTTCGACTTCGCTGACGCCGAGGTAGCCGCGTTTGAACGAATAGAGCTCGATCGTTCCATCGCTTGCGCCGCCTCGATAGTGCCGTTTGAACCCGAAGTTCCGATGGGAGCGGTCGCGTACGAAGGCGCGCCCGAGCTGCTGGTCGAAACGGCCCCAGCGTCCCCACGCGCCGGCCACGACCCGCGCACGAACGGCGCCGCCATCGAAGGTCACGCCGTCACGAGTCACTTCCGAAGCCGTGCCGGTGATCGCGTGCGCTCCTGCTGCGACTGCGCGGCGGAAGAGCGTGTCATCGAGCAGCATGCGCGATACGCCGCGAGCGGGATGAGGAAAGTCGAATTCGTAGTTGCGATGGCGCCCGACGATCCGGCAGTGGGAGATCTCCGGCGCTGCGTGGGCATCAAGCTCGTCGCGGAGGCCGAGGGTGTCGATGATGGGCATCGCGTCGTAGGAAAGGAACTCGCCGCACAACTTGTCGCGGGGAAGGGTGTCGCGGTCGATCAACGCGACCGAGTAGCCGCGGCGGGCGAGGAGTGCCGCGAGAGTCGATCCGGCGGGTCCAGCGCCCACGATGGCGACATCGACGTTTTGAATGGTCATGCGGATTCACGCCGGCATTCAGAACGAATCCGCAGATGACGGAGATACTCGCAGATATCAGCGTCCGTCTGCGTCATCTGCGGATCAAGAACGTCGATCAGACAGCTCACTTCCATAACAACAGGCCAAAGCGGAAGGGAAGCATTTTGACGACCTCGAAACGCAGCGCGCCGGTCTTCTCGCCCACAGCTTTCGCTTCCTGTGCCGTGTAACCGCGCAGAACCGAGGCCGGAGCATCGTAGGCGGTGATGCGGCCGACGAGGCGCAGCTTCGCGAGCAGCCAGACAAAGAGCCACGGCAGATGATGGCGCTGCGTATCGCTTGCCATCACGCCGATGCGGGCCACGCGCAAGGCATCGCGCAGGATCGCGGCGTTCTCGTCGGGCTCGAAATGATGAAAGAAATGCGAGGACGTGACGATGTCGGCCGAGGCATCGCGAAAAGGCAAGTGGTTTGCGTCCGCGACGACGCGCAGGGCCCGCGAGCGGTTGCGTCCGTACGAGAGATGTTTGATGTTGAGGTCGACGGCGATCGTCATTACATTCTGCGGTAGCGCGTCGAGCAGGTCGGCTGTGCCGGCGCCGAGGTCGATCACGATCCGCGCGGTTGGCGCGAGACGACGCACAAGACGCAGATAGGTCGGCGTTCCTCCCGCCCAACGGTTGAAGCGGCGCAGGTCGCGCAGCGAGCGCTCCATATCGGCGCGCGGGGCATCGTGCTCATCGAGCAACTCCTCGGTGTCGACGCGCTTCGGAACGAGAAAGCTCATGGCACCTCGATGAAGGCCGTGCGCCACGAGGGGAGGTCAACGCTGATGTGCGCGACCGGCTGGCGAGCTTCATCGAAGACATCGACCGCATAGGGGCCGGGCAGGAGCTGACCGCAGTTGAGCGACTGTCCGCAGCGCAGCGCGTAAAAATCGTTGCCGAGGTTGCGCACGAAATCGGTCGTCTCCTGGCCGCCGGCAGCGTGGACTTTCACCCAGCGGAGAACGTCGAGATTCGAGGCGATGATCAGCTCCGTCGATTTTTCCAGGCGTACTTCGAGCACGTCCGACTTCGGCCACGGCGCGAACCGTCCGAAGCGACGCGAGGCGCTGACGAGCGCTTCATTGATGACGGTGGCGTCCTCGACGTCGAAGCGCACCTCGTGCGCGGCGTGAACCGGCTTCTGTTTGGCGTCGACGCGCGTGTGCCAGCGCCCAGCCATCAGCGTCGCGGTCCCTTCGATCGGTGTTTCGTCCTCGGCGGCGAAGAAGCGGATGGTGAGGGTGCGCATTAATTGATCATGGACAATTGACAATTGACAATGGATAGAGAGCGACGTGATTCGCTTCCTCGACCATTGGCCCGGTCCAGCGTCAATCGTTCATTGTCTCCTTTGGTCGTTGTCAATTGTCAATTATCCATTGTCAATTGACTCACGACTCCACCCTTTTCAGCACCAGCGCTGAGTTCTTCGAGCCGAAGGCGATCGTGTTGCAGACGGCGGCGTCGATGTGGGCGCGCCGGCCGAGGTCGGGGATGTAGTCGAGGTCGCACTCGGGGTCGGGCGTGTCGAGGTTGATTGTCGGCGGGAGGATGCCATCGCGAAAGGCCATCAATGTCGCGGCCACGCCTGCCGCTCCGCACGCTCCCTGTGGATGGCCGATCATCGACTTCGTCGCCGATCCCGGCAGTGTCCAGGCGCGGTCGCCGAACGCGAGCTTGACCGCGCGCGTTTCGATCCGGTCATTCAACTCGGTCGAGGTGCCGTGATAGTTGAGGTAGCCGATGTCGTCCGGCGCGACTCCTGCGTCCTTCATCGCCAGCGTCATCGCCCGCGCCGGCTCTTCGCCTGATTCGTCGAGCCGCACGCGGTGGTAGGCATCGCACGTCGATCCATATCCCGCCACCTCGGCGTAGATGAACGCGCCGCGTGCTCTTGCCGTCTCTTCGCGCTCCATCACGAACATCCACGCACCCTCGGAAAGCACGAAGCCTTCGCGGTCTTTCGAGAACGGGCGCGAGGCCGACTCCGGCGCGTCGTTTCGCGTGTTGGAGATGATGCGCATGATGCAGAAACCGGTCATCACGCCCTCGGTGATTGTGGAGTCGGCACCGCCGCAGACGATGTAGTCGGCAACGCCGAGCTTGAGATTGCGGTAGGCGTACCCGAGGGCGTCGGTTGACGAGGTGCATCCGGTCGAGATCAGGTGCGAGAAGCCGTGAAGGTCGTAGGCCATCGAGATCTCGGATGCGATCGTGCCGATCGTGCCGGAGGGGATGGAGTAGATCGAGGCCTGTTTCTCGTGGTCCGCGAACCAGAGCTCGTACATGCGCTCGCTGAACTCGATAGCGCCGCCGCCCGAGCCGAGCATCACGCCGATGTTGCGCCGCGTCTCGAGGTCGACCGCGCGCGGATCGAGCTTCGCGTCGCGCAGCGCCTCGTCGGTTGCAGCGATGACCATCGGCACGACGCGCGAAACGTGTTTCATGTTCTTCGCATCGACCCAGAGAGTCGGATCGAAATCGACCTCGCCGGCGATGCGTGAAGGAAGCGACGTTGCGTCGAACTGCGTGATCGTGCGAATACCGGAGCGCCCTTCTTTGAGAGCCGAAAAGTAGCTCTCCCGGCCAATTCCGTTGGGGCTGAGCGCACCGACGCCGGTGATGACGATTCTCTGGTTGGTCATCTCGCGGCCCGACAACGTGGATGACAAGGGAAACATTGCAAAAGCACCGGCAGCGCAGTACTGCCGGCGCTTTCTCAGAGCTCGTGTCCCAGCCGCTGGCGTGTTATGGCACGTCGATGTTGTTGACGACGCTCTTCACGCCGTTGACCTTCGCGGCATCGTCGTACGCCTTCTGGCGGTCGGCTGCCGTAGGGAGGTGACCGGCCAGCGTTACGACGCCTTCATGAACGTCGACGGTGAGTCCGGTGATCTTGTCGCCAAGCATGTTCTTCCGGATCTCTTCCTCGACCGCTTTGTTGTCCATGTTCGCCGGAGTGTTGCGGTTCCAGTTGGAACAACCGATGGACGAGACCAGTGCGGCGGAAAGAACGAGTGATGCGAATGCCTTCTTCATACTGATACCTCCTCGCGGGTGTTGAGCAATGAGTGCGCCAGAATGTCCGACGCGCACGACGACGCGAGAGCCTGTAAAGTCTCCGGAAATGAACAGCGATCGCGGCAGTTCCGCTGACGGGAAAACTGCGGATGAATCCGCTACTTCTTCTTCGGGCGAGCTGATCGATCAGCGACCCGGATGGGGACTGGTGATCGTCGGTACTGGTTGGCTCGCCCTCGTTTTGCTTCTCCAGTTCGTCGCCGATAGCGGGCCGTCCGCGCTCATTCTGAAGGTCGTGCTTCTCGTCGCCGCAGCGGTCGCATTCGCTGTTTCTCTGTGGCGTCTCGATACACGACGCCGTGAGTTGGCGAGTCTCGTGCGCGCGATCCAGGAGTCGGCGCGGAAGCGCGAGGCCGAGATCGTCGCGATGCGGGAGGCGAAGGAGCGCGCCGAGGCGGCCAGCGCAGCGAAGAGCGAGCTCTTCGCCGGCATCGCGCACGAGCTGCGCACGCCTCTGCAAGGCATCATCGGCGTGCTGCGCGTGGCTGCTGACAGCGATGCCTCTGAAAAGCGCACGCAACTGCTCGAAATGGCACGCCGTTCCGCGCAGTCGCTGCTGGCGACGATCGGCGACGTTCTCGACTTCACGAGGCTCGAGGCCGGCCAACCCAACCTGGAGCCGGTCTACTTTTCGATCCGGCTGCTGCTCGCCGATACGCTCGAGCCGCTCGGCATCGCGGCGGCGGAGAAGAGCCTCACGCTCGCCTACGCGGTCGCGCCCGAGGTTCCCGACCGGCTGTGGGGTGATCCGGGACGCGTCCGTCAGATCCTCGTCAACCTGACCGGCAACGCCATCAAGTTCACGAGCAGCGGCGAGATCGTCGTTCGCGTTGGCTGCGAAGCGATTGCGGCCGATGGCGTCACGGTCGTGTTCGAGATCGCGGACACCGGAGTGGGAATTGATCCGTCGCTGCGCGCACTCCTCGGCGATCCATTCGCCTCGTCACCACTGCGCCGTCAACACGGCCTCGGGTTACCGATCGTGTCGCGCTTGCTCGACGCAATGGGCGGCGCGATGACGATCGAGAGCGAAGTGGGAAGAGGAAGCACGTTTCGCGTCCTCGTCCCGTTCTCCTGCGAGCCGATTGGAACGGAACCATCGCCGGAATGGGAAAAGCGCCTTGCAGGCATCCGCGTTCTTCTGATCGAGCCCAACGCGACAACACGCGGCATCCTCGGCGAGATTCTGCGTGCACACGGCATGGTGCCCGAGGCGTACGACTCGATTGAGCATGCGCTGCAACCCTCGATCCGGGCCGCTTACGGCTGTCTGGTCGCGGACGCGAACGTGCTCGCCGCCACGCCGTGGATTCCGCCCGTGCCGGTCGTGCGGATTGCATCGCCACTCGTTCCCCCGGTGGGGGATGGGGTCTTCGTCACGCGGCCCTGCAGCGAGCGCGTGTTGATCCAGGCTATTGGCGCGGCCCTAGGCATTGCGGAGCCGGCGATCGCCTACACGCTGGAACGCCGCCGCGAGATCCTCCGCCCGCTTCGCGTACTGGTCGTCGATGACGAAGGCTTGAATCAGGAGCTCACCGCAGATGCGGCTCGTCGCCTCGGCCACGTCGTCACGAAGACGACCGCCGTCGAAGCGCCGAATCTCCTCGCCGGCAGAGAATTTGATGTCGTTCTCGTCGACGTCCAGAGTCCGCACTTCGACGGACTGGAACTGGCGCGGCGTTTTCGAGCGATCGAGCGCGATAGCCGGACAGCGACGATTGCGGTCACGACGAACGCGGCGGCGGAAGAGGGGGACCGGTGCCTCGCTGCCGGTTTTGATGCCGTGCTGCAAACGCCGGCGTCGCAGACTGCGATCGGGTCGATCCTCCGCGATGTAACGAGCCCGTTGACGTCCGCGCGTGTTCCGCCGGAATCGGCGGGCTCGATCTTCGATGCCGTCGGCGGCAACGCCAACCTGCTGATGCGCGTCCGCGATGCCTTCGCCACGCAGATCCCGCGCTTGCTCACCGCCATGCGCGATGCTGTCGAAGCACGAGATCGCGACGCACTCGTCCAGGCCGCGCGCACACTCCGCGCGTCGATCAGCAATTTCGATGTCCCCGAGCCGCTCGCCGCGACGCTTCAGATCGAGCGCGCAGCGGCCGCCGATGACTTCGCGCGCGCGGCTGCGCTGCTGCCCGCGATCGAGACCGCGATCCGGGAGTTGCAGGAGAAGATTGACGCCGCGGTGGGGTGAAAAACTTTAACCACAGAGACACAGAGGGCACAGAAGTTCTCTGCGACCTCTGTGTCTCTGTGGTTAGAACGTCTTACCCGATCGCTGCTGCCACCAGCGCCTGCTGCTGTTCCTCGTGGCGATGATGCGAACCTGTCGCGGGCGATGCGCTGATCGGACGTCCCACGTAGCGCAGCGTTTGGTTCGGAGACGTCAGCGCTTCGAGGCGCTCGTGCAGGAATGGCCAGGCACCCATGTTGCGCGGTTCGTCCTGCACCCAGACGATCTCGGTCGCGTTCGGATATTGCGCCAACGCGGCGGTGAGCATCGCCTGCGGGAACGGATAGAATTGCTCGAGGCGGATCAACGGCAGGTTTGCGTTCGCCTTCTCGCGTGCGGTGCGAAGGTCGTAGTAGACCTTGCCGCTCGAGAGGACGATGCGGGTGACTGCTGCCGCGTCGCTCGCAGGATCGATCAGTACCGGCTCGAAGCGGCCGCTCGTTAGTTCTTCGATCGACGATGTTGCCTGCGGATGGCGCAGCAGCGACTTCGGCGTCATCACGATCAGCGGCTTGCGCGGATCGTTCTTCATCTGCCGCCGCAACGCGTGGAAGTGTTGCGCGGGCGTCGTCGGATAGACGACCTGCATGTTGCCTTCCGCGCAAAGCGTGAGGAAGCGCTCCAGGCGTGCCGACGAGTGCTCCGGCCCCTGTCCTTCGTAACCGTGCGGAAGAAGGAGCACAAGGCCGCTGTGCTGTCCCCACTTCTCTTCCGCGGACGAGATGAACTGATCGATGACGATCTGGCTGCCGTTGACGAAATCGCCGAACTGGGCTTCCCACAACACGAGCGCGCCGGGATCGGCGACGGAGTAGCCGTATTCGAATCCGAGCACTCCGTACTCGCTGAGCAGTGAGTCGTAGACGGCGAAGCTGACTTCGGCGCCGCCTTCGCTCGCGGTCTGCTCGCCGAGCGCGTTCTCCGCGATGACGTGCGGAGCACTGCCGGTTGCGTTCGACGCCGGGGCGGCAGGTGACGCGCTACCCGGCGTCGCCAGTGCGTTGAGCGGCACGAGGCCCTTTCCGGTGGCGTAGTCGAACAGGATCGCGTGCCGCGACGAGAACGTGCCGCGGCCGGAATCCTGTCCGGAGAGCCGCACGCGGAAGCCGTCGGTCATCACCGTGCCGAACGCCAGCATCTCCGCGAAGGCCCAATCGATCGGCTCCCGTCCTTCCGCCATCGCCGTCCGCCGCGCGATGATCGGCTTGAGTTTCGGATGCAGCGTCAGATCGGCCGGGACCGTTGTCAGCGCTTTGCTGACGACGTCGAGCGCATTGCGCGGCACGGACGTATCCGGCGAAGGCTGGTTCTGGAAGCCGGTGATCTCCTCGTCGGTCCAGAGGGCGCCGCGCTCGTTGGATGGAGGCGGTGCATCATCTTCGCGCGTCCGGTCGAACGCTTCCTGCAACTTGTTCTGGAAGTTGTCGAGCCACGACTCCGCTTCCTTCGGATCGATGTCGCCTTTGCGCAGCAGCGTCTCGGTGTAGATCTTTCGCACCGAGCGGTGCTCCTTGATCGACTTGTACATCTTTGGCTGCGTGAGTGACGGCTCGTCGCCCTCGTTGTGGCCGTGACGGCGGTAGCAGATCATGTCGATGACGACGTCTTTGTGAAACTGCTGGCGGAAGTCGTATGCCAGCTTCACGGCGCGGATGCACGCTTCCGGATCGTCGCCGTTCACGTGAAAGATCGGCGCCTGCACCATCTTGGCGACATCGGTCGCGTAGACCGAGGAGCGCGCCGATTCCGGACCGGTGGTGAAGCCGATCTGGTTGTTGATGACGAGATGGATCGTTCCGCCAGTGCGATAGCCGGGGAGCTGCGAGAGGTTCAGCGTCTCGGCGACGACGCCCTGTCCGGCGAAGGCTGCATCGCCGTGAAGCAGCACCGGCAGCACCCAGGCGCGTTTGTGATCGCCGATGAGCTTCTGCTTCGCGTGGACCATGCCCTCGACGATCGGATCGACCGCCTCGAGGTGGCTCGGGTTCGACGCGAGAGTCAGCTTCATATGCGAGCCGTCGGGCGTCTGATGCACGCCGTCGGCGCCGAGGTGGTACTTCACGTCGCCGGAGCCCTGCGTGGTGTTCGGATCGACGTCGCCTTCGAACTCGTGGAAGATCTTCTCGTACGACTTGCCGAGGATGTTGGCGAGTACGTTGAGGCGCCCGCGATGGGCCATCCCGATCACCGCTTCGGCCACGCCATCCTGCGTCGCTTCGTTGAAGAGGTAGTCGAGCATCGGGATGGTGCTCTCAGCGCCTTCCATCGAGAAGCGTTTGTGGCCGACGTACTTCGTGTGCAGAAACTTCTCGAACGACTCGGAATCGTTGAGCTTCATCAGGATGCGCCGCTTGGTGGCCAGTTCGAGTGGCTGGTGATTGCGCGACGGCTCCATCCGGTCCTGCAGCCATTTCTTCTGCACTGTCTCCGAAATGTGCATGTACTCCGGCCCGAGCTTGCCGCAGTAGGTTTCGCGGAGCGTGTCGAGGATGTCGCGCAGCTTCGCGGTCAGCTTGCCGCACAAGCCGCCGCTGATGAACTCGCGATCGAGGTCCCAGATGGTCAGACCGTAGAAGGCGGGATCGAGCTCGGGATGGCGTTTGACTTCGTACTCGAGCGGATCGAGATCGGCGAGCAGATGACCGCGCACGCGGTAGGCGTTGATCATCTGCAGCACGGCCGCTTCGCGCGCCACCTTCTCGTCTTCGCTGGCGTTCAGCCGATGACGATCCTTCCCCCAGACCACCGGCTCGTAGGGGATGCGGAGATCTTTGTAGATCGCTTCGTAGAAACCGTCGGCGCCGAGAAGCAACTCGTGGACGCGGGCGAGGAAGGCGCCCGATTCTGCGCCTTGAATGATGCGATGGTCGTACGTCGACGTCATCGTCATCACTTTGGAGATGCCGAGGTCGGCGAGGACGGAGGGATCGCTGGCGGAGTATTCGGCCGGATAGTCGATCTGGCCGGTGGCGATGATCGTTCCCTGCGACTGCATCAGGCGAGGGACAGACGCGATCGTGCCGATCGTGCCGGGGTTGGTGAGCGAGATCGTGGTGCCTTCGAAGTCCGACATCTCCAGGGTGCTGTTGCGCGCCTTACGGACGACTTCGTTGTAGGCCTTGAGGAACTGCGCGAAATCCATTGTCTGGCCGCGCTTGACGTTGGGAACGAGCAGCGACCGGGAGCCGTCTTTGCGCTCGATGTCGATGGCGATGCCGACGTTGACGTCTTCGTGATCGATGCGCGAAGGCGTCCCGTCCGTTTGCATGGCGAAAGCAGCGTTCATGCGCGGAAACAGCTTGACGGCGTTGACGATGGCCCACGCGATGATGTGTGTGAACGACGCTTTCGGCTGACCGGTGAGGGCGAGGTGGTTGTTCACGACGCGCCGGTTTTCCTCGAGTACTTTGACCGGGATGTTGCGGATGGAAGTCGCCGTCGGCATCGACAGCGAGAGCTCCATGTTCTGAGCGATCTTCCCGGCCGCGCCGCGGAGCGGGCTGGTGGTCTGATTCGAAGGGACGGGCGTGGGGCGGGATGGAGGTTGCGGCTGCGGGGTAGCGGGGCTGAGCGGTTGCGGGGTCGGGTTGGCGGGTTGCGGGGTTGCCAGGTTGCTGGGTTGCGGAGCGGCAGGTGGGATCGAGATCGGAGCGACAAACGCAGTCGAGCCGGCTGCCGCTTTCTGCTCCTCGATCTCCTCTTCGAACTCTTCCTCGAAGCGGGGCTCGTAGTCGTGGAAGAACTCGCGCCAGCTGGCGCTCACCGAATCAGGGTTGGCGCGGTAGCTCTCGTAGAGATCTTCGATGAATGCCGTGTTGGCGCCGTAAGTCTGGGTGACAGATGACATAGCGAGGTACCTAACGAATGTGGGGTGGGGATGATTCTCTAAGAAGGATAAGGGCTGAAGGATGAAGGATGAACGAGGGCGACGCGGCTCCGGATCGGTTCATCCTTCATCCTTTATCCTTCATCCTTCTGCTTCTTCTCCATCAACGAATGCGACAACGACGTCAGCCCCAGCCAGCCGATTCCGGCGGCGAATCCGCCGAAGACGTCGGACGGGAAGTGGACGCCGAAGTAGACGCGCGAAAAGCCGACGCTGAGGATCGTCAGGCCGGCCAGCGTGTGCACGACGGCCTGCGTTGCCACTGATTCGTGCTGCACGAAGTGGTGGGCGACGATCGGATACGTGGCCGCCGATAGAAGCGAGTGCCCGCTGGGGAAGCTGTGCGAGCCGGGCAGCTTGATCCGGCGGGCGCGCTCGATCGGACGCTGGCGTTGAAAGATGTTCTTCAGGATCGTGTTGATGGCCATCGCGCCGCCGGTGGAGACGACGACGGTCCAGGCATCATCGCGCCGTCCCTTCCGCCACATCGCCAGTGCCGTGATGCCTGCCGCGCTGCCGATGGCTACGTGGGTGCCGAGCTGCGTGATGGCGTGCATGACCTGGTGCATCTGCGGATTGTCGATCGTGTGGACCGCGTCCATGATCGCTTCGTCGTAGCGGTCGGCGCGCCCCTGCACGACCTGCTCGGCCTGCTTTTGAAAGAACCAGAACGCCACCCCGGCCAGCGCGACGCTGCCGGTCGTCCCGATCGCCAGCGGCAGGAATCGATGGCGGCGTTTTGGTTTCTTCGTGGGCGGTTTCTTCACGAGACGAGTCTATAACAGGGGTGGATGTGGGGCCGGGAGGGGCGCAGTGGGCGTAGCCGCTGCCGAGGCCCTCAACGCCGCGCCGGGCCGATCGTGAACATCATCCCCAGCGTCTTCCGATCGATGAGCGGCGTGGCTTGCCAGGCGACGTGCTTTCCCATGTGCCGGGCCAGAATCCCTTTCGCGACTGCATGGCCGATTAGTGCTCCGGCAACGACGTCGGAGGGGAAGTGCACGTGGTCATTCACCCGGGAGACGGCAACGCCGCTGGCCACCGTGTAGACGATCGTCGAGACGACCCACCCGTCGTAATGGCCGGCCACGGCGGTGGCGAAGGCGAAGGCGTTGGTGGCGTGCCCGGAGGGAAAGCTGTCGAAGTTCTTGTCGAACGGGTGGAACGAGTGGCTGCCCTGGTTCTGGATGGGCCGGGCGCGGCCGAACGCACTCTTGAGCAGCGGGGTGACGATTCCCGCGGCGAAGAACTCCGACTGGAGCGAGTCGCGGCCGGCGTCGCGCAGTGTGTCGTCGTGGATACCGGCGCCGGTCAGAATCATCAGTGCCGAAATTTCGAGCGCGCGGTGTCCGCCGAACGGCGTCAGCGTCTTCGCGAACTGATCGGTCGATGATGACCGCTGCTGCGCGAACTGGTTGGACGTCTGCTTGTCGACGGTATAGAGCGCGACGACCGCTGCCGTTCCTTCGCCGAAACGCTCCCACGCCTGGCGATCCCAATGCAGCGGCGCGGTGGCCAGGCTCTTTGCATCGCGAACGTAGCGGACGACCTCATGCTTGACGGCGGTAGCTGCACACACGACTTTGCCGCCGCACGCATCGTCGCTATACGCGAATGGCGACATGAGGAAAACGCTGAGAACGAAGAGTGTAACGGGCCGCATGCGTGACGATTACACAGGCGCCGAGGTGAACGGTCGATGAAGCGAATGTTTAGCGGAAGTTTATGCAATGCGTTGAATACTCGACGCGTTGGCAAATGTCAGTTGTGCCAATAACAGGGGGAAACCATCATGTACAAGAAGATCACTGCCGTACTTGCATTCGCCACGATCCTTTCGGCTGGGGCCTTTGCCGCTACCTCGACCACCAAGCAGCAGCCGAAGATCACAATGGAGCAGGCCCGCGCCACGGCGCTGAAGAAGGCTCCCGGCAAAGTCACGAGCGAAGAGCTCGAGAACGAGAAAGGGAAGCTCATCTACTCGTTCGACATCGCCACATCGAAGACTGGCGTGACGGAAGTCAACGTTGACGCCATGAACGGAAAGATCGTGGCCGTGCAGCATGAGAACGCCGCGAAGGAAGCGGCCGAGAAGAAGCAGGAAGCAAAAGAGAAGACGAACAAGCAGTAGTCAATGCACAGCGCCGATTGCACTGCGGCGGCAAAGGCCGCCGCAGTTTCCGCTTCACATTGCGCGCGCCGTAGAGGGCCGCGACGACTCCGCGCCGAGGCTGCGTGCACGTGAACGGGGCGCAGAGTCCGGGCGTGTTGGCTGATGTCAGCGAGCCGCCCCTTCACAATCTGATCGAGCCCTTTGGCCTGATCGGGCACTTTCTGGTGCACCCTCCCGCCGGCTTCTCGGTCCTCGACCTCGGCAACTCTGTTCCCGCGTTTTCTGCGCCGTTCGATTTGCTGACGACGGCCGACAAGCCGGTTCGTCGCGCGATCGATGCGTTGCCGTTTGCGCGGGCTCTCCGCCGGTTACTCGTTGCCAACACCTGCTTTGTCGGTACGACCACCTCGGAGTACTCGATCTTCCCCGCCGTCACCTCGGCTGATGAGCTGGCGAACCGCCTCGCAACGGATATTGCACCGCACTATCCCTTCCTGATCATCAAGGATCTGCCGGGCGAATCGGCGCTGGTGGGTGAGGCAGCGTATGGCTGGTCGCAGGAGCTCATGGAGGCATGCCGTGCTCGCGGCTTTGTCGCGGTGGAAGGGCAGGCGCTGGCGTATGTCCCGATCGACTTTGCGTCGACTTATGAATTCCTCGCGCGACGCTCCCATGCCCGGCGAAAGAATCTGCGGCGGAAACTGAAGGCAGCCGCGGGACTGCGCATCGAGGAGATGCACTCCGGCGATGACGCGTTTTGCTCGGAGCCGTTGCCGGCGCGTCTGTATGAGCTCTACAAAAACGTCTACGACCAGAGCGAGATCCATTTCGATCTCCTGACGGAGCCTTTCTTTCGATCGATCCTGCTGGATGCGACTATCGGAGGGATCATCTTTCTCTACTACGAAGGCGTCGACCTGATCGGGTTCAATCTCTGCTTTCATGAGAAGTCGATGCTCATCGACAAGTACATCGGACTCGCGTATCCCAAGGCCCGCGATCACAATCTCTATGCCGTGAGCTGGTTCCACAATCTCGAATACGCGCTGGCGCACGGCCTCCGCTACTACGTGGCCGGCTGGACGGATCCCGAGGTGAAACGGGAACTGGGAGCACAGTTCACGTTCACGAAGCACATGGTCTATGTGCGCAACCCGTTCCTTCGCGGTCTGCTCCGACGATTGAGACGTCTGTTTGAGAGCGATCACGCGAGGCATGGACGATGAGCCGGCCGCTGATTCTTGACTTCGATGGCTCCGCCGGCTCTTTGGACGGCATCGTCGTCGACCTGCGCGAGCGCCAGGAGTCCATTCGCTTCGGGTGCCGCCTGGCGGTCTTGCGCCGTCTCGGCGACGACCTTGCGCCCGCACTGAGCGCGATGCCGCCTACCGTTTTCCTGGGAAGCGGCGACTATCACCACGTCAGTTACCTGCTCATTGAGCGCCTGCATCGTCTTGCCACACCGATGCAGGTCGTCGTTTTCGATAACCATCCGGACAACATGCGCTATCCCTTCGGAATCCATTGCGGCTCGTGGGTTTCGCACGTCAGCCGCCTGCCGTTCGTGTCGTGCGTTCATGTAGTCGGAATCACGTCGGCGGATGTTGAAGGCTTCAACGTGTGGCAGAACCACCTCGCGCCGCTCTATTCGGGCCGGGTGCGGTACTGGTGCGTGGGGAGCAACTTGCGAGGGCTGCGCAGATTGGGCATCAAGGGCAGCCACTCCTTTGCGACCATGGGCGATCTGCTCGATCAATTCGAGGATGAGTCGCGAACGTGGAGGCAGCCGGTCTATCTCTCCATCGACAAGGATGTGCTGTCCCGCGACGTCCTGCAGACGAACTGGGATCAGGGTGTCATGACGCTGGAGGAGCTCGAGCTTGCGATCGGCATGGTGAAGAAGCTCGTGATCGCAAGCGACGTGACCGGCGAAGTCTCCACCTATCGCTTCACGACGCGCTACAAGCGGGTTCTGGCTGCGCTCGACCATCAACCGGAGATTCCGGAAGGCTCGTTGGCACTCTGGCAAGCGCAGCATCAGGCCGTGAATCTCCGGCTACTATCAATGTTGGCCGGAGTCTCCGAGCGCGCCGGCCAGTTCGGCGCAGATGCGCTCGAAATCGCGCTCCCGTAGCCAGGGGCTGTTCGATATCGTCAGCATGCGAGCGGCAAGATCGCGCGCGTTCGGAACCTCGCACGCGCCGAGCTGGCGGCTCAGATACTGATAGTCCGGCAGTGCGTGAATGAACAGCCGTGTCACGCCGAGGCGGGCGCGCCATAGTCGATCGAGCGCGCGATCGCGTGCGCCTGCCGACGGCATCAGCACCATGAAGAAAGGCCAAGTCCCTTGCGAGCCTTCCGCGTCTCCGATCACTGTGATGCCGTTGATGGATTCGAGGGCTTTCTTGCGAGCATCGGCTTGCATGGAGATCTCATCGAGGAATGCAGGCAGGCGGACAGCGGCTCGTGCTCCCACCCCGCGCCGGAACGCGCCGACGCGATGGGTCGGGATTGCCGCCGAGAACTCGTCGCCCGCGGCGGCCACCAATTGGCCTTTTCGCAAGGATCTTCGCAATGGCATCCCGTACACGAGCCGAAGCAGGCTTGGTCGATACGAGATGCCATAAGCGATCAACTCCAACGACCGGCGCGCCTCCCAAAGCAATCGATAAGGCGCAATCCGCTCACTCGTAGCCTGCAGCTCCCGCCGCACCTCGGGATCACGAGCGACGAGAACGCCGCCCTCATAAAGCGTGAGGCCCTTGCCGGCAGCAAGGCTGAAGAAGCCGATGTCGCCGACGGTACCGGCGCGCTGACCCTTCCAGTGCGCGCCAAGCGACTGCGCGGCATCCTCAATGACGAAGGCGCCTTCACGCCGCGCGACGGCGCCGATGGTTTCGAGATCAGCGACCCGGCCGCCCAAGTGCGTCGCAATGACGGCGAGGGTTTCGCGATCGCAAAGACGCGCGAGCTCCTCGGGACAGTAATCAAAGGTTCCGGGCGCAACATCGCAGACGACGGGCACCATTCCGCAATGAAGAACGGCCAGTGCGACCAGCGGACAGGTGTACCCGGGGATGATCACCTTGCGCCGCGTGGAGGTACGCGCGAGCGTTGTCAGAGCAATCACGAGCGCGGATGTCCCCGAGCACTCCAGTCTGACCCACGGCACGCCCAGCCAACCAGCTAGAAATTCTTCGAGTGAAGCCGAGGCAGCGCGGCCGATGAAGTCGCGCCAATGCAGCGGGAGTCCGGCCGTCGGCGGAACTTCCCTCCATTCAGGCATGGCTCTGCTTCGATTCACTGATGCTGAGCAGGATAATGCCCGCCACAATACAAACCGCTCCTGCCGCCTTCGCTGCTGAAACTCGTTCGCCGAACAAGGGGATCGAAATGAGCAGCACCGTGACCACCTCGAGGTGCGACGCGGCAAACGCTGGTCCGACGGGAGCGTGCTCCAGTAGCGTCATCCAGGTGAAGAAGGCGCCGAGGTAGCCGGCGACGGCGGCGTAGATCCAGGGGCTGAGGATTGCAGCACCGAACCAATGCGTGCTCATCACAGACTCGCCCGTCTGCCTCGATGCGAGCTTGAACGAGACCTGCGTCCAGGTATCGATGAGCACGAGCGCGCAGAACCCGAACAACACCACCCGCCCTCGGCTCATAGCGTGCCGCCCGCAAGCGCCACACCGGCGGCAATAAGGGCCATTCCCGTCAAACGCAATGGGTTGAGCCGTTCGCGGAACAGCAGCCGGCCGGCGAGCATGACCACAACGATGTTGATCGAGCCGATCAGGACGGCCTGGGAAAGCGGAATCAGAGAGAGGAGCGCAAACCAGACCGCGAATTCGAGGCAGAAGCAGGCGATGCCGATCCAGAGGTAGACGGAGCCGAACATCCGCCGCCAGCGATTCTGTTCCGCCGTCGCCTTTGTAGAAGCGGCTGCCTTGAACGAGAGATGGCCGATCGTGTCGAGAAAGATGTTGAACACCCAGAGAGCGCCGGCCAGTCTCGACATGGCGATGTCAGCCCTCGGACTTCAATCGCGGCGCGCGATCAGGACGGCGTTCGTCCCGCCGAACGCGAACGAGTTCGACATGACGCATCGAATGTCTTGCCCGCTCCTCCCTCGGCCCGGCACGTAATCGAGGTCGCAATCGGGATCGGGGTCATTGAGATTTGCGGTAGGGGGTACGGCACTGTGCGACATGGCCAGGAGGCTGATGACGAACTCCAATGCACCGGCGCCGCCAAGAAGATGGCCGTGCATCGATTTCGTGGAACTGACCGGAATCCTGGGAGCGCCGTCGCCGAACACGGCTTTGATCGCCCGGGTCTCGGTTACGTCATTGAGGGCCGTGGCCGTGCCGTGAGCATTGATGTAACTGACATCCTCGGGGGCAACCCCGGCATCGGATAAGGCCAGTTGCATCGCTCTGGCCTGTCCCTCAACCGAGGGTTTCGTCAGATGCCGGTAATCGTTGTTCGATCCGTAGCCGGCGAGCTCCGCGTAGATTCGTGCGCCGCGCGCAATGGCCCGGTCGCGTTCTTCCAGCACCACCATTGCCGCGCCCTCGCCGAGAACGAGGCCTGTTCGATTGCGCGAGAACGGACGGCAGGAGGCGGAAGGATCTTCGCGGTCGGGCACGGCCAGAATGTGCATGGCATTCCACGCTTTGAAAAAGCCGAAGGTCAGCGCCGCTTCCGCTCCTCCGGCGATCATCACGTCTGCGGTGCCGTACTGGATTTGCCGGAACGCTTCGCCGATCGAAACGGACGACGAGGAGCAGGCGCAGGAGTAGGTCAGATCGGGTCCGGCGAGAGAGTGCTGGATGGCGACGTGTGCCCCGGGGGCGTTGTTCATCACTTTGAGAACCGTGAGCGGTTTCACCCGGTCCGGATCGCGCAGGAGTAACTGCGCAAAAGTCTCCTCGAGTGTAGCCGCCGACCCCATCCCGGTCCCGAACGAAACGCCGGATCGTTCGCGGAGCTCGTCGGTGAACGCGATTCCACTATCGCGGACGGCCATGCCGGAGGCAGCCATGGCGAACAGTCCCACGCGGTCGATGTGATCGGTCTTCTGCCCCGCCGGAAAGTAAAGCTCGGGGTTGAATGCAGCGGCACCGGCTACGTTTAAGGACGGTCCGTTTTGTCCTTCCGTGATCACCTCGCGGATCCCCGACTCCCCCTCCATCAGCCGCGAGAAAAGCGTTTCGGGATCGTTGCCCAGAGGCGAGATGACGCCGAGGCCGGTGACGACCACACGCCTCACGCCGCTGGCTCCGCTCCGGCCTGGGCTGCGGTATCGGCCAGCATCTTCTGGACGCTGTCGATGATGTCCTGAATGGTCGTCGTCTTCAATGCCGCGCCACCATCCTGCGGCACGCGGATCTTGAACTCATCTTCAACGTCGAACAGGAGCTCGATGAGGTCGAGCGAGTCGAGGCCGAGGCTCTCCAGCGTTGACTCGGGGGTAATGGTTTCGGGCGCGAGTGAATACTTCTTTTCGAGAATGGCCTGCACTCTCTCAAACGGTGTGGGCACGACTAGACCTCCTCAAGCGGGCTGTGCATACAACCCGGCTACTGCTTCACCTGAAAGCGGGGGACTTGCCTGCAGGCGCGTGAAGAATTCTGCGACCCGGGCGGCGACGTCGTCCCGCCGTTTGTCGAGGGTCAGCACATGATAGGTGTCGTCGACGTAGAAAGTCTCGACGGAACTCGACGAAACTTCCGACGCCAGAAACCGCGCGTTCTCGAGGCTGGCCATGTCGTCTTCCGTGGCATGAACGATGAGCAACGGCGCAGTGAGCACCGGCAAGTCTCGCTTCACGACCTTGATGAGGCGGAAGGTCTCGCGGATGGTCACGCCAGGGAATTCCGAGTATCCCCACTTCTCCGGCATCGCTCCGGTTTTGCTCTGATAAACGGCGTCGATCACATTGCGGATTCGGTCGTCCTTGATGCCGTAAGGCGAAGGCTCGTGGTACGAGAGAAAGAAGCGGAGCGGCGAGTAGATGAGCAGCGGCAGCAGGTACTTCTGACGAAGGCGCGGCACGTTCCAGCCGTCATAGAAGAATGTCGCGGAGAGAGTGGCCACGCCCGAAATCAGTTCCGGATGCCGGGCCGCGAGCCGCAGTGCGAGCAGAGCGCCCATCGACAACCCTGACACGAAGACCGTGTCGCACTGCTCGCGCAGAGTGAAGAGCGCAGTCTCCAGCGAGCGATACCAATCGCGCCATTGGGTCTGTTTGAGCGATGTGAGCGACGAGCAATGGCCTGCCAGTTGTGGGCAGGAAACCGTGAAGCCGCTGGCCGTTAGCTTTCGGGCCAGTGGCTTCATCTCCGCGGGAGCACCAGTGATTCCGTGGACGAGCAGGACACCTGCTTTTCCGCGCTGCGCGAGAGCTCCGTGCCGGTTTGGGGACATGGTCAGGTTCACAGGCCTCAACACGCCCCGCAGCGTTGCAGCAATGATTCGAGCAGTTCCAGGCCGAGGTCGATCTCGTCTTCGGTGATGTGGAGTGAAGGAGCGAGCGTGAACACGTTCTTGTAATAACCGCCTACGTCGAGGACCAGACCATACTTGCGCCCTCGTGCGGAGATGTCGCCTTTCAGTCCTTCTTCAAACACGGCGTTTGTGAGCTTCTGATTGGGTGCGAAGCCATCTTCCTGACACATCTCGATACGGAGAGCGAGACCGATTCCATCGACGTCGCCGATCATACGCCAACGCGATTTCAGCTCCTGGAGGCGGGCCAGAAAGTAGGCCCCTTTCGCATTCACATCGCCCTCGTAGTCGGACTCCGCGATCATGTGCATAACCTCGAGCGCGGTGGCGGTGCCGAGGGTGTTCGAGGAGAACGTCGAGTGGGTGGAGCCCGGTGGGAAAACCTGCGGCGAGATCAGCTCCTCGCGCGCCCAGACGCCGGACAGCGGGTTCAAGCCGTTGGTCAGTGCCTTGCCGAACACCACGATGTCTGGCTGAAGACCGAAGTGCTCGAAGGACCAGAACTTCCCGGTGCGGTGAATCCCCATCTGGATCTCGTCGACCACGATCAGGATGCCGCGCTCGTGCAGAATGCGCGTCAACTCCTCGAAATAGCCCTTCGGTGGAATGACGTATCCACCTGTTCCCTGAATCGGCTCGATGTAAAACGCCGCAAATTCTGATTGTTGCGCCTTGCTGTCCCACACGGAGTGGTACTCAGTATCAAAGAGCTTCTCGAACTGCTTCACACAGTAAAGGCCGCAGTCCTCGACCTTCTTGTCATACGGACAGCGAAAGCAGTAGGGGAAGGGAATGAATTGTGCGCGGTCGGAGAAGTGGCCGAAGCGGCGGCGGTAGCGATAACTGGATGTGATGGCCGACGCGCCGAGGGTGCGGCCGTGGTAGCCGCCCATGAATGCGAAATTGAGGCTCTTTCCGGTTGCGTTGCGCACCAGCTTGAGAGAATCCTCCACCGCCTGGGCGCCACCGACGTTGAAGTGGACGCGGCCTTTGACTCCGGTTCGCTTCTCGATCACGTTGCAGAGCGCTTCCGCAAGCTCGACTTTCTCGGCGTGCAGATATTGGCAGGCCAGTTGTGGCAGCGTGTCGATCTGTTTCTTCAGTGCGTCGTTGAGCCGACGGTTCTTGTAGCCGAAGTTGACCGCGGAGTACCACATCTGCAGATCGAGGTACGGCGTGTCGTCTTCATCGAAGAGATAGCTGCCGTCGCAGCGCTGGAAGATCTTCGGAGGTACCGCGTAATGAACTGTGTCGCCGTACGAGCAATAACGGCTGTCCTTTTCGAGCAGTTCCGCCGAATCGGACGAAACTGCAAGAACGGAGTCGTCAGTATCTATGCTTCCAACAACGGACATTGCCTCTCCTTCAAACGTCTTTGATACGGCAGGATGTCCCATCCTTTGATCGTCGCCAGGACATCGGCAAATGAGTGGAATGGGATGTAAGGGAGTTTCGTCTCGCGGCAGTAGGTGATCAGCGATCCCTTTGCGAAGACGTAGCGAGCCTGGTGGGCGACGCACTGATCGGATCGCCCGTCGCCGATGAGAACCGTGGTCAGTTCGCGCCCTGCGTCAACCGTGCGTGCGACGCTGCATTTACACACGCCGCTACCCACCGTGCATGTTTTTTCATAGTAAGGAAATGTGAGCCCGAGGCCGGACTGGCGGAGCTCGACGTGGTTTGCAAAGACCGGAAGCTCAGGCAGGCCGAGCCGGCGCAGAGCCTGTTGAATGGGAAAATCCAAGCCGTCGCTGACAATGGCCAGATCCGCGAAGGTCGAGGCGTAATCGACAAACTCAGGAAACGCAGGGTCGATGGCTACGGAGGAGAGAAAGCGCCGCAGTGTTGGCTCGTCGGTCGATACCAGCGCGATCTGTTCTGCCATGCACTGACGCGAGGTGATCTCGCCGTTGACCCACTGCTGCTCGATGCGCCGCCAATCAGGATCGGCGAAGTGCTCGAGAAGGTCGTCAACGGTATCGGTAGGGGCGACAGTCCCGTCAAAGTCGATGATGAATAACATGAGTGTGTGGTGCGCTGACCAGCAGGGACATGGTGCACGGCCACGCCTAAATCAGCGGTGAATGGCATCACGGCGCTGTGTTTGGCTCGCGTGGCTCCAGGATGTAGCCCGAACCGCGGATGGTGTGGATCAGTTTCGTCTGGCGCTCGCGGTCGACCAGACGCCGCAGGCGGCCGATGTAGACCTCGATGAGGTTCGAGAACGGGTCGAACTCGTCGTTCCAGACATGCTCGGCGATCTCTTCCCGCCCCATGACGCGTCCCGCGTTGACGGAGAGGTATTCGAGGAGTGCGTACTCCTTCGTCGTCAGTTGGAGCTCGACGCCGGCGCGCGTGACGCGGTGGGAGCGCGTATCGAGCCGGAGGTCGCCGACTTCGATGACCGGGTACTGGCGCGTTCCGCGGCGGCGCAGCAACGCGCGCAGGCGGGCCAGCAACTCGGCGAACTCGAACGGTTTGACGAGATAGTCGTCGGCACCGGAGTCGAGACCTTCGACGCGATCGGCCAGCGAGTCGCGCGCGGTCAGCATCAGGATCGTGGCGTCGATTCCCTCGGCGCGCAGCCGGCGGCAAACTTCGAAACCGTCCGGCGGCGGGATCATGGCATCGAGAATGATCGCGTCGTACGAGGAGGTTGCCGCCGCTTCGAGCGCTGCCTCGCCGGTCGCCGCGACATCGACTGCATAGGACTGCTCGCTGAGGCCGCGCGCGATGAAGCGCGACATGTCCGGGTCATCTTCGACTATGAGAATGCGCATGGTGTGTGGGTTTTTCAGTATTTATGCGAAACGCTCACGCGAAGACGCGAAGGCGCGAAGAAAACATCCCGACTCCTTCGCGTCTTCGCGCCTTCGCGTGAGTAGTCTTTCATCATTACGCCGCCTCCGCTGGCAGGAAGGCGACAAACTCACTGCCTTGCGGCCCCGAGTGATCGAGGCGTAGCTCCCCGCCGTGAACCTCGGCGATCCAGCGTGCGATCGGGAGGCCGAGGCCGGCGCCGCCTGCATTGGTTGGACGGATGCGGTCGCCGCGATAGAAGCGCTCGAAGATCCGCTCCTGCTCGGAAGGGGGGATGCCGGGGCCGGTGTCGGCCACGCGGATCGCGTAACTCCCTCCTTCGCTCGCAAGCGACACGTGAACCTTGCCTCCCTCCGGCGTGAACTTCACCGCGTTCTCGACGAGGTTCAGGACGAGCCGGTGGATCAGCTCTTCGTCGGCGACAATGACCATGTCCTCGGCGGTGGAGCAGGTGAGCGTCACGCCGCGCGACAGGGCCACGCTCCGCATGCCGCGAACGCAGTCGGCGACGATCTCGCCGAGGTAAAAGCGCGACATCGACATCGGATAGCGGCCTGCGTCGCCGCGAGCCAGAAGAAACAGATTCTGCACGATGCGAGTGAGTTTCCTCGCCGCGCGCTGCATCACCTCGATACTCTCGCGATAGTCCTCGGCGGAGCGGTCGCGGCGCCCGAGGGCGACATCGGCCTCGCCCTGGATGATCGCGATCGGTGTGCGCAATTCGTGCGAGGCGTCGGCCATGAAGCGCCGTTGCGATTCGAACGATCCCTGCAGCCGTTCGAGAAGTCCGTTCAACGTGACGGCTAGAAACCCAAGCTCGTCGCGCTCGTTGCCGGTCTCGATCCGCTCATCGAGCGTCTCGGCGCCGATCTGACGAGCCTTCATGCTCATCACGGTCACCGGCGCGAGGCTCTTACGGGCCAGAAGATAGCCGCCCGCCGCGGCCACGAGAAGCGCGACCGGGATGCCGAAGAACACCGCATGCGCCGCGCTCTCCAGCCGGTCGGCCTGCTCACTGAGGGCGCGCGCGACGACGACGGTGTAGTGCGTGCCGAGGACGTCGATGGGCGTGGCGATGATGCGAACGCCGTCGCCTTCTTCGCCTCCGGGGATGGTCTGCAAGCCGCGGCCACCGCCACGAACGAATGCCTCGATCCGTTTTCGTTCGCCGGCATCGATTCTCGACTTCGAAGCCATGACGACCTCGGCACGTGGAGAGAGAACGAGGATCTCGCGGTCGCTGTAGCGGAAGTCGAGCAGCGCGTCGCGCCCGCTGGTGTGCTCGGCCGGATCGAACGCCGCCGCGAATTCGTGCGCGGTGTCGGCGAGGGACGCGTCGGTCTCGGCGCGGATCTCACGGGCCAGCAGTACGTAGCTGACGGCGCCGAAAATCACGAGCACCAGCGCCAGAATGGCCGTGTACCAGAGCGTCAGGCGCGCGCGAACCGAATGCAGCATCCAAGTTAGTGTCGTGCCATGGGTGTGTCTCCGTCCAGTTTCGCCGGAGTCGCGAGTGAGCGCATCGAGCGGCTTGGCGGGATCGTGATGCTCGTCGTTGCGTGTGACGAGAATCGGTTGTGAGGAGATGGATGATCGCAAACGTGGCCGCCGGAAGTGAGGCAAGCGTGAGCGCGCCGAGGTGAACTGCCGATGAACCGCGCGCTTCATCCCGCGTTTAAGTCGCCGCTCTTAGCGTTGCGGCATGATTGCGGTAGATTCAAACGCCATGATCCCGTGCAAGCAACGGATCGCCATCGTCATCGCGATGTCTGCGTCGCTCGTGCTCTTCGCGCTACCGGGGCGCGGCGACGACGCTTCCTCGCCTGAGCAGCACTTTCCCGCCTTCCGCCTCGGCGCGTTCGCCGACATCGTCCTCGCCCATCCGGACAAGCAAGGGAAGGTCGACTACGAGTCGGGCGAGCTTGACGTCTACACCTCAGCGCAACTAAACAACAACTGGTCCGTCCTCGGCGAAGGACTCGTGCAGCACGCGGGAAGCTCCGAGAACGCCGACCTCGAGCCGAAGTCGGATCTCGAATTCAATCTCGAACGGCTCTACATCGCGTACGAGGCGTCCGACCGCTTGCGCGTCGAGTTCGGCCAGATCCATACCGGCATCGTGCAGTGGAACGAGCGCGAGCACCGCAGCCGGTTCCTGCAAACGCCGATCGATGTTCCTTCGATCGCCAACCGCGAGTCGCAGGGGGGCGCGTGGCCGCTCCACTTCACAGGCGCATGGGCCTCGGGCCGCGTGCCGGGCTCGCTCGGCGTGATCTATGGCGCCGGCGTCGGCGCGGCACGCGGCAGCGAGCGTGACAACATTCAGCCGTTCTATCGCCGCGGCACCTCGCCGGCCGCGCTCTTCTCGGTCGGCGTTGCGCCCGACTCGCTGACCGGATTCGAAGCGGGCGCCGCCGGTTACGCGGGACGGATTCGCGTGCAGGGGCAGAAGACGTTGCGTGAGTTGGACTCGACCGTTTATTCGTCATTCGTTCGCGGCGGCATCGAGCTGCGCGGCGAGTGGGCACACATGGTCCACTCGGAAGTTGGCGGTGACGCTGACTTCGTGACGCGCGGCTGGTACCTGCTTGGATCGTGGCGGCCGCCCGGCCGTTGGAAGCCGTTCCGGCCGTATCTCTTCATCGATCATCTGCACGTTGCGGCGGGTGAGCGGTATCTAAGCGATGTTCACAACCAGAACGCCTGGGCGGCCGGCGTGCGGTGGGATGTCAACTCGCGGCTGGCACTCAAGGGGGATTTCCGCACGCAGCTCTTCGCCGCGCCGCATCGCGAAGGTCTTTTCCGCCTAGAGGTAGCGCTGGCGTTTTGACGTGATGAACGTTCGCCGGTCGACCGTCGCCGCCATCCTGTTTCTTGTCGCAATCGCGGCAGGAGCGGCGGAGCCATCGCCTGCAACGACCGTTTCGTTTTTCGTTTCGGCGCGCGGCGCGGACCGCAGCCGCAATTTGTCCGAGGGTGATCTGCGCCGGATCTTTCTCGGCGAGATCAGCCGGTGGCCGAATGGGCATCGCATCGTGCTCTACATTCGCCCGTTCGATTCCGCGGCGGGAAGGCTGTTCCTCGACCGGCTCATCCGCATGTCGGACATCGACTACGCGCAATGGTGGCTCGGGGCCGTCTTCCGCGGGAGGGCTGCCGCGGCGCCGCGCGTGATGGCGACTCCGGATTCGATGTCGAAGGCCGTGGCAGCAAATGCCGATGCGATCGGGTTTGATTCGCAAACGCCCGACGCCGAGTTGCTCGTTCTCACGATCGATGGGCGTGCGCCGAGCGATCCGCGGTATCCGATTCGGGCGCGTTAAAGACTTTTCACGCGAAGGCGCGAAGACGCGAAGACGCGAAGGGTTTCACGTTGCGATGCGGTCTCTTCGCGGTCTTCGCGCCCTCGCGTGAGAGCTCAACGTTCACCCCGCGTTTACGTCGTTCAGTTAAACTCCGGCGCCCGATGTGCAGACCTCGTCTGTTCACGATTTCCCTGTTGTTCGCTCTGCCGGTCTTTGCGCAGACGACGGCGACGCCCGCACCTGCTCCCATTCCGGTTGTGCCATCTCCGCTCACGATCGAGAACGCCACGCAGGCGGCGCTGCGGCAGGCCACTGCCTATCAGCAGGCGGTGATCGATGAGGAGATCGCGGCACTTGATCTCACGCGGGCGCGTGCCGCGCTCCTGCCTCGCGCACGCGACTCGTTCACGGCCACGTACAACAAACCGATTCGTCCCGGCGCGACCGATCCGGCCTTTATCGCGCAGAACTCGGTTCGTGAATACCAGCAGCTTCTTGGCGTCGAGGGCTCGCTCGACTTCGGAATGCGCGCGGCCATGGCAAAGAGCCGTGCGCTGCTCGCCGCGGCGCATGCAGGAACCGAGATCGCGCGGCGGGCGCTCGTACGCGGCGTGCGCGAGGCCTATTTCGGACTTGCCCTCGCAACTGCCAAGCGCCGCAGCGCGGAAGAGACGCTGGCTGCCGCCGAGGAGTTCGAGCGCGTCAATGCGTTGCAGCAGAATGCGGGAGAGCTGGCCGAGATCGACGTGGTTCGCGCGCGCCTACAAACCGCGCAACGTCGCGACGATGTCGAGCAGGCGCGCCTGCAGGAGGCGAATGCACTGGCGGCGATGCGCGTCCTGGCTGGTATCCGCGGGCCCGAGCCGCTGTCGGTGTCCGATCTAACAGCCCAACCTTCGAGCGCGGATGTCGAGCGTTTCACGCCCGACACGATCGCAAAGCGGCCCGAACTGACCCAGGCCGAGCAGCAGTTGCGCGCCGCGCGAAGCGACATCGGTGTCGCCCGCGCGGGCAGACTCCCGGCTCTCAGCTACTCGGTCGATGAAGGTTTCGACTCGCCGTCGCTTCACGCCTCGGACATCCGCGAGCACCGCGGCTATCTGGCCATGGCCAACCTGAACATCCCGATCTTCGATTGGGGAATCGGCCGCGCGAAGCAGCGTCAGGCGGAATTGCACGCGCAAGCCGCGGAGAACCAGCTCGCGATCACGCAGCGCGAGATCGAGTTGGCGTTTCGGGCCGCGCATGACGAAGCGCTCACCGCCGTCCGCCGCGCGGACAACGCGCGCGCCGCCGTCGCCGACGCCCAGCGCAACGCAGACATTTCCATCGCGCGCTATCGCGCTGGCGAAGCGCCGATCTTCGAAGTCACGGATGCGCTGACGACGCTGGCGCAGCAACGAAACAACTATCAGCAGGCGCTGTTCGATTTCGAAATGGCCCGTGCCCGCCTTCAGGAGGCCGCAGGAGAATGAGCTCGACTCTGATGAACGCGCCCGGTTCGGATGAAGAGCCGATGTGGCGGCGTCGCCGCGTGCAGATCAGCGCCGCGCTTGCGCTCTTCATTCTGATCGTCGCTGGATGGTGCTGGCATCGCCACAACGCGGCCGGTGAAGGTGATGCCGAGGCGGCGGTCGTCAGCGTGCGCGTGGCGAAAGCGGAAGTCGGACCGATCGCGCAACCCCTCGACATCGTCGGCACGATCACCGGCCGGCAGGAAGCGACGATCTCGCCGAAAGTCAGCGCGCAGATCGCGCAGATGGGCTTGATCAAGAATCGCGTCGTCCATCGAGGCGACATCCTCGCGGTGCTCGAATCGCGCGATCTGAACGCACAGCGCGCCGAAGCGTCGGCGGCGCTTCGCGAGGCCGAGGTCGGCATCACCAACTCGGAGCAGGGTGCGATTCCGTTGACCAACGCGCAGGACGCGAAGGCCGTTCACGACGCGCAGGGCACCGTCGACAACTTGCGCAAGACCTACGAGCGCCGCAAGACGCTTTTCAATCAGGGCGGTATCTCGAAGAAGGATCTCGAAGCGTCGCAGCTCGATCTGGCGAAGGCGGAGGACGACCTGCGCCTGGCCGAGCGCTCGGCGGCATTGCACAAGGGAACGACGAATCCGTCCGACCTCGCGGTTGCCAAAAGTAAAGTCCAGCAGGCGTCGGGGCGGCTCGCGGCGCTGAATGCGCAGGCGGACTACGCGACGATCCGCGCACCGTTCGACGGCATCGTCACTGACCAGTTTCTCCGCCAAGGCGACTTTGCGACTGCCGGAACCAAGCTGCTTACGATCGCCGACCTCTCGACAGTCATCGTCAAAGCGCCGTTGTCGATCGACGCCGCCGCAAACGTTCACGCCGGCGATGTCGCCAGCGTGATGCCGGACTCAATGCCGGGCGTGACGTTGCAGGGAACCGTCAGTCTCGTCGGCGGCGCCGCCGATCCGCAGAGCCGCGCTGCCGAGGTGTGGATCACGCTGCCGAATCCCGACGGACGCCTGCGCGACAACAGTGCCGCGCGTGTCACCATCAACAGCGGCAACGTTCCGAATGCCGTCATCGTCCCGACCTCCGCCGTTACGCTCAACGCGACGAACGCAAACAGCGGCACGGTCATGGTCGTCGACGCGAAGTCGGTCGCGCACGAAACGAAGGTCACGACCGGCGCGCACACGCGCGAGCGAACGCAGATCACTACCGGTCTGCACGGCGGCGAGACCGTCGTGATCGAAGGCAACTACGGTCTGCCGGACGGCACGAAGGTCCAGAACGCCGACGCGGCTCCGAAGACGGCCACCAACGTTCCGGCGGAAAAGGACTGATGAACCTCGGGCGCGTCATCTCCAGCCAGAAACGGGCGGTGTTGCTCGTGATCGGGCTGCTCTCGGTCGCCGGCCTGGTCGCGCTGGCTCGGATTCCGCGCGCGCTGTTTCCGCAGACCGATTTTCCGCGCGTCATCATCGTCGCCGACAACGGCGTCGCGCCGGCGCAGCAAACGCTCGTCTCGGTGACCAAGCCGATCGAAGAGGCGATGAGCGGGATCCCCGGAATCTCGCGCATCAAATCGACAACCGCGCTTGG
>Ga0307470_10000227_pt1 | contig 36740 bp, 27 predicted proteins | sample atmos_gasesAM3C__FD_204565 | JGI IMG/M metagenome (GOLD analysis project Ga0307470, IMG submission 204565) | Hardwood forest soil microbial communities from Morgan-Monroe State Forest, Indiana, United States - atmos_gasesAM3C_05 | ecosystem: Environmental > Terrestrial > Soil > Temperate forest... | reverse complement strand
CTCACTCTCTATTTCCATCCTCTCAACGGAGGAAGCGACGGCACCGGCTGGCCCTTCGGCGGCGAGATCTTCTACTCCAACGTTCTCCGCGTCCTGCTGCAGGTGACGGGTGTGGAGCGCATTCGCGACAACCAGTTGCTGATCTGGCTCGACGAGGAACGGCAGACCTTCTGCCGCGACGTGCCAATCAACACCGGCGAGCTGCTCTACACCCAGGGACACGACATCCGCGTCTCGTACGCGTGAGGAAATGATGCGCAACGGACGACAGAGCCTGCTGCTGAGCGAACGTGCCGGATGGCGTCGAGCGTCCGCCGGCACATCGCTGGACGCAGCTCTCGAAATAACCGGCGGGTCGATCGCCCTGCGCCGCCTTCCGGCGTCGATCCGGCTCCTCGTCGATCCGGCCGGATCATTCGGCGGCCTGACCGATCCGACGGGCATGGCAGTCGACGACGATGGCCGCATCTACGTGCTCGACAGCGATACGTGCGAGCTTCGCCGCTTCGATCCCTGCACTGCCCAATTCGAAAGGGTCAACTGCATCGGCGGCGAAGGGACGGAGCCGCGCCGTTTCCACGCGCCGCACGGCATCGCCATTTCGCCGGCCGGCGATCTCTTCGTCGCTGACACCGGCAATCGGCGTCTTCAGATTTTCCTGCTGGCCGGCCTCGCGCTGCGCGAGATCCGCGGGCCGCTGGCTTTTCCTGCGCTCGTCCTGCCGGCCGGGAGAAGGAGAGTGGTCGTCCCGCCGGGCTCCACTCCGGTCACTCTCCCTGCCGGCACATGGGAACCGTGGGACGTCGCCGTGACCAGCGACTGTCTTCTCTACGTCAGCGACCGCGCCAACGGCGTCGTTCATCGCTTCGATCGCCGCGGCCGGTGGCTCGACGCTATTGGAGGCTTCGAAGAGCCCACGGCGATCGCCATCGGTTGCGACGGCAGCCTTTACGTGATTCAGGACGGGAGCCCGGACGTGACGGTCGTCGCGAAAGACGGCACGCGTCGCGTGATCGCTCGTGCGGACGAGGCAGCCGGCGCGTTCTGGCCGCCCGGCATCGCCATCGACGCCGGCGATCCTCCGGCGTACGAGACGGAAGGGACATTCGTCTCGACCGCGCTCGACAGCGGCATCTACAACTGCCAGTGGCATCGCGCTGTCATCCGCGGCTCGCTCCCCGCCGGGACGCAGTTGCGCGTCGAGACGTTCACCTCGGAATCGCCGAAGTCGGACGATGAGATCCGTTCGCTCTCCGCCGCGCGCTGGATGACGCGGCAGGACCAGACGCGTGTCGGCGAGGGAGAGTGGGACTGTCTGATCCTCAGCGCTCCGGGACGCTACTGCTGGATCCGGATCACGCTCACCGGCGGTGGTGAAGCCACGCCGCGCATCGACACCGTGCGCGTTCATTTCCCTCGTGCGTCGTCGTTGCAATACCTTCCGGCCGTCTACAGCGAAGAGCCGGTCAGCCGCGACTTCCTCTCACGGTTTCTTTCGCTCTTCGACACGATCCGCGACGACATTTCCGATCGAGTACGCGACGCCGCGCTTTATTTCGATCCCGAGGCAACTCCGGCCGGGGCGCCCTTGCGCGGGGCGGCCGATTTCCTCACCTGGCTCGGCTCATGGATCGGTCTGGCGGTAGAGAGCAACTGGCCAATCGAGAAGCGGCGCCGGCTCGTCCGCGACGCGCATCGGCTCTACGAGTTGCGCGGTACGCCCGAGGGATTGCGGCTCCACGTGCAGCTCTACGCCGGCCGTGAGGCGAGCATCCTCGAACACTTCCGGTTGCGGCAGTGGATGTTTCTCGGCAGCGGCCGCCTCGGCGACTGCTCAGCGTTGTTCGGTTCATCGATCGTCCGACGATTGCAGCTCGATCGCTTCAGCCGCATCGGCGAGTTCCAACTCGTCGACTTCGGCGATCCGCTTCGCGATCCTTTCTTCGCCCAGGCGCACCGCTTCTCGGTGATGGTTCCGTTGCGCGACGGTGCAGACGAGGAAACGGAACGTCGTGTGCTCAATCGCGTCATCGAACTTTCGAAGCCGGCTCACACGCAAGCGGACCTCCAACTGATTCGGCCAACTCTCCGGATCGGAGTGCAGTCGTTCATTGGTATCGACACCGTCGTTGCCGCGTATCCATCCGAGACAGTGACCGATCGGGACCGCCTCGGGCGCGACACCGTGCTGTCAGCCTCGAAAGACGAAGCAAGACCACCGGCGATGCGCGTCGGCAAGCAGTCCAGGATCGGCGTAAGCACCGCGTTGCGCTGACCGGAAGGGGAACATCATGTCCTGTCTCGATCACAACACGAACCAGCAATGCGACGCCTGTGACACCGCCCAGCTCGCGCGCAATCATTTCTTCACCGGGAAGCTCCTCGTCGAGCGCGATTTCACAGACGAGCAGCGCTTCTTCCTCGGTAAGGACCGCCGGCATCTGCGCGATCTTCACGGGCACGGCACGATCTGCGGCCTCAAGGTCGATGAGCATCCCGAGCCGTCATGCCGAGGGAAGTACGTCATCGTTCGCGCCGGCGTCGCCGCCGACTGCTGCGGACGCGAGATCATCGTCCAGCAAGACCAACGGTTCGACTTCTTCAGCCTGATCGAGAACGTCATCTCGAAGCCGCCGGTGCCCCTGCCGAATGAAAGACTGGCCTCTCCGCCGAAGCACAAGCTGCAGATCTGCCTCCGCTACCGCGAGTGCCCGGCCGAGGACGTGCCAGCCTTGTTCGATGAATGCGGAGGCAACGACGGCGGCTGCCAGCCGAATCGAATCGTGGAAAGCTATGAGCTCGACGTGGTCGTCGATCCGCCGCCGCCGAAAACGCACAACGTGAGTGGCAAGGTGGCGATGGAGTGGCAGCACACCATCCCCATTCCCTTCGCCGATAAGGTGATCGAGGACGAGGCGGGAAACCGGATTTGGGTGAGAGCGGTTACCGACGTTGTCGGTGTGATGTACATCCACGCCTACGACAGGCGGAACCACGCGGTGCTGTCGGTCACACCGATCAAGGAGATGCACGACTTCGCCGTCTCGCACGACGGCGCGAGCGTCTACGTCGCGCGCGGCAATCAGCTCGAGCAGTTCGATGCGGCGAAGCTGGGAATCTCCGAACCAGTGAAGAGTTACCCTCTGCCCGACGGAATCGGGTCCGCCCGACTCGAGACCACCGCCGACGGCCGGCTCTTCGCACTCGTCTCCATGTTTGCCAGCGACAAACCGTCGGTGCTTCTCATCGTGCCGCCGCCCGGGTTGGCAGGGGAGATCGTCCACGCCGACATTCCGGGCACGCCGCAGGACTTCTCAGTCTCTCCCGATGGTAAGTGGGCCTTCGTCGCCGCATACCAGCCGGGAAAGGTACTGATAGTCGACACCACCACTCTGCAGATTCGGACAATCGACGCCGCCGACAACGCGCGTATCGCGTCGACGACAACCACCATCGACACGCGGCTGGCGGTCGCCGACTCGGCAACGGTTACTCTCTACAGCATTGCCAAAGGCGCCGAGCCCACACGCCTCGGCGATCCGTATGCCCTCGACAACGGCGGAAACACGGGCGGTGTCGCGCTATCGAACGGCGGCCAGTGGCTCTACGTCACCGCGTTCCCGTTCGGGAAACCGGGGCGCCTCCACGCCGTCGACGCGCACGCGATCGAGCTCGGGAGACCGCTGCCGCCGTTGACGCTGGAGCTCGGCGTAGGCCCGACCAGAATTCAAGCGACAGCCGACGGGACCGAGCTCGCCGTCGTCTTTAGCGGCGGAGATCCGATGACCGGCGGAGGCGTGGCCATCGTCAGCGTCACGGAGCACGACTGCGGTGCGATCTTCGACAGCATCATCGAGAGCTGTCCTTCGTGCGGAAGCGATGAGTGCCTCGTCCTGGCAACCATCAATGACTATACCTACGGCGCAACGATCAACGAAGCGCAGATCGACAACCTCACCGATCGCCCACTTCTCCCGAGCACGAGCGTGATCAGCGAGGCGGTGCGCTGCATTCTCGACAAGCCGGCAGGTTCGGGCGGCACGGGACCGCAAGGACCGCCAGGCCCTCCGGGCCCTCCGGGAACGCCGGGAGCGCCGGGAGCGCCGGGAGCGCCGGGAACACCTGGTTCCCCAGGAGCCACCGGAGCGCAGGGACTTCAAGGAGCGCCCGGTCTGAACGGCAAAGACGCGCGGCGCCTCGATGCGCCTCACATCATTGCGAACAACTGGGTCTCAAGAAATGACGATGCCACCCGCGCCGTGGCCCTGAACGGAGAGCTCATCGTCAAATTCGACAGGAACGTCAATGCGGCGACGCTGAACGGGCACTCCTTCGAAGTTCTGCTGCAGATCCCACGTACGGACACGATGACGTTCCCCACCGGTACCCGTCCCTTTGAAACGTACACGTACTGCAATGTTCCTGGGATCGTAGAAGGGGTTGTTCTCCCTCCGACTCCGCCTTTCGATTTCACGGTCGGAGCCAGCGCAGGTAACGCGGTCAATGGCGCACGCTTCAGTCTGGCGAATAGCCTAGGACATCGCCTGCAAGAGTTTCCGCTTGGCCACTACATCGTTCTGCTCTACGGGGAGCGCATCCTCGCATCCGAAACGATCCCCGGCGACATCTACCCGCTGGCACTCGATGGCAACTACCTTGAGGTCGGATTCGAAGTTCCCGACAACGTACTGGCCAGGCGAGCGACAGGTGACGGCGTTGAAGGCGGCACGTACCGCACCGGACTCGAGGTCTTTCTCAGGAAACAGAGCGCGCTTGCCACCACGGAACAGCCGGACGCAGCTACTGACGTGGTCAAGCCGGCCAAGACCCCGCCGGACACACGCAAACCGCCGGCCAAGCCCCGACGCAGAGCAGGGAGGAAATGATGGCCACGAACTCGGTTTACACGGCGCCGAAAAGCACGACCACGGCCTGCAACTGCCCCGCGTGCCGGGGCTTGGAGTGCCTCGAGCGGCCGCGCTTCTTCGCTGGCCAGCTCCTCACCGAGGCGGAGCTCAATAGCGAGCAGGCGTACCTGCTCGCCAAGAACCGCCTTCACAACAAGTATCTCCACGGCTCGGGCGTCGTCTGCGGACTGGAAGTCGTGTGCCATCAATGCGACGGCTTCGTGCGTGTGAAGTCCGGCTACGCAATCGACCCTTGCGGAAATGACGTGATCGTCTGCAAAGATGTCGACTTCAATGTGATCGACGCCATCCAGAAGTGCGTCGATGCCCGGAAGCGCAGCACGAACGATGATTGCCCGCCGTGGCGCGACACGCAAGACACCTGTGTCGCCGACGAGGTGCACTGGTGCATCGCCCTCGAATACATCGAGAACGAGACCCGCGGCGTGATGCCGCTGCAGAACACTCCGGCGAAGAACGGCGGATGCGGATGCGGCGGGTCGGCATCCTCGACATCGTCGTCCAGCGGATGCGGATGCCAGACGAAATCCGCGCCCACGCCCGCCCGCCCGGCCGCTTGCGAAGCGACGCGCGTACTCGAGCAGTACCGGCTGACGGTGGTTCCGGAACCGGCATCATGCACCGAGGCCCGCACATTGACGGAGATCCTCGGGCGGCTCTCGGGCACGATCGCCGACTTTCCGCCGCCCGGCTCGTTCATCGCTGCGCTTCTTCCCGCGGGACTGCAGAGTAACAAGCTGTTGCAGACGCTTGTCGCCGCCGCTCCCTCTGCGTCGCTGCTCAGCCGCGTCCTGGCCATCAGCGACAAGATCGAGGCCTTCTTCGCCACGAGGTTCACCGCACCCGAGAAGAGGACGCTGATCAAGAACATCGCCAGCTGTCTCGCGGCCCCCGCGAAGACCACGGCTACAGGATCAACCAGCGGCACCGGCGACTGGATGTATCTCAATCTCGGCGACATCAACGCCCGCTTTCCCGCCGGCACGATCCCGGACCCACCTCTGACGGTCGACCTCTGCTGCCGCTTCCGCCGCGCGGTGAGTGATCTCTACACGCAGAACCCGTTCAACGTCCGCTGCGAACCGTTCAACTGCATTCCCTGTCAGGACAAGCAGACAACAGGAACCACCACCACGACAACCACGACCACGACGAGCGGTCAAGTTCCGACGACAGATGTCGCGAGGAGCGGCACCGGCACGCTCCCTGGCGGCGGCACGACCACCACAAACAACGACAACACGCAGCTCATCGAGAGTTTCTGCTGCGTGGCTCGTGCGTTCGTCGACTACATCGTCGACGCCGTCTGCAGCGCGATCATCCCGCCTTGTCCGCCCGACCCACCCGAGGATCGGCTGATCATCGCCTGTGTCACCATCAAGGACAACCGCATCGTCGACATCTGCAACCACTCCTGCCGCCGTTACGCCGGCAGCTTCCCAGCGCTGCAGTACTGGACATCGGCCGTGCCAATCGTCCCGCTCATTCAACGCCTGCTGCGCGAGCTCTGTTGCGCCTCGAGCGCGGTGCCGGTCATCGCACAAATCTCGGCTGCGCTGCAGGCATGGAAAGGTGGGAGCGTGATTCTCCCACGCGACCCCATCCCCGTCCCTGTGCCGCCGCCAGAGACACAGCCAACAGTGCCCGGGCAACCGGGCAACCCCATCCCTCCGACGATTCCAATTGCTTGAGGAGAGACCGCCATGACCGAAGTGATCGAGCGGCTCAACTACTACCAGCTTCAATTCCTCGGCGCGGAGGACTTCAAAGCCGAGCAGATCTACCACCGCGACATGCGCCGCCGCCACAACCTCGGCCCGCACACGTGGGGGATCGTGGAGGGACTGGAGCTCCTCGAACAGACCCGCGGTGACGGCGGGATCGACGTCTATGTGCAGCCTGGCCTGGCCATCGACGGCTTCGGCCGCGAGATCGTCGTCGGCGCACAGTACAAATTGGATCCCTCGGACTTTCAGTTCATCAAAGGGACGACGAGCTCGACGGCGAGCCAGCACACCGTGCACATCGCTTATAACGAAGAGCAGTCCAGCCCCGCTGCGTTCGGCTACGGAGCATGCGATGGCGACGGCCAGAACAATCGACTCCAGGAACTGTTTCGAATCGTGGTCGACGCCAGGCCGCCGGCGCACTCGCCCGTCGTTGTCGACGGTCACAACCTCCCCGATTCGGCGCTTCCGGCGGACGGCTCGGTTTCCTATCAGGAGCTCCCGGACAGCGCCACGACGCGCTGGCTCGTGCCGCTAGGAAGCGTTTCCTGGAATGCGAATCCAAACGTTCAGGCCTTCGAGCACAGCAACGATCTCGATAAGGACCGCCACTACGCCGGCATCGTGGCCGCGGAGGTTCTCGCCCCGGCGGGCAAGCTGTTGTTGCGGCCACGATCGATCACAGACCCGCCTCCGGCAATTGAGCCGGAATTTGCGGAAGTGCAGGGGCAACTGCAGGTCGATGGGACGCTGATCGCCAAGAAGGACGTGCGTGTGGAAGGCGGGCAGGTATCTCTGGAAATACCGGGCGGGAACAGCGTCAACACGCAACAGCTGTGGATCGGCCGATTCGAGGATCCGGCATCGCCTTGGCAGGACCTTCGCGTCCATATTGGAACCGGCCCCATTCAGCGCCCAGCCGGCCCCAATCAGCGCCTCAGCGTCGAACATGGCGGAACGATCGTCCTCGCGGTGCGATCGGACGACGTCGTTACCATCGATACCGGAACGCTGTCATTCGGGCCCGTCGTGCTGCCAGACCGGCAGATGATCAACCTTTCCGACACCGGCACCTTCGGCGTTGGTGTCAAGGGCGGAACGCAGTACAGCCGGAGCCCCTCGGATTTCGTATGGCTTCGCGGCGGCAGCGCGCCCCTCGACGGCAACCCGCCCACCGGCGGCGTAGACGCCATGCACCTCGACGGAGCGGGCAAACTCACGGTGGCCGGCGAAATTCAAGCCAAATCCCTCCGTGTCATCGGTGACACCACGGTAGGCGGAAACGTGAATGTTGACGGCCGGCTGCGGCTGCTCCTCAACGGCGGCGACGACAGCGATGAGCTGGCGATCACTCGATTCAATCGCAGCCCCAACTCCAACGATCTGCGCGTCATCCTCGGAGACGACATCGGCGGAGACGATGCGTTTACCGTCGGACCAATCTACTGGCAGGACTCGCTGTACAAGGAACAGTTCAAGGTCACGAACAAGGGAGACGTCACGGCGGCCGGAAGCCTGACGGTGCAGGCTGCCGTCACGACGAACGGGCTCCTTACCGCGAACAGCGGCCTGACGGTCACGGGCAACGCGCAGTTACAGACTCTGGCCGTGAGCGGGCCGGCGAGCGTCGGAAGCAACCTCTCTGTTACAGGCAATGTCGTCATGCAGCCTGGCCAGGCGATTCTGTATAGCTCAGTGCGATGCCCGGTCGACGTGGTCGCCGGCGAGGTTTCATTCCTAACAGCGGCAACGCCGCTGGGCGCGCAGACGGGCACGCCCTCTCCCCTGTCCGTAACCAGCAGGCTTCCCTCAGTTACCGACGCCTTCATCCACCTCGCACTCTCGGGGATCCGGAACGACGGACAGGCGGTGGGTGCGCGGTGGGCTGTGACGCTTAACAATAAGAACAGGACCAGCGCGAACGCATTCGATTTCACAGTGGACCTCAAGGTCGGTGACATCGACGGCTACATCGAGGCGATTTCCTACATCGTGATCTTCATCCCATGACACAAGGAGGCTCCATGTTCCAGCAACGACTCAACGAACTGCGCAACGAGCTCGCCAAAGGCGAGCAGCAACTCGAGCGCCTCGACCGCGAGCGCGCCGGCGTCCGCGACACCGTCCTCCGCATTCAGGGAGCGATTCAGGTGCTCGAGGAGCTTGCCGCTGCGGAAGCGGCGCCTGAGCCGCGACCGGTGCTCGCGCAGATGTCGTAACAGCACATGTTCAGCATCGGACGCGCCGAGTCGATGTACGTCGTGCCGCGGGAGCACCCCGCGGCCGGCGACCTCCGCTCGCGCGCCGATCGCGTATTGCGCGAGCGCGTCGTCGAGGCGCTCCCTCCGATCGTGGAAGCGGCTTTGAGCGGTTCGTCGGTCTGCCTTGTCGAACGGCTCAACGTCGACTTCGCCTTTGCCGCCGATTCTCTCGACGACGACGCTCTCGCCCAGCTCTGGAGTCGGGAGATTGCTCGCGGCCTGGCTAACGCCATCCGCAAGGGCGAAAACGTCATTCAGTTCCCGAACCGCGCGTCATTCATCGCGCAGTACGTGACCGACGTCGCCGCCGGGCGCGCGAACGGCCGATGGTACTACGCTCCGTTCGCCTCCCTGGCCGCCCTTCCCTCGGCGTCCGCAATCCGCGAGGCCATCATCCGCGAGCCGGTTATCGCATTCGAAGTCATCGCCGAGCTGGCGCGGACCAAACGTCTCCGCACCGTGATCAACGCCCTCTCCGATCGCGGCGCTTGCGAGGTGTGGGAGACCGCGTTTCCCGATGGTGACGTGGCCGATCCTTCGCCGTCGCTCGTCGAGATGCTTCTCTCCGTCTGGGAAGAAACGGTTCATCACGGCCTCACGCCCCTGCCCGATCGCGGCGCCATCGCACGCGTCGCGCTCCGCCTCGCCGCCGCAGTGATCGAGGGCGCATCGACGCCGGTGAACGCCGCCGAACTGCGCACGCACATCGAAGCGCTACTCGCCTTCGCGACAATACTCGATAGTTCCGCAGAACCGTGGTCGCTCGTCGAGTCGATCATCGACGGTGATGCGGCAATGGCAGTGATCCGCGCCGCCGCGAGTGACCGCATCACCGATCTGGCGACACTACGCTTCCTGACCCGCCTCGCCGTAACGCGCGCCGATCTGGTCACCTGCGCCGCGAGCACCGTCCGCGGCAGCTTCGTTGCGCCATCACTCGCCTCGACGCCGCGCGTCGTGGTCGGCAACGACATAGTCGCCAGCCGCTTCGCCGCCCTTTCCCTTCTTCTCACGCCATTGATCGACCTCGGACTGTTCGCCGCCGACGATGAAGCCGCGTTGCGCGTTCTTCTCGCCGCAAGGTGCGCCGGCCGCAACCACGCTCGCGACGTTTTCTCCGACCCCGTCGCTCTACTCTTCGCCGGCCGCGACGCGACGATGCGCCTCGACCACTCGCGCCATTTCGACGCCGGCTTGCGCGACGTCATCACGCCGCGACTCGATCGGAGAGTCGCCCGCGCCGCGCATGCAGTCATGCGATCGTTCGCCGCACGTCTTCCCGGATTCGCCCGGAGCAGTCCCGCGCACTTGCGCGAGAATTTCCTCGCCGGAGAAGGAGCGATCCGTTTTGATCGCGAGCACATCGACGTCTACCTTCCGCCGTTGCCTCTCGGGCTCGTCGTTCGGATCGCAGGGATGCACGGCCGAGGCTTCGCGGTGCCATGGCTGCCCGACCGCGTCGTCACGTTGCTGTTGCCGGAGAGCGCATGAGCACGCCGGAGATCGTCGCCGCGCCGTCATTCGAATCGGCGGTCGAGCATCTCTACGCGGAACTGGCGTTGCTCGACCTGCGCCTGCAGCGCCAAGTGATGCGGCTTCGCGCCGCGCATCAACTCACCGAGGATCAGTTCCGAGGCCTCTACATCTCCGACGAGCAGGTCGATGCGCTGCTGAACGAGGCTGGCAGCGTGCAGACCAGCAACGCCGAACTGACACGGCGTATCGACACACTCGAAGAACAGATTCAAGCCAGCGCCGCCGAGAGTCCGGCGCTTCCACTGATTCTTATCGAGCAGCGCTACGGCCGCTTCGCCGCGCAACTTCTGATCATCGCTGCTGCGTCAGAGATCGATCTGCGCTACCAGACCCTCTACGCCTACGCGCAGAATGACGTCACGCGCAAGAGCGCCACCGTCGACCTCGCGCTGCAGTTGCTGTGCTTCAACGAGACGGAGCGCATCGCGCGCCGCGATGACTTCCGGCCGGACGCGCCGCTCTTCCGCGATCATCTGGTCCGACTAGCCGACGATCCGCACGACACAACTCCGCCACTTCTCTCGCGCTACATCCGCACCGACACGCGCGTCGTCGATCACATCCTCGGCCGCGGGGCGCTCGATCCCGCACTTCTGCGCATTGCGCGGCGCATCGAATCGCCGCCCAAGCTCAGTGATCTGCATCTTCCCGATACGATTCGCGAACAGTCGGAGCATCTCCTTGCCCAACTCGATCGCGCAGCTACCGTTCTCGTGGAAGGGGCGGCAGGGAGCGGCAGGACGTCGTATGCCGCAGCGCTCGCCGGCACGCTCGGACTATCGCTACTCGTCGTCGACGGCTCGCGGATCACCGCCGAGGCCGTCCCGCTGGTCCGACGCGAAGCGCTCCTCACGGGCAACGCCGTTGCCATCGCCGGCTTCGACACTCTCCTCTGCGACGATGCCGCGCAGCGCACCACGCGCGACGCGCTCGCCGAGGAGTTGCTCGAGCTTTCGGCGCCGCTCTTTCTCCTCTGCACGAAGACCTGGCAGCCGGAGCCGGCGTGGCGCGAGGCACCGTCGTTCCGGATCGTGCTGTCGATCCCGTCATTCGCGGTTCGCAATGTACTGTGGCGGCAGGCACTCGACGCGGCAGGCGTGCGTGCCAGCGACGCCGAAACGTCGGACGCGGCTGCCAAGTTCCTGATGACGCCGGGACAGATTCAGGCTGCCGCACAGGCGGCTGCTTCGAGCGCGGCGTTGCGCGGCGACGCGCGGGCAGAGCTCTCCGCGCACGACCTCGCGGGTGGCGCGCACACCCAGGCCACACATCGTCTTCGCACGCTGGCCGAGCGCGTCGAGTCGCGCTGCGAATGGGAGGACATCGTTCTCCCACCGCGCGTGGCCCGGCAGTTGCGCGACGTCTGCCGCTCCCTTCGCTTCCGCCACATCGTCTACGGCGAATGGGGATTCGATCGCCGTCTCACCTCGGGAAAGGGCCTGGTCGTCCTCTTCTCCGGTCCCAGCGGCACCGGCAAGACCATGGCAGCCTCGATCGTGGCGCGCGAGCTCGGCCTGGAGATGTACCGCATCGACCTCTCCTCCGTCGTCAGCAAGTACATCGGCGAGACCGAAAAGAACCTGAGCACGATCTTCGACGAAGCGAGATCGAGCAACGCCATCCTCTTCTTCGACGAAGCCGACGCCCTCTTTGGCAAACGCTCCGAGGTCAAGGACGCGCACGACCGCTACGCGAACGTGGAGACCGCCTACCTCCTCCAGCGCGTCGAGAGCTACGAAGGCTGCGTGATCCTGGCCACCAACTTCAGCCGCAACATCGACGAAGCGTTCGCCAGGCGAATCCACCACACCCTTGAGTTCCCATTGCCGGACATCGAACAACGCGAACGCATCTGGCGAGGAATGCTGCCTCCCGCCGCCCCCGTCGCCTCCGATGTCGACTTCGCCTTCCTGGCCCGCCAATTCGACCTCTCCGGCGGCAACATCCGCAATATCGTCGTCGCGGCCGCTTTCGCCGCCGCCGCGTCGCCCCGCCCAATCGCGATGTCGGATTTCATCAACGCTACCGCTCGCGAGCTGCAGAAGATCGGCCGGCTGCCATCGCGGATGGAGTTTGGGGAGTGGTATGGGTGTATGGGCGAGGGGGGCGCGGCATGAAAGAACGCAAGGCCGAGCACGACAAACCCGTCGCGTTTGATCAACGTTCTGCGTCGAAGCGCGTAAACGGTGCCCCTCTTCGCGCGCTGCAGCGCGACGTAGGTAACCTCACGGTGCAAAGAGCCGTACAGGCCAAACGGCCCGTCCGCACACTCCCTTGGCTCGGCAGAATCGACAACACATGGAGTGCCGCGCTACGACGCACTCCGTCAAAAGACGCCGACGATCCACATGAGAATACCGTCGCAGACCTGCCCCAAGGAACCGAAGTGCAGGTTATCGGCTCGGATGGCGGGTGGTTGAGAGTTCGCACGACAATCGACGGCACAACGGGTTACGTTTCGCAGGAGCTCGTTTCGTACCTTCGCGCGGCGTCGTTTCAGCTCGCCGAGGTGACGGTCACTGCGGAGCGGCCAAAGAGCGTTGACGAAATCATTCGTGCGCTCAAGACGCTGAATACCCAGCTACTGTTGTCCAAATCTGTCACTAGGGCGACATTGATTGCGCGCCAAATTAGAGGACTATTGATTAGTCTCGAAAGCGCCCCAATCTCGCCGACACCAAAGCGTACTTTTGTCGCTGGTCCTATCGAGATGGTTGAGAGGGAGTATTACTACGGCTTTGGTTTCGAATCCCTTAGCGACAAACAGTGGCGAGAAGGCTGGACGGCGATCTATAAGTTGGCCTCCGGTCCATTTGGGATCGCGCTTGATCTCTGTGATGTGATCGCGGCGCCGTCCGATGACGAGCGAGCTGACTTAGTCAAGGGCATTCTTGAGGATAAGGCGATTGAGACACTTGGCGACAAGGGTCCTTACGTCGGGAAGCAACTGCTTAGAAAGGGTGCGCCCAAAGCGCTATCTAAGGGGACAGCCATCTCGATTAAGGCACTAGGAAAGGCCGTTCCGGTAGCAATCACCGCGTACGAGCTCTACAAGGCCAACACTGAGGGGCCGTCTGCGCAAAGCGCAACCCTGGAGATCACGGCCGCAATCATGGCAGAAGTCTATGAATCCAGTGATGGCCGCGACGGCAGGATTCGCAACTTCGGTGTTATCCAGGGAGGCGCGGGGACCTACTGTCGCCTCGCTCGTCAGCAGCGCGGGCCATTCCCACAATTCAAGGATCGGAAGCTGGCTTTCGAACTGATGGCAAATCGCATTTACGAAAGAATGCGAGACATCATCGCGCCGAAGCATCTAGCAAGCAAAGAGGCATTCTATGCTTTCCGCAAGAGAATGATCGACAACGCTTGGAATCTCGTAGAATCGGCTGGCGGCGAATTGGAAGGTCGCCGCGTGGGGTTGATGATCCGAAAGGAAGAAGAGATAGAAAAGATGGAGCAAGGCCCAGGCGCCTATATCAATTACCACAAGGAAGGCATCGTTGTTCCATTTCTAATGTCAGGTGGGTTCAATACAGGATTTGACTTCCGCAACGATAAAGCGTGGGAGAGATTTGGAAAGGAGACACCGAGCACACCTAAGATCGCCGCGCGACAAGCCGGCCTCACAAATGATTATTCAACCTTCCACGCCAATGACTCTATTACTACTGACAATTTTGTAAATCTGATGCTGGGCCGGTTCATCGCCGGTGTTGGACCGGAGAACTTCGTATTTGCTCGCGATAGCAAGGTGAGCAGAGCAATGGCCGAAACGCCTATTGTTGAAAACGTGATCCGCGAATGGTATCAAGAAAACTACGAAGCAGTGCTTTCGAATAAACCACTGCGCAGCGCCAACGGCGGAAGCTTCGGTCTATGGGAGCAGTGGGACTTGCTCGTGGAAAAGAAGGGAATCCTGAACATCCCTCAGTTCGTAGGCAGCGCGAACGTGACAGTTTCTCCTATGCCAGGCGGCAAGGAACTCCTGGTTACGATCAAGAACGTGACAAGCGCCACGTCGGGCGACTACAAAAAGCATTTCGGACTCGGAACCGCTCCATCGTTTCCAAAAGATACTCTAAATCCCGAGAGGCAGCAATACACGAATATTAGCCAGACGTTTGAGTTTACGGTGAAAGTGGATAAGTTCAGGGCGAGTCTGCTCGCCGAAAAGAAGCGGTGGGCCGAGGAGACCAAATGAGGGCGTGACGATGCTCTGGCGTGCGGCAGGCCTCGCAGACGTCCAAACAATGCCAGTGCGGTGATTGGCTTACCCACGGATACTCTCCCTGGTTTTTTGTTACTGCACATGCAGCACTGGCTCCCACGCAATCGCCACGATCCGAAGTTGTTGCGGCCCGGGAAGGACACCGGCGAGGTGAATTCGCGGCTTCGGCGCACGTAGTTGTAGGTGACTCTCACGCTTCGGTAGCGCGCCGGGGCGCCTGCGCACGTCGGCGACGAAGGGCTTCTCCTCGATGCGCGAGTTGCGGCCGCGGATGAAGATGTTCTGGAGCAACGGCTCCGGCCGTCCGCTCCGGCGACGACGTAGAGCTCGACGTTCTTCCGCGTTTTCTCGCTCGTGGTATATTGCCAGCCCGCCCACGGCCGGGAAAGGCTGTGGTCCGACGACCGTGATCTTCGCAGGCGCGTAGATGGACATTCCATTTCTATCCACGAGGGGCAAGTCATCGTTTCCCGTTCGAATACACCCGCTCGTGAGGCCACGCGCCGAACCGGTGGTCTCAGAGCTTGGCCAGAAACGAACAAAGCCACTGTTCCCAGTGGCTTCGGTTCGGTTTCGCTTGGAGCCGTTGAGCGGATTTGAACCGCTGACCTGCTGATTACGAATCAGCTGCTCTACCAACTGAGCTACAACGGCTTGAGGGATGCGGCGGGTGATTCTACTGAGGTGAGCCGGTACTGTCGAGCGGTCCGGAGAACGCGGGGTGGGAGCGGCGCATTCCGGAGCGAAGATTGGGGGTCAGGTCTAAAGTTTAGACCTGACCCATCAACATCACGAACAAAAAAGAGTCCCGCAGGCTGCGCGGGACTCTCTGCATCGAATCGCTTTTCGGCTTCAGTACCAGGCGTCGCCGTCGGGGTTTACGACGGCACGCAGGAAACTCTGCTGCGCCGCGTTGAACATCCGCTCCAGATCCTGATCGTAAGGAATGACGACGTAACGGACGTTGATGTCCTGAAGCTGGACATGGGAGTGATACGACTGGTAATCACGTCCCGCGAGGCTCGAGGAGAGGACCGATTGCAGCGCCGGCGCGAGGAAGATGAGATGGACCACATTTTCGTCGCGGAGAGGAAGCGAACCGGCGGTCATTCCTGCGTCGAGCTTCGCTTGAATGCGGAGATCGTTCACCTGGCCGCTGGCCGCAAGGTCGCGGCTACTGAGAAGGAGGCCCGTCGTACGCACCCCGTAGCGGGCGGTCGCCTGGAACGATTCCGATGTGCTGATTTGAGCTACCTGGCGCTGCAGCTCGGATTTGCGCGCGGCCGCGGCCGGCGCTGTCCAGTCACCGAGAAAAACCATCTCGATCATCGGCTCTTTGATCACGGCACCGCCGTGGAACGCACGTTCACGAGGCGCGCCGCCGAGGCGAAACACTTCGACGCGGCCGCCGTCGTCATCCGCAAGCGTGATCAAACCCGGAGTCTCGGCCAGCACGCGCGCGGCGCGATTCGGCTCGTCCTTGGCCGCCATCAGCGGGGTCACCAGGAGCGTGAGGGCAAACGCAGCAAGTGATCTCTTCATTTTCATCTCCCTGCTTACTGAACGTTGAGTGCGAAATCGTCGACGACGAATGAAGTTTGAAGTGTGGCGTCCTCGACACCGACAAGGTAGACCTGAATCGTCTGTCCCTTGTATGCCGAGAGGTCGAATGTCTTCTGAGCAAAGCCTGTGTTGGCGTTGAGATTCGAGTACGTTACCAGCGTCGCGAGCACAGTTCCCGAGGAGTTCCGGATCTGGAGCTTCAGCGTGTCGTACGCCGTAGTCGTGGAGGTTTCCGCTGTGTCGACGTGGAGCCAGAAGGTCAGCGTGGCCGTTGTGATTGTCGACGGAATCGCGACCTGTTGATAGAGGGTGTCTGTGTGGGCAGCTCCATACCCATCCATCCACGCTTTCCACGTGCCGCCGTGCGCCGCCTCGGACGTTGAATTCGTAACGACGCCGCTTGCCGCAACCCACGGGGATGCGGTGCCCGTCTCGAATCCGGTGTTGCCGAGGAGTTGCTGCGCGGTTGTGTTGCTGACCGTCACCGCTACGCCGGCCGAGGTGCCAACGTTGACCGCGGCGTCGTACGCCTTTGTCGTGAGGGTATGCGATGCGTTACTCGCTGTGGTCGTGTTCCAGCTCCACGAGTACGGCGAGGTCGTATCGGTCGATTGCAGAGCTCCGTCGAGATAGAACTCGACCTTCGTCACTCCCACGTTGTCGGAGGCGGACGCGGATACTGTCGTCGTTCCGCTGACGATGGCGCCGCCGGTGGGCGCTGTGATCGAGGTCGTCGGCGCTGTCGTGTCGCCTCCGCCACCGGAGTAGGTCGCCTTCAAGGTCACGCCTGAATAAGAGGCGTAGCCGTACAGACCGATGTACCAGTCGCCGGCCGCGGGGTTGGTCACAGTCACGCTATCCGTGTTGCCGGAAACGATCGAGCGGTAGTCGTAGGTGGTCGTTGTCGGCTGCGCGCCGAGCTTGACGTAGAGATCCGCGTCACCGGTGCCGCCGCTGATCGGAATGGCGAGGCTGGTCTGCCCGGCCGGTACCGTGATCTTGAAGAACTGGAAGGCGCCCGCCGAGCCGGAGAGGCCTGTGACGGCTACTCCATTCGTAAGGGTCGTTACGCCTCCCCCAGCTGCCGTCACCGTGAGCGTGATGGTTGTGGTGTGCGTGACGCCGCCTCCCGTGCCGGTGACGGTGACCGTGTAGGTTCCTGCTGGTGTCGATGCACTAGTCGTAATCGTCGCAGTCGAGCTTCCCGTTCCAGGTGCGGCGATCGAGGTTGGGCTGAACGATGCAGTCGCGCCGCTCGGTAACCCGGATGCGGACAACGAGATTGCGGAGTTGAACGTGCCGGATTTCGTGGTGGAGATCGTCGATGTCCCCGAAGTTCCCTGGACGACGCTGATCGCGCCCGGGGAGGATCCGATCGTGAAATCGGCACCCGTTGGATTGAAGATGATGTCGAGCACCGCGTGAATCTCGATCCCGTTCGGCGCTACGCCGGTCTGGCCATGAAGGAAGTCGAACATCCCAACGCCCTTGATTTGCACGGGAACGTTGGCTGTCTTGAAACTCGATGTGGCGGTGTATTGGGCGTCGAACTGATTGCGGGCATTCTGGATGCCGGGTCCGAAGGGGCTGCCGCTGCCCACGCAGCTCGGACTGGGGATCTCCGCGATCAGCGTATTGCCCGAGGCATCGGAGAGGACCAGGTGGTAGTCCGAATCGCTCTCGAGCTTGTACTGAGTCAGCGTGGCGTTGAGGACCCACTGCGTGGTCTCGTACGGGCTGACGCGGTTGTTTGCGGGGATCGGACTCGGCGCCGGCCAGCCTCGCATCGTGGTGATCGTTTGGGAAGTGGCCGATGAGAGGTTTATCAGGCCGACGTCGGCGTCAGTGCCGGTCTTCACTGACCAGCGCTCCACGCCGCACTGTGCGAGAATCTGCGACGGAACCGAAACCAGAACGAGAATGAAAAGCAGAGGGGCCGCGAATTTGCGCATGAATAGCGTCCTCCAGACGACGACAGTCGGTGAGCGGCGGATGGTGTGGGGTCTACAGCGGGTAGAGGCGAGAGCAACGGCTCTGCCACAAACGCCGGCTCGAAAAAGTGGGATGCAGCCTCAGTTTGCGCAAAAGCGGCGCCGCGAGGCCGGGTCAAATTCTAATACTTTCTCAACTATTGACCCAACGAGCTGAGCAGAAAATGACCCGCAAACTCTTAATCACCCTTCTCTTGACCAGCGCCGTTTCCGCGTGCGTCTTCGTCCCCCGTGTCATGTGGAACCGCGCCGAAACGAACAGGCAGCACATCAACGCCGTACGGGTCGGACAGTCGCTCGCCGAGGTTCGGCAGATCATGATGAAGGACCCCGAAAAGCGCGAGATCAGATCCCGATTCGACGGCAAGACCGTAGAGTTCTGGAGCTACGTCACCGACTATGGCCGCAAGCTCGACTCCACGATCACGTTCATCGACGGGCACGTGCAGGAGATACGAACGACGCCGTGGATGGAGAAAGACTGAATCGTCCGTTCCTCGCGCACTCCATCGGGGGGTGGAGCAATACATTCCGACCTCGTGTGACACACTGCGCGGCACTTGACGATGAGTGCAGATGATGTGACCGGCGCCGTGGAACGGGGCGCAGAGGGCGAGGATCTCCACATCCCGGCCGCTGGCTCTCCGGCTCCGGGATTGCCACGCTCGGAACGGATCGCGTTGATCGCCATCGCGGCTGTAACCCTCGCGATGCGCATCGTTGCGTTTTTCCATTACCGCTTCGATTCGGATGAGCCGCAGCACTTGCATGTGGCGTGGGGGTGGACGGCGGGGCTGCTGCAGTATCGCGATGTCTTCGACAATCATGCGCCGTTGTTTCACATGGCCACCGCCCCGCTGCTCAGGCTCCTCGGCGAGCGCGCGGACATCCTTCTCTGGATGCGCGGACCGATGGTGCTGCTATGGCTGATCGTCGTCGCGTGCACGTATGTGGTGGCGCGGCGGCTTTACGACGTTCGCATCGCGATCTGGTCGGTCGTACTGCTGAATGTTCTGCCGCCGTTTTTTCTGAAGTCCATCGAGTTCCGTACCGACAATCTCTGGAACGCCTTCTGGATGCTGGCCATCGTCGTGCTCTTCCTCGGGCGGCGTTCCGCGGGCACGTTCACCCTGGCCGGCCTGCTGCTGGGTTGCGCGTTTTCCGTTTCGCTCAAGACGATGCTGCTGCTACTCACGCTCGCGGCCGCAGGCGCGATCACCTGGTTCATGCGCCGCCGGGCGCGCGGGGCGGGCGTGCGCGGAGGGCTCGTCGCTGTCTTCGTCCTCGGCTTTGCGATCGTGCCCGCGCTCATCGCCGGCTACTTCATGGCGCGCGGTGCATGGCCGGATCTTGTCTACGGCGCCTTGAAGTTCAACGGCCTCGTGGGAGGCCACCGCCCTCCCCTGGTGGTCTGGATACCGCGGCTCTGCTACATCCCGATGATGTACGTCGTCTTTCGTCAAGCCTGGCGGTACCGAGGACGGACGACGGATGCGCGCTATTTCTTTGCCGTGGCGACGGGGATCTTCTTCGCGACGCTCTTCAGTTTCTGGATCCTGATCTCGCCGCGCGATTTCCTCCCCTTCATGCCTTTCCTGACGATCTTTTTCGTCGCCGCGTTAGCTCGCCGGAAATTCTTCCTGGAGGCGATCATCGTCATGACGATCGTGTTGCTGACGGGCGTCGGCTACTACGCGGCGTGGCTGACGAACCGGACTGCCGAGTTCATCACGATGGAGAATCAGCTCCTGAATGTCTCGCGCCCCGGCGAGCTGGTCATGGACTACAAGGGCGAGCTGATCTACCGGCGCCGGCCGTACTACTTCATCCTCGAGTTCATCACGCGCAACGCGATCGCGCGCGGACTGATCGCGGACACAGTGCCGGAAGATCTGGTTCGCACGCGCTGCCACATCGCGCAGGCGGACGGAACGCAGTGGCCGGCCCGCGCCCGCGTCTTCATGAACACAAACTTCATCGACATCGGGCGTCTTCGCGTGTCGGGTCAGTGGCTGCGCGCGGATGGAGCATTCACGATCGCCATTCCGGGTGACTACGTGATCCTGGGTAAGAACGGCGAAGCGAGTGGTGCGCTGGATGGGACGCCGTATCGGGGCCCGCGAATGTTAGAGCGAGGCGCTCACAGATTTGCGGGTGGAGAGGAACGGATGGCTTGTGTGTGGGCTCCGGCGTACGCGCGAGGGTTCTCGCCGTTTCATCCGCGGGATCTTGATTTCTAGGAGGGGGGTCGTTTTTCGGGGGTCGGGCGTCGGAGGATGGTTTTCTTACCAACGCCTGACAGAATGACTTCGTTTGCCGGAAACCACCGGTGCTTCTCCGACACCGACTCCGGCCACCGACTCCCGCGGCGCTACGTGTACAACCCGCCGCTCACATTCATCACGGTCCCGGTGATATAGCCAGCCTGCTCCGAGGCCAGAAAGACCGCCGCGTAGGCGATGTCGTCGACGGTGCCGAGGCGGTGGAGGGCGATGCGGGCTTCGAGGGTTTTGCGGGCCTCGTCCGTCATGGCATCGGTCATGGCCGTCTTCACGAAGCCGGGAGCGATCGCATTCACGGTTACGCTGCGCGAGCCGATCTCGAGCGCCAGCGCTTTCGTGAAGCCGATGAGCGCCGCCTTCGACGAGGCGTAGTTCACCTGTCCGGGATTGCCCGACAGTCCGACGATCGAGGAGATGTTGATGACGCGGCCCCACCGCGCGCGGATCATCTTCTTCACGACTTCCTGGGTGATGTGAAATGCGGAGTCGAGGTTCGTCCGCAGCACACTCGTCCACGCCTCCGGCTTCATCCGGATGAAGAGATCGTCGTCGGTGATGCCGGCGTTGTTGACGAGGATCTCGATCGGCTGCTGTTCGATGAGCGCTTTGATGCGCTCGCGGACATCGTCGCTCGTGATGTCGAGTTGCACGGCGGTCGCGCTTCCGCCGTTCGCGGTGATGACGCCGGCCACGCGCTCGACGTGCTCGAGGTTTCGCGCAGCGCAGAGCACATGCGCGCCCGATTCCGCGAGCCTCAACGCGATCGCTTCGCCGATGCCGCGGGAGGCGCCGGTCACGAGAGCGGTGCGTCCGGTGAGATCGATTTTCATGTCATGCTCTCCAGGAACTTCTCGATCGATGGCACATCCGAGATGTTGATCAACTCGACGGATGGATCGATGCGTTTGATAAGACCGGTGAGCACCGCGCCGGGTCCGATCTCGACGAAACGCCGCACGCCCATCGACACCATCTTCTGCACGGACTCGACCCAGCGAACGGGCGAGGCGACCTGGCGTACGAGCGCGTTGCGGACCGCGGTCGCGGTGCCGATCGGCGAGGCGTCGACATTCGACACCAGCGACATCCACAGATCTTTGAACGGCGCGTCGTCGAGCAACGGCTTCAATCGCTCTTCGGCCGGCTTCATCAGCGCGCAGTGAAAGGGGGCGGAGACCGGGAGGGGCAATGCGCGGCGCACGCCGCGAGCCTTCGCAACGACGATGGCCCGATCAACGCCGGCTTTCGTTCCGGCGATGACGATCTGGCCAGGAGCGTTGATGTTGGCGATCGAGACGACCTCGCCCTGCGCCGCTTCCTCGCAGATCGACGTGACTTCTTCGACGCTCGGACCGATCAACGCGGCCATGCCGCCGCTGCCGACGGGCGTGGCCTCCTGCATGAAACGGCCGCGCATCCGCACCAGTTGCGCGGCATCCGCTGCCGTCAATCCACCGACGCTGACGATCGCGCTGTACTCGCCGAGGGAGTGGCCAGCCACGACGTCGCGCCGGGTGGCGCCGCGCTCTTCGAGCACCGCGTGAATTGCTGACGACACGGCGAGAATCGCCGGCTGCGTGTTCTCGGTCAGCTTGAGCTGCTCGTCGGGCCCTTCGAAGCAGAGTTGGGAGATGGAAAAGCCGAGTGCGGCGTCGATGTCGTCGAAAACGCGGCGCGCCGCGGGAAACGCCGCAGCGACATCTTTTCCCATCCCGGCGGACTGACTTCCCTGTCCGGGGAAAACGAATGCTGTGTTGTGCTCCATCGGCGCGGAATCATACATGGACCGGAGCGGCTACAATCGCTGCGAATGCCCGCCGACGCCCGCGCAAAACTCGTCCGCCAACTCCAGATCGCATACTCGGCCGAGCTCGGGGCCGGCTATGCGTACCGGGGCCATTGGCACAGCGTCCGCGATCCCGGGGAGCGCGATCACATCCGGAAGATCGAAGGCGAGGAGTGGCATCACCGCGAGCTCGTCGGCGGTCTGCTGCGGCAGCTCGGCGGAAAACCGAGCCCTCTGCGCGAATTCATCTTCTGGTGGATCGGCCACTTTATCGCCGGCTTCTGTCACGTCGGCGGATGGTTCGCTCCGATGTACGGCGCCGGCCGGCTGGAGCGAGGCAATATCGTCGAGTACGAAGATGCGGCGGTGTTCGCGGCGGAGTGCGGCCACGACGAAATGATCGACTGCCTGCTCACGATGGCCGAGGTGGAGTGGGATCACGAAGCGTACTTTCGGAGCAAAGCGTCCGGTCATCCGTTCGTGCGGATCCTCAAGATGTGGCCGGCGACGGAGCCGAAGGAAGCGATCCGGGAGCGGTTCGCCGAAAACGAGAAGGCGACGGCGTAAGAGCCGCTTGCGGATGAATACAAAAAAGACGGCCTGCCGGCCGCCTTTTCCTTGAAATCCCGCGAGAGTGGCTTACTTCTTCGGCGCAACCACCACCAGGTCGGAGAGACTGCCCAGACCGGAGTGGCCGAGGAACAAGGTGCCGCTCTTGGCGACGACGCCGTTGCGCGCGCCGGTGTGGGTCGGCACCTTCGCCACGACGGTCAGCTTGCCTGCCGCGTCGAGGTGAGCGATGGTCAACTCGCCCGCCTTGGCCGCGCCGACGTAGACCAGGTGCGAGGCTGAGGCGTAGTCGAGATCATCAACGCCATCGCCGGTATCGACAGAAGAAAGCACCGCGCCGCTCTTGCCGACATCGAGCACTTCCGTCTTTGTGCTGCAAGCCACCATGAGATAGCCGCCCTTCTCGTCGAGCTTGATTCCGTGCGGCCCGTCTTCACCGCAGGCCGGCTTCCAGCTGGATACGGTCTTGCGCGACTTGAGGTCGATCGCCAGCGTGAGGTCCTTGTCCTCCATGTTCGTATAGAACCGTCCTCGGGTTTCGTCGACGGCGAACCCTTCCGGGTTGCCTTCGAAGGTGAGCTTCTCCTTCTGGACGAGCGTCGTGGCGTCGAGGATGCGGATCGTTTTGTCGCGCGGTGTGGTGACCCACACTTCATTTGTCGACGCCACGTAGGCCAGCCCGTCCGGCATGGAATCGAGCTTGACGCTGGCGCCGCGCTTATGGGTGCGCGCGTCGAGCGCGTTGACACTCGAATCGAAACGGTCGCCGATGTAGACGGTGCCCTTGCCGATCGTGACCGAGCTCGGACCGACGATGCGCTTGCGGGTTGCCGAGCCCATCTCACCCGAGGGGAAACCGGTGAGCTGGGTGACTTTGTTGGTGGCAGCGTCGATCACATCGACCGACCCGGTGTTGCCGGCCGGGACCCACACCGAGTTGGTAGAGGGGTCATAACCGAGATAATCCATGCTGATGCCAGCGGCACTGGCCCCCGGAAGCGGAAGCATGGTGACGGTGTAGCCCGTGGGATCGGCCGCCTGCAGCGACAGCGCTAGCACGACGGTGAGAAGGGTGAAGAGCAGTAGTCCGAGTCGTCTGTTTTGCATGGTCAATATCCTATTCTGCGCGGTGTCGCACGACGTGACATCGATTGTCTGTTTGAACGTGCACCGATTCATACTGCGTTAATAAAATGCAGCGCCAACACGGCGCGTGCCTATAGGTTTCCAGTCATCTCCGAAGGCACCCTAGCGGCCAGCTGTTGAACGACTGGTAAACGGCGTGGCATCGGTGATTTACCGCTGGTTCACCACGCGGCAAGGAGACTCCGCTGCATGCGCATCCTCGTCGTCGAAGACGATCCCGACATGTGTCACTTCATCGCCCGGGGTCTGCGGGCGCAGAGTTACGCCGTGGATGTGGCCACTACCGGGGAGGAGGCGCTCCAGCGCGTCTCAGACTCGCCGTACGACGCGGTTCTGCTCGACGCAATGATTCCGCAGCCGGACGGATTTGCGCTCTGCCGCCGCTTTCGTGCGGAGGGTATGGATGTCGCGATTCTGATGCTCACGGCGCGCGATGCCTTGAGCGACCGGGTCGAAGGGTTGGATGCGGGGGCCGATGACTACCTCATCAAACCATTCCATTTCCCGGAGCTGCTGGCAAGGCTACGCGCCTTGTTGCGGCGGCGGGGCACACGCCAGTTCCCTGTCATCGGCGTCGCTGATCTCTTGATCGACACGCGCTCCCATCGAGCCACTCGCGGCGAGCGAGCTCTCATTCTGACGGCGAAGGAGTACGCACTGCTCGAGTTTCTCGCGACCCATGCCGGCCGCGTACTCGGGAGAGAAGAGATCTCCGAGCATGTCTGGGACGGCGACTTCGACGCGTTTTCGAAACTGATCGAGGTCTACATCAGCCGTCTGCGGCGCATCGTCGACCGCGAGAGTGACGCGAAGCTCATTCACACCATCCGGGGAGCCGGCTACGTACTCGGCATTCGAGATGAGGCCGAGGGGTGATGCGCACCTCGATCCGAACGCGGCTCACGCTCTGGTACACCCTGGTTCTCGCGACGGTGCTGCTGATCGGCGCGATTACCACGGTCCTTGTTTTGCGCGACGAGATGCAGGAGGCAACCGATCGATCCTTGCGCAGCACCGCGGACCAGATGCGCACCAGCCTCGCAGACTCCTACGCAAAGCATGGCGTCGTTCGCATGCATGCGCTCGACGAGTTGGTCAACGACCTGCGTGACGCCGAGCGCCCGGTCCTCATCCTCGGGCCTGATGGCGTCGATCTGGCGGTCTCCGCGACGGCTCTTACCGGCACGGTCAACCGCAGCGTATTGCGTGACCGGGTCGGGCACCGCAACTGGGGCGTGTTCACGATGCAAGGGAGACGAAGTCTTCGCGTAGTGATCGAGCCGGTACAACTCGGAAAATCGGTGTACGCGATCGTGATCGCGCAGTCTTTGAGGATGCAGAAAGAAGTGTTCCGTCACCTCGCGCAGGCCATGGCGATCGGCGCTCCGATCGCACTTCTCGCTGCGGCCTGGGGTGGTTATCTGCTGGCGCGGAAGAGCCTCGCCCCGGTCGCCGACATGAGCGCGAAAGCAAGGGCGATCGGCGCCACGAGTCTGGCTGAACGGATCGCCGTCGTGAATCCGGATGACGAGTTGGGCGAATTGGCGACGACCCTGAACGGACTGCTCGGCCGGCTCGACGATGCGTTCGCATCCCAGCGGCGATTCATGGCCGATGCTTCACACGAGCTGCGTAGCCCCGTGACCATTCTGCAGGGAGAGCTCGACGTCGCGTCATCGATCGAGAATCAAACCATCGGTGACTATCAGGAGAGTCTGGGCATCATGCAACGAACGGTGGAGCGGCTCTCGCGCATCGTCAGCGACCTGTTTCTCCTGGCACGGAGCGACGCCGGCCAATACCCCATACGCAGTGAACGCTTCTATCTCTCCGACGTGATGGTCGGCACCGTGCTCATGTTTCGAACGCTGGCGGCGGAGCGGAACATCACGCTGCATGAAGAGCATGATGACGATCTCCTCATAATGGGCGATGAAGGACTCATGCAGCGCCTTCTCATTAACCTGGTCGAGAATGCCCTTCGACATACCCCGCCCGGAGGCAATGTCCGCCTTCTCGGCTCGCGGCATGGTTCAGCGTTGCGCGTCGACGTACTCGATACCGGAATTGGCCTTCCCCCCGACCTGCGCGAGCGGGTGTTTGAACGTTTCTTCCGCGTCGATCTCGCACATTCACGATCCGCGCAGGACAAGAGCGCCGGCTCCGGCCTCGGCCTGCCGATCGCCCGTTGGATCGCCGAAATCCACGGCGGTCGCGTCTGGGTGGACGGGGAATCCAAGACAGGTGCTCACTTTGTCGCAGAAGTGCAGTCGGGCGTTCAGTAAGCGAACGTCCTTCGATTCTCTCCTGTCGTGACTACTGCACCTGCGGGGGCGGTTCGAAGCGTCGCCCTTCCTCGTCAGCCATCACGTACTCGCGAACGTAGCGCACCAGCTCGAGGGTTGCGGCGCGGTGTTGGACCGCTTCGCGGAGATACGACAGCGCCGTGCTGAGGTGAAGTTTCGCACCTGCGCGAGCAAATATATCCGCCGCCTCACCTGCAAGCGTGCTTGCCTCGTCCCATTCACCGAGGCGCAGTAGTTCCTCCGTCAAAGCAAGCTTCACGAAGCCGGCCTCGGCGAGCACTCCCATTGCTTCGAATGCTGCGGCGGCGCGCCGAAGCCTGTTCAGACCTGTTTCAGTTTCGCCGGCCAGCAGATCGATCGCGCCAAGCGTCCACTCGGTGCGAATGATCTCCGAGTTGGACCCGAGCGCTCGATACCGCTCTTGGGCGGCGACGGCGTACGTTCGTGCCTCATCGTAATTACCGAGGCGGCGGTGCGCAATCGCGATGTTCTCCAGAACGCGTGCCGTCATCTGTGGATCGTCGAGCTGCTGCAATTGCTGCGCGATGAGCAGGTAGACGCGAAGACCCTCGGCAGTCGCCCCCTGCTCCGTGAGTGCGACTGCTTCGAGATTGCGGGCATGAATCACACGCTTCACATCGCCGTATTCCGCGAAACGGCGGCTGGCATCGCGCGCGGCTTCGATCGTCTCCGCAAAACGGCCCATCTTGAAGAGCACCGTGCCACGCGTGTAGATGATCTGCGCGAGCATGAACCCGCCGGTGGCGATCTCTTCTGCGAAACGCGCTGCAATCGTGGTCGCATTCAAGGCGTCCTCGTACTGCCCCAGCAAGCGCAAGGCATTCGCCTGGTTCTTCCAGACTTCGCTGCGACACTCGATCTGTTCGTTTTGATCTTTGACGCGTGCCGCAATTGTGTCGGCGGCTTCGAGGAGTAAGAGCGCGTGCGCCGGCTGCCGGTCGAGCTCTGCGACCGCCGCTTCCATGATGCGCAATACCAAAGGTTCGGTTGATGCGCTCGGGTGCGCGGCGAAGTAGGTGGGCCAGGCTTCGAGCGCCACCGCGGTCAGCGCCGCAAAGTCGTGCTCCGCGGCGCGCTGCTCGAGCGCAATCCGTTCGGCATCCCTCAGGATCTCCATGATTCCCAGCGGCTGACTGACGGGCGCGTGAGTCTTGCGCCAAACCTCGGCATCGGACATCAGGCGCTCGAAACCCTGCTGTTCGCGTAGCCGCGCTGCACAGGTCGCGCACGATGCGACGGCTTCTGCGACCGCCGTGACATCGACAACATCCTCGTTCTCGTCGAGGTAAGCGAGGATATCCGCGGTCGTGTAGTGGCGATGTCCGTTCATGAGCCTGTCCTCTGCAGACGGCCATAGGCGGCACGTGCCGCGAGCAAACACTTGGAGATAAGGTTTTTCGCCGATCCGCGGGCGAGCGATTCCGCAGCGGCGATCTCGTCCGGCGTGTAGCCCTCGCTGTAGCGCTTACGCAGAAGGTTGCGGCACCGCTCCGGAAGACGGCGCAGCACGCCGGCAAGGAGCAGACGGCTGTTCGTTTCGTCGGCCACAGCAGCCGGATCGATGTAATCGTCGATGTCTGGCGGAAGCGCCTCGCCGCGGTGCTTGCGCCAGTAGTAGCGGCTGGCGTTGCAGACCCCGCCGATCAGCCAGGCGCGCTCGTCCGCGGGGCTTTGCTCGACCCTCTCCGCATGACGGAGGAATGAGACGAACACATCGTGAATGACGCCGCAGACCTCATCTGGGGGGATCCTGAACCGGCGCGCAACGATGAAGCGGAGAAGGTCGTAATGCGCCCGGTAGGCGGCTTCCGCTCGTTGGGCGCGGAGCAGCAGTTCAGCGTTGGTATCGTCCAGCATCGCGTAAGGCGCGCCGGGCGGATGTTGGCGCACGGACGCGTCCCGAGTATACGCGCCGGCGTCACGCATCCGTCCTTCCTCCTGCGTCCGGTGTGACGATTTCAGCCCTCGCGTCATTCCTCCAAGAGGAGAGAGCCCTCCCCACTTTTTGATCGCCGCCTCGGCACCCCGAGCGCGGAGAGAGGAGGAGCCATGTTTGACTGGGAGGACATCATCACACTTGCCAGCGAGCTCACGTTTCCGCACGGCTAGAGCGAGCACATTCATCGGGCGTGGGGTTGGTCTCATGTCGGCTCCACGCCCGAAGTAGGTGGCTGAAACGGTCGGTCGGGATCAGTGACGGCGCGGTGGATATATCGCCGGACGTAGGCTACGAGTGGAGCGTCCGCCTTTCGGGCGAGCGCGGCGTCGCGTAGATAGGCAACTGCCTTGGCCGCACTGACGTTCGCGCCGGCAGCCATAAAGAGTTCCGCGAGGGATCGGGCGAGCTTCGCGGCTTCATTCGCTCCTGAACCCTCCGCGATCAACTGCTCCAAGAGATCGAGCGCGACGAAGCCTGCGTCGGCGGGCATCGATAACCGTTCGAAATCGCGCATGGCCGCGCGTAGCTCACGCATCCCGCGATGCCGGTCGCCCTCGATGATGGTGATCTTTGCTTCGCACCAGCGCGCGCGGGCCAGCTCAGATGTCATACCGAGTTCGCGGAAAAGCTGCATCGCCCGCCGGAGCCAGTGGCGCGCGATCGCAGGTTCTTGCCGCCTCCGGTCACATGAGGCGAGGTTCATATAGACACCCGCCAGTGTCCCGCGATGGCTCTTCCCCTCTAGCGGCTTTCGTAGGCTGACCAATAGTGCGCGACCGGCTTCGAGATCACCACGCTCGATGAGGACGCACCCCTCAACCACTTGCGCATGAATCGCGCGCGTGTGATCGCGTTCCTCCTCGAAAATCTGTCGTGCTTGTCTGGCATCGGCTTGGGCCTCCGGCCACTTTTCCATCTTGAAGAGGGTGCCCGCTCGCGCGTACCGGACTTCCCCGATTTCGAGGGCGCAATACCGAGCATCGACGAAGTGCTGTTCGGCGTCGATCAAGACGTGCATCGCCTCGCGGTAGCGGCCCAGCATGCGCAGAGCGTTCGCCCGGCCCTTCTCCGCGTATCCGCGTAGCGCCGCGACGAGGGGGGCTGGTGATCCCGCGAGGCGTTCGGTGAGTGCGATCGCCGCGGCGTAGAGTTTCTCCGCGCGTGCCGGCTGGCGGTCGAGCAGCGGGAAGGCGGCGTCCACCAGCTCGCGTGAGGCCTCTTCCGTTGCTGCACCGGCAGTCGCGCGAATCCGCGCCAACCACGCCTCGCATTCAGGCTCAGTAAGAGCGCCCACCGCGGCATCGAGACTTTTCGGCACGGCCGATTCCTCTGGCTCCGATCGTCGCCGGCGCGTGCCGGTGGCCTGCGGCAAGAGGGTCCGAATGGCCACGCCTTCAGACTCGAAAAGGTCAGCGCGTGTGACCGGCTGCGCGGTGATATCGCCCATGGCCGCCGCCACACCCTCCTGAAACCGCAGAGACACAGGCTCACCCTCCCGTGCGCGAGCGAGATGTGCGCGGCTATAGCGAGCCTGCGCAGCGAGACGCGCAGGCTTGATGCCGTGACTCTTGATGAAAAGCTCGAGCCGGGTCCGCAATATGGGTCCTACTTAGGTCTCATCAACCACGTCCATTTCGTGAAGCGATTGTCGAAAAAGAAAACCTCCGTCTGGGCCCTCGCTGGGTGCTGAGGTGCATGCGAACGTTCGATACGAAGGCATTCGATCTGCCACACATAGGGAGTGACGCCGCGTGGGATTTCCCTACCTTCGACGGGCAGCAGTCTCAAATGTGACTACACAGCCGGTCCGTTGACTTCCGCCGCTCGCGCATGGTTTCCTCGGAGCCGTTCGTCTACACCTCCATAACGAATGGAACTTATGCGGATCGTCGTACGCAGGAGAGCGCGAGGATATGTTTGTTATGGCAGCTGGCGGCGGGGACCCAAACCTCAATCGCGCGACCTCCTTCGGTTGCGCGCCTTGCCGAGCGACGCGGAATGATGGACCGGGACATTCTTTCTCCCTGCGTACCGCCGCCAGCCGCCACCATTCTTCTCCGCATGTCCTGATGGCAGCTTTCCGAGGCGGGATCGCAAGGTGAGATGGTGACTCTTCACAACGACACCCGCCTGCAACGGTTCATCAAGGATCGCGGCATCTCTCTCGTGAAGCTGAGGACCGCGATTCCCATGCACCGCTCGCAGTTGAGCCGCTATCGCTTCGGCCTCGCCTTCCCCACGGAACCCGTCATCGCCAGAATCGTCCGGGCAGTCCGCACGTTGACCGGCGAGCCAATCAAGGCCAATCAACTATTCAATCTGGGTGATGACGATGAGCCGGCGTGACGCATCGGAGTCATTTGAAGACGGAGGGTAGGGGATCAGTCATGCCTGTCACCCCTACTTTAGAAGGCCTCCAAAAGAGAGCCGTGGTCAAGGCGATGCACATCACCGAGGTGAGGGACCGGATACAATGAAAGGCCTGATTCGAATTCGAACGCTCCGAGCCTTGTGCGTGCTCCTGGCCGTTGCTGGCCAAGCTTCGGCAATCCTCGCGCAGAGTGGGCCGCCCAGCAAAGACGAGTACATCATCGTTCTGAAGCCTCCGAAGAGCGGCGTGCCGGAACTGTCGGAGCACGACATCACTGCCGTTGGCGGGAAGATCAAGTACAAGGTACCCGGCCGCATCCAGGTGATTCTGCCTGCACCTGCTGTTGAGGCAATGCGGAAGCAGGAACGGGTCAAGTACATCCAGAAAGTCATCCTGGGCCCGTTGCCGGACGCTTCGGCACCTGCCGAGTTGCGGATGACGCCTTCGACAGCGTCGCTGCGCACAACGACCGAGTCGACTCCACCGACATGGAGATCGGGGACCTACAAGTACGACGCGTCCGGCAACATCTATGCGATCGGTGTCGCGGGCGACACCGGTTCGCCAGTGCAGCATCGCTACGCCTACGACGAGCTCTCTCGTCTCAAACAGGCCGACACGCTCACCACGCCGACACATACGGAGACGTTCACCTACGACATCTACGGCAACATGACCGAGCACGTCGACGGGTCGTCGACAACGTCCACGCCGGTCGAGGACCCCAACACCAACCGGCTTGCATGGAGCGCGGCGCATCCCTACACGTACGACGCAGCGGGCAACCTCACGGCCGACTACAACGCCACCTACGCGTATGACCCGTTCAATATGCTGCGCGAGAAGGACTACACGAACGAGCAGCCCGAGTACTACATCTACACGGCCAGCGACGAGCGGATCGGCGTCAAGTACGGAACATCGAGCGGCAGCCCGACGATCTGGAGCATTCGTGACTTCAGCGGAAACGTCCTGCGCCAATACGAAGGACACGACCAGACGCCGCAGATGGCCTGGCTCTGGGTAGAGGACTATGTCTACCGTGACGGCCAGCTCCTGGCCGCCGAGCGCGTCCCGGAGGAGGGCGGACGCCGCCACTTCCACCTCGACCACCTCGGCTCCCCGCGCCTGGTGACCGGCCAGGACTCCAAGGAGATGTCGGAGCACGACTACGCGCCGTTCGGCCTGGAGTCAAACTATCAGGAGATGGCCGCGGGCTTCGACCGCGAAGACCCGAAGCGGTTCACGGGGCACGAACGTGATTATGCTGCTCCAGGGGAGTCGCCAGCATCCACCGCCTATCTTGATTACATGCACGCTAGGTTTTATAACGCGACCGTGGGGCGGTTCTTATCCGTCGATCCCGCACTAGATCTCAAGAGCTCGATGGCCGACCCCCAAAGCTGGAACAGATATGCGTACACGCTAGATAACCCTATGGGACACACCGATCCGACAGGACGCGACGTCTCGATCGCGATTAATTTCAGCGGCCCGGGATGGACCGACGAAATGAAGAGGGCGATCATCGCTCGCGTAACTCTGTTCTACGTTAGCTTAAACATAGGTAACGCTTACGTGTTCGACTCAGCAAGAGCAAAGCATTCCAGCATATTTGCGCTGAACGCGCGGGGGTATGCCAGCATCACAGCTGACGCCACGCTAAAGGGCGGACTACACGAGCCGGGATTGGTTCGCGCAGGCACTTTCTTGCAGGACACCTCCCTCAATAACGCTCAGAAAGCTACTGCGATTGCAAATACTATAGATCACGAAACGCTGGCACATCAGTTCGGCGTCACATATGACAACATGTTCGATATTGTTCATTATGACCGCAATCTGCACTTCGCACGCCAATATCCGGAATTGTCGGAATATTTTGGCACAGTCGCAGACTCGCATATCGCGAATGATCCCGTGTACCGAAAACGGCTATTCAGCGGGCCGTTACCAATCCATCCACATGACTTGAGTGTTGCGCAGCAGACTCTGGCACCGCACCGTATAGATCCGCCAGACCCTAATCAGTAGGGCACACCTTGATGCGACCGAAACTTCTTCGCTACGGCCTCTGGTTCAGCGCGGCTCACTCTATCGTTGTTGCCGTGCTAGTTCCTTTGGAAGTACTGTTCCGCGAATACCCTATTGGAATTATAGCTCGGCAAATGCATCGCATTGTCGATGCGGCGATTTGGGACGCGCCGCGGCTGTTACACGAACTACTCACTTCTCAGCTAGTCACCAAAGCTACGCTGTCGATATTCCCTGGACCGAGTGCGGCGGCAGCGCTCATCACCTTGGAGCTTTTGGTCTTTGGACTGGTCGGCGGCCTGTTCTATTTTGTTGTGGGTGTCACGCTAGCGTGGCTGCTGGGTAAGTACCGGCACGAGGTGGAGCGCAAACACTGAGATGACCCCGCAGGAAGACGTTCACGTCGCTGTTGACGTCCCAGTTGAGACACCGCCATGAAGATGCGAACTACGATTTTCGCAGGAATCCTACTCGTCGCGAACACGGCGACCGCCTCCGACCACAAAATCACGGCGGTTACCTTTCAGAGATGTACGACCCAAGCGAAGTGTTCCGACATTGCGCGCTGGAGCGAAACGGCACAAATTTCACCTCCGCGTGACATTCGCGTTATGGCAACAATCGTTAACTCTGCTAGCTATAGTGACGAGTTTTTTCTGTTGACGACGACGGAGTGCATAGTTACGCCACTGTATGCATATTCGGTTGCGGACTTTGAAAGGCTGAAATTGGGAAATGAGGTGAGCTGGTCTGAGCTTACCAAAGACGATGACATGAGAACTTTCGTTCTGCATAGGCTTCGGCGCGCGACGAAGCGCAACGTTACCTTGCGCGTCGTCAACCTTCAAAAGACGCTAAGAAACTCGCACTCGGATCAGACTGATTACATGTGGCCGTGGCTCGTTCGCGTAACGGCCATTCTTATCAACCGTCAAGGTCAGACTGTTTCTACCGGATCAGGAATCCTTGAGCTGGCACCATCTTCCGAAAGAACGAAAGGCTTAACTGAGAAACCGGCGCCGCCTTGAGCGATAGTCATGACGACCACGCGATTAGACTGAGATGAGATGTGGTGTCTCTGGTCTCTGACCTGCTCGCGTACGCGTTCTGCGTCGCGTCTGGCGTGAACCCCGGCACTTTCGCCGACCGAGGACAACGACGATGATACGAGCGCTGCTTTCTGCCACCCTGCTTCTGACCGCACTACCCATGGCCGCGCAGCTTCAGGTTCAATATGGCGCGAAGTCGTTGACGATCAGCGGGGCATCCGCCCGAGCGGACGTGGTCGTCATCGGCATCATTCACACGAACGCCAGGGGGTTCGAGTCGATCCAGAACCCGCAGTCGATTGAGAGAACTGACGCCGCTGGTTCCGTGACGGTGACTGTCGCCCGTCCTTCCTTCCGCTCTGTGTGGCTGATCGTCGACCTCAGGTCGGGCGAGTTCATCTTCTCTTCTCCGCCCGGCTACGCTTTACGTCGAATGCCGGTCCCCGCGGACGCGATCGACCGAACCGGCCATTCGCTGCTTCATTCCTTTCCATCGGCCGACCTCTTCATCGTCCGTAAAGGAGAGGGTGCGTGGCACGCGCGCGCCTCGGAAGGTAACAGACCGGATCCGCGGGATGCCCGTTTCAGCGTGGGCGTCGATCATTTCAAACCGGTCGGGGCAACTCCCCCTGCTCCGCCGGTTCTTACCCCTAACGACATCGTGATGGTCTTCAACGCGCCCTACATGGAGTTCTGGGCCACCAAGCTGACGCCTGCTGATTTGTCGGGGGCGAAATGATGCGCGTCCGGGCCACCGTCATTCTTCTCGCCTTGTGGCTGGTTTCGTTAGCTGCTCATGCCAGCGACGATCCGCTAACCAACCGAGGGATTAACTTGAGTGGCGTTTATCACGTCGGCGACATCGATACGGTGAATCTCTTCAACGGCAATCTGATCATCGACGTCCCGATGGCGACCCAGTTCCCGCTGAATGGTGGGTTCAGCTATGGCATTCATCTGATCTACACAGGGCAACCATGGGATTTCCCGGAGTCTCTTCGCTTCGACGACTTTCTTCAAGACTGGGTGTACAGAGCGGCTCCCATTCCCAATCGCAGATCCAACGCGGGTATGGGATGGCGTGTCTCCATCGGCCGGCTGATTTCGCCGGGCGATCCCACGAACATGGATTGCGATCAAGGCAACTTCTTCATCGGCAGCTGCGCTGAATGGGTCTACGAATCACCGGATGGCGCGGAACATCGAATTGGTAGTTCCGAGCCTGGCTACAGCGCCGATGGCACGTACCTCCGACTGAAAAGCCACACGGAAGGCAACATTGTCACCTACCGTGAGATTGAGTTTCCCGATGGCATGATCCATCGGTTCGACATCGACGGAAACCTGACGGCAATCTACACACCCTTCGACCGCGCGGCGAACGGAGGGCCCAGCGTGACCGTCGATTACCTGACCGGAGCCTCCTCGTGTGGTGCCGGCGCCGACTCCTGCTGGAAGATTCACGACCTATTCGACCGCACCCAGTACGTGACGTTTGCCTCTACCGCGGACGCAATCTACGGTCACCAACTCGCGCAGAAGATTATCGTGACGGCCCCGGGAAGTAGTACGGTTACCTATTCGCTTGGCTACACTGAAGTGCCGACTCTATCGCTCGACGCAATGTCGTGCTACCACGGTTTGGGAGGCGTCGGTCCCGGCCGGTGGGATGACATTTCAAGCTATAGCGTTCCGCTTTTGACCAGCATCGGGCTGCCGGACCAGTCCGATTATGAGATCGCTTACTTCAACGACGACCCACCCCAATGTTCACAAGGAAGTCTTCGAACCCTCACGCTCCCGACAAAAGGGAGTATCGGATACACATATACCAACTGGGCACATAACAATTTGCTGAGTACCATCGACGGGCCTGGTCATGGAGCGCCATATGTCCCCGGCGTCTATTCTCGGACGAAGACGCCGGCCGGCGGAGGAACCGCTCAGGTCTGGTCGTATGTCTCGGAAGGTCAGGACGGTGCCTTGATCCCTTGTGGCGGCTGCCAGAACCCTTCCAGCGAGTGGCGTGAGCGAAGGGTCACCCTAACTGATCCCGATCAGCGTAAGGTGCGGCACTACTTTTCCATCGCCGACTTTCCGGATGAGGGCTGGCAGCTGCGGGAGTACGGGCTTCCGCTCACTCACCGAAGTGGGACCGCCACGACTGACCCGGTACACACCTCGGAGCCTCGGTACCTTTCGAGTGAGGTGCTGGATGCATCCGGAAACGTGGAGCGCTCGACCTATGTCAAGTACGACTATGAAGCTGAGGACACCACGGAGCGTCCCGGCGCCTTTTATCGCGAACAGGCATCCCTGACGCGCTTTGCGAACGGCACAGGCCACGATGCGGGCCGGTGGTCTTCGGTCAACCGTTCGTCATTTGACTACTTTGGTCACTACAGGCAGACGGAAACCGACGGCAACTTCGCGTCGGAATTGAGCACCCAACTCGATCACCGGGTCGAGCTCACGGACTACAACCCGGGGAAATCCGGGTTCGACGGCTGGCCGGTTGCTTCTCCCTGGGTGCTGAACACCTTCGATTTGCAGTGGGTCAACACGCCAAAGATCAACCCAAATAACCCTGACAGCGTCGAGGTCGCCCACACGAAGAAAACCGAGTTCTGCTTCGATGGCGCGACCGGGTTTCTCCAACGCCGGCGCGTCTTGTTGAAGGACGCCGCGACGGCAGATGGCGTAGCCGAGGATGGCGCCGATCAGATTGCTGTGTTCACTGGAACGAGCGATAGCTCCGGCAACCTATTTTCTGAACAGTACTATGGAGGCGAGAATGCGGGGCTGCCCTCAGGGTCGCTCTGCGGTCTCGACATCTCAAACTTTACGCCGCGTTATGACGTGCGCCACACGGCTTACCAGAATGGCGTCCGCGCGACTTCGCAGTACTACAGCCACAGCACCAACGCGCTCATGCCGTTCAAGACGCTCGACCGGACCATTGATTTGAGCGGGTCCGTGTCGAGGGAGCGGGACGTGGC
>Ga0307470_10000226_pt1 | contig 36785 bp, 31 predicted proteins | sample atmos_gasesAM3C__FD_204565 | JGI IMG/M metagenome (GOLD analysis project Ga0307470, IMG submission 204565) | Hardwood forest soil microbial communities from Morgan-Monroe State Forest, Indiana, United States - atmos_gasesAM3C_05 | ecosystem: Environmental > Terrestrial > Soil > Temperate forest... | reverse complement strand
CCGGCCAACGGCGCACTTCTCGAATGCGTCGTACCACCTACCGGCCACCCGCCGCGTTGGCCGACTTTGTGCGGGCGCGGGACAAGACGTGCCGGTTCCCTGGGTGTCGCAAACCGGCGGAACAATGGGTCGTCGACCATCTCACGCCATTCCCGCAAGGCCCCACCGACCAGACCAACCTCGGCATCCTCTGCCGCCGGCACCACCGCCTCAAGCACACCACAGGCTAGACCGTCACCCGAGAAACACACAGCACCTACCCCTGGAGGAGCCCCACCGGCCGGAAATACGAAACAAAACCCGAACCCTACGACGACGAGTCCGACTAGACTGACGCAGTTCGGGCGCGAATACTTCCACCGACTGAATCTACCCTCAGCTCCAGGTGCCCAGATGAGCGATCGGGATGTGATGGAGCACGTCGATGTCGTACGGTTGACCATTAACCAGTGCCGCCTTGAGCAGGATGCAGACGTTCGGAGCGGAGCCCAGTCGGCGGGACGCGACGAAACGGGCCAGCTCATGCGCGATGAAGTGGGACGCCGCGTGGGTGCCGTACGTCGTCATGCCGCCCGTGATCACCACCCGTTGGCTGGTGCCGTAACGGCGGATGCCGGTGAGGATGACAATGCTGTACTCCGTCCGCGGGATGTCGTCGTCGAACTTGAGGTCGAGACCGGGGCCAAGCTGCCGATCGCCGACCTTGACATAGCGATTGTCGGCGTCGAAGACGATCGGCGTCTCCGGCGTGGCCTCGCTCATCCGGCCGCAGACGATCCGGGCGCTGTATCGGTTGTGCACCGGTCCGCCGATCAGGATCTGGTCGCGCCGGCGGTCCTCCTGCGTGCGGGAGCTGGGCGTGATGACGAACGCTTTGCGCGGGTAGACCCGGGCGAGCATCGAACAGATTTCCACGACGCCCGCAAGGTCACCGGACGGCACGAGGTCCCGCTTGGCCCGCGGGCCCTCGGGCGGGCCGACGTCACTGACACCGCTGCCGGACGTGGTCACCAGGATCTCGACGCCCTGCTTGCTCCGGAGCTGGAGTATCCGGCGCAGCGGGAGACGCGCCCGCATCTGGTCCACGGCGATCACGACACTCGGCGTCAGGCCCGCGACGCCAAGGGCCAGTCCGATCCACTCGAGCATGCGCCCCCCAGGATGGACGTGTGCCCCGGGGCGCACACCCGTCGTCACACCAACCTCACGGCACTGGTCGGCAGCCCAGTGCTGGTCGGCAGCGCCAGCCGCCGCTGACCATACCGCCCGCGTCGGCGTCGCTCCTTCTCGGCTGCGACACCTGATCTACGCATCCGCGCCGTAACGGGACTACCGTGAGGCGACGCTCGACGAGGAGTGGCGTATGCACGAGCTAGGTATCACGCAGAGCGTGGTGGCCGCGGTGTCCGAGCGGATGCCGGAGGCAAAGGTGGTCCGGGTCCGCCTGGAGATTGGCAGGCTGGCCGGCGTCGTGGCCGACTCCGTACGCTTCTGCTTCGATGCGGTCACCGCCGGAACCGGGCTGGAGGGTGCCCGGCTGGAGATCGTCGAGCCGGCCGGCCAGGCCAGGTGCCGGCAGTGCGACGCCGTCAGTGAGTTCCAGGACCTGCTGCTGCTGTGCGAGTGCGGCAGCGCCGACCTGGAGGTGCTGGCCGGCACCCAGCTGCTCATCAAGGAAGTGGAGGTCGCCTGAGATGTGCACCACCTGTGGCTGCTCCGACGCCGCGCACACCACCATCACCGACCTGACCGGCGCCGAGGGCTCCCACCACGACCACCACGACCACCACCACCCGCATCCACACGACCATCCGCACGACCATGACCATCCGCACGACCACACCCACGCTGAGCCAGCGCCCGCGCCTGGCCAGACCCGCACCATCCAGCTCGAAGAGCAGATCCTGGCCAAGAACGACCTGCTCGCCGCACGCAACCGCGGCTGGCTGGAGGCCCGCGGCGTGCTCGCCGTCAACCTGATGAGCTCGCCCGGCGCTGGCAAGACCACCCTGCTGGAGCGCACCATCCGCGACCTCGGCGGCGAGGTGCCGATCGCGGTGGTCGAGGGCGACCAGGAGACCCTGCTGGACGCCGAGCGGATCCGCTCGACCGGCGCGCCCGTCGTGCAGATCAACACCGGTGCCGGCTGCCACCTCGACGCCGAGATGCTGGCCGGCGGGCTGCGCACCCTCGACCCGGCTCCCGGCACGCTGCTGCTCATCGAGAACGTCGGCAACCTGGTCTGCCCCGCCCTGTTCGACCTCGGCGAGCGCGGCAAGATCGTCATCATCTCGGTCACCGAGGGTGCCGACAAGCCGCTTAAGTACCCCCACATGTTCCGCGCCGCCGAGCTGATGATCGTCAACAAGGTCGACCTCGCGCCGTACGTCGACTTTGATATTGACCAGTGCATTGCATATGCCAGGCAGATCAATCCCAAGCTCGACGTGCTGCGGGTCTCGGCCACCCGCGGTGACGGCCTGGACGCCTGGTACGGCTGGCTGCGGGACCAGCTCTCGCCCCGCCCGTAGCGCCGGGCCGGAGGGAGAAGGCCGGAATGGAGCGGTGCCGCCGCGGGGCGGCTTGCTAACGTCGCCAGCAGCCCCGCGCCGCTGAGGGAGGCGCGGCCGAGGAAGAGGGTACCGATGCACGATCCCCGCGCCCTGCTTGACCCGGGCGTCGACGCCGTCCGCCGGCTCGCCCGCCGCGGCTACCAGCTCGACCTAGCCGCCATCGACGACCTGCTGTCCCGGCGCAACCGGGCCATCCAGCGCGGGGACGAGCTGCGGGCCGAGGCCAAGCGGGTGGCGCAGGAGGTCGGGCGGGCCGCTCGCGGCGGCGGCGACGTCGACGTGCTCAAGCAGCGCGCCCGCGACCTGAAGGACGAGATCCGCCTGGGCGAGGAGGAGGCCGAGCGGCTGCAGGCCGAGCTGCGCGACCTGCTCCTTGGCATCCCCAACCTGCCCCTGGACACCACCCCGGACGGCGACTCCGACGAGCTCGCGGTCGAGGTCCGCCGGCACGGCGCGCCGCCGTCGTTCGGCTTCGAGCCGAGGGACCACGTCGACCTGGCCGAGGCCACCGGCATCCTGGACTTCGTCCGCGCCACCAAGCTGGCCGGGCCGCGGTTCAGCGTCGCCCGTGGGCCCGGCGCGGCGCTGGAGCGGGCGATGGCGGCGTTCTTCCTCGACCTGCACACCCGCCGGCACGGCTACGTCGAGTACTCCGTGCCCAACCTGGTCACCCCCGAGACTATGACCGGCACCGGGCAGCTCCCGAAGTTCGAGGCGGACCTGTTCAAGACTGCCGTGGGCGGCCGCGACCTGTACCTCATCCCGACCGCCGAGGTGCCGCTGACCAACCTGCACGCCGAGGAGATCCTGGACGCCGCCGCGCTGCCGCTGGCGTTCACCGCGCACACGCCGTGCTACCGCTCGGAGGCCGGCTCGTACGGCCGTGACACCCGGGGCATCCTGCGGCTGCACCAGTTCTCCAAGGTGGAGCTGGTGCGGATCTGCCTGCCGGAGGAGTCGCAGCGGGAGCTGGAGCTGATGCTGGGCCACGCCGAGACGTGCCTGAAGGAGCTCGGGCTGGCCTACCGGGTGGTCGCGCTGCCAGCCGGCGACCTGGGCTTCTCCGCGCAGGCCACCTATGACATCGAGGTGTGGCTGCCGAGCCAGGGGCGGTACCGGGAGGTCTCCTCCTGCTCCGACTGCGGCACCTTCCAGGCCCGCCGGGCGAACATCCGGGTTCGCGACAAGGATGGCCGGCGGAGCTTCGCGGCTACGCTGAACGGCTCCGGCCTGCCGATCGGCCGGACCATGGCTGCGATCCTGGAGCAGTACCAGCAGGCGGACGGGTCCATCCCGATGCCCGACGTGCTGGTGCCCTACCTCGGCTTCAAGGCGCTCACCCCCGACGGCACCCCCCTCGGCTGAGCCCCTTCCCCCTTCCCCCTTCTCCCGACGATCATTGAGTTGTTGTGGCTCGAGAAGATCAACTAGCCCCCATAACTCGATGATCGTCGGAGAGGGGCGGGATCGTCGGCCCGGTGTGCCACCATGGGCGCGTTGATGGGAGAGCGGCATGGCTGGGCAGCTTGACATCCGTCCCAGTGCCACCACGTTCGACGTGGAGACGCTGGTCCAGATGGCGTGGCGCGGGCAGATCCGCGTGCCGCATTTCCAACGTGACTTCCGGTGGCGGCAGGAGGACGTTCGCCGTCTTTTCGACAGCATCGTCAGGGGCTACCCGATCGGCAGCCTGCTCCTCTGGGTCCGACCCGCGCCGGCACAGCAGCTTCACCTCGGGACACTGCGAATTGACGCGCCTGACGCCGACCAGGCGCTCTGGGTGGTCGACGGCCAGCAGCGGGTGACCAGTCTGGCGAACGCGTTGCACGAGGCCGGCCAGTCCGACCCTCGGTTCGCGCTGGCATACAATCTCGACTCCGAACAGTTCGTCGCCCCCCCAGCCGTCGAAGATCCATCCGCCATTCCATTGCCGGTGCTCTTCGACCTGCAGCGCATTCTCCGCTGGTTCGCGCAGCATCCAGAGATCTCTGAGTTTCTGGATCGCGCCACCGGCATCACGAAGAGCCTGCGACAGTATCCGGTGCCGGCGTACCAGGTCGCGCACGACGATGCCAGCGTGCTGCAGGACATCTTCGACCGGATGAACAACTACGGGAAGCGGCTCAGCCGCTCCGAGATTTTCTCCGCGCTCAATGCCGGCGAGGAGTCCAGATCTGACGAGACGCTCACCTTCAAGCGGATCGCCGAGCATGTTGAAGCCGACCTCGGGTTTGGCGTGATCGACAACGACACCGTGCTGAAGGCTGTGCTGGCACGGCGTGGTCCGGACGTGATGCGGGAGATCCGCAACGAGTTCGTCGAGGCCGACAGGGCCAGCTCAGGTGGGCCAGTGCGCAGGGCCGAGTTCCCCGGTGAAGGGCGAGACGAGGCATACCAGGCAGGTGAGGAAGCGCTGGCACGTGCCGTGGCATTTCTCCAGGAGCGGGCAGGTGTTCCACATGTGAGCATGCTGCCGTATCGCTATCTCCTGGTGGTCCTCGCCCGGCTGTTCGCCCATCATCCGGAACCTGACGCGCGCAATCTCCAGCTACTGCGGCGGTGGTACTGGCGCGCTGCTGTGGCAGGTCCGGCGCATTTTAAGGGCAATGCGACCGGTGCCGTCCGGGCGCTGTGCTACCGGGTGTTGCCGACCGATCTGTCCGGCTCGGTGCAGGGGCTCCTCGACGCGGTCTCCCAGAGGGACCCCAAGCCGCCGGACCTCCGCCGGTTTCGGGCCAACGAGGCGTCCACCAAGATCGCGCTCTGCGCCTGGTGGGACGCCGGGCCGTTTAACCTGGAGACCTGCCGGCCATACGAGCGAGCCGAGTTGTCCGAGCGGCTCGTCGACCGGGCGACCGCAGGCGACGCCGTCCGCTATGTCGTGGCTCGCTTCCTGGTTCCGGCGGAGTATCGGCTCTGGGCGGCCGACCGGGTGCTGATGCCCATCCTTGAGGGAGACTTCATCGAGATCAGCGGGTTGGTGGTCCGTCGGCCGCACGGCGTTGACGACACCGTATGGGCAACCGCACTGCGCTCGCACAGCATCACGCCGGAGTTGGCCGCGCTGCTGGTGGACAACGCTGTAGTGGACTTCCTACAGGCTCGCCAGACGCTGTTGGAGCAGGATCTCCGCCACTTTCTGAATCGCATGTGCGAGTGGGAGCTCGAGGACACTCCGCCCCTGTCATACTTGATGCTCGACGACGAGGAAGATGAGAATGAGCTTGTCTGAGTCGCGCCACGGCGTGTGGCTCGACACCGACCGGGTCGGCACATTGCACCAGCGCGGCGACTACACCTGGTTCACCCTCGCCGAAGACTATGTCCGCGATCCGGGCCGGCCGGTGCTCGGACTCGTGTTCGAGGAGAATCTGGCCGGTCGGCACGCAAGTGCGCTGCGGCTCCCTCCATGGTTCTCCAACCTGCTGCCGGAGGGTCCGTTGCGACGTTGGATCGCCAATGACCGCGGTGTCTCCGTCGACCGCGAGATGGAGCTGCTGGCGCAGGTTGGCCACGACCTGCCCGGAGCCGTCCGGGTCCTGCCCGACTACGAGTCGCCGGAGGTCATCACCTGGGACACCGCGGCTGAACGAACGGGGACGAACCTGGCGTCGGGCGAGGAGCCACCGTCGGGCTGGCGATTCTCGTTGGCGGGCGTGGCGCTGAAGTTCTCGATGGTGCGGAAGGGTGACCGCCTTGTCCTGCCCGCGTACGGCGAGGGCGGGGACTGGATCGTCAAGCTGCCGGACCGGGTCTATCCCGACGTACCGCGCAATGAGTACACAATGATGTCGCTCGCGGCCGCCGTGGGAATCGACGTGCCCGAGCTCAGACTCGTCCATCGCGACAAGCTGGACGGCCTGCCGCCGAACATCTGGCCGGAGTCGGAGGAGTGGGCGTACGCGGTCCGTCGCTTCGACCGGGGCGCCAATCGTGAGCTCATCCACATCGAGGATCTGGCGCAGGTGCGGAACGTCTACCCGGACAAGAAGTACAGCGGCAACTTTGAGACCGTCGCCGCCCTTGTCTACCGGCGGCGCGACGTGGCTGGCCTCCGGGAGCTCGCCCGACGACTGGCGTTCGTCGTTCTGATCTCCAACGGTGATGCCCATCTGAAGAACTGGTCGCTGATCTATCGTGACCGGAGATCTCCCACCCTCTCGCCCGTGTACGACCTGGTCTCGACCGCTGTCTACCAGGTTGGCGACACGCCGGATGATCTCGGTCTCCGCTTCGCCGGCAGCAGGCGGTTCGACAGGACTTCGTTGGCGTCGTTCGCCCGTCTCCAGCAGCGGCTGGACGCTCGGCAGGCCGACCTGCCGGCAGTCGTCGCGGAGACCGTCGAACGGGTCCGAGCCGAATGGCCCAAACATGTCGACCTGCTCGGCCCGAACCACGCGCTGCGGTCCAGCATCGGCACGAGCATCGAGAGCCGCAGTATTACGCTCCTACGAAACCCCCCCTGACCGCCTGTCCCTTCTCCTGACGATCATCGAGTTGTTGGGGCTCGAGGAGATCAACTAGCCCCCATAACTCGATGATCGTCGGGAGAGGGCGGCTAGGTGATCGAGGTGGGCCAGCGGCCGAGGATGTACTTCGCCCGCTCGGCCTCGTCGAAGTCTTTGGTGCTGTTGCCGACGCGGACGAAGAAGGCGGTCTTCCTCACCATCTGACCGTTGCGGTCCACGGTCACCTTCGCCTGGACCGGTACGGCGGAGGGGTGCACGTGTACCCGGCATACGTCGGCACCGTCAATGGTGTACAGCCGCGCCGAGAGGTTGGTGACCGCGGCGTCCCCCATCGCGGCGCTGGCGATGTTGGTCAGGTGAAGCTGGAAGAGGTCCCGGTCGTCCTTGCCCGCGGTGTGCAGTGAGGCGTAGTCGGTGGCCAGCCCGCACACCGAGCCGTCGTCGGAGACGCCGATCAGCAGCGTGCCGCCGTACCGGCTGTTGGCGAAGGCGGCGATCGTCTTCAGGCTCGCCGTCTCCAGCGGTTTGTACGTCGCCCCGGTGTCCAGCCGGGTCCGCAGCGTGGACTTGTACTCCAGGTACTCGCTCTCCTTGTCCGAGCCGAGCAGCTCCCCGATTGGGCAGGCCGCCTGCCAGCCGACCGTCGCCCTGGCCTGGATTAACGGCAGATACGCGGAGAGCACCTGATCCTGAATGTCGCCGTTGTCGAGCAGCTTGAGCGACATGTCCTCGGCGATGCTCATCTGCTCGACAAGCTGCTGCACGAACGCCTTGGTGAGCACAATCTTGAAGTTCTCGGGTGTGTTGACCGCGGCGGCCTGCTGGATGGCGGGCTGCCGGGCCAGCTTGCTGGCGATCACGTCGTAGAAGAGTCGGTCCTCGGGCCCGAACGAGGTGCCGAACCGCTCGTTCAGCGTGGCAATAATCTGGGACAGCGGCTCCTCGTCCGGCTGCTCCTGCCGGCCGGTGCCGGAGAAGATCGTGGTGACCTCGCCGTGGCCGGCGTCCAGCGCGAGCGAGCCGATGAAGGTCTCCTCGACCCGCAGGTGGCTCAGCTCGACCGCGCTGCCGAGATCCAAGCCGGTGTCGGGCGCGGGTCGGATAAATGCGGCGAGCGCCTTGCAGAACACATAGTCGCGTTCCAGCCCGACATCGGTGAACGACACCACCTGCGAGAGGAACGAGTACATCCGGACAAACCGGTTGAGCCGGTCCCGGAAGGCGTCCTGGTCGTCCTCCCCGAGGGTGTGGAAGCGATCGATGGTCGGGGTGAGCGCGGCGTGCACCTGGCCGTGTGCTCCGGGCTTGCCGGATGAGCTGGGCGTGCCGGGTGAGGTGGGTGAGCTGGCGCCGACGATGAGGGCGACGGTGCGCTCGACCTCGTCGCCTCGCAGCATGTCGTACGGGTCGAGCGCGCGCCGGGTGTCGTAGAGCAGGTTGGGGTCGGTGGGCGGCGCCACCGTCGTCGTGTACCACGGGGCAAAGGACTCGCGGATGTCGTCCGCGTCGTTGCGGAAGTCGAGGATGAACGTGCCCTCCTTGCCCTCGCAGGTGCGGTTCAGCCGGGACAGGGTCTGTACGGCGGCCAGCCCGGTGAGCGTCTTGTCGACGTACATCGCATAGAGCAGCGGCTGGTCGAACCCGGTCTGGTACTTCTCCGCCACGACCAGGACGTGCCAGCCGTCCTCGGCGAAGATCTCCGCTGTCCGGGACTCGGGGACGAGGTCGCCGCCGTTGGCCTGAGAGTTCAGCGTCGACTCGGTCCATTCGGCGGCGCCGTCGACGACCGTGCCGGAGAAGGCGACGAGCACCCCGATGCCATAGCCATGCTCGCGGCAGTACTCGGTAAGCGCCTGCTGGTAGCGGACGGCGTGCGGCCGCGACGCCGTGACCACCATTGCCTTGGCTTGGCCGCCAATCTTGTGCTGCACGTGCCGGTGGAAATGCTCGATGATGACGGCCGCTTTCTGCGCGAGATTATGCTCGTGCAGGCTGACAAACCGGGCGATCGCCGTTCTCGCCCTGGAGGTGTCGTACGCCGGGTCCTCGCGGACGGTCTTCTCGATGTTCCAGTAGGTCTGGTAGGTCACGTAGTTGGCGAGGACGTCGAGGATGAACTTCTCCTCGATGGCCTGGCGCATCGTGTACGAGTGGAACGCCTCGTGCCGGCCGGTGGCCGGGTTGAGCCGGCCGAACTGTTCGAGGGTGCGGCCCTTTGGGGTAGCGGTGAAGGCGAAGAAGCTGATGTTCGGCTGCCTGCCCCTGGCGCGGGCGGCGGCGGCCAGGGCGTCGGCGACCGGCTCGGCCCCGGCGCCCGCAGCAGCGGCTTCGGCGGTCTCGGCGGCGTCGAGCTGCTGCTCGGCCGTGGGGGCGGTGCTGCCCGAGTCGCCCGAGCCAAGGACGAGCTTGAGGTCCTTGGCGCTCTCGCCGGTCTGTGACGAGTGCGCCTCGTCCACGATGACGGCGTACCGCCGGTCCGCCAGCCGCACGCCCTGCTGCATGACGACGGGGAACTTCTGCAATGTGGTGATGATGATCCGGGCCTGCGCGCCGGCCAGCGCCTGGGCGAGCTGCGCCGAGCTGTCGTCGATCTTCTGTACGACGCCGTGCGCGTGCTCGAGCTGGTAGATGGTGTCCTGCAACTGCCGGTCCAGCACGCGGCGGTCGGTGATGACGACGACCTTGTCGAACACCGGCCGGTCGTCCGCGCCGTGCAGGGTGGACAGCCGGTGGGCGAGCCAGGCGATGGTGTTGGACTTGCCGGAGCCGGCCGAGTGCTGGATGAGGTAGTCGTGGCCCGGCCCCTCGGCGCGGGCGGCAGCGTCGAGGGCGCGGACGGCGTCCCACTGATGGTAGCGCGGGAAGATCACCGTAGCCGGCCGCTTCGAGCCTTTCGGCGGCCGCTCGACGTGGATGAAGCGCTGCAGCAGGTCCAGCCAGTTGTCCCGCGCCCAGACCTCGCACCACAGGTAGGCGGTGCGGTGGCCGTCCGGGTTGGCCGGGTTGCCGGCGGCGCCGTCGTGGCCCCGGTCGAAAGGCAGGAACGCGGTCTCCGCTCCAGCGAGCCGCGTCGTCATCGCGACACGCTCGGTGTCGACGGCAAAGTGCACGACCGCGCGGCGGGCCAGGGTGAGGTTGGCGGCATCGCGGGTCGAGCGGTACTGCGCCTTGGCGTCGGCGATGGTCTGGCCGGTGAGCTGGTTCTTCAGCTCGGCGGTGGCGACGGGCAGGCCGTTGACGAACAGGGCCAGGTCGACGGTCTTGCCGGACTCCGGGTCGAACGGGAGCTGCCGGGTGACGGTGAGCCGGTTGGCGTCGTACCGCTGGACCAGCGCGGGGGTGAGGCCGTGGGCGGGGCGGAAGTAGGCCAGCCTGATGGTGACGCCGCGGTCGACGACGCCCCGGCGCAGCACGTCGACGGTGCCGCGGGAGCTGAGCTCCTTGCTGAGCCGGTCGGTGAAGGCGCGTTGCGCCTCGTTTGGGTCGCCATGCTGCCTGGTCAGCCGCTCCCAGGCACCGGCCTGGGTGGCGCCGATGAACTCGAACAGCACGGCGGTGTCGAGCCCGCGGACCGCGTCGAAATGGCTCCGCCCACCGGGGGAGTAGCCACCGCGCGCCGTCAGCCACTCGACGATCTCTGCCTCGAACGCCGCCTCGTCGATACTCATAATGAGGCGATATTACGAGGCCCTACCGGGGATTACGTGGTGGACGGTGGGAACCTGGCTGATCGCCTTGTCGAACGAGGCCACCGCGCCGACGCCCGACACCTCGGCAAACGCGACCAGATATGCCTCAGCGAAGTCGAGCCGGTGGACCTCGTAGACCTCGAGCGCACGCAGCAGCAGCACTTCGTTGACGACGCTGATGGGCGGGAACGCGATGACCGCGCGGAGAAGGTCGGCGACCTTCTCGCGGGGGACGTCGTAGAACGACTCGAGGACGTACACAGTCTCGGCCACAATGAGGTCGGTCAGGAGCAGCTCGTCGGCATCGGCGAGGAAGGCGGTGGCCTGCCGGGCCATCTTCGGTGGGTCGCCGGTCAGGTGCCGGATGATGATGTTGGTGTCGAGGAACGCGCTCATCCAGCGCGCCTGCCCCGGGATGGTGGGCCGCCTCCGGCGGCTGGGCCGCTCCGGGCCGATCGGGTGGCGCTGCGGATGTCGTCCCACGAGGCGCCCCGCTTGGCGGCCGGCACGCTCACCGAACCGGCCAGGTCGAGCAGCTCGCGGGTGCGGGCCAGCGTCGCGCGACCGCCCTCGACCCGGAACAGCACCCGGTCACCCGCGCTGATCCCCAGCGCCTCCCGGACCTGCTTGGGGATCGTGACCTGCCCCTTGCTCGTGACGGTCGCCGAAACCTCCATGCCCGCTTCCTCCTTACCTCCAACCAGAAGTAAGGCTACGTCGGATCTGCTCACCGCGCCACCCCTGGGACCTCCAGATCCCCCGTCACCGCCGCCGTGATCAAAGCCTGCCGGTGCTCCTGGAGGAGCAAGATCTGGCAATCGACAAGCCTCGCCAGCCGATCGAGCCGAACTAGGTCTGCGCTTACCTGATTCACGGTGGTGCGTTGTTCGTTGATGTCAGGGAGAGGAACCTTGAATGATGCGATCTTGCTGGAGCTCGTGCTGGCGATTCCCGTGGTCTTGCTTGCCGTGGTCTCGAAGTATATGCGTGCATAGGCTGTACGGGTGACAAGCGCCAGAAACTCCGGGAGCAGAGCTTCCGTCGGACGAACGGCGAAAATATGGTTTTGATGGAGGCATCCCTGCACTTGTCCTCTCCAAACCGCACCTCGGCCAAGTTTGTCGGGGTCTCCACCCTCAGTCATCAGTACGTCGCCACGTTTGAGCTCGAACCGACTTGCGAGCGCTAGCGGGATCTGCACTTCCTTGACCTCGGTCAGGTCGATCCGTCCGTCCTGAACGTTCGCGACTCGCAGGTAGGGCCGACTGACGGACGAGCCGTCGAGCGTCCTTCCTGCATCCACCGTCAGCCCGGACTGCACTGTTGAGACCGCGCCCAGCCGAACCATCCGACTGTAGCTCCGGGGTTCGAGTCTGGCCGAAATGGTTGCCCGAGCGCGCTCTTGAACTAGCTCGATCATGCGGCGCTTTTTGGTGATGAGGGCGTCGATACGGGCGGTCTCAGCATCGAGGTAGCCGGCGACCGCGTGTTGTTGGTCAAGCCGGGGCACGGTCAGCAGTGTTGTGGCGAGACCTTCGGTGGACAGCTCCATGAAGGTCGAGCCAAGCCCTTGAGCCGCCAGCCGTTCGGCGATGCTCAAGAACTGATATCTGAAGTAGCGGACATCGAGATCCTTCAACGGGATCAGACCTCGACAGCCTTGGTTGAATGCAGTTGTTTGCGTGGTCTCGGCGACGTATCCGATGGGCGCTCTCGTGGAGACGATCAGAGATCCCGCTGACACTGATCGACTTCCGAGAGCGAGCCCTCGGTCGGTCAACGTCCGCCAGGTACCGACAAGATAACCTCCATCGACGGTGGAAAGGTCGGCAGGGGTGGCCCACGAGATTTGACCGTCCCAGTTCTCTGGGTCCGCGGCCGGCGTTCCACCGTTGACAACTCGAAACATGCGTCGAGTCGGCAGTACATGTCGACTGCTCACTCGGTCACCTCGTTGAGGAGGGACTGGATCTCGGCCTCGAGAGACTTGATCTCGGCGTCGATCTCGGCGAGGGGGCGGGGTGGGGTGTACTTGTAGAAGTGGCGGGTGAGGGGGATCTCGTAGCCGATTCTGGTCTTGGTGTGGTCGACCCAGGCGTCGGGGACGTGGGGGAGGACCTCGGCGGCCAGGTAGTCGTCCACGGCGGTGCGGTACTCGACTGTGGCCAGGCGGTCGGTCGGGTCAGCTTCGAAGCTCACCGGCATAGGCGGCAGCGGCACGTTTTCGGTGTCGCGGAGCTCCGGGTCGGGCTCGACGTTGCCCTTGGCATCGGTCACCGGGTCGGCCTCGGGGGCGCGGACGGCCAACGCGTCCAGGATCGCCTTCTCGATCGGTTTGCCTCGGGCGCCCACGCGGGCCAGCAGCTCGGCCACCCGCTTGGTCGCCAGCGTACGGTCGGTGAACATCTCGCCGGTCCATTCGGTAAGTCCGGCCCGAAGGGCGGCGCGCATCCCGTCGTCCAGCTTGCTGATCTTGGCGTCGGCGTCCACCGTGGCCAGGGTTTCTTCGGTCACCTCCCAGCGCAGCCGCAGCGGGCGTTCGACCGTAATCCGGAGAAACCCGAACGCCTCGTTCGGGAATATCTTGACCTGCTCGCTCTCGGCGAAGCCACCGTACAGCCGGACAATCTCGGCGATCTGCTCTCCTGAGAGCCGCTTGCGCTTCTCACCGAGGCTCTTGCGCATCTTGGTGAACAGCTCGCGAGCGTCCACGAGCTGGACTTTCCCGCGCCGTTCCGGGATTTTTCGGTTGGTGACCACCCAGAAGTACGTGGAGATCCCGGTGTTGTAGAAAAGCTGGTCGGGCAGCGCGACGACCGCCTCCAGCCAGTCGTTCTCGATGATCCAACGGCGGATCTCCGACTCGCCCGAGCCGGCCGCGCCGGTGAACAGTGGCGAGCCGTTGAACACGATCGCCAGCCGCGAGCCGCCCCTCTCCACCGGCTGCATCTTCGAGATCATGTGCTGCAGGAAGAGGAAGCTGCCGTCGTTGATCCTCGGCAGCCCGGCGCCGAACCGGCCGGCGAAGCCTCGCTTGGCGTGCTCCTTCTTAACCGGGTCGGCGACCTTCTTCCACTCCACCCCGAACGGCGGGTTGGCCAGCAGGTAGTCGAACCGCTGCCCCTCGAAGGCGTCCTCGGAGAATGAGTTGCCATAGGCGATGTTCTCCGCGTCCTGGCCCTTGATAATCATGTCGGACCGGCAGACGGCGTACGTCTCGGGGTTCAGCTCCTGGCCATATGTTTCCAACCTCGCCTGCGGGTTGAGCTCGCGCAGTCGCTCCTGGGCGACGGACAGCATGCCCCCGGTGCCACAGGCCGGGTCGAACAGCGTCCGCAGGCTCCCCGGCTTGTGCAGCAGCTTGTCGGCGTCCGTGAACAGCAGGTCCACCATCAGGCGGATAACCTCGCGCGGGGTGAAGTGCTCACCGGCGGTCTCGTTCGACAGCTCGGAGAACCGCCTGACCAGCTCCTCGTACAGATAGCCCATCTCGACGTTCGACACCTTCTCTGGGTGCAGGTCGAGGTCGCAGAACTTCGACACCACCAGGTAGAGTAGGTTTGCCTGCCGCAGTCGGGCTATCTGGGCGTCGAAGTCGAACTTCTCAATCACGTCGCGCGCGTTATCGGAAAATCCAGCGATGTAGGCCCGCAGGCTGTCCGCGACGTGTGTCGAGTCGTCGAGCACGTGCGCCAGGGTCAACTTCGACGTGTTGTAGAACTTGTTTTCCGCTGCGGACTTCAGCACGTCCGCCCGGTCGCCGTACCGCTGGTGCACCGCGAGCACCTTGGCCTTGGTCGGCTCCAGCACGCAGTCCAGCCGGCGGATCACGGTCAGCGGCAGGATCACCTTGCCGTACTCGGACTGCTTGTAGTCGCCTCGCAGCAGGTCGGCGACCGACCAGATGAACGCCGCGTGGGTCTTGATCGCCGGGTCGCTCCTAGATGTGGACACGCCTCGCCAACCCCCTCGTCACGGTGCGCGGACCATCCTGGCACGGCGGTTCGCGCGTTGCCCTCGACCGGTGGACAGAAAACGTGGCCGGGCTGCGCATTCTGTCCGCTGACCGATGATCTGGTGGTTGCCTGCCCCTGGTCAGTGGTTTTCGGGGCGGTGGGTCGGGGTTGGCCGGTACGGCGGCTGGCCGGCGGGGGGTGCGCGGCGGCGGGTGGCCAGCATGGCTACGGCGACGAGCAGGACCAGTCCGGCGGCGGCCAGGCCGAGGATCGGGCCGATGGCGGGCTTGGAGCTTGTCGACGGCGGACCGCTGCCGCTGGCCGAGGGGCCTCCGGTGGCGGGCGCGGACGGTGTTGCCGATGGAGTGGCGTGGTCACGCAGCTCGTCGTAGATCGGGTTGGGCGCGTCGAGCGGGATGGGATCGTTCACCGCCTTGGCCAGCCGGATCGTGCCGTAGCCGCGCTGCGGGTCTTTCTTGCCGGGTGGCGGCATGTCGCGCAGCGTGGCCAGCAGCCGAGCCACCACCTGGCGTCCGTTGAGCTCCGGATGCGCCGAGCGGATCAGCGCGACACCCGCCGACGTCAGCGCCGCCGCATCACTCGTACCAGTACCGATGGTGAGTTCGCCGGTCTTGCCGAGGCCCACCATCTCCACTCCCGGGGCCGCAACGTCGACATATGGCTGGCGCTGAGACTTGCTCCAAGGTCGCGCGTATCGGTCCACGGCTCCCACCGCCACGACACCGTCGCAGGCGGCCGGAAAGCTCTCGGCGTTGGCGCCGTCGCCGTCGTTGCCGGCAGCCGCCATAAGAACGACGTCCCTGTCCAGCACCGCGTACCGCACAGCATCCTGCACCTGTGCAGGGCAGCCGGCTGTCGTCTCCGTGCCAAACGACATGTTGACGACCTTCGCGCCGTGGTCGACAGCCCAGCGTATCGCAGCCGCAACCTCGTCCGGTGGGAATTCTCCGCGCGAACTGTCGCCTACGATGACGGGCAGGATCTTGACCCTCGGCGCAATGCCGGTCATCCCGCTGGCATTTCCTTGAGCGGCGATGAGACTGGCCATGGCGGTCCCATGGCCCTCCGAGCTGGTGTCGTGCCGGCCGTCACCACTTCCGGCATGTGCGTTGTACCCAGGCGTGACGACGCCACGCAACTCAGGCAGCGCGGCGCTTACCCCGGTGTCGAGCAAGGCTACGGTCACGCCGGATCCCTGCGTCTTCGGCCAGATATCGCTCTGCACGCTCCAGGCAGTGAACCACCATTCGCGTCCGCCGAGCGGGGCGCCATCGGCGACGGATGGTGTGATCGTGAAGGTGCAGGCGACGCTGGCCACGGCGGCGCCTGCCACCATTCGGCGTAGGGCGTGGCCTACCAATCGTCGTCCTCGTCCTCGTCGTCAGGACGCGGGGGGCGGTACTCGCCCATGAGCAGGGCTTGGGGGAGCGGGTCCGGAACGGCCCAGGTGTCCCCTTCCTCGGGCAGCCAGTAACGCCGCTCACGTTCTCGTTCGTCCTGGCGAGCCTGGCCACCGCCCATCGGAGCGTACGTGCCGCCGTCGCGGGATCCGCCAGACAAGGCGGGTGCTCCCTGGCGGACGTTCCGGCTGTTCCCACTTCCTGGACCGCTGAGCGGGCCGGAGGCACCCGGCGCACCTCCACCACCCCGGTCGGCGGTCGGAGGTCCGCCGCTGGTCGTGCCACCGAGGCCAAGATTGCCGCCGCTGCCGGCAGGTACACCGCCGCCACCGCCGGCCAGCGCGGTTCCTGGGTCGTAGGGCGATCTTGGGTAGTGAGGGAACGCGGACGGCGGGGGCGGCGAGTGTGGGGTGGGACCGGTGGTCAGTGCACTTGAGCCCGAGCCGCCGCCGGACACCTGTGGGGCGGAATATCCGGATGGCGGCGGGCCACCGCTGCTTCCCCCGCCAGGGTTGTTCATCCATTCATCAGTGATCGGCCGGCGATGGTCGTAAATGCCGCCGCGGCCGCGCTCGGGGAAGGGGAAGGTGAGGTGTAGCTCCTTCGGGGCAGTGGTCTGGGCCTCGTCATCCCAGGCGCGGTTCAGATCGTCGAAGACCCGCCAGGCGACGTAGTCGGAGACGGTGGGAGCGGGCTGGCCGTTCGGGCCGGGCCCGGGCCGGATGCCGGCGGCCTGCTCAGCCTGCCGGGCCGGCTCGGCCTGGTCCTGGAACCGCCCGTAGGCGTCCCGGCCATGCTGGGCGGCAGCCCGTACGAACTGGCCGGCCCGCGACCCGACGACCCCCATCCGCTCGGCTGTGCCCCACAGTGCAGCCAGTGCCTGCTGCATCTCGACGGCGGCCGGGGCACCGTGCCAGCACGTGGCGGCCTGATCCGAGGCGACCCGGATGGTCTCGGCGACGTCGGTCATGGTGCTGGACTGGTCCAGCCAGGCGTGGGCGGCCTCGTCCAGGCCAGGCAGCCTGGCCTGGAGCCCCTCCAGCCGTAGCCGCACCCACTCGTACACCGAGCCCCCGGCGGCCACCCGTCCCATGTCTTCGTCCCCGGCAGCGAGCACCGGCGTGAACATGACTGTCCGGTTGACGGCGTTGCCCATGAGCGGTACCAACCTCCGGCTAGTCGAACGTGCCGTCGTCAGCGACCGGCGCGACGGGCGTTGACCGCACGTCCGGTACGACGATGGCGTCGGCGTTGGCCCGAATATCGGCAAAGGCCTTCCCCGCCTCGGCGTCGGCTCCGGTGGTGGCGTGCACATTCATGTTGACGACCTCGATGATCCGGGCAAGCTGGTCGAGCAACTGACCATAGGCTACGGCGTACTCCTCGACGAGTCGGCCGTGGAACTCGTGCTGCCGGTCGGCGGTCAGCCACGGGCCCCACGCCGGGGTAGCCCCTGCCTGGCCGGCTCTGGCCGTGAAGTCCCGCAGGCCGCCCCGGCCCGCACCGTCCAGCTCGTCAAGTGTGCTCATGAGCGGGATGAGCGCCCGCCGCAGCCCCTCTACATCCAGATGCAGTGGCCCAGCGGCGGCGGCCTCCGTGCCAGGCCAGCGCTCGTCGAATGGTCGTGGTACGCCGTCAGGCACCGGCATCCGCTTCGCCCCTCTCGAATCAGAACCGTAATTATGCGCATATATGGACGGCCCGGCTACCCAGCCCGGTTCCCGACGGCCGGGTACACCCGCCCGTGTGGTCACCTGTCGGCGTTGTGGTGACCTGTTGTTGGTCGGGCGGCCCGTGTGGTGACCTGTCGGCGTTGTGGTGACCTGTTGTTGGTCGGGCGGCCCGTGTGGTCACCTGTCGGCGTTGTGGTGACCACACGGGAGTTCAGCGGGCTGCTGTTCGACAGCGACGGCGTGCTGATCGACAGCACGGCCGGGGTCGAGGCGGCCTGGCTCGCCTTCGCACGCTGGTACGGCCTGCCGGCCGACGACGTGCTCACCCGGGTGCACGGCCGGCGGTCCCAGGACGTCATCGCCTACTACGCCGACCGGCTGCCGGTTCCGCCTGACGAGGCGCTGGACCGCTTCCTGGCCACCAGCATGCGCGAGCACGCCGGCTTCGCGGTGCTTCCCGGCGCGGTCGAGCTGCTGGCCACGCTGCCGGCCCGAGGCTGGGCCGTGGTCACCTCCGGCACCCGGCGGGTCGCGCAGGCCCGGCTGGCCGCGGCCGGCATCCCGGCGCCCCCCGTCCTGGTCACGGCCGAGGACGTCCCGGCCGGCAAGCCCGACCCGGCGCCGTACCGGCTCGCCGCCCAGCGGCTCGGCCTCGACCCGGCCGGCTGCCTCGCCGTCGAGGACGCCCCCGCCGGGCTCGCCTCGGCCCGCGGCGCCGGCTGCGCCACCCTCGCGCTGCTGACCACCCACCGGCGCGACCAGCTCGACGCCGACCTGGTCGCCACCGACCTGGTCACGGTCCGGGTCGACGTCGTCGACGGCCGGTTCGGGGTCCGCGTCAGCTAGCCGCGCCGCCCGCCAGCTACGGCGGCCCCCAACGGCGGCACGCGCGACGGCCCCCAACGGCGGCCCGGCTACGGCGGCCCGCGCAGGATCCGCAAGGCCCGGGTCGCGACTGCAGGTTCAGCCGGCTGTCCACCTCACCGAGGTCCATGCTGGTCACCTCACGGATCCGCTGCAGCCGGTACCGCAGCGTGCGCTGCGGTGGATCACCAGCGACTCCGCCGTCGCGTCGTAGCTCCCCGCCGCACTCCAGGTACTGCGACAGCGTCTGGACCAGGTCCGAGCCATGCTTGGCGTCGTAGTCGAGCAGACCGCTGAGCCACTCCCGCACGTACAGCTCGATCTCCCGGCTGTTCTCACCGGCGGGCGAGCAGCCGGTAGATGCCGAGCTCGTCGTACACCGTGACGCCGTCCGGTGCCCGCGAGCCCTGCTGGGTCGCCAGCGCCCGCACAGCCTGCTTGAACGAGCGGGGGACTCCGGCCGGGCCTCGCATTGCCCACCCACCCCGATCGCGCCGGTCGACGAGCCGAGCTGCCGGCGCGGCTCGTCGTACAGCTCCCGGCCGCACTGCCAGGCGGCCGCGACCAGCACCACCGTGCCGGACCGCCGGGTGACCAGCGCCCGGATCGCGAGCTGCCCCAGCGCCCCGGTCGACCGCGTGCGCCACCCGGTCGCCCGTCACCCGGGTCGTTCCTAGCCATGCCGGCATCGGCCGCGTCGTGCCACCGCACCACCAGCACGTAGTGCGGTCCGTGCAGGTCGTAGCCGAGCGCCTCGTCCCGGGCGAACGCGGCGGCCTCGTCGATGCCGGTGATCAGGTCGTCCACCAGGTCCCGCCGTAGCCGCACCTCGACCTTGGCCAGGCTGTGCTGGTGGGCCAGCTCCATGGCCAGCACGGTGGCGGCGTGCTCCAGGGCGAGAACCTCGTGCCGGCCCGCCGTCCGCTTCGGGTCGACGAGGGCGAGCACGCCGAGCACTTCACTGCGGGGCTGGGCCAGCGCGATGACACGGTCCCGATCCCGCGGCGGGCGGTCGACCGGGTCCACGGGCCGCACGGCAACCGCACCGGGCGCAACCCGACGGAGTAACGAGCGCCCGACGTCCGACGCCGTACTCGACCTCGCCGCCTGGGAGCCCGGCCGGTATGGCTGACCCTGGCGGGAGATGGGTCCGGTAGGGTGCGGCGATGGTTTTCACCGAGGTGCTCAGCACCGACGACCTGGACGAGATCGGGCGCCTGGAGTATGGAGCTGAGGACCGGCTCGCCGTCGCGGCTGATCTGGTCGACGCCGTGGACCGGGGCGGCCTGGCGGACAAGGCGGACGCGGGCTACGCGCTGGACCTGGCCTCGGAGATCCTCGAACGCAACGGGGACCTCACGGGCGCGCTGGACCTGGCCGAGCGGGCGGTCGAGGCCTACGCGCTGTACGGCGACCCGGAGTACGGCTTCCCGCGGGCCTGGCGGGCGAGCCTGCTGCTGCGGCTCGGCCGGCAGGACGAGGGGATGGCCGAGCTGGTGGCCCTGCGGCCGAGGCTGGCGACCGACCCCGATGCCGTGTCGTACGTCGTCACGGCGCTGGAGGCGAGCGGGCAGGCCGAGACCGCCGAGGCCTGGCTGACCGCCGCGCTGGACGAGGTGCTGAGCCGGTGGAACGAGCCGGACGCGGGGCTGGCCCAGCCGCTGCGGGCGGCCGTGGTGTTCACCCTGGCCCGGCGCCGGCACGACGTACGGCGGGCGCTGGACCTGCCGCACGACAGGCGAGACGAGCTGGCCGACCGGCTGGACGACGCGATCGTGGACGCCTGGGACGATGGGTGGGGCGAGGACGACGCCGACGTCGCGCTCTTCTGGCCACGGCCGGAGCACGAGGAGCTCGTGCGGCGCTGGCCGGAGCTGGCCGAGGAGTACGGCGAGACGTGGGACGAGCACCGCGAGGATCTGGAGCGCATGCTGGCGGACTGGTCGGCGTCCGGCGAGACCCACCTGCGGGTGGTGGTGGGGCTGGCCGACGGGCTGGCCGACTATGCCGCCGGGGAGGGCGCCGCCCTGACCGACGGGGCGGTCCTGGATGGTTACACGGACGAGCTGGGCGAATCCGCGGCGGGGATCGCGTGGCCGCCCGGCCGCAACGCGCCATGCTGGTGCGGGTCGGGCGTGAAGTACAAGAAGTGCTGCCTGCCCCGGTCCCGCACCTGAGCCCGGCCGCACCCGACTAACGGCGGCGACCACCTCCGAGGGCGCCGTCCCGAGCCTCCGACTCCTCAGCACCCACCCTCCCGGCGACTTGTCAGGGATAAGTCGAACAAATCGGGCGCCGAACTGGCGAAATTCTCCCGACAAGTCGAGGGCAGTCCCGCCCGCTAGTCGTCGTCGCCGGTCCAGGAGGAGCAGCAGCTTCTCGTGGAAATGTTTGATGCTGGTGCCACGCTGGCGTCGGTACGACTCGATGCTCTGGTGCGGCACGGGCGCCGGCTCGGGGTCGTGGATCGGCCGGCCCACATATCCGCCGTAGGCGAAAGGTCCGGACTATGCCGATCGCTCCCATAGCGGCCGGGGAGCCCGGGGGTGAGATCCCCCCGGGCCACCCGGCTCCCCTGGCGTCCAGTCGGTCCGCGTCCAAGACGCAGCGGCCTTCCAGCGGAAGATCCGCTTCGGCGACCTTCGCACGTCCCGCCTTCCGCGACCGCGATCCGCCGGGCCAGCTTTCGCACCCGCTCCGCGTGCCACCAGTCATGACCGGTCACCTCGCCGGCCATTCGCGTGCGCACGAACTCGCCGTCTCGGCGAGGATGAGCTCCCGATGAGTGTTGACATCATTTCCGTAAGTCATGTTCTCCCGCGTTCACAGTCTGTGGTGACAGCTCACGAACAGAGCCGGCTCCGCCGGCCGATCGCGGACGCGGACGGTTGGCGACCAGTGAAACGAGCCAGCGGTTCGGCGTACTCGTCATGCGTGATCCTGAGTCGTTGCTCCAGCTCCACAGCATCCCTCTCACGGCGTCGGCAGCCATGTGCTGTTGGCATAGGTCGCCGGTAGCTCAGCCAGCCGTACCGGTTGAGCTGTCGAACGCGGGACCGGGTCGTCGGGCGCTGCCCATGTTCGATTAGTGGCACATTACCGACGTCGGTCGATCTGATCACCGTAGAGTCTCGGGAACCACTCGTTCGGGGAGAAAGGAGGATGGTAGTGACAGGTTAATGACACCGTGCCGGGTGCGTGCCAGCGGCCATATCCGCGGAACAGCTAGCCCCGGATTGAAGCAGCGGTTGCTGTCAGCCGTTGCTGTCACCTGGTCCGGCGCCGGCTCGGCGCGGTCGCGGGGACGCAGGTCAGGGCGGTGCGCCCGGCAGGGATCGAACCTGCGACCAAGCGCTTAGAAGGCGCCTGCTCTATCCACTGAGCTACGGACGCTCGCAGCGGCCCAAAGCTAGTACACCTCGGCCACGCACTGGCAGCAATCTACCGATTACTGCCAGTTTCAGCCACTGGCGCGCCGCCCGTCGGCACGACCTGAACGTCGCCGCCCCCGGAGCGTGCCTCGATCGAGCGCGCCGCTCCCGGGTCGGTCCGCACCCCGATCGACGTCCTTCCCCCGCCCGAGGTCGCGCTCACCCGGTACGCCGCGCCGCCCGGCACTGCCACCGTCACGTCACCCCCGCCCGACTCCGCCACCACCTGGTCCGGCAGCCCGGCGAAGACCAGGTCGACGTTCCCGCCGCCCGTCCGGGCGGTCACCGCCGTCCCGCGCAGGGCGTTCCCGCGGACGGACCCACCGCCGGTCTCGAGCTCCACCCGGCCGGCGAGCTCGCTCGCCCGCACGTCCCCGCCGCCCGACTCCAGCCGCACCGACCCGGCCAGCCCGGCTGCCGACACGCTGCCGCCACCCGACCGGACATCCACCACGAAGTCGCCCGGCACCGCGACCGCATAGTCCACCGAGCACGACCCCACGAACCACCAGCCACCGCAGCCTGCCTGCAGCAGCACCCCGGCCGCGGTCGCCGTATGCACCAGGGTCGGCCGCGTCACGCCGTACCGCACCGACTCGGTGACATGCACCAGGTCGTCCGTGCTCGGCGAGACCGACACGTCCCCACCCCCCGTGCGCACGGTCAGCACCTTCACCTCGCTGCGCAGGGTCAGTTCCTGCTGGTACCGCGACTGCGCCATCCACCCGACGACGTTCAGCACGCCGATGGCGATCAGCCCCACCGACAGCACCGTCCCGACGACGAGCGCCGCCCGACGGCCCGGAGCAAGAGGAGACACCGTCCATCACCCTTTCAGATAACGCAGCACGGCGAGCACCCGCCGGTGGTCGTTGTCGGCTGGAGGCAGGTCGAGCTTGCCGAAGATGCTGCTCACGTGCTTCTCCACCGCCCCTTCGGTCACCACCAGCGCGGCGGCGATGCCGGCGTTCGACCGGCCCTCGGCCATCAGCCGCAGCACGTCCCGCTCCCGCGGGGTCAGCGTGGCCAGCGGGTCGCGCCGCCGGCTGCGGGCCAGGAGCTGCGACACCACCTCCGGGTCCAGCGCGGTGCCGCCCTCGCCGACCCGCCGTAGCGCCTCCACGAACGCCTCAACGTCGGCCACCCGGTCCTTCAGCAGGTACCCCACCCCCCGGGTGTCGCCGGCCAGCAGCTCGGTCGCGTACCGCTCCTCGACGTACTGCGACAGCACCAGCACCGCCACGCCCGGCCACCGCCGTCGCAGCACCAGCGCGGCGCGCAGCCCCTCGTCGGTGTGCGTCGGCGGCATCCGGACGTCGGCCACCACGACGTCGGGCTGCCGGGCGCCGACCGCGCGCAGCAGCAGCTCGGCGTCGGCGACGGCGTCCTGGACCTCAAAGCCGGCCTCGGCCAGCAGCCGGGACAGTCCTTCCCGGAGCAGGACGGAGTCCTCGGCGATGACTACCCGCATGGCAGCTCCACGGTGATGACGGTCGGCCCGCCGGGCGGGCTGTACACCATCAGGGTGCCGTCCACGCCGGACACCCGGTCGGCGAGCCCGCGCAGGCCGGTGCCGGCCTCCGGGTCGGCGCCGCCCCGACCGTCGTCCAGCACGATGATCCGCAGCCCATCGTCGACCCGGCTGGCCAGCACCGACGCCTGGGTGGCGTGCGCGTGCCGGGCCAGGTTGGTCAGCGCCTCGGCGACGACGAAGTATGCGATGGCCTCCACGGTCGGCGACGGCCGCGGCTCGACGTCCACCTCGACGGCGACCGGGACCGGCGACCGGGCGGCCAGCGCGGACAGCGCCGCGTCCAGCCCCCGGTCGGTCAGCACCGGCGGATGGATGCCGCGGGTCAGGTCGCGCAGCTCGACGACGGCCTGCTTGGCTTCCTCGTGCGCCTCGTTCAGCAGGTCGCCGACGCTGGTCGGGTCGGTGGCGTAGCGCGCCTTGGCCCGGCCCAGCGTCATGGCCAGCCCGACCAGCCGCTGCTGCGCGCCGTCGTGCAGGTCGCGCTCGATCCGGCGGCGTTCGGCCTCGGCCGAGTCGACCACCCGGCGCCGGCTCTGCTCCAGCTCGCCGACCCGCTCGGTCAGCTCGGCGGCGGAGAACCGGCCGAGCAGCGCCCGCCCTACCGCGGCGTTCACTGTGGACAGTACGCGGATGGCGAGTGGCGCGCTGAGCAGCAGCAAGGCGCCGGCGGCCGCGACCAAGGCGGCCTGGGCGGGATGGGTCACCCGGAACAGGCCGAGGTTCGCACCCTCCGGCAGCCGGTCGTAGTACGCCGGGAGCAGCAGCAGCGCGACCGGCCCGGACCAGGTGGCCAGCGTGACCGTCATCGTGGCGATGCCGATCGGCAGCAGCGCGAGCTGGTAGAAGAGCTGCCGCCAGGTCGCGGCGCTGACGCACAGCGTCCAGACGTTGCGCAGCAGGGACGGGGCGCGCGGCGGCTGCGCCGGCGGGGGGATCCGCACGCCGAGGGTGAGCTGGAACCACCAGCGTTCCAGCGCGGCCAGCCCGCGGACGTAGTACACCGTCAGCACGAACAGCGGGACGCCGAGCAGGCCGACCGGCAGCAGGCCGACGGACAGCGCGAGCAGGGTGACCACGCTGGTGAACGTGCCGATCCCGAGGAACAGGCTGGCCAGCAGGTGCGTCGTGGCCAGCCAGGTGTACGGCGAGACCAGCGCGCGCAGCGGGTTCAGCGGGATCGGGTCGGCCCCGAACAGGCGGCGCCGCGCGCCGGCCTGTTCCGCCTCGGCCCACTGCGCGCCGGGCCCGCTCTCGCCGGTCCCGGCTGCTCCGCCGAACGTCATCGCTCCGCCTCTCCTCCGGGCGCACGTTGTGGAAAGTAGCGGCCCGTAACCGCAGGTTTCGAAACTTGCGGTACGGCGCTCCGGCCTGCTGGGCCTGTCGCGTCTGGGCCCGCTCCAGCCTGGTGGCACCGGTACGGGGACCACGGTAGGGAGCCGCTCCCCGCCGTGACTAACCCGGCAGCCGGCCTGTCCGGGGTGGGGCTAGCCCCCGAAATGATGCCTCCGGCGTTTCTCTGCGGACGTGCGGCGGGACCGCCGCCTATACCACAGGGTGGTGATGTTCCGACTGGGTTGTCCACAGGAGTCGGGGTTGTCCACAGATCGGGGTCGGGGTCTGTTGGGGCATCGCGGGCGGGGGCACCGTAGTCGGTGGCGCCGGGGCTGGCGCATTGGGGACAACCGAGGGAGCGACCGGTGAAAGACACTGTGATCACAGTGGTGGGCAATGTGATGGACGACCCGAAGGTGCGCCGCACTGAGAAGGGCGTGGACGTGGCGGGCTTCCGGGTCGCCTCGACGGCGCGGCGGTTCGACAAGGAGACCGCGCTGTGGGTCGACGCCGAGTCGTTGTTCGTGCGGGTGACCGTGTGGCGGCACCTTGCGGCCAACGTGGTGGACTCGCTGCGCAAGGGCGATCCGGTGCTGGTGACCGGGCGGCTGTTCACCCGGCAGTACGAGAAGGACGGGCAGCTCCGGTCCAGCTTCGAGCTGGAGGCCACCGCGCTCGGTCACGACCTGTCCCGCGGTACGACGGTCTTCCGCCGGACCAGGATGGCGCAGGGGCCGGCCTTCGAGGTGCTCGACGAGCCCGGCGGGCCTGATGGGCTGGACGACGCCGGCGACCCCATCACGGACTCAGCGGTGGGGGAGCCGGAGCGGGAGCTGGTCGGAGTGAGCTGACCGGCCCCTGCCGGGTGACCGGTGGTGGCGGGTGGCGTGCCGGCCCGCTGCCGCCGGTGCCCAGTTGGCCCGCGGGAACGGGGTTGAGAGACTGGGTGGACCGCATCCGGCGAAAGGCATCCCAACTGTGGCGCAGTACATCTACTCCATGCGCAAGGTGCGCAAAGCGCACGGCGACAAGGTGATCCTCGACGACGTGACGCTCGCGTTCCTGCCCGGTGCCAAGATCGGCGTCGTCGGCCCGAACGGCGCCGGCAAGTCCAGCGTGCTGAAGATCATGGCCGGGCTGGACCACCCATCGAACGGCGACGCGCTGCTCACGCCGGGGTACTCCGTGGGCCTGCTGCAGCAGGAGCCAGCGCTGACCGAGGACAAGGACGTCCGGGGGAACGTCGAGGAGGCGGTAGCCGAGTCCCGGGAGCTGCTGCGGCGGTTCGAGGACGTCAGCGTGGCGATGGGCGACCCGGACGCCGACTTCGACCGGCTGATGGCTGAGCAGGGCGAGCTGATGGAGAAGATCGAGCACGTCGAAGGCTGGGAGCTTGACAACAAGATCGAGATGGCGATGGACGCGCTCCGGCTGCCACCCGGTGACGCCGAGGTCAGCGTGCTGTCCGGCGGCGAGCGGCGCCGGGTGGCGCTGTGCAAGCTGCTGCTGCGGCAGCCGGACCTGCTGCTGCTGGACGAGCCGACCAACCACCTGGACGCCGAGAGCGTGCAGTGGCTGGAGCAGCACCTGGCCAAGTACCCGGGCACGGTGCTCGCCGTCACCCACGACCGGTACTTCATGGAGAACGTCGCCGAGTGGATCCTCGAGCTCGACCGTGGCCGGGCCTACCCGTACGAGGGAAACTACTCCACCTACCTGGCGAAGAAGGCGGAGCGGCTGGCCGTGGCCGGTCGCAAGGACGCCAAGATGAAGAAGCGGCTGGAGGACGAGCTCGACTGGGTCCGGCAGAACGCGAAGGGCCGGCAGGCCAAGCAGAAGGCCCGGCTCTCCCGGTACGAGGAGATGGCCACGGAGGCGGAGAAGACCCGCAAGCTGGACTTCGAGGAGATCCAGATCCCGCCGGGCCCACGGCTGGGCAGCGTGGTCGTCGAGGCGTCCGACCTCACGAAGGGCTATGGCGACCGGGTGCTGATCGACGGCCTGTCCTTCGCGCTGCCGCGCGGCGGCATCGTCGGCATCATCGGGCCGAATGGTGTCGGCAAGACCACGCTGTTCAAGACGATCGTCGGCATGGAGCAGCCGGACAGCGGGTCGGTCCGGGTCGGCGAGACGGTCAGGATCTCCTACGTCGACCAGAACCGTACCGGGATCGACCCGCGCAAGACGCTCTGGGAGGTGGTCTCCGACGGGCTCGACCACATCCGGGTAGGCAACGTGGAGATGCCGTCCCGGGCGTATGTCAGCGCGTTCGGGTTCAAGGGGCCGGACCAGCAGAAGCCGGCAGGTGTGCTGTCCGGCGGCGAGCGTAACCGGCTCAACCTGGCGCTTACCCTGAAGATCGGCGGCAACGTGCTGCTGCTCGACGAGCCCACCAACGACCTTGACGTGGAGACGCTGTCCAGCCTGGAGAACGCGCTGCTGGAGTTCCCCGGCTGTGCGGTGGTGGTCTCCCACGACCGGTGGTTCCTGGACCGGGTCGCCACCCACATCCTCGCCTGGGAAGGTACCGAGGACACCCCGGCCCGCTGGTTCTGGTTCGAGGGCAACTTCGCCGCGTACGAGGCCAACAAGGTCGAACGGCTCGGCGCGGAGGCGGCACGCCCGCACCGGGTAACCTACCGCCGCCTCGCCCGCTAGCCCGCCGGGAGCCCAGACGCGCGCTGGCGGCGTTGTCGGGCCGCTCGCCTGGCGTTCCACGCCACGCGGCCCTCCGCCTGGCCGTCTGGGCTCCCGGCGGTGCCCGGGTGGGCGTGCGGTGGCGGTGTGGTCGGGCTGCTCGGGTGGTGTTCCACGCCACGCGGCTCTCCGCCTGGCCCGTCATACTGGGGGTATGGCGCGTCACAGGTACCTTTGCCCGATGCGGTGGGCCGACCAGGACCCGTACGGCCATGTGAACAACACCCAGTACCTGGCCTACCTCGAACAGGCCCGGGTGGACCTGTTCTTCCGGCAGGCCGGAGAGCAGGGGCTGGCGTCGTTCGAGCGTGGCGTGGTGATCGCACGGCACGAGATTGACTACCTGCGCCAGGTGGTGTACCGCGCTGAGCCGTTGTGCGTCGAGCTGTGGTGCGCCGCAATCCGGGCGGCGTCGTTCGTCGTCGAGTACGAGATCTACGACGGCCCGGCCGTCGGGGCGCCGCTGGTCGCCCGGGCCAGGTCGCGGTGCGTGCTGTACGACCTGGCGGCGGAGCGGCCCCGCCGGCTGGACGAGGCCGAGCGGGCCTTCCTCGAAGCACACGCCGAGCCGGCCGCGGGGGCGGCATGAGCGACCGGCCCGAAAGCGCCCGGTCGGCTGTCGCTGCCGGTCCGGCAGCCAGCCCGGCACCACCCAGCGCCGGGCTCACGCTGGGTGGCGTCGGCGACGTGGCTGACCTCGCGGCGTTCTGTGCCCGGGTGCTGAGGCTCGATCCGCGCGGGCTGGTCCGGCTGCGCGGCGCCGCCGACCGCACCACGGCTTACAGCCGGCTCCCGCTTGATGTCCTGGTCAGCCGCACCGTACACAGTGTCCAGCCGGGCACCGACCGCACCTACGCCGCGCACGACCTGCTCGCCGCCCTCGACCGCGCGCTCCCGATGGAGACCGGCACCATCACCGTCGCGGCACCGGCGCACCGGGACACCGAGTGGCGCGGCATGCTGCCGCTGGCGACGGGCTGGCGGCGGCTGGAGGTGATCCCGGCCGCCGCGATCGAGCGGACCGTCCGGGCCGGGATGGCGGCGTTCGAGTCGGCCCGCGGTGGGCCGGGCGCTACCGTGGTCGGCGAGGCGTTGCTCGACCATGAGGCGCTCCGGGTCGACGACGGCGACCGGACGGTCATCCTGCCGCTGCGAGTGCTGCACGCGGCCTGGCGGATGGGCTTCCTCGGCGCCCCCGCCAAGGCCGGTGACCCTCCCAGAGCCGGCGATCCCGACTGCGGCGTCAGCGTGGCCGGCGGCTGGGTTCGGCTGGCCGCGCCGTACGGGTCGGTCTACCACCGCCGTACGCCCGCCCTCGCCCTCGGTGCACGCCGACCCTCGGCGCCGACCCTTGGTGCATGCTGACCCGCGCACCGCGTCCTCGGCGATGCGCACCACGAGCACCGCTCAGGCGAGCCAGACCGCGGTGTCCGGCGGCAGCCCGCCACCGTCCAGCGGTCCGGAGGTGAGGATCAGGTCGCCCGGCGGCATCGGCACCGACGTGTCGCTCGCGTTGAGTGCGCACACCAGCCCACCGCTGCGGCGGAACGCCATGCATCCCTCCGGCGCGCCGAACCACTCCACCTCGTCGCCGCTGACCGCCGGGTGCTCGCGGCGCAGCTCCAGCGCCTGCCGGTACAGCGACAGCATCGAGCCGGGGTCGTCCAACTGGGCCTCGACGGACAGCTCTCCCCACCCAGCCGGCATCGGCAGCCAGGTCAGCGAGCCACGGCTGAACCCGTACGGCGGCGCCACGCCCCCCCACGGCAGCGGCACCCGCTCCGCGTCCCGGCCGCGCTGGATATGCCCGGACCGTTCCCAGACCGGATCCTGCAGGGCCGAGTCGGGCAGGTCGACGTTGGCCAGCCCGAGCTCGTCGCCGTTGTAGATGTACGCCACGCCCGGCAGCGCGAGCTGGAGCAGCGCCGCCGCCCGGGCCCGGCGCACCCCCAGCTCGCCGCCGCCGTACCGGGTCACGTGCCGGGAAACGTCGTGGTTGGACAGCACCCAGGTGGGCGGGGCGCCGACCGACTGCATCGCGGCTAGCGAGTGGGTGATCGCCTCAGTGAACGCCCGGGCGTCCCACGCGGCCTCCAGCAGCAGGAAGTTGAACACGAGGTGCAGCTCGTCCGGCCGGGCGTACCGGGACAGCCGCTCGTCGTCGGTCACCCACACCTCGCCGGTCACCACCCGGTCCGGGTACTTGTCCGAGACCCGCCGGATCATCCGATGTAGGTCATGCACCCCGTCGTCGTCGAAGCGTGGGTCCATCGCGTGCTCGAGGTGCTGCAGGATCGGGGCGGACAGCGGCTGTGCCATGTCGGCCAGGTCGGCCGGCTTGGCCATCCCGTGCGCGACGTCGATGCGGAAGCCGTCCACCCCCCGGTCCAGCCAGAACCGCATGGTCTTCTCGAAGTCCGCGACCACCTCAGGGTTCGCCCAGTTGAGGTCGGGCTGCTCCGGGGCGAACAGGTGCAGGTACCACTGCCCGTCCGACGTGGGGCTCCACGCCGGCCCGCCGAAGACGGACTGCCAGTTGTTCGGCGGGGCGGTGCCGTCCGGCCCACGCCCGTCCCGGAAGTAGTACCGCTCCCGCGCGGGGCTGCCCGGCAGCGACGCTAGCGCCTCGGTGAACCACGGATGGTGATGCGAGGTGTGGTTCGGGATCAGGTCGATGGTCACCCGCAAGCCGTCGGCGTGCGCCGCGCGGACCAGCTCGTCGAACGCGCGGAGGTCACCGAACTCCGGGTCGACGCCGCGCGGGTCGCTCACGTCGTAGCCGTGGTCGGCCATCGGCGAGGGGTAGAACGGCGTGACCCACAGCGCGTCCACCCCTAGCAGGGTCAGATAGCCCAACCGCTCCCGGATGCCGTCCAGGTCGCCGACGCCGTCGCCGTTGCTGTCGTAGAAGCTGCGCACATAGATCTGGTAGAAGACCGCGTTCTGCCACCACGCGACGCCGGAGGACGCCCGCCGGTGCCCGATGCTGGTCTGCTCCACGCGGTGCACGACTCACCTCGAAGTCGGGTTCACGGTCCAGAACGGGCCGGGACACCCGGGAGACCCAGGAGAGCGCCGCCCCGTTCATGGGGACCATACCGGGTACCGACGACAGAGAAGTCGCTTCCCCGTGAATGAGGACGCTCCGCCTGGGCTAGCCCGGCTGGTTCTGCAGGGACCAGGCCGCCGACTCCAGGTAGCTCCACAGCGTCTCGCGCTGCTCATCCGACAGCTCGATGGTGTCCACCGCGCGGCGCATGTGCGCCAGCCACGCGAGCCGCTCCCGTTCGCCGATCGCGAATGGCGCGTGCCGCATCCGGAGCCGGGGATGCCCGCGCTGCTCGGAGTAGGTCCGCGGGCCGCCCCAGTACTGCACCAGGAACATCCGCAGCCGCCGTTCGGCGGTGGCCAGGTCTGGATCCGGGTAGAGCGGACGGAGCACCGGGTCGTCCGCCACGCCCGCGTAAAACTCCGCGACCAGCGCGCGGAAGGTCTCCTCGCCGCCGACCTGCTCATAGAACGACGGCTCCGGCTGCCCTGAGATCTGCACGTCCCTGATCCTACGGACGAACGCGCGTCCGCACCGCGTCACCGGCCCCGGTGGAAGTCGTCGCGCGGCCAGAGCAGCACGGCCGCACCGGCCACCACCACCGTGCCGACGATGCCGCACCAGCCGACCACGGTGCCCGCGCCGACGCCGGCCCGGTCCACCACCAGGCCGGCACCGAGCATGGCGGCACCCTGCAGGGCCTGCACCCCAGCCTGTGCCACGCCGAACGCCCGGCCGCGGAACTCGGCCGGCACGGCCCGGACGAACAGCGCGTTCAACGGCGCGCTGAACCCGCTGCCGAGCCCGGCCAGGAAGATCAGGACCAGCACCACCCCGGTCGACCGGACGGCTACGACCGGGATCAGCGCGATCATCGAGAGCATTGCGAACGGCACGATCAGCCGCATCCGCCGTTCCGGCGAGACCCACCGGGCCAGCAGGAACGCCCCCAGCGCGAGACCGAGGGGGCCAGCGGCGAGCAACATCCCCACCGTGGCTGGCCCACCGTGCAGCGCCTGGGCGAACGGCGCCGCGATGCCCTCGTAGGCGTAGCCGAACGCCGACGCCAGCCAGAACAGCGCCACGTAGGCACGCAGCACCTTGTCGCCGAAGACGATCCGGACCCCGGCCACGGTGTCCCGCAGCGCGTTGAACCGGACCTTCTGGGTGCTCGCCGCGGGCAGGTCGGGCACGCCGCGCAGGATGAGCAGGGCGGAGATCAGGAAGGTGGCCACGTCGGCCAGCAGCGCGCCGCGCACGGTGATGAGGAGCACCGCCGCGCCCCCGACCAGGAAGCCGGTGACCTGGGCCAACTGCCGGACCAGCGCGTCCAGGCCGTTCGCCACGACGTACCGGTCACCCTCCAGCAGGTCGGGCATCATCGCGGCCCGGGCCGAGGAGAACGGCGGGGAGAACAGGGTGGCCAGGAACAGGATCCCGATCAGCGCCGGCACCGGCATGTGCGGGATGGCCAGCGCGCCGACCAGCACGGCCCGGGCGAGGTCGCAGCCGACCAGCACCCGCCGTCGCGGCAGCAGGTCGGCGTACGACGAGAGCAGCGGGCCGCCGACGACCCAGGGCAGGAACGTGACAGCGAAGGTAGCCGCGGCCAGCGTGGCGGACCTGGTCGTGGTGTAGACGAGGACCGCCAGCGCCACCTTGGAAAGCTGGTCACCGGTCATCGACAGGACGTTGGCCAGGAAGAGGTGCCGGTAGGCCCGGACCGCGAAGACGTCCCGGTACGTCGCGGGGCGTTCGCGCGTCCGCGTCTCGGGCGGGCGTGGCGCGGTGGTGGCCCGACTGTCCGGCGCTGCCTCGTGGCCGGCGGGACCCAGCCCGGCGGCTGGTCCGCCCGAGCGTGGCGGGACGCCTTTCCCGGGTGGCGGTGATGCGTCGTCCGGTGAGTCGGCCGCGTCGTCGGCGGCAGGGGTTTCCTGACCATCCGCGGGCGCCCGACGACCGTGCACATTCCGCATGGCCAACAGTCTGCCGTATCGATGCCGTCTGGCGCAGCCTGGGGCGCCTGAGCGGACGCCCACGCGGTAGCCAACGTGGACTATCAGATGTGGAACATGAGAGGCCTATCTCGCCGGTGGGCCTTCGGCGTGGATGTGGATGTGCTCAGTGGAACAGGGCATGCTGACATCTTCGGCGTCGAACCGGTCTATGATTCGGCGCCGCAGCTCCCGGCCGACCCGCCATTGTTCACCTGGCCGCACCTTAACGGTCAGCCGGAGGACCACGCCGTCTGGGTTGATCTGCTCTACGCCGAGATACTTCGGATCCTCCAGCACCGACTGGGACCAGTCATCGTCAGCCCGCAGCGTCTCGGCCGTCTCCCGCATGATGTGGCCCGCCCGCTCTAGGTCGGCCCCCTGTGCCACTGGCACGTCGAGCACCACCCGGGCGAAACCCTGTGACTTGTTGCCGACCCGAATGATCTCTCCGTTGCGGACGTACCAGACGGTGCCATATATGTCCCGCAGCCGGGTGACCCGCAGGCCGACCTCCTCGACGCTGCCGGTCGCCTCACCGACGTCGATGACGTCACCGACGCCGTACTGGTCCTCCAGCAGCATAAAAACCCCGGAGATGAAGTCCTTCACCAGGTTCTGGGCACCGAAGCCGAGGGCGACGCCGACGATGCCGGCGCTGGCGATGATCGGCCCCAGGTTAAGGCCGAGCTCACCCAGGATCAGCATGAGGGCCAGTGCCAGCACCGCGAACGACGTGATGCTGCGCAGGATCGAGCCCAGTGTCTCGGCCCGTTGCTTGCGCCGTTCGGACAGTAAGGCGGTGCTTTCCCTGCCTTCTAGCAGCTTGGAGCCCTCCAGCAGCCCGGGCAGCGCCCGCTCCCGCAGCGGGCGCAGCAGCGCCGGCCCGGCGCCCTCGCCCGCCCGGGTGACCCGTTGGATCGCCCGGTTGACCAGTGCCCGGACGGCGAGCGCGAGCAGGACGATCAGGAGGATCCGGCCGGCTCCGATGGCCAGGCCCTGCCAGTGTTGGGCGAGCCACTCGCGGTGGGGGATGGCGAGGCGCAACGGCATGGAGGCCAGCTTTTCATGCCCGCCATCGACCCGCCGCACCGCCCGCCGCACCGCTCGCCGGTCCCGGGCGCCGGTCCCGCCCGCCGGTTCTGTCCGGTCCGGCCGCCCCTGTCCGGCCGGACCGGACAGGGGTCAGCCCAGCCGCAGCCCGAGCCGGGCGGCGAAGAACGCGAGCTGGTCCACGCTCAGCCCGACCGTGCGGCTGACCGCCCTCGCACCGTGCCCCACCTCGGTCTCCCGGCGCAGCAGCACAGGCCGGTCCGACGTCGTCGCGTGCTGCAGCGCGGCGCACATCTTGCGGGCGTGCATCGGGTCGACCCTCGTGTCGGACTCGAACGTGGTGAACATCACCGCCGGGTAGGCCACGCCGTCGCGCACCCGGTGGTACGGCGAGTAGCCGAGCAGCCAGCCCAGCTCGGTCGGGTCGGCGGCGGTGCCGTACTCGTCGTTCCAGGACAGGCCCAGGCCGAACCGCTCGTAGCGGACCATGTCCAGCAGCGGCGCGCTGCAGATCACCGCGGCAAACCGCTCCGGCCACTGGGTCAACGCAGCACCGACCAGCAGCCCGCCGTTGGACCCGCCGAGGATGCCGAGCTGGCCCGGGGTGGTCGAGCCGTCGTCGACCAGGCCGGCGGCTACCGCGGCGAAGTCGTCGAACACGTTCTGCTTGGCCGCCCGCATGCCGGCCCGGTGCCAGTGCTCGCCGTGCTCGCCACCGCCGCGCAGGTTGGCCACCACCCAGGCGCCGCCGCACTCGGCCCAGGCGAGCACGTTGGCCGAGTACGCCGGCGTGAGAGGCACGTTGAAGCCGCCGTAGCCGTAGAGGATCGCCGGCCTGGGCGCGGGTGTCCCGGCGGCACCGCCGGCCCTGACGGGCTTGGCGGGCTTGGCGATCACGAAGGCGTGGATCGGCGTGCCGTCCCTGGACGGGTAGTGCCGCTCGGTGACGGTGAGCCCGGACACGTCAACCGAACCGGGCGCGGCCGCCCAGGTGCGTACGGCGGTCGGGGTGTCCAGCGACCAGCCGAGCACCATCGGCGGCGTGAGGTAGTCGGTGTAGCCGATCCAGGCCTCCCGGCCGCCCTCGGGCCGCGAGGTCAGGCCGGCGACGCTGCCGAGGCCCAGCCCGGTCACCTCGCCCAGCTTCTCCCCGGCCGGGGACCACCAGGTCAGCCGGTTGCTGGCGTCGTGAGTGTGCGCGGCCAGCACCACGCCGTCCTCGAGGAGGGTGACGTCGGCCAGCGTCGCCTCGGCCTGCTCGGGCACCACGTCCCGCCAGTTGGCGTACTCCGGCGCGGCCGGGTCGGCCACGCACAGCCGGCCGCGGGGCGCGTCCCGGTCGGTCTCCAGGTAGAGCCGCCCGTCCCGCACCCAGCCGTAGAGCCGGGCGTCCACCCCGACCTGGATCTCCCGCAGCTTCGGCGGGCCAGCCGTCTCGAGCCCGGGCAGCCCGGGCCCGGGCGCCCGGGCAAGGTCGGCGATCCACACGTCGGTCCGCGGGGCGGTGCCGGCGGAGGCCGTCACGACCAGCCAGCGGCCGTCCCGGGACACCGCGGCGGTGTAGTAGTTGGTGATCTCCAGCCCGGCACCGTGGACCTCGACATCGGTGTCTGGGTCGGCGCCGACCCGGTGCCGCCATACCCTGCGGTGGTACTGCCGCTCCGCCGGGGGCAGCGACTCCGGAGCCAGCCGGCGTACGTAGTAGAGTTCCATGCCGCCCGGCAGCCAGGCGATCGGGGAGTAGCGGCAGCGGTCGATCGGGCCGTCGACCCGCTCACCGGTGGCGACATCCAGCACGTACAGCAGCGACTCCTCGTCGCCGCCGTGGGAAAGCTGGTAGGCCAGCCGGTCACCCTCGACGCTGGGCACCCAGGAGTCCAGCGTGGTGGTGCCGGTCGGGTCGACGGCGACCGGGTCGACCAGCACCCGCTCGACGCCGTCCGGCTCCCGCAGCACGAGCACGGCGTGCTCTTGGCCGGGCGCGCGCCGGGTGAAGTACGCCCGCTCGCCCCGCCAGAGGGGCACGCCTACCGAGCCGGCGGCCAGCAGCTCGACCAGCCGGCCGCGTAGCTGGTCCCGGCCGGGCAGCCCGGCGAGGTGGTCGGCGGCCAGCTTGTCCTGCGCGGCGGTCCAGGCCACCGTGCGCGGGTCCGCCGGGTCCTCGAGCCAGCGGTACGGGTCCGCGATATGCCGGCCGAACAGCTCGTCGACGATGTCGAGCCGATCGGCGGCCGGATAGATGTACGGCGTCACGGCAGCCGACTCTACGCATGGGTAACGACCGACGAGGCGAGTGGCGTGAATCGCGTGCAAATTCTCCGGTTCTCCGGTTCACTAGTTTGGCGCGGGAGGTGAGGCCGTGGCCCGAACGTCAGTCACGTTGCTTCTCAACGCGACGTACGAGCCGCTGTGCGTCGTGTCCTCCCGTCGTGCCGTTGTCCTCGTGCTCACCGACAAGGCCGTCCCGGTGGAGATTGGCGACGGTGTCCTGCATGCCGTCAGCCGCGCGGTGCCGGTGCCCAGCGTGGTCCGGTTGACCCGGTATGTTCGGGTTCCGTTCCGGATACAGGTCCCGCTGACCCGCAAGGCGGTGTTCGCCCGCGACGGCGGCCGCTGCGCCTACTGCGGGGCAGCGGCCACCAGCATCGACCATGTCGTCCCGAGGAGTCGGGGCGGTTTGCATGTCTGGGAGAACGTCGTCGCATCCTGCGGCCACTGCAACCACACCAAGGCCGACCGGCACGTCTCCGAGCTCGGCTGGAAGCTGCGGGTCGTCCCCAAGGCGCCCAGCGGGATGGCCTTCCGGCTGCTCGGCTCCCGGGCGCCGGATCCGCACTGGTCGACGTACCTCGGGGTGAGCGAGGCCGCCACCGCCTGACCGCGACCGGACGACCCGGGCTCAGGTGCCTCCCTGCCCGGCTGGCCCAGCTCGCCCGGCTCGCCGCTCGTTGTGGTCACCTCTCCGCCGTGTGGTCACCAGTCGTGGCCAACCGGACCCGTGTGGTAACCAGTCGGCGGTGGTGTGACCACATGGGGGACGCAGGCAACAA
>Ga0307470_10000225_pt1 | contig 36914 bp, 59 predicted proteins | sample atmos_gasesAM3C__FD_204565 | JGI IMG/M metagenome (GOLD analysis project Ga0307470, IMG submission 204565) | Hardwood forest soil microbial communities from Morgan-Monroe State Forest, Indiana, United States - atmos_gasesAM3C_05 | ecosystem: Environmental > Terrestrial > Soil > Temperate forest... | reverse complement strand
GGTCGCGTGGCGTAGACCTCGGTTTCGGTGCGCAATAGGCCGATGATTGTGGACGAGTAAGCTGAGCCTCCGCAGGTAGTCGCTTCGTAGTGGCCCCCTTCGGGGGGTCGCTGCGCGTCAGGCATGGCGGATTATTCCCTTCTCGTCAACGACGAAGCCGTGGCGCTTGGCCCATAGTGCGTCCTTGCGACGGCTCCTGGCGGTGTGCTCACGCACCCGACACCCGCTGACGACAACGCCGAGGTTCGCCCCCGTCCAGTTCCCGTCCTCATCGAAGTAGTTGACGATGCGATTCGCCATGCCGTCCCACTCCTCACGGGTCAACCAACGACGCCAGGTGGGACGAACCACAGCGGGCGACGATGCGACCTCGCGCTCGGCAAATGGACCCAATCTTTCCGTCATGGCCCCTCCACCCGTAGGTCAGGCGTCAGACCCGCCGCTTCGATCACGGCCAGGAGTCGTCGTCGCTCACCGAGTATCCAGCGGATGTCTTGGCGGTCTTGCTCGTCCCTCGCCGTCCCGGTGTTGGAATGAGTAAGCGATTCCAACCGTTCTAGTGGACCCGATGTCTCAGCCATTGTGACGCTCCGTTTCCCGCCAGCGAACGCAGTCAGGTCCCCTGGTGTGCGGCGAGTGGCCCTTATCGCAAATGCCGTAGGCGGTCCCGCACCCGCACGGGGCCTTTTGCAGCCGCTCGATGACCTTGCCCATTTCGACAATGGTGGTGTTCGCTCGGTCCAGTTCTTCGGAGAAATCTTCCTCCATTACTCCGTCAGCCATGTGGGTTCGGGGCTTCCTTGGCGATCTCGATGGCTCGGTCTATGGCGTCAAAGATCGGTCCCGCCGACTTCTGCCGGTCGTTCCATGACCACACATACGACGGTGCCCACGGCCCCGGGAGTGGGAACCCAATGGCCTCCCTTAGAAACCCGTTTGCCCGTGCGTGTGCGTTCTGGGAGTTGGACTCGGACTCGCAACCGTCGCCCCACCACCCCCGCTTGCCCGAGAGCGCCTCACCGAGGCACATCTCCTGCTGACCCTTCGGGGCGGCACACCACCCATTTTCGAAGAGGCGCTCCTTGGCCTGCGTCAGTAGTTCAACAGCTTCGATGTCAGCCATTAGTTCCTCCTTGGTTGATTGAAGTGATTTGCGCTGCGATCCATTGGGCAACAGGCACCGCGACCGCGTTGCCGAGCGTGCGGTAGCGCGCCGAGTCCGACAGTCCCGCCGTCCAGCCATCAGGGAAGCCCTGTAGGCGTTCACACTCCAATGGCGTGAGCCGGCGCACCTGCACCCCCTCCATGACGGCAGAGGCAGTCGTGGTGCCGTGTCCTGTGAGCGTGTCGTGGAGGTCGGCCACTTCCCACCGCTCGGCCTCAAGCCCGCTGCCCTCGGCACCGTGTGGTCGGGTCGCCTTGCGGTAGGCCACTGCCTGCCCACCGCCCTCGGCGCGGAGCGTGGGCCATGCGTCCTTGGACGGTTGGCAGTCAAGCCCCTGCGTATGCGAGAACCCGATAACCAAACGCCCCTCGTCCCCGTGGTGGTCTCCGTAGGGATTGGACGCCCGCAGGGCGGGGACTAGGTGCCCGGCTTGTCCCTGGTTGTCATCTGCGCCACACGTTCCAACGCCATTTGCAGTGAGGGCGGCAACCCCCTCCCCCTCTTCTCGGCTCGGCGCAGAATCCCCGTCGCAGCTCTCGGACTCAAAAAGTACCGAGGCGGCACGGGCCGGGTCTCCAAGACATCCGACAACGAACACACGGCGGCGTCTTTGGGCCACTCCGAAGAACTGAGCGTCAAGCACCCGGTAGGCCCACCCATACCCGAGGTCGGCCAAGGTTCCGAGGACCGTTCCCATGTCCCGTCCGTCCTCCGAGGACAGAAGGCCAGGGACGTTCTCGATGACCACCCAACGGGGAGCGATCTCACCAGCGACACGCATGAACTCGTGGAACAGTCCGCTCCGCTCGCCAGCCAGCCCTGCACGGTTTCCAGCCACCGAGAGGTCTTGGCACGGGAATCCTCCGCAGAGAACATCGACCCCTGGTGCGGTTCCATCGAGCTCCTTCACGTCGTCGTAGCAGGGCACGGTCGGCCAGTGTTCGGCCAGCACCTTGCGGGCGTCCTTGTCGATCTCGCACGACCAGGCGACGGGAATGCCCGCACGCTCGAAGCCCAGGTCGAATCCGCCGATCCCCGAGAACAGGGAACCCACGGAAAAACTAAAACAAGTAGCGGGATCAGGCATCGGTCAGCGTCTTCACGCGGCGGTAGACGTTCCCGCGGGTCCCGGCGTGGCCGAAGAAGAACGACGCGAGGAAGGCGGTCCAGTACCCGACCGGAGGGATGACGTGGTAGGTGGCGTGCAGGACGCCCGCGCCGATCATCCAGAACCAGGCCTCCCACGCGATTGCGAATGGCTCATAGGCGAGATCCTTGAGCGTCCCCGTGGTCTCTGGCTTCACTGGTCCTCCTTCTTCGGTCGGCCGACTGGCAGGTCCACATAGCCCGCTGCACGGCGCTCGGCTTCCAGCAGCTCCCGGTACTCGTCACGGTGGCGATCGGCTAGGAGGCGATAGACCCGCTGGCGTGCCTTTTCGGTTATCCGGCGGTTGTCGACGCCGACCTGCCTACGGGACCGTCCCTGGGTGATAGTGGATAATCCGCCACTTACTTCAGGAGGATTGCTCACCTCAGTACCTCTTCGATCTCACCGGAGATCCAGTCCTTGGGGAACCAGATGTAGCGCTCGGCGTCAGCCTCACGTAAGGCGAACATCCAGTCCTGCTGGGCCATTGACATCCGCCCGGTTTCGGACTTCAGTTCTGCGAATACAACGCGCTCGCGAACGAGCAGCAAGTCGGGGAACCCAGCGCCATCTGCCTGAACTGGCGTCTCGTAGACCACCCGGTCCCCGTGCTTGACGGGGACTGAGCGGAAATGCGCTACTCGCCACTTGAACGCACGGGCCGTCTTGATGACGTTGTCCTGGAGCTCGGCTTCGCTCATCTTGACTAGTTCGGGCTTCACGGCAGCCGTCGAACGTGCGCGTCCTTGGCGCATCGGAACTCGGGCCATTCCTTCTCCCAGTCGTGGGGAGTGCGACTGCGGGCCAGGATCATGAACGCCAGGCCGAACACCCCAGCGACCAAGAGAGCGAACACAACGGCGTAGAGGTCAAAGACGATTCCCCCGCTCATGCCCGGTGCCCCTGGTCCAGCAGTCGGCTGTACGCCTCGTAGCTCTTCTGCTCGTAACGCGTGCGGTCGAACATGCGGTCCATCACGCGCGTGTCGTCGGTTGGGATGTCGGCCCGTGAGCCAGCGGCCTCTGGGGGGTGCGTCTTGGCCCACTCGTTGTAGGCCGACATGTCCGATCCCCAGTCCATGATCTCCATCAAATCCTCCCCAAGAGGACTTGGACCACGCTGCGCTCATCGTCGGGCAGGTCGTCGACCCAGGCATCGGGCGCCTCGCTCGGGCACTCGTGGATCGGGTACATGACGCCGCGGTCGGCGTAGTAGCGCCCGTAGTCACAGCAATCGGGGCCGGGGTCGCGCTTGACGACCTCGTAGCCGAACGGGTCGAGAATGACCCGCACCGCGGCGACGATCGTGTCCTCTCCGTAGTCCGAGATGGTTGCGGTGATCTCGTCGAGAGCCGCCCGGAACCTTCGCTCATCCATCTGAGCCCCTTTCGCCAATGCTTGGATACTACGCCTATTCCTACACTTCGTCAACGGTTGTTACACCGATCTGTTGGATCACGCTGTCCATGCGTCAAGACAATGCGCCTCCAGCCACCCGCCCAACTTCGGGTGCGACGGAGTGGACAGCGTGATCCAGCGGGTCCGTGTCATGGGCAGATGAAACCCCCTTGGACAGCCTCGTTGCATCCGTGCCGGGGCTGCGTGAGCACCGCACAGCCGGGACAGGCCGGCGCGGCGGGAGCAGGGATGCCGCCGACGATCAGCATGGAGATCCCGAGCATGACGCCGAGGGATACACCGATGAAGAACCGCAGGGCCGTCATCCCTTCAACAGCTCGATCATCTTGCCCGCCTGTCCCTTGTTGAGCTTCGCGATGTCACCAGGCCACGGTGGGCAGTGCTGGCCCACCATCGTGGCAGTGTCCGCGTCAGCCATCCCGTTGTCGCGGATGAGGGAGCGGAGGTACGAAAGCTGCTTGCCGGTCGCTGGGTCCGATGGGCTGTCGTCGGACCTCTGAGCCAGGCTTTCATGGAGTACGTCAGCCAGTTGATCCTCGTTGGTCGTCGGAGGGATGAACACGGGCTGGGAGGCCCGGGCACGGCTCTTGGGGCGGTCGCGCTGCATGGCCCGCTCGCCGTCGTCGTCGGGGTCCGCCACAATCCCCAGGATCGCGCTGTACGAATACCGACGTAGGTACGTGATTGCAGAACCTTGATCCTGCGGGGTGTCCTTGGGCATGAACAGGGGGGTCTCGGCCTCCATGAACTCGCCCGAGGCGCCGTGGGAGAGCCGCGTGATCAGCGTCGGCTGGCCGTCCACGATGCCGGGGAACTGGACAACGACCAAACCCAGGTTGGACAGCACCGGGTCACACGCCGCCTTGATGGTCCACAGGTCGGCGTACTTGCTCTTGAAAAACGGGTTCGCCGCGGTCTTGGGGATCGAGACCTCCGACTTGTGGAACTCGACGAGGGCCGCCGTCAGAAACTTGGTGCTGTCGCTGGTTCGTATCATCGTCTCCCACTGTATCCCAGCGGGTCCCACTATGTCAAGGGGCGGGCGGAGCAGGTGGAACGGCAACAGGAGCGGCAGGGGTCGACGGGATCGAGATCCCAGCCCCGCCGGCCAGGGCAGCCAGGGTGACGGTCCAGAGGTTCGCGGGGATCGTCTTGGACATCGCCGCGAGGACGATGGCCCCGATGAGGCCGATACCGGCGAGGACGAAGGCGGCGAGCGCCATGTTCGAGGGCAGTTTCATGGCCCTGAGTCTTGCACGGGGGTGTCGCCGAGTCAGTGATGCGGCGGCGGACCGGGAGGCGAGATCGTGCAGTCGATGTGGAGCGCGTGGCAGATCATGCCGTTCTGGTACTCGAACCCGGCACCGTATCCATCGACCACCTGCACGTCGGTCTTGAGCTGGGTGAGCTCGGCGTTGTGGCCATGCACCACGGCGTAGGTGTTCTGAAGAGTCAGCCAACCAACCACGGCGAGGAACACAAGGATGGCGACGACGAGGCCGACTAGGACCGCTTTGAGCTGGTCAGCCCAGCCCGTCGTCTCTGCGCCGTCCGGGGTGAGGGGGATGCTCACGGTGTCCATAGAAGGCTCCCTCGAGCTGGTCGATACGTTGGTCAATGCCCAACTCTGCGGGTTCGTAGACAACCCCAGTGTCGTCCCGTAGCTCGGGCTTGCCAAAGACGGCTTGCCAGAGTGTCCGGTACTCAGCCTGACGACGCTTGCGCTTGGCAGTTCCGACCCGATACCAACGCCAGGCACCCACGCCGGCGGCTCCGGAGGTGCATATCGCGACGACCCAGTTCGGGTCGACGTGGAGGGACGCGACCATTCAGCCACGATCCCACCATTGCAGGGTTACCCCCCGGGGCGCCACTGAGGCAGTTATGCCGACTGGACGGTGAACGGGTTTGATGTGCCGATCCCCTGCGTCACGTCCAAGACGTTGTACCCCGGTTGCGCCGGGTTCTCAGGATTCGTGAGCGTGAACACCAGCAGGTGCTCGTTGCGGCTTCCAGCACCGACCGCCGAGATGGCGACACCACCGTTGGGCAATGCACAGATGGACATGGTTTCCTCCTTGATCGGAACGGGAAGCGGCGGAATTGCTGCGGCGATGATGTCGGCCATCTGGGCCATGCGAATCGGGTCTGGGCAGGTGTGATTGCCCCAGGCCGGGTCCGGTGTGCCGTCAGGGTTGCAGTGCTGGCTGAACCCCGGTTGGCCGTGCGGGGTGGGGCCAGAGATCGGGAACCCGTAGGTAGCTGCCGACCAGTAGAGCAGTTCGGCCAGCTTGCTTATCTGGGCTGGGGTCAGCGGGTCGGTCGGGAACCCCTCGGTCTCGACGCTCAGGTAGTTCGGATTCCCGGCGGCCTCGGCCCACGCCACCACGTCGGTGTCGACGTATTGCTCAAGCCGGCCATCGGCCGCGCACCAGAAATGCGCCGAGACTTGCGAGGCGGGGTTGTTGAAGTACCCGTAGAGCGACCCGTTTCCAACCTGGACGTGGAGGACCAGACCGAGGACCTTGCCCATGATGCCCCCCGTATTCGTGCTGATGGGCCTCCAGGTAGCGAAAGGGCAGCGCATAGGCCCAGGTTAGTGAACCGCTCAGTCTTCGGGGCGGACTACCGGGGGTTTCAGCGTGGGGTTGAGGCGCATGGCCCGCAGGATCTTCTTGTCCCGCGCCTTCTTCTGGACGAGCTTGGAGCGCTTGGAGCGGTACTCATGGAGGGCCACGGCCTCTTGGTACTCGGCCTCGGACATGACGCCGTTGTAGGTGACCCAGATCGAGTAGGTGTCGTCGTCCATCTTGCCCTGCTCGACCTTCCACTTCGATCTCGGGTCGCGGTCGCGCAGGGACCGGCGGATGTTCTGGGCACGGCCGCGGGCCATGACGATGTCGCGCAGATCCCGACACACCCGGGCCCGGCGTCCCGGCGTCGACTTGAGGGGGGCCAACCGGCGATACCAGTTGTCCATGTTCGGCTTCCACACGACGGCCTGGGGGGGCTTGGGGAAGTCCCACTCGATGACGATGCCGTGGGACTCCATCTTCGCCCCGCGCTCTGGGACCTTGCGGAGCGGGGTCGGCTCCTCAGTCGCCGACATCGAGCACCGCTGGGTCCACGTCTGCCCACTTGGGCCGTTCCTGGTGTCCGGTGTAGGGATGGTCGGCTTCTGTCGGCTCAGGCGGGTCGACGGTGGCGGGTGAGGTATCTGGCGAGTTTTGCGTACGGTCGCGACCCGCTTCGCTCATCGCTTGCCCATTCTCCGTTTGCGCCCCAACCGGGGCTCTTTCCTGACCACCGTCGACCTTGCCGTTCGCCTTGGAGTTCTCGTAGAGCCACAGCCACAGGGCGTCGACCACGGCATCGGTGACGTTGTGGATGTCGGGCAGGCCGGTGGCGATGGCCTCTTTGACCGCTTCGATCTGGACCGTGGGGAGGCGGTAGGCGCGCTGGGTGGTGCCGTGCATCAGGTCAGGGTCCGTATTCGTCGTGTGCCTGCGTCTCATCGCCACTGTGCTTTCAGGTCGATCGGGTCAGGCTCGAAGGGGGCAGGGTCCCGGGTGCAGCGGCCGCAGAGCCGATCGGTGACACGCTTCGGCTCGAATGGGTGTCCGCAGCGACGGCACCAGCGGGTCATGTATCCCATCGTACCCCACCGGGTTGCGGGTTTACAAGGGTGGCGTCGGTGGAGGCAGGGCCGTCTCGGACGGCGGAGTGCCCGGGTACTGCGTAAGCAACTGGTTGTAGAGGGCCTGGAGGCTGCCCGGGGCGATGTTCCAATCGGCGTTGAGCGGGTCGGGGACCGAGGACAGGCCCGAGATGGCGGAGAAGTCGCCCGAGTCGAAGGCGTTGGTGGCCGCCTGTTTGGCCACCTGGTAGCGGTCGAGTTCGTTCTTGGCCGCGATCTGCTTGAGGTTGAGGTGCTGGACCTGGGCGAAGGGCATGTTGAGGCTCTGGAAGATGGCTTTGGCGAACGCGTTGGGGTTCGTCGCGGCCAGCTGGCGGTAGTTGCCCGAGAGGTTGAGGGCGGCGTCGAGGGCCGAGACCTGGGGGACGAACTGCTCGATCGCAGTCAGGGGCGACCCCTGGGCCGGCGCGGTCTCGATCCCGTAGAACTGGTCGTAGGTCACGTTGGGATACAACGAGGTGCCGCCGAAGATGATGTTGGGGTCGATCATGGCGATGGGGGCCGAGATGATCGGGTTGAGCGCGGAGACCCAGCCCCCGATGGTGGCGTAGTTGGCCACGTCCCTGAGCGGGTCCATGAACCGCACGTCGACCGCGTTCACGTTCCCCGCCACGTCGGGTGAGCCTAGGAAGAGGAGGAACTGGAGGCGCTTGGGCAGTCCCGACGACACGCTGTTGGTGTCCTGGACGGCCATGACAGTGAGCGCCGAGGCGCGGAACGGGTGGTCCACGGGGTAGGTGCCGGTGAACTGGAGGATGTGCTTGGTCCAGCCGTAGAACGGCATGAGCTTGGTGAACGTGGCCCGCTCGAGTGGCGTCATGGCCGAGAGGTCCCCGAACACCTTGCGGATGTGCTCCTCTGCCGCGGCGCGCATCCTGGCGTCGGTCCAGTCCAGCTTCTCGTTGCTCACCGGGTCACGGAACGTGCCCTTGCGCTTGGCCCCCATAAGGAAGTCGCTGTAGGCCCAGGCCCGTTGGAAGTCGGCCACCGCGTTGGTGAAGCTGTAGTTGAGGTCCCCCACGGCCTTGAGCCAGTGGACCGGCTGGGCCGCGGCCAGTTTGATGCCCTGCACCTTCTCGATGTGCTCCTCGGCCACCCACCGGGCCGCCTGGGACCCGGCGCGGTGGAGGAAAGCCCGGTTCGCCACGTTGCGGGTCGAGTCGTGGAACGTCTGGTACACGACCGGGTCGATGCCCCGCTGGGTCGCCCCGCGGGCGATTGCTTCACGTGGAACATCGCCCTGGCCCTTCATGATCTTCCACGCGCCGGGGATGGCCTCGAGCAGTCGGGGCGAGGACCGCAGCGCCAGCAGAAAGGTGCCGCCGAAGGCGACGTGGGCCGTGTAGCGCGGGGATAGCCCGAGAATCGAGAACCGGAACAGGTTGGTCGCCTTGTTCCAGGCCCCCTCCATCGGGAACTGTCCCTTGTTCAGCATCTTGGGCAGGGCGTCGGCTACCTCCTTCGGGAGGTAGATGTTGTGGTTGCCGAGTCGGGGCAGGCTGAATCCGAAGGTGGACTGGGGGTCGAAGCGGACCATGTTGAAGTTGTTGCGCATGATCGACTCATAGACATCCTGGAGAGTCTGGGTCTTGGGGTCCCAGGTGCGCAGCACGTCTCCGAACTCACGCTTGATCGTCCGCTCGGCTTCGTCCTGGAAGACGTAGTGCGGCGAGAGGTGCTGGTCTACGAAGTCGATGGTGGCGCGGATCTGGAGAGCTTCTTTGGCCGCCTGGTGGATGCCGGCCGCGATGTCGTGGCGCTGGGCGACGTAGGCCAACTGGCGCTCGAAGCCCCGCGAGGACCGCTTGACCTTGCCCGTCGACGACAGGTGGATGCCGTAGAGGCCCGGGTCGGTGTCTCGGAGGTCCAGGGTCGACACGCTCGGGATGTAGACCACCTCGTGGCCCTGGGCGCGTAACTCGTTGGCCGCGTCGACCGCGCTCTTCCAAAGATCGCGCCGCTCGCCCTCGGTCATGATCTCGTCGCCGTAGGGGCTGGACTGGATGCGCCGGGTCTCGAGCTCGATCAGTTGCGCCATCTTGACCGGGTCGGCGCGCAGGGCGTCGATGGTCTTCTCGGGCACCTTCTCCTCGCGCAGCAGGCGGGTCATGGTCCCGAAGCGGTTGGACTTCTCCTCCTCTGCGATCAGCTTCTCGACGAACTTGTCCTTGACCACGTCGAGCCAGTCGGCGGTCGGGTTGTCCCAGACGGCCTTGCCGTACAGGCGACGGGCCTTGAGGTAGTCCCTGAACGCTGTGCGCATGTCGGGTGTGATGCGCTGCCCGCCCACCCTGCGACCGGTCGCGGGGTCGATCTTGCCTCGTACGCCCTTGTTGAAGTTCTCGAGGAACCGCCGCTCATACTCCAACCGCTTGACCGCGTAGGAGTGGAGGGCGTCGATCTGGCCCGAGAGCCGGATCAGGGCAGGATCATCAGCTCTGCCCTCACGCAGCTTGTAGTTGGCGAAGTCCAGCCGGCGCTTGGCGATGGCCGTGTACTCCTTCAACCCCGCGTAGTCCTTCTGGTCGAGGGCCATCTGGATGCGGCCAACGATCCCGGCCTCGGACGGGTCAGCTGATCGTCCGCCTGTCGGGTCCCCGAACAGGTCCTTGACCTGGTCCTTGATGTCGATGTGGACCGCCCGAACCTTGGCCGGGAGGCCCATTTTGCGGGGCGCCTCGTCGATGACGACCCTCTCCTGGCCGTCCAGCTTCTCCGCGGCGGCCTCCGCCGCTGGGACCATGGACCCGAAATCGTGGCCCAGAGAGGTGGCCTGAGCGTCCCAGGAGGCGATCTCCTGGGTCAACTTGTGGCCCGGCTCCATCGTCTTTACGAGGGCGTCCTGGGCATCCTGGAGGGTCTGGGCGGCTTTGACGACTGGGGACGGTTCGCCGTAGGTGTGGTAGATCCCGATCGAGCCGTCAGGACGGGCCCGGGCCACGTCCGCTCCTGCGGCCAAAGCCTGGTCCGAAACCCACTGGCGGGTCCGTTCCATCGCGGAGTAGGCGGTTCGCACGGCAGGGTCGATGTGGGGGTCATTCGCTATCTGGATCGAGGTCTTGCCCTGGGCGCGGGGGTCCTTCTTCGAGATCAGGCCGTCGACCTCCTGGCGCTGGGTGTCGCTGAGCGCCTGCATGGCCAGTTCGGCCGGACGCATGATGGCCAACTCGTACTCGGTGCCGTGCTCGTTAAGGTTGAGCATCCCCTTCATAAGCGCGGAAAGGGTCTTGCCCATGCCCGTGTGCGCGGTGATCCAGCGGTCCATCGCGGAACCGATGGTGATCGGGTTTCCCTTGGGGTCGACCAGTGAGGCGGCGCGGTTCTTCAAGAACCCGATGTCGCCCACGTTGCGCGAGAGGACCCAGGACTTGGCCATGCCCGGGAGCGAGGCGTCACGCAACTGGTCCGTGGTCATGCCCACCTTGGCCGCGATCTCCGCGGTGCGAGAGGCGTTGGCCGCGGCGTCGATGATGCGCCCTGCGGGGGCGAAGGGGGCCACGTCGAGAAAGCCGACCACTGGATGGGAGAGCACCTCGTTGAGGCCGCCCTGGGTGAACTCGCCAGCCACGTAAACCCCGGGCAGCCACGAGAGGATGGACCCGGGCCCGCTCAGCCCCGCCGCCTGCTCGAACCCGCTCTTGACCTCGTTCGGATTCCCCGACGCGACCCCGCCCAGGATCTCTCCGATGGGCTTGATGACCGTCGAGGGGTGCAGGATCGTGTTCTTGACCGTGTCGACGATGTTGGGGATGAGGTGGTTCGGCGCGAGGCCCGTGAAGATGGAGCGCAGGTCGTTCACCGCGTTGCCCAAGATGTTGGTCGGAGACGGCTTGTCGCCCGGTACGGGGGTGACGTTGTTCGGGTTGTGCGCGGCCAGGATGGCGCGCGTGCGCTCGGCCTGGGACATCGGGGTCTGGCCCGCGAGGACCCGCGCCGAGTCCATCTGGTAGATCGGGTAGTAGCTGTTGCGGTTGATGCCCTGGGTCTGCGCCCACGCCGCCGTCTGATTCCAGCTCGTCGTGAACGATTGCAGCTCGGTCTTGGCGACCATGCGCTAGCCCGTCTGCGAGGTGCCCGAGGACAGCGCGGAGGACGACGATCCAGTGCCACCCTTGGCCGCGGCACCCGGCGCGCTCAGCCCTGCCCCTGCCGCGGTCGATGTGCCCGCGAGGCCGAGATTCTTGAAGATCTGCTGGAGGAAGGCGGGGGTGTTCTGCGGTGTGGCCCCGAACGCGGCGGCGCCCTGGGTCGACGCGGCTTTGTACGCCGTCTCGGAAGCGAGCTCGGAGAGGATCTGCTGCCACGGAGCGGCCTCAAGGAACTGCGTGTTGGCTGCGCCGGTGTTGCCGATCGCGGCCGCGAAGGGGATTGCACCTTGCGCCTGGGCCTCACCGACCTGGTTCATGGCGGCGAACATCGGCTGGGCCGCCTGCTGCTCGGCCGCGACCTGCTGTTGGAGCCATCCTCCCCCACCGGGTATGGCGGCTGCGGCCTGGCCCGCGATCTGGTTGGTCAGCCCCGGTATGGCCGAGCCGGAGGTGAGCGGCATCAGCTGTTGGACCTGGCCTAGGTATTCACCAGCGAGGGCCTGGGCCAACTGTTGGAACGGCGACTCGGGCGCGCTCGTCGCGGCCTGTTGGGGTGTTGGAAGGGGCTTCTCCTTTGCCTTGGGCTTGGCCTTCTCGGGCGGAGTACTGGAGTCGACGGCGCTCTTGGCATGAGACAAAACCTGGTGGATTCCCTCGGGGAGCCCAAGACCTCCGATGTTCTCCAAAAGCCACGCCGGGGTGTCTCCCGGGCCGATCGTCGAGTAGAGGTCGTTACCGGCCGTTGACAATGGGCCGGTTACGTGCCGTTGCAACCATCCACCCAGACCGCCTTCTCCACCACCGCTGGACTGGGACTCGATGTGCTTGATTATCTTCTGGCCCGCCTGCGTCGACATGAGCAGCCGAACGTCAGAATCCGGCACCTCAGGGCCGATGCCCATCGCCTGACGGACGGCGGCGATATCCGGCTCGGTCTTCTTGGCTGCCATCAGGGCGCACCTCCTGCGAACAGCTGGTTGAGGTTGAGGCCACCGGATTGACCACCCGCGAGCATCGAGCCGGGCGACAGCAGACCGATCTGGCCCGCGGCTGCGCCGAGACCCTGCACTTGGGAGCCCTGCTGGGAGAGGTACTGGGTGTAGAGCTGCGTCGGGTCCGCGTTGATACCGAGTTGCTGGAGGCCCTGCTGCCATTGCGCGACGAGTTGCTGCACTGAGACTCCGTTGGCCGCGGCGGCCTGTTCGAGGTTCTGCTGTGACAGGGCGATGTCACTGAGCGAGGTCTGGGTGCCCGCCAGGCCCGCCTGTTGCTGGAGGCTGGAGAGCTGCTGGGCGCGGTTGATGTCCTGGACCTGCCACCCGTACTGCTCCTTCTGCGCGGTCTGCGCTAGCTTGCCTCCCTCGGTCAGCGAAGTACCCGTGGTGGCTTGTTGGGAGTTGAGGGCCAACTGGCCCTGCTGATTGGCCAGCGCGGCCTCTGCCAGTTGTTCGGGGTATTGCTGCTGATTCAGGTTGTACTCGGCGGTCGTGAAGCCCTGCTGGGTCTCGAGACCCGCCCGCTGGTTGGCCAACTGCTGCTGGGAGATGACGTTCTGGTTCTCCCCGATCCCCGCCTGCTCGAGGCCGAAGAGTGCGCCGAGGTTCTGTGACGCCGCCTGTTCGCCCACGTTGGGCACGGTCAGGCCGATCTCGGAGAGCAGCTGCGCCATCGTCAGGCCGCTCTGTGCGATCCCCGGTGCCTGCGCCGCACCGACAACACCCGCGGCTTGGCTCGCCGGGTTGGTGGAGTTCAGAAGTCCGCTCAGCGCGCCGGAGAACCCGCCACCTTGGGCATAGGTCGGCTGGGGAGCCGCGGTCGGGACCTGTGGGTTGGTGTACGGCACTAGGTCACCACTCTCCGCTATTCAGCATGTTGTTCGCCCATGGTGGCCACGAACTTTGCCCGGTCGAGAACGTGCCGGCCTGGTCCTGGAAGGTGCCTGTCACCATGATCATGTCGTTGAGCTTCTGCTCGTAGAACTGGAAGGCGTCCTGCCAGTCGGGTTCTTTGGCCTTGCGCTTCGCCTTGTAGACGCAGTATTCCTCGGCCAGGTCCTCCCAGCCCGGGATGGTGTCGAGCTGGTCCCCGTCCGCCACTGCGAAGACGCACTGGCGGTAGTAGAGGACGTTGAGAACGCCGCTCTGCGCGGGGACGGGGAAGAGCCGGATGGTCAGCGTCGAGTCACCGCTGATCGTCGTGGCGCCGGGGTTGTTCCAGAGGGTAAAGATCTCGGGCCACGCGGCGGGGAAGGACTGGTAGGTGCCCCACGCCTGGTCTGCCTCCTGGTAGCCCATGAAGGAGAGCGGGTAGGTGAAGGTGCCCGTGGTCGGGATGAACTCGACGCGGTAGAGCTCATACATGTCGGTCGGGGCGGCGAAGTTCTGGGTGTTGGCCGCCACAGGGATCTGGTCGAACTTGCGCAGGCACATGGCGCGCCGGGCGATGTCGGCGCAGCCCTGGTTGAGCCACAGGTTCAGCTGGGCGTCGGTCCAGAACATTGCTGTCGATTCATCCAACAGGTCACGAACGTTTGTCCTGGCTGTGGCGAGCGTTTCGGTCATAGCGCTTGGCCAATCCTACGGTGTGGAGGAGTCGATGATGAGGCCCATTGTGTCCAGGGCGGTCAACAGGCTGGCCAGGGCAGCGTTGCCGCCCCGCGAGCCGAAGACCGTCTGCCTGGGGACTGGTGCCGAGCCGTAGAAGGCGAGAAAGGTTGAGGCCGACGCCACGAGGACTCCCGTGCCGCCGCCAAAGCCGATCTCCACCAAGTTCCCGTCAAGGGTCAGGGTGCCCACCGGATTGAAGATGTGGGCCATTTCGGCGGTATTGACGAACAGGGTCCCGTCTATGAAGAAGTCCCCGCCCTGGGTCAGGGCTCCTGACGGATTCGTCTGACCGGCCCCGGTCAACGAGGCGTACCCTCCTGAGCCTCCCGTTTGGAGCGCGTTCGCCCAGCGCTCGATGGCCCGCCAGTTGGTATCGAGGTCGTCTGTCTGGTTCGAGCCCTTGCGCGGGATGAGCAGCTTCTTGAGGTTGTTGAGCAGCGCCATCAGTTGGCCGCCGGCTCAGGAGCGCGGGCCTTGTAGCCCACCGCGACCTGATGAAGGATCGGGGCGGATCCGCTTTCGTTGTCGCCGTTGACCTGGACCACGACGTTGTGCAGGCCGAGAGCTCCGGTCCCTGCGTTGAGTCGGAACACCGCAGGAAGCGGGCCGATACCTGTGACAGTCTCTGACCAGAATCCGATGGTGACCGTGGCCGTTGGTGACGTGTTGTCGGGCGAGGAGAGGACGAGAACCACCTGGATCACGTCGGCCACGTGGCTGCGCGCCTGGACCACCTTGTTGGGCAGGCTCTTCCACTGCCAGTGCGGGGCACCCACCGTGTTGTCGAACATGTGATACCACTGGCCGCTCTGCGCGAAGTGGAGGGGCGCGGCGTACATCTCGTTGCCTGCCGCACCCTGGCTGTACCAGAACAGGTCGATACCGGGCACCTCGCCCGTCCCGTTGGCCGCGGTCGGGTAGAGCACCCACCACGAGCCGGTCTCGGGCAGGTAGCAGTAGTTGCCCGAGAAGAGCACCCAGTCCTGCCAGTGCCCCACGTAGAAGCCGTAGTTGTTCGATCCGATGACGTTCGTCGAGATGTCGTAGAAGTTGTCGCGTAGCTGCGCGCTGATCTTCTGACTGGTGTTGTTCCCGTTCCAAAGCCACGCGCCCTGGTCCTGCGAGCAGTAGATGAGGCCCGAGGAGGTGGCATCCGCGCGGCCCACGAAGTCGCCGGTCGACTGGACGCCGGGCACCGAGATCACCGAGGACGGCGAGGCGATGTCGCCGTAGAGAATGACCGCGCCGCCGTACTTCTTGACCAGCAGCAGTTCGCCCACCGAGATCGACCCCCAGGCCCCATACCCCCACGGCGTCTCGGCCCCGAGGATCTCCATCTGGTCGCCGTAGTCAGACGACAAGGGCGGGTCGGTGAAGTTGATGTTCTCGTTGGTGTTGATGCCCCCGCCTGCGGGCCAGGGGTAGTCGATTCCGCTCAAGACCTGGACTCGCTCGCCGTAGACAACGACCTGTCCGGTGGTCGAGGAGTGCCCGACGATGAGGTCTTGGACCGCGAAGGCGGTCGGAGCGAGGAGCGGCGGGTAGACGTAGAGGTGCCCCGACACCCCTGCCGAGTCGGTCGACACCGCGCCGGGGAACACCAACACTGGAGGCGGGTTGCCCGATCCGTCCGGGGTCATGCGGGTAAAGGCGGGGTACGGCGCGCCGAAGATGCCCGCGCCGATAGAGGGGGCTGACTCGTTGAGGATGATGTTGGACGAGCCGGTCTTGGGCAGCGTCGACCAGCCGATCGAGTAGTGCGTCGTGCCGTCGTCACCTTCCAAGAGGATGATGGCCTCGGGGGTGTTCTGGTCGAGGCCCGGGTTCATGATGAAACCGGTGACGAAGAACTCGTTGACGGCGCCCGGGAACCCCGGCGAGTAGCCGAAGTCGGTCGTTTTGGCGGGGAGAGGCCCCAGCCCACCGTCCTTGAGCGCGGCGCAGCAGAAGGTCCCATCCGCGTCCGCCGCACCGATGGGGGCCGGGAGCAGGGCGTGGGCACCCGAGACGTAGGTGTTGTCGTAGACCCCTGCGGAGAAGTCGTCGATGAAGAGCCAGCCGTCGATCCCGCGCTCGCCCTGACCTGCGGGAATGAGGCCGTTGGTCATGTGCCGAGTCTACGGTTCGATGCCGCGATCAGGTGGGAATGTCGCCCCTGTCGAGAGCATCTCGCGCTGGCCGAGAAGGAGGCGCAGCGTGTTGAGCCGTGTCGTGATCTCGTTGATCTCGCCGCGGATCTCTATGACCTCGACCGCCTGGGCCACAGTGTCGCTCTGAGCGGCCTTGGTTCGGGCAGATACAGAGTCGGCCTCGGTGTTGTCGTAAGTGCCCCAGAACTGGCGCTCGCGGTCGGCCAGCGAGTGGGACAGGGTAATGTGATGGGCGCCCAGGTAGTCGGCCTGCCTGATGTACTCGGCCAGAAGTTCGTCACGACTGAGGCTCCCGTAATCGGCGGGGTTCACAGAGGCGGTCGGGCGCGGTCCTCTTGGGCCGGCGGGATCTCACCCTCCTCGGCCTGGGTTGCCGTGATGGCCTCGATGCGGTCGTTGGCGAGGGACACCTGGCGCTGGAGCTTCTCGAGCTCGGTGCGCAGGTCGATCATCCCCGTGGCCTCGGTCTCGTAGCGGTACGGGCTGGCCTCGGGTTCGTAGATCGGGAACGTCACGTTCTTGCCGTCGAGCGTGGTGACCTCGATCTTGGGCACGATCACCTCGTCGGGGTCCTTGTCCGGGAAGAGGTTGCGCGTCGGGTCGTTGCGGTCGCGCGGGATGTCGCGATAACGCATGGCCGACATCTTCTCGATGTGGCCCTCGTAGATGCCGTAGAGAATGGAGAGGCGGCGCAGTTCGCTGTAACGCTCGGGGATGACACCGGGGCGCTGCTCGCCGGGGATCGAGAACTGGTTGGTCACCCCGAAGGAAGAGCGCGGGTCGCCTAGGTACTTGCAGCACACCATGAAGGGGACCGGGACAGCCTTGCCCTTGGCGGGGAGCACCCACTCGCGGCGGCTGTAGCGCCAGGTGACCTCGTGGCCCGAGAGGTTCTTGACGAACAGCTGCTCGGACATGTCGTTGAAGGCCACGTCGGGGTCCGCGAACACGTTGGGCGCGACGTTGACCTGGACTCGGCCAGGTGCAGAGATAGGCACGGGGCAGTGCTCCTTGGAACTAGGTCAGCTTGACGTAGGCGTAGCACATGCCCAAGCCGCTGGACACGGTCACGGCCTGGAGGGCGATGCCGATGGTCTCGTTCGTGGTGCCGGTCACTCCACCCGAGTCGTGCGCCGCACCCGCGGTGCCCGTCGACTGGACGAGGGCGTGGCCCACCGTGGTCGTGTTGTCGATGATCACCTTGACGATCCCGTGGCGAACCACGCGGACCACCTGGCCGGTGACCGAAACACCCTGATCCCCGACCGTCGTGCCGTCGACGACGCCGACGATGAGGCCATCCGCGGTCGTGGCCGAGAGGGCGACCGTGGGGTGCGTCGGTGAGCCAGAGGCCCCCGAGGTCAGCCCGTTCCACGACTGCAACTCGACCACCGCACCGACACCGAGCTGCGGCGTGGTGATGTTGGTGCCGAGGTGCGTGGGCACCAGGTTGGTCAACGTCGTCAGGCTGATGTTGGGGTCGAGCGACCAGAAGTCATAGGCGTGGCCCGTCAGCAGTGCGCCCGGTGGGTTGTTCGCAAATGCTGGATTGGATTCGATTACGTCAGGCATCGGTGTTCCTTTCTAGGCTGCGAGGGCCGTGAACTTGCCCTGACGCTGTGGGTTCGTGCAGACGAGCTGGCAGTAGAGCTTCATGACGGCGGTCATGGCGTCCTGGTTCGGTGGCTTGACGAAGTCCTCGACCACGAAGTTGCCACCCTTGCCGACGATGAAGGTGAAGTACTCCTCGTTCAGCATGAACAGGTTGCCCTCGGTCCCAGTCGTCGGGATGTGGTCGTCGACGAGCCAGGGCACGTTGTTGAAGACGAGGTGGTCGAAGCCCGCGGCGGCGAACTGCTGGTCGCGCATACCGGGGGCGGTCGGGAACTGCTGGATCGTGACGTTGAGGTTCTGGTAGCGGATGTAGTTGGCCCGCGTCCCGATGATCAGCGTCGGTGCCCGCCCACCCGTGGTGCAGGAGCCAAAGAGATTGTTCAGGGCGTTGAGGCTCATCGTCGTGGTGGAGGAGTCCTCCTGGGATTCCAGCCAGGTGTTGCTCGATCGGGTCAGGCCGGCGTAGGTCGGGGCGACCGTTCCGTTGTCCACGGCGGCCAAGAGGCCCACCATCTCCTTGGTGTTGGTGCCGTCCGACCAGAAGCCGTAGGCCAGGTTGTCGAGCCAGTCGAGCTTGGCCATCTCGAACTGGGCGGTGAGGTAGTCCATCGCCTTCTCGTCGGACTCGGCCTGGTTGAGGGTCAGGCCGTCGACGGTGACGTTGTTGTAGAGCTGTGCCCACGGCAGCGATCCGTCCTGGACCACGTCGAAGGGGATCGTCTGGAGGATCTCAGGACCCGAGTACCACCCACCCGAGTTGGGCTTGGCGTACATCCACGGAACCTCGATCCACAGACCGCCCTTGATGACCAGCTTGTTGCGGGCCTTGAAGCGGAAGGTCAGCGGCGACGATGTGAACACCACGTCGGTGATGTACGGCATGAGGTAGCGGTTCGACAGTGATGTGAGGGTATTTGTGCCCCAGATCGGAGTTGCCATTGTCCTGGTCTACCTTCCTATTGGAGATCCGGGTCGGATCTCACGTCGTCGAGCATCTGTTTCATCAGCTCTTCTCTGGTCTTCGGCTTGGTGGAGCTTCTGCTGGTCTGCGGTGTCGAACCACCACTTCCCGAGAGGGCCGCTTGCTTGCCCTTACGGTCTTTTGACTTGTCGGGAACTGTAGTTTGCGCCTCACCCTGAGCGAGGGACCTCAGCTTGGGGTCACTCCAGAGCACCATCTCGAGTCCCTTGTCGAAGGCGGCCGAGATGGACCCCTCGGTGCGCTCGAGGCCGTCGACGATGTTGGCCTTGCCAGTCGCCTGGGCCACCTGGGCGATCTGGTCCTCGGTGAGATGCGGGTATCGGGCACGGAACGAGGCGACACCTGCTCTGAAGCCGTCGACCACCCTGGCGCGCTGCTCGCGCTCGGCCACCTGCTGAGCCTGGAAGCGCACCGCGTTGGCGTTCTTCTCCACCTCTTGGAGGTGGTTCCACATGTTGACCGTGGAGCGGTCCTCGGGGTCGATCCACTCGGGCAGGGGCGGGGCTTCGACCGGGGGTGCGAGGGCCTTGGTGACTCTCTCGGCCACCGCGGGGTCGGACTTGAGCCGGTCGTTGAGTTCGAGGAAGGCCCGCACGTCCGCGACGGGTAGCTGCTGGCCCTCGAAGTCGATGTAGCCCGGAGGGGTGAGGGGCGCGGCAGGCGGTTGTGGCGCCTCCTCACTGGCCTCCGGTCCCGGCTGGCTCGTTTCGCCGGTTTCCTCCGTGGACTCGGAGGTTTCTTCGTGCTCTTGATCAGATGCCCCCCCGTTTGGGTGGGCGATGTCCCCCAGCGCGGAGAGCATCATGTCCACCTCGGACATCTCATCGGGCACGGAGACCTCTGGGGCAGAAGTGTCGGTCACGTGTTCGCTCCAATCAGGCGACGCAGTTCATCGGGGCTCATCTGGGGCATACCGGTCGCGCCGGGTCCCCCTGGGGCAGGTGGTGGGCCGGGCGTGCCCATCATCGGGTTGGCGGCTCCGCCTCCGGGCGGTCCCATGCCGGCGCCCGCGGGCGTCCCCGCTCCGGGCGCGGCCCCTGGGGCTGCCCCGCCCCCGGGAGGCTGTGGCTGGCCACCACCGTGGCGGGCCATCTGGACGGTCACGCTGAGCAACTTGGACAGCCCTTGCGCGACCTGCGGGTTGGTGGCTTCGGGGGTGCCCATCGCACGCGTGATGGCCTGCGCCGCGTCCATTAACGCGTCGTTCAGGCTTTGCGTCCCTGCGGCCCCGCCCTTGGCTGCCACCTACAGAAGCTCTTCGTTCTGTGGCGGCGAGGGCATCAGCCGGTCCTCGTTGGTCTCTGAACCATACGAGCCCTTGGTGAAGCCCTGGATCTCGATCTTCACGTTGCCGCCACCCGAGGGCAGGACGGCGCCGTTCTTGATGCGGTTGACGCTGCCGGAGTTGTCGGCCATTTCATTCCCTTCGTTGGTGTGGTGGGAGGGGGGAGCGCATCATCCGTCGTCTCCCCCCTCCCGGTGTAAAGCCTGATTGTCCGGGCTAGTCGCCCGGCTTCCTAACGCTTGTGGCCCCGCTTGGAGTGCCGCTTGCCGCGACGTGCCATTTGCCTCACCCCCTTCTTCGATCGACGAGCATTTGAGAGCGATGCTGCGACGGCCTGGTCCTGTGGATGCCCCGAGTCCATCATCTCTTTGATGTTCCCCGAGACAGTCTTGCGGTCAGAACCGGCCTTGAGCGGCATGGAAGAACGCTACATCCGCCGAGTCTTGGAACGGCGGACGCCCCATCTGCGCATCTGGTGGGCCGAACCGGGTTTTCTGATCGGCCGCTTGGGCTTCACCGGCACTGGTCCTCGCCGTAGGTGGGGCCATCGGCGTAACGGGTGTTCTCGCCCGCCTCGTCCATGTCGACATCGGGGCGGATACCGCCGTCGAACTGGGCCATGACGCCGGTCTTGCGAGAGGCGACGGATGGATTCGGTCGGGAGACGGGGTTGTAGCCCTTTTCGGTCATGTGAACAGGGTACTCAGTGGGCGAGCCACCCGCTAGGACCCCTCAGTCAGCCCAGTCCTCCTCGAACTCCTCATTCGTCATGGGATGCTGGTCGGCACCACAGGTGTATTTGCCCACCATCTCTCCCCGCCAGTATTCCTTGGCCCCGAGCGGGTAGACCTCAGCTTGGCGGTTCTGCTCGTCCAGCTGCTCCTGGGACAAACCGTCATGTCGGGCCTACGTGTCCAATACCAGGTCAGTGACTATGGCCCGTGCCTGGTCCTCTTGCCTGGCCGCCCTTGCCAGCGAGCTCGGGGTGCTGGAGGATCATCTGCTCGTGGGCCTGCTCCGCGGCCTGCATCCTCGCCACGATCTGCTGCCAGTTGGGCAAGCGGTGGGCCTGGAGCACCGCGGTCTGGTCGACCATCTGCATGGCGGCCAGTGCGTCGACCTCCGCGATGCGTGCCTGGCGACTCGTCGGAGCACTCGCGCCCGCGTTGACGTTCAACACGAACTTGAGCGGCTCTTTGCCCTCCTCGGTCGGCGTGTAGAAGTGGTAGGCGGCGAGGCGCAGGGCCGTCTCTTCGCCTTCCCCCCCGACAATCGCGGTGATTCGCGGCACGTCGTAGTTGATGACTATCAGGTGGCAGAGCAGTTCGCCCACCCGGCTGAGCGTCTGCTCCATGATGCGTAGCGACGAGCGGATCGAGACGAACCCTGACTCCTGCACGGCCTGTGTCGTCTGCTGAGCCTGGCGCCCCGAGGGCTGCTGGCCCTTGGACACGCCAGAGAGGCCCGCGATGTTCTCCATGCGCCCGATCGAGAACTCGATCAGGTTGGGGATGTCGGTCGTCATCGGCGGGGGAGCGAGCCAGTCGGGCTTGAGGCCCTGCTGGGTCAGGTCCTTCTTGAGCGTCAGCCGTTGTCCGGGGCGGTTGATGATGGCGGTTCGGGCCAGCCCGCTGTTCTCGTAGTCCACGAAGATCGGATTCGACGTGAGCAGGACGTTGGACGCGCCGGCCGAGAGCAGCTGGTTTATGAAGAGCTGCAAAGGGGCGAGGTGCGAGACAAGCGCGGGTCCCCAGAACTCACCCATCTCGTCGTCGACGTAGCGCTCGTAGGGGTGGCGGTCGAGGTCCCAGAGGTCCTCTGCCGTCTCGTCTAGGAGCACGATGTCGCCCGTGAACACGATCACGCGCCAGCGGTCGGTCACGATCGGCTCGGGTTTCGGTCCCTTGGGGTCAGACGCCTCACGCTCGGTGACCACGTTCTCATGCAGCCAGCACTCGTAGACGTTGATGCCGCTGCTCATCACGTTCTTGACCGACGTGCCCTGGCCCGGCAGCCCGACGGCGACGGGGCCTTGGCCGAGGTTGAGCGGGATGCCGTCGCGTGAGTAGCGCGGGAAGTCCTGTTTCTGCGGCGACTGGTCCAGTTGCGTGCGGTCCCCGGTCATTACGGCGTCTTCGATCAGGCGTCGGTTGACGTTGGGGAAGCGCCGCTCGATCTCGTCGAGGCTCCACTTGTGGACCTCGAAGAGGTACTGGGCGTCCTTGAAGCTGGTCGCGTTGGGGTCGGGGTAGAAGGCCCAGGGGTCGACGCGGGTCAAACAGACGTTGCCGAGGCCGTCGTCGAGGCCCGAGTCCCAGCCCACCTTGAAGATGCCCGCGCCGTACATCGGCGCGTCCCAGAGCACCTTGGCGACTTCCGAGGCCCAGTGGTACACCTTGAAGTTGGTCCGCAGGAGGCACTCCAGCTGCTCGGCCAGCTTGACCTCGTAGTCGTGGAAAGTGGAGAACGGCTCGGACGCGGGGTCCAGGCCGAAGTTCATCTCCTGGTCGGTCATCCACGCCACCCGGGCGCGGAGAATCGGGTAGATCTCAGAGTCGCGCGGGTCGTCGGGGGAGCGTCCCCAGCGGTTCATCGACAGGAGGTAGTTGCGCCGCCACGTCTCGTGCTTCTGCATCTTGGCGCGGCGCGCCTGTTGGTACAGCTCGTAGAGGCGGCCCGTCAGTTCGTGGTCGGGCGACTCGGGCGCGGCCTCCAACTGGAGCATCGTTCCGCTCACAGGTCAGCCACTTCCTTGAGTTCGGCCTTGTCGATCCCCGCCGCTTCGTGGTCGTGGATGTCGGTCAGCTCGTAGTTGACGGTCATGCCCAACTGCTCGGACTGCCGGTCACTCGCCTTCTTGGCCAGCTCTGCCGCCTGGCGGCGTGAGTGGATCACGGTCCCGAAGGCGGGGTTGTAGTGATCCATGAGCACCGAGGCGTTGCGCCAGGAGAAGATACGCCGCGAGGGATCGCCGCAGTAGGGGCACTCCCAGGAGTCGCCGCGCTGGTTGAAGAGCTCGAAGTCGCCGTGGGTGGGACAGCGGTAACCGTAGAAGGGCATCAGTCGATCTCCCCGAAGGCTCCGGCCATAGCCTCCAACTGTACGGGTTCGTAGTGCTCGGGTGGGGTTTCTGCCATCCGCTGGTCGGTGGCCAGCCTTCCCATGCCGTAGATGGCCTCGAAGTTGACCGGGTTCTCGGTGACGGTCGTGATGACCCCGATGCCGAGCGCCATGACCGTGTCGTCGTGGCCGTCGTTGCTCGCCGGTCCCATCTCGAAGCCGTCGATGTTGATGTATTCGCGCATCTCGCGGTAGGTCACCGGGTCGTGGATCACCAGGTTGCGGTTGCTCACGTAGTGGATCAACTGGCCCATCATCCAGCCCTTGGACTTGGAGTTGGTGGACCAGCCGAAGACGTTCCCCCGCTTGTGCAGTGGGCGGTCGGCCATGCGCCAGCGCCAGAGGTTGGGGACCCTGAGGTGCTGGAGTACCCCGATGACGCCCAATCCCCCGCCCTCCATCTCGCAGTTGACCAGGGCCTCGTTGTACCAGGCGGCCAGGTCAGCGATGTGCTCGGCGAACTCGTTGTGCGTGGCCCAGCCCCGCCACACCGCCACCTGCTCGAAGTTGTCCCGGCGCAGGACCTGGATGCAGCACGGGTCGCCGTCCAGTGATCGGCTCGGGTCGGCGGCCACCACGTACTCGATCGGCTCGGCCCGCGCCGGGGTCTTGTAGACCTTCAACTCTCCGGCTCTGTCCATGTGGAACTTCAGCGTCCCGTTGACGTTCATCAGCCGGCCCGTCGAGCACCCCACCGTCTGGCCGTCGTCGCCCGTGTTGCCCGGTGGGAAGTAGCAATCGGCCAAGGCGTCGAGGGGGAACACGTTGCGACCGGTCGAGAGGAAGGCGACCTCGGGGGAGATTGGGTACTCCTCGTCGAACTTCTCCTCCGACCAGTTGTTGGTGCGTATCTTTCGTCTGCGCCACGCCACCTGTTCGAGGTCCACGTCGTAGCGTTCCATCATGTCGCGCTCGCGCGGGGTAAGCATCCGAGGCGTGATGTTGTGGCGCTTCACCCGGTACTCGGGGTGCTTGTTCCAGGCGAAGAACATGGGCACGTAGTCGGACTCGCCGCGCTCGGCCGCCATCCAGGTGTCGTAGAAGAACCCGCCAACGCCGTTGGCGGTCGACTCCAAGATGATGATCGTGCCGGGGCTCATCGGGACGGCCTCGTTGAGCGGGGGCATCAGCTCGTCGGCGTTCTCCCAGAAGGCGACCTCCGATCCGTGGACGGCGCGGATGGTCGAACCACGGCCGACCTGGGTGCCCTTGGCCGTTGCGACTCTGAAGTTGCTCAGTGTCTCGGCCCACGACAGCCGTCTGGCCGATGCTCGGGTCGTCGAGAAGAAGGCGCGCAGCGGCCACTGGTCCCACATCAGCTTAGCCATCTCGAAGATGGTCTCGGAGTTCTCCCGGTCCTTGGAGAGCACCAAAGCGTTGGTGCCGGGGAACAGGAAGCACCAGTTGAAGAGCAGCCCCTCGGTCGCGGTCGATATGCCCAACTGGCGGGCCTTCAACACGATGATGCGGATGGGCTTGCCCTCGTTGTACTGGCGTTCCACCTCGCGGATGAACATGCGCTGGGCCCAGGCGAACTCCCCGTCGAGATCGAGGTGTTCGAGCTTGGCCTCCTTGGACTTGATGGTCAGCCGTTTCATCCACGGCCAGAGGTTCAGCCTTTGCTTGGGCCGCACCACCTACTCCACTTCGTCGGTGATCACGAACGCGTTGCGGGCGTCCTCGTACTCCTGCGCCGCGGCCTCCAACTCCTCCTCGGTGATCTCGAGGTCCTGGACCAACTCGTAGAGAGCGGTGCGCCCCATCGACACCTCTTCGGGCGTTTGCCGTGCACTGACGGCCATCGCCTTGGACTGGAGCTGCATGGCGACCTTGGCCCGGATCTCGGGGCTGCCGTTCTTCAGCAGCATCAGCATCTCCTCGTAGGCCGCCCAGGTGAGGAAAGCATGGGCCTCGGCCAACTCGTCGGTGCCGTACGCCTCGCGGCGCACCATGCGGGCCACCTCTTTGATCGGCCCGGCTTCTATGTCGAAGGCATTGGCGATGGCAGTAGGGGGGACGCCGACGTTGAGCAGCCGGCGCACCACCTCGATCAGGGTCGCGGCGTCGATCTTGGCCCCGAGGGGCTTAGGTGCCACGGCGCACCGTCACCTGCACCGACATTGGGATGGTCTCAAGGATGCGGTGCAGCTCGTCGCGGTCCTCCCAGGCCACTACCAGCTTGAGGACGTACTCGTTGTCGCGGTTGGTCGACAACCCGCCGTTGGGGACATACGCCGAGAAGGTGGCCACGTCGGGGTCGATGAGCCGCTTGTGGGCCGACTCGGAGATGGACGCCTCAAGTGCTCCCCTGAGGGCCTCGCGTTCGAGCCGGGCCGCCTCGGTGCGCTCCTCCTCGAAGGACTGCGCGGCGACTATGAGCTGGTCAAGAACGTCGTCTGCATCAACGAGTCCTCCATCTGCTCCCTCAGGTAGTGCTCCTTGATGTGGTCTGGCATATCGTCCCAGCTGTTCACGTCCGTTGGCGAGGTCTCGCTCTCGCTCGGCTCGATCGACACTGGCTCTCTCGGCGGGGCTGAGTCCTTGTACCCAAGCACCAAGGTCATCAAGGTCTGATCCGTTTCGGTTTTCATCCTCGTCAAGGCTTCCAAGAAAGCCGTCGAGGCCCTCTCGGTCTTGGTCGTCACGAGCCATGCCATCCATCCCATCCCTGCCAGGGCAGCCGCCGCGAGGGTGGCGAGGCAGATGAGGGCCACGTTATAGGCCGGCCTTGAGCGTGTTGAGGAGGGTCTCGAGCTCAGCGGCCAGCGCGCGCAGGTCGTCGACGATATGGGCCGCGTTGGAGAAGTGGTCCTCCACCTTGGCGATGATCGGCTCGAGCGGGTTGGTCCGCGTGATCGGGTCGGTCACCACCACCCGGTTGCCCTGCTCGACCGAGGAGTCAATCCCCGCCACCACTCTCTGGGCGACGGCGTCGGGCACGGTCGATGGCGGCGTAGGTGCCTCGGGGGAGGGGGCGTCGGACGGAGGCGGGGATTCCGTGGATGGGGCAGGCGATTCTGAAGGTGTCGGCTCGGGGTCCGCAGGTGCAGATACGTCGGTCATAGTTCGAGTCCTCTCTCTCGGGGGTCAATGCTATTCCTTGGTCGCGTTCCAACAGGTGTATGGAACGTTGTTGGCCTGGTGCCAGTCGGTCGGGAAGTAGGTCAGCAGCCGAGACTGGCGGAACCGCGCCGTGATGGCGGGCACGTACTTGGCGAAGTTCTCGTCGCAGTAGTACCTGAACGACAACTCGTTCCAGTAGCTCACGTGGGTGGGGTCGCAGAAGGCCCCGCGTCCGTCCGTGCTCGGGGTGAGGCTCAGGAACATGCCACCGACCGCGAGGACCCGGTAGACCTCGTTCATCAGCCGCACCTTGTCGGCCACGTGCTCGATGAAGTCGACGGCGCGGATGACCCCCACCGAGTCGTCGGACTGCGCGGCCAACCAGTCCAAGATGTCGCCGTGGCCGAGGGCCTGGTCGATCGGCTCGTAGCCCTCGGGGCAGTCGTGCGCCCCGCCGAAGTCGTAACAGCGCCACCCCTCGCGCTGCGCCCAGGCGAGCGCGTTGGGCTGGATGTACCGGTCGTACAGTGCCACCGTTTCTAGCTGGATCTGAGCGTTGGTGGCTGGATCGCGTTGCGTATTACCCATTGTCCCTCAGATACCGTGCCGCGGCTTCAAGCCGCGCTAGGTCTTCGTCAAACTTGCCGATCCCTAAGTTGCATGGAGAGCACAACAGGCCACGGATTTTGCCCGTGACGTGGTCGTGGTCTATCTGGAGAAACCGCGTCCGTGACGCTCTGGGGTCCGTCGACCCGCAGATGGCGCACCGACCGTCTTGGGCCTCCAACAACCGCTCGTACTCTGCGATGTCTACGCCGTACACTCGCCGGTAGTTGCTACTGCGGCCCAGCTCCTTCATACGTTCAGGGTGTTCCTTGCGCCAGCGCTCCGTGGCATTTCTATAAATCTCTGGGTGCTCACGTTTATATTGGTTGTGATACGCCCGGTGGCAAGGTTTGCATTGAGCCTCTAGCCCATCCTTTCCACCCTTGCGCTTATGGAACTCGCTAGGGGGCTTGGCCTCGCCACATTTCGTACAGGTCTTCATCACCACATCCGCTGGAAGTAGAGAAGCTCGGGGATGCGGACGAAGGGTCCGGTGGCGTAGAGGCGGCACATGAGGTCGGCGTCGTCGCAGATCTCTCGGTTCTCGTCGTAGCCGCCCGCCTTGTCGTAGTGCGTGCGTGAGAAGGCGCGGACGTGGTTCGGCGCGTACCAGATGTAAGAGACGTTGTGCGGCGTCGGTGGCTTGGACTCGATGACCTGGTACTGCTCCTCGGTGCGATAGGTCCAGCCGTGGCCCTCGGCGAAGCGGTCGAAGTTCGGGCTGCCGTCCTCGTTGACCTGGGCGAAGTCCGAGTAGACCAGAGCAGCGTCGGGGTTGTCGGCGAAGGCTTGGACGATCTGGTCGAGGGCGTCGGGCGTCAACCAGTCGTCGTGGTCCAGCTCAACGAGGATGTCACCTAAGCACAGACCGACTGCCTGTTTCTTGAGCGCCCCGACCCCTTTAGTGGGCGCGTTGCCTCGGTCTTCGGTAAACGAATCGGAGTGATGGACGTGGACGCGGGGATCGTCGGGCTGGTCCCACGATGCTGTGCCGTTGAGCAGGACGACCCACTCCCAGTCGAGGTAGGTCTGGTCGAGCAGGGACTCGTAGGCCCGATCGAGCCAGCGAGAGTCGTGCGACGGAGTGAAGATGCTGAGCATGGGGCAGGAAGTGGCTCAGCCTTGGGCGCCCTGTGCTCCCTGGGCACCTTGGGCACCCGCGGCTCCTTGCGCGCCTTGCGATCCGGCCGTGCCCTGTGCCCCGGCGGCTCCTTGGGTCCCCTGGGCACCGGTCGATCCTTGCGCTCCCTGGACACCCTGGGCGCCTTGGCTGCCTTGCGCGCCTTGCGGGCCGGTCGAGCCCGCTCCGGTGTAGGCCGTGACGGCGACGATCAGGTCCTCGTAGACCTCACCGAGGCCCAACGAGGACGGCGCGGACCCGCCGAACGCGGTGACCAGGCCGGCGAGGACTTCTCCGAGACCGAGGGACTGTGGCATGACGGAAGGTTAGACCTGCCTCTCTCTATGCGGGGTGACCCTGTGCGCCTTGCGCGCCCTGTGAACCCTGAGCGCCTTGCGCTCCGGCAGAGCCTTGCGCTCCGGCCGAGCCCTGAGCCCCAGGGGAGCCGACGAGCCCTTGGGCGCCTTGCAGGCCACCTCCTTGGGCGCCCTGCGCTCCGGTGTGGCCCTGCGGCCCCTGGTGCCCGGTCGTGTACGCGTTGACCGCCGCGATCATGTCCTCGTAGAGGCCGCCCAGCGACGAGTCGGTCACGGTGCCCCCGAGGGCGACGGTCAGGCCCGCGAGCACCTCTTCGAGACCGAGCGACTGGGTGGCCATGCCCGAATCGTAGCGTCTGGCCTGTCACGATGGGTGGTATGGAGTTTTCTGCCCGGACCCCGTCCCTGCTCGTCGTCGACGACTTCTACACCGACCCTATGGCCGTGCGAGACTTCGCCCTCCAACAGTCCTACGAGCCGGACCTGCGCTACTACAAGGGGACGCGGACAAAGCCGTTCCTGTTCCCCTGGGTGCGCGAGGAGTTCAGCCGCCTCCTCGGGACTCCGGTCACGAGCTGGATCGAGCAACCCATGAACGGGGTGTTCCAGCAGACCCGCGACGTGGACCCGTTGGTTTTCCACGCCGACTCCCAGTCCTACGCCGGGGCGGTCTACCTGACCCCGCCGCAGTGCCCGGGGACCTCGTTCTGGCGCCACAAGGGCGGAGGGCGCCACCGCGGTATCCACGCCGTCTACGAGCCCGACTTCACCGACGCCTCGCGCTGGGACCTGCTCGACGAGGTGAGCGGGATCTTCAACCGCCTGGTGCTCTGGGACGCCAGCCTTTTTCACTCCGCCGCGTCGTATGGCAAAGAGCCGCGGCTGGTGCAGCTATTCTTCTTCGACGCGTAGCGTCGACGCTTGATCAGGTGATGCCGTAGAGGTAGGCGGCGGTGCCGGTGACGAAGTTGGACCCACCCACTAGGCTCAGGTCGATACGGGTGATAGCGCCGGTGTTGCGCCAGGCCCACTGTCCCTCGACCGAGAGCTGGTCGGCCGAGCTAGCCACACCGTCGATGTAGCCTGCTTGCACGAGACCGGACTTTTGGAAGGTCGTGCCGGCGTAGTGGTAGAAGTCGAGACGCGCGGCCGAGGACACCCCCGCCGTCGCGTTGGCGGCTGGCACCAACCAGTTGACGTTGGTCCCCGCGATGGTCGACGCGTTCGACGGCGAACCGGTGCCTGACGTGAACACCCCGGCCGTGTCGTAGTTGCCGCCGGTGTCCGAGTTGACCTGCATCTGCGCGGTGTCGGATTCGGCCGACTTGGCCGAACGCGCGACGAGGACGAGTTGGAGTTGGTTGAAGCTCCCCGAGATCGAGGTGAAGCTGATGGTCGCGGCAGGGGACCCCAACACCTGCGCCGAGATGAGTGTGACCGCCCCGCCACCTGCGCCCTGGGTCCCCTGAAAACCTTGCGCGCCCTGGGTCCCCTGCGCACCGCCGGTGTTGCCCTGGAAGCCTTGGTTGCCCTGGTTGCCCTGCGCCCCAGTGCCAGTCGCCCCTTGGACACCCTGACTCCCCTGCGCCCCGGCTGAGCCCTGCGTTCCTTGAAACCCCTGATTCCCCTGTGCGCCGGTCGCACCTTGCGCCCCTGCGCCCTGGGTCCCTTGAAAACCTTGCGCGCCGGTCGCACCTTGCACGCCCTGAGGGCCTTGGTTGCCCGTGGTGCCGGTAACGCCCTGATGGCCCTGCGCGCCCTGGGGTCCCGTACCCCCAGAACCCTGTGTTCCCTGGGCGCCTTGGAGTCCTTGGAATCCCTGGTTCCCCGAGTTGGTCCCCTGGAAGCCCTGCGCGCCCTGGGTGCCCGTCGTCCCTTGCGATCCTTGGAAGCCCTGGTGGCCCTGCGATCCGTTGGGGACGACCGCGATGAGCGCCTCGTAGAGCTCGCCCAACCCACCCGATGGTGGAGGTGAACCGCCGAAGGCGACGACGAGGGCGGAGAGGACCTCCTCGAGACCGAGACTCTGCGTCACGTCATACCGGTGTAGCCGTGATGAGGTAAAGGGTGGCTGAGCCTTGGGTCGACCCCGGGTCCGCCCCTGTCGGAGTCCCGTCTTGGGACACCACGACCTTGATCGGGTCGGTGGTGGCGAAGCGTCCCGGCCAGATCGACGGGCCGATACCTGCTGGGTCCGATGCCAGCTTGAACCCCGGGCCTGCTCCGTTGACCTCGAGCATGTACTGGGCCATGTTCACAACGGTCATCGCGGCCGAGATCGTCGTCGCACCGGCACTCTGGAAAAGCCCGTTCGACACCGTGTCGCCGGGGTCGTCCATCAAGATCACCATCGTCGGGTCAAGGACGTGGAAGAAACCATCGGCGTCGGGGAGGAACAGCCCCACGTCGCCCCTCGGGGTCGTCCCGTTCCACGCCGTGTCGATGAGAACCCAGGCGTCGAGAAGAACGTCACCGATGGTCGGCGTGTAAAGGGACGCCCCGGTCAGGATGTTCGCAGTGTTGAAGGCGAACGCGAACTTACGCACAACCGGGCTGCCTGAACCACCACCTCCGCCGCCCTGCGCGCCTTGATGGCCCTGTGCGCCTTGCGCACCGCCTGAACCGCCGACCCCGCCCGCGCCGGCCATTCCGCCTGTGGTCCCTCCGATCGGCATGGGTGAAATCTACCTTTCCGCCCGCGTCTAGTTCGGGACCAAGATGACGGTGCCGGCCGAGCCGTTGGTGATACCACCGCCACCCGCCCCGTTTGACGTGCCGTGCGCTCCACCGCCCGCGGTGATGGTCTGGCCGCTGATCGCTCCACCAGAGACCGAGCCCGAGACGACGATGACCCATCCTCCGCCTCCTCCGCCTCCTCCGCCCGTGCTCCCGGTGCCGAACCCGTTCCCGCCGGCGCCGCCCGTCGCGGTGATCGACCCCGTCCCGGCAAAGGCTTTGGCCGACACGAGGACGATGCCGCCACCGCTCCCGCCTCCCCCTCCGCCGTTGGTGGCGTCACCATTGCCGCCACCGCCGCCTGCACCGCCTTGGAGGGTGGTGGTCGTGTTGGCCCCCGAGATGAGCTTGCCCAGGATCGCAAGAGGGGAGAACCTCGGCGTGCCCTGTGTGGCCGATGGTGCCAAGACGTTGCCGCCCGCCCCGCCGCCGGTCGACGAGCCCTGGCCGCCGTGTCCTCCCGCCCCGCCCAGCCCGGCACCGGCCGAGTTGTTGGTCCCGCCGTTCGCCGTCCCGCTGACCACCCCAGCCCCGCCGGCCGTCCCCACGTTGGACGCCGTGGAAATAGTTCCACCGGTGCCGGTCGAGAGGGCCGCCCCCGCGCTGCCACCGGCCGCCCCCGTGCCGTTCCCGCCAGGGTTGCCGTTCCAGGCGATGATTCCGTTGTTGGTGAAGGTTCCCTGGCAGAAGAGGCGGAACCCTGCGGGGACAATGGTGATACCGCTGTTGAGCGTCGAGCTGGTCAAGAAAAGGTCGCGGGTGAGCGTGTAGACGCCGTTCACGTTCGAGCTCGGGTTGGGCGCGATGCCGAGGATGGTGGTCGTGCCGTCGAAAGTCTGCGCGCCGTCCGAGCCGTCACCGAAGATGGCAAGGCCGGTGTCGAGAGCGGCACCCTGAGAACCCTGCGCCCCCTGTGCGCCCTGGCTTCCCGCCCCCTGTGCGCCCTGCGCTCCCTGGGGTCCTTGAGCTCCCGTGCCGGTTGCCCCCTGGTTGCCCTGTGCGCCCGTCGATCCTTGTGAGCCGGCTGAACCTTGTGAGCCCTGGAAGCCCTGGGAGCCTTGGAGACCGGCCTGGCCCTGTGCGCCGGTCGAGCCTTGGGCGCCGGTGGAACCCTGTGCGCCCGTCGCGCCCTGTGAACCGGTGGAGCCCTGGGTTCCCTGGAGGCCCTGGAACCCCTGATTGCCTTGGGCACCCTGGAGACCGGTACCGGTTGCTCCTTGGGCGCCCTGGACTCCCGCACTGCCTTGTGCCCCTTGGGGTCCCTGGGGGCCCTGCGAACCACCGCCTCCTCCGCCTCCTCCGCCGCCGGCCCAGCCGGTGGTCGTACCGCCGATCGGCACCTAGCCCCCCGAGATCATGAGGTGACCGCCGTCGTTCCACAGGTGGTTCAACTGGTGCGGGTCCTCAGTCGGCAACGCGGAGACGACGATCTGGCCGAGCGCGAGTTGGCCCGCCGGTCCTTGCGCGCCGGGTTGGCCCGCTGGCCCCGAGCTTCCCTGCGCGCCGACCGAGCCCTGCGGACCCTGCGGACCGAGGTCGCCCTGCTTGCCGTCGAAACCTCTGTCACCTTGGGGGCCCTGCGGTCCACTCGCGCCGTAGCCAGCGGGGACCGTCCCTGCGACGATGCCGATGGTGGTGCCCGGGATGGGCACGGCTATTGCCTGAGAACGAGAAGGCCCACCCCGACGTTCGATCCCGAGATGACCGCGTAGAGCGAGTCCGAGCCGACCGCGTTGTACGCCATCGTGGTGGGACCGAAGATGGCACACCCCGTGGTGTCGACCGCGGAGCCGCCGAAGTAGACCGTCGCCCCCGAGGGCAGGCTGATCATGATCGGTAGCGCGTCGCCGGCCTCGTGGGCGGGGAAGATGTTGGCGGCGGGGTTCGAGATCTTGTTGTACGTCGGCTCGTCGATCACCTCGAAGATGAGGGTCGGGCTGGTGGTGACGGTGACGGTCTGTCCGACTGCGGCCATGTCGGGATATTACCTAGCCGCGCTATTGCCAGGGGCGATGCCCGCTGAACGAATCGCACACGTCCCAGGCGTCCAAGCGTCCTTGGACGATGAGGCACCCGCCGCCCGAGTAGTGCTGGCACTTGCCGCAGCGGATGGTCTCGGTCTCAGCTCTGCGAACCCCCGCCTCGAACTGGTCGGCCTTGGTCATGCCACAAGGCTAGACCCCGGACATGCAAGGAGCCCGGCCATTGGCGTAGACCGGGCTCAACTTGCTAAGAGCTTCTAGGGAAGCCTCTCACACAACCGGCGGACTTTCGCTGACACCGGCTCTTGACAACCTAACCCATCGGCGCGACAAATGGAACCCTACGCCCTAGGACTTTCGCAATCCCAGGACGCAGACCTGGGAGGGCTATATGAGAACCCGCAAAAGGGCGGTCCCGAAGGACTACACCTTCGCAACGCCAGTCAAGACAACGCGCTCTGACGGCACGGTCGAGACCAAAGCGCCACGGGGCTTCCGCGCCAAGCACCCCTATTGGTGCCTGTTCTGTCGGGCTCGCATCCCCGCCGGTTCGATCGTCTGGTGCCCGGCGCCCCGCAAGGCCGCCCACATGAGGTGTCTCGGCCCCTGAGGTTTGTCCACAGGTGCCGGATCTCAGGCCGAACCCCCCTTCACCGCCCGCTGGGGGCCTCCGATTCCAACCGGCAGACTCATTTTTCGACGGACCCAAGGGCCTGGGGTGTTGCCTTTTTTCCGGAAGGACGGTGCCCCCCATTCCGCGGCGCCCCCCAGGGGGCTTGCGGGGCTAAAAAACTTTCGGCCGGTGTGAGTGGGATACAAGCGGTTCAGGGCCAAAAATTCTACGAAAATGCTGGTGGATGACGCTTCACTCTCTCATCCCAGCACTGCTCTGAGGGCCAAATGGGCCCGCCTGACCAGGGGAAACGGCACAGAGGGCAGGGGCGGATAACAGTGACAGGTCATCCCCCCTCGTTATGTTAAGTCGGAGGGAGGGAGCGAGCAGCACACGACCTCAAGCACGCTTGACCTTGTGACCAGCATGGCTGATACAGACTGTCGGTCTGTTGTGCTGGCAGGCTGAGCTCAGTAGCGCCGTGGTGAAGCGCCGGCACGCTCGAGAACCTTGCGACAGACCCTAGACAGCCGTGACCCGATGGGATACACTGAGGGGGTCGGGTGACAGGGCCCGGCTTAGAGGCAGGGGAAACAAGACATGGCTATTGAGGCTTACCGAGCTGCTGACCGTTACCCGGGCAACGAGCCTGGGCCGGAGTCCACGGTCTTCGCCGCGCCCGAGCAATACCCGCCGACTCGGCTTACTCGCTTCGATGGTGTGCCGTGCGCCTTCGGTTGTGGCGAGCCGTCGCATTGGATGGTGCTCGGCTACGACCAGCGCGGCACGTCTGGCACGGCCGTGTGCGATGGCCACCGCGACGCTGTTCTCGCCAGGGAAGCGACGTGGATCTGATACGCCACTGGGTAAAAATCCCCTTTACACAGGGACTTGTGAGCAATCTGTGCTCAGTCGCAATCGGACTGGCAGTTGGTTGGTTGCTCTGGCACGCATAGATCGCCCCTAACCAGTAGATCCCTGTCTCCTGGCAGGGGTTGAGCGAGTGGCCCCGGGACCGACACCCAGGATCATTTCGCGTTCGGAGACTGCCCGATTTGCCGGCCTGACTTCCGTTCACCAAGGTCCTCACATTTGTTGCAACATTGTTGCGTTGGTGTGTACACATTGGAGCAACCCGGGTAATACTCTGTGCATGGTTCTGTATCAGCAGGTCTGGAGCACCGAGCTCGAGCGCTACCTCGAGGACGAGCTGTCGCTCTGTGACTGCCTACCGTCGACCGTCCGCGAAGGTCTGGTGCTGCGTCAGCCGTCCCTGTTCGGACCTGAGTGGGACGACCTGGCCGAGAGCGCCTAGGAAAGTCCCTGGTCGGGTTCTGTACCTAGCGTCCACGCGTCAGGATTCAGCGGCTCCTGCGCCATTCTGGAGGGCGTCCGAGAGAATCCGCTCCACTGCCAGCAGTTCTTTGACCGCATCGTGGCCCCGAATCGTCCAATAAGCACGCGCCATCTCCGAGCGCAGCCGTTCGTTCTCGGCCTTGAGCTTGCGCCTCACACCGCCACCCAGGCGGTCGCCTTGCGACCTGAGCGGGTGCGCCGGCTGATTCCGCCGGCCTTGACCAGCCCCATATCGACCAGCTCGATCCGTCGCGGCCTCGACGTGTTGGCGTTCATGCCTGTCAGCTCGGCTATCCGCTCGTCGGTGATAGGCCCGTGCTCGCGGATGCAAGCAAAGACCCGTTCGCGCGGGGCCTCGGTCTTGCCCAACATCGACTCAGCTGCCGCCACGCTGGTTGCGCTGTGACGCTGCGCCGGTGGCTGGTGGAACAGGTCTCTCTGCTCGATCACGAGAACACGTCGTCCCTGGTGTCGGCCAGGGCCCTCGCTCGAGCGTTCGCCAAGACGGCCGCCAGGTCGTCGGGGTCCACCGTCTTGCCGTGGTTCAGGGCGTGGATCACGGTCGTGCGGTGCCGTGCGAAGTGGCGCGAGATCTCGGCCTTGGTGAATCCGAGCTCAAGACAGGCTGTGTAGGCACACCGCCGTGCCGCCACCCGGTTGCGTGTCGTCGCCGGCTCGGCCGGGTCGACCCCGAAATACCAGGCACACGCCGCGGCCACGTCGGTCATGCGAACCCGCCTCACTTGAGCAGCGCCTCGATCTTGTTGCGAGACCCGACAACGACCCCGTTGCCGCGGTTCAGCTTCTCGCCACACGCGCATTCAGCCAAGCACGACAGACCTGAGCCCTTGATCTCATAGGTGTGCTGGTGCTCGCTTATTTGGTTTGGAGTTTCCCCAGGTGGGAGCGGATTTTCCGTCACGCCCACCTCGATCCGACGCACTTGTGGAAGCAGGTCCGGTTGTGCTTGGCGCAGTAGCCGTCATACGTGGCCCGGCGCCAGCAGAACGCCCCCCACCAACCGTGGGAGATGTGGCAGCAGTGACCCGATCGACGGATGAACCGCTCGGCGAGACGCTGAGGATTCTCCACCACGACATCCCAGAGATTGCGGGTTACTTCCGCGCGAGTAGCGCCCTGATCAGGCATCGAGTACCAGCGCCCCTATCCCCGCTCCAATGCAGATCAGGAACAACCCCGCGGGCCACAGTGCTATGTGTGCCCATAGTGGATTTGGGAGCGTGATCGCGCATACCCAGCACGCGACCCCGCCAGCGATGAAGGCGAGAATGGGCACGGAAATCACAACGACGAGCACCAGGAACGCCATGCAACCGCCAGCAATCTCGTACCAGCGTATTTGATCTGCCGTAGACTGAGCCTTCGCAGGCAGACGCTCCGTGGTGACCCCCTTCGGGGGGTTGCTGCGCGTCGGGGGGACTTGCTGCGAATCATCCATCAGTAGTCGCTCCCGCCTTCTGCGAGCCGGACACGCGCCTGGCGCCACCGTTCCAGTTCTTCCCGGTAGCGGTCACCCGTCATCGACTCGTCCACGGTGACGGCGTAGTTGAAACCGGCGTCCCAGCCGCCGCTGGCACCGTTGCCCGGCCTTGTGAGCGTGCCGTCGATCAGCACGTCATTCGCCAGGTTGCGGAGAGCGACGCTCAGGCTCTCGGCGTCATCAGCACCGATCTTCAGCCGAACCTCAATGTGCCGCTGCCTTGGCGGCTCCACGTCTTCGTCACGGACAACTTGATTCGATTCATCCGCGTCCCGGTGGTCGCCCTCCAGCCACTGGCGCTCCGTGGGCATCCCCTCACCATCAGTCATGGTCCCTCCAATCGGAGCA
>Ga0307470_10000224_pt1 | contig 37031 bp, 36 predicted proteins | sample atmos_gasesAM3C__FD_204565 | JGI IMG/M metagenome (GOLD analysis project Ga0307470, IMG submission 204565) | Hardwood forest soil microbial communities from Morgan-Monroe State Forest, Indiana, United States - atmos_gasesAM3C_05 | ecosystem: Environmental > Terrestrial > Soil > Temperate forest... | reverse complement strand
CGCGCTCATCGGGCTCCTCCAAGGCATCCAAATATCCTCCGGATGCATCATCGTTTGAGTCGTCCTCGATGTCCCCGGTTAGTGTCCTCGATGTCCTCGGTTCATACACCCTGAACGCTTTTTGTGGGGGAGAAGGTGGCCGAAGGCCGGATGAGGCGGCGTAACCACGCCAGGCGATCGACGACAGCTCGTCTGTACTGTCTGAAAACGCGGCACATGCACGGAGTGCGTGGACACGCTACGGTGCAACACGGCAACACCGCACGCGCGCACCCGCCACCACGCGTGCGACGTCGGTACATGGTGGGTGTCCCAGTGGTACATCGCCGGTGTCCCAGTGGTACACGGCCGGTGTCCCAGTGGTACACGGTCGGCGTCCCAGTGGTACACGGTCGGCGTCCCAGTGGGAACGGTGCTTGTCACAGTGATACACGGGGGGTGTCGCGGTGCGACACGGGGGTGCAGAAGTGCGCCGCGGTGGTGTTGCACGGTTCACGGGTCGGCGAGCTTCGACCTCCGCCCTGACAGCCCTCGGGCGAGACGCCCGAGGGCCTGCGGTCGAGACGACCGCACTCCAGATAGAATCGCGGTTTATGAACGAGCTCGATCCGGTGGTGCAGCGCGAGGTTGATGCGCTCGGTATCCCGCACGAGGTGCTGGTCTGCAATCCGGAATGGGCGGACACCGATGCCTTCTGCGCGAACTACGGGATCCCGCGGGAAAACGCGGCGAACACGATTCTCGTCGCGCTGAAGACGGAGCCGCGAAGCTATGTGGCGTGTCTCGTTACGGCGGCGACGAAGCTGGACGTCAATCACAAGGTGAGCAAACTGACCGGCGTCCGGCGCATGTCGTTTGCGACCGCCGAGGAGACTGCGGCTCTGACAGGGCAAATGATCGGAGGCGTCACGGTCTTCGGTTTGCCGGAAGGCGTGCCGCTGTATGTCGATACCGAGGTGATGAGGCGGGAGTACATCGTCGTCGGCGGCGGCAACCGGTCAACCAAGATCAAGCTCGCCCCGGACCACCTTCGCAAAATGGCTCGGACGATCGTCTCCGAGATTGCCGTGCCGCGTACGGCCTAGCCATCCAAAACGCCGCGGACGGCGTAGGTGTTACCAAAAGGAGGAGGTCGCATGAAAATCCGCATTCTGACTCTGGGTCTCTGTCTCGTCACGGTGGCCGCGTTCGGCCAGGCCAATCCCAAGCTCAAGGAGCTGAACTACTTTGACGGCACGTGGCAGTGCTCGGGAAAATCGTTCGCGTCGCCGATGGGACCCGAGCATCCAACCAAGGCCACCGTTACCGCCGCCTGGATCCTGGGAGGAACCTGGCTCGAAGCGCACTACAAAGAGGCGAAGACGGCCAAGAACCCGACTCCCTTTGAACTGCGCGCGTTCTGGGGCTACGACGACCAGCCGAAGTCGATTGTCGCCGGCACTGTCGACAACATGGGCGGCTATTCGACGGCGACGGCTGCCTGGGACGGCGACAAGCTCACGTTCACCGGACCGATGCACGGCGGCGGTATGACGTCGAATGGCCGGGACGTGTTCACGAAGGTCTCGAAGAGCGAGTTCCGCCACGAAGGCGAAATGGAAGACAAGGGCAAGTGGATCAAGCTCGACGAGGAAACCTGTAAGCGCTGATCGATTTTGCGCGCGTGACCAGGGGCCGGCGAGACGCCGGTCCCTTTTTTCTTGACTCGTTGCTACTACACTTGTAGTATGTCGCGCGATGAGCAAAGAACGCATCGCGCTGACGAAGTTTGAGACCGAGGTGATGAGCGTGCTCTGGCGGCTGGGCGAGGCGTCGGTTCGCGAGCTTCAGGAAGCGATCGACCGCGCCGACCGGCCCGCCTACACGACCGTGCAGACGATCGTGCAGCGCCTGGAGCAGAAAGGCGCGGTGCGGCGCACGCGCAAGGCCGGCAACGCGTTCTTCTTCGAGCCGGCCGTGACGCGCAAGTCGGTCTACCGCCGGCTGGTGGAGGAGTTGCTCGATCTCGTCGGCGGCTCGCAACCGCTCGTCGCGCATCTCGTCGAGACCGGCAAACTGTCGCTCGATGACCTGAAGGCGATCGAGAGCAGCGCCAAAGTGCCGAAGCGAGGCCGGAAATGACCGGCCACCTTTTCGAGTCGACGCTCGTCCTGGCGGTTGCCATTCTCCTGGCGCAGATGCCGCGCCTGGCCGCGCGAACGCGTTATGCGATCGTCTTCGCGGCACTGATGAAGTTCGCCGTCCCATCAGCGATCGTTCCGCGCGCTCTTACACTTCTCGGCATCGAGCTGGCGCACGTACCGAGGGGGACGATCGTCATCGAAGCGCTCGGACCGCTGAGCGCCCCCGATCGGACCGTACCGGCTGTTTCGCTCTGGCCGGCGATCTTGATCACACTCTGGCTGGTGGTCGCAATCAGCCTTCTGGCCCGCGCTCTCCTTCGCGGACGAATCGCACTGCGGCGTGCTCTCGCCGAAGCTTCCGACGCCACGTCCGTCGAACTGGCCGCCCTCGGACGCGCGATTACACGGGCGCGCCTCGAACGACCCGTTCTCCTCGTCCGCTCGGAATCGATTTCGGCTCCGGCCACCGCCGGCATGCTGCGTCCCGTCATCCTCATTCCGGCCGCGACGCACCTTTCGGCCGATGAGCTGGAGACGATCCTGACCCACGAATGCGCTCACGTCGCGCGGCGCGACAATCTTCTCGGGCTCATCGAGTCGATCGCCGGCTGCGCGCTCTGGTTCCACCCGCTGGTCTGGATTGCGCGCCGCGTCCTCGACGGCGCGCGTGAAGAAGCCTGCGATGCGGTCGTCATCGCATCGAGCGATTCCGCCACATACATCAATGCACTGCGCAAAGTCTGCGAGGCCGCCATCGGACCCCGCGTCGCCGCAGTCTCGTGCATCGTCAGCAACACCATCCGCGAACGAATGGAGGCCATCATGCGATTTGGATCACGCCGTCTTCTCAACCACCGCGCAATCATGGCGACGATGGTCGTTCTTCTCTTTGCCGCGACCATCGGTGCCGGCGTGGCGCGCGCGCTTCCGCGCACCGAGAAAGAAGAGGAGCAGTCGCGATATCAGATCGATTCCGCTGTGACCCGCGATTCCGATTCGTATTTCAACTTCTCCGTCATGGTGCGCGATCACGAGACCGGTGAGATGAGCACGCACGCCTTCCGCACAAAGCTCAACAAGTGGTACACCACTGTCTCGGGACGCACCGACGCGAAAGGGAAAGAGCACGAGACCCGTCTTCGTGGCATTGCACGTGACGACGGCACGGCAACGCTCGAGATCACGATCGATCACGGGCCGATGATCGTCCGAACGATGGTGGCCGGATCGGCGGAGCAGACTACAGCCACTGTTTCCAAGTCCGAGGGCGTCTCAGGTGATTCGCCGCTCCGCGTCGGCGGCGATGTCAAGCCGCCTGTAATCATCAATCGCGTGGAGCCGATTTATCCAGCGCTTGCGAAAGCATCGCGGATCAGCGGCGTCGTGATCGTCGAAGTCGTCATCGATCACACGGGCATCGTGAAGGATGCGCGCATCGTCAAACCTTTGCCATTCGGGTTGGATCAGGCTGCGCTCGACGCGGTGAAACAGTGGACCTTCCGTCCGGCCACGTTGAATGGAACCGCCGTCGACGTGACTTTCAATATCACGATCAACTTTCGAGCGGCCGAGCCCGCAGCCAAACGCACGATCGAGGAGAAACCCACAGCCAGTGGCCGGGAACCCATTTCGATCGATCTGAAAGATGCCGACATCCGCGACGTCATGAAGACGTTCTCGTTGGCAACGAACATGACCATCCTTGTCGACGACGACATCAAAGGCACGGTTACGGTAACGGAGCGTGACACGCCGTGGATGGATGCCTTCGACCACATTCTCCGCGATGCCAATCTCCGCTACGAGCGGAGTGGCAACACCATTCACGTGCACCGCCGGTGAGGTCCGTCGCCAACTGCTAGAATCGCCGCATGGCTCTTGCTCCGCGGCAAACGCGGTTTCTCATCGTCTTCGCAGTTCTTCTCATCGCGTTCTACGCGCTCATCACCATCAGTTGGGTGGACAGTCATGCCGTGTTGCCGTTCACCGGCGCCCTGGCTCGGGTCTCGGGGGCAGCGCTGAACCTGATCGGCGAGCGCGTTCATGTCGACGGCACGATCATCGCCGGGCCGAAATTCGCGGTGGATATCCGCGGCGGCTGCAATGGCCTCGAAGCGGTCGTCTTCGTCTGCGCGGCGATGCTCGCCTTTCATGCGCCGATGCGGAAGCGCTTGATCGGTGCCGCGGCCGCGGCGGTCATTCTCGAAGCCCTCAATATCATCCGCATCGATTCGCTCTACCTTCTCGGCGTCTATCACCGGAGTATCTTCGAGACCTTTCACCTCGCCGTCTGGCAGACGCTGATGTTCGGCGCCGCGGTCCTTCTCTTCCTCGTCTGGACCTCGAAGGTCACCCCGCGCGATGCTCCTGCGAGTCTGTAGGTTTCTCGCCGGCCTTGTGCTCGGCGTCGCGATCTGGTGGGCTGCCACGCCGGCCTACAACTACGTGCTGGCGCCGGCCACGCAACTGCTGCTGCACGCCGACCGGCGGTTGGCACCGCTCGTTCTGGTGCCGCAGGAACGCCAGATCTTCGTCACGTCATCGACTCCGATCCCGACGGCGACGATTCCTGCCGATCAACTCACCTACAACATCATCCTGCTGCTGGCGCTCTACGCATCCAACGAACGCGCCTGGAGTCTCGCCAATCTTCGCGGGCTGGCGATCGCGCTGGCGATTCTCTTCGCGTCACATTGCGTGAGCCTGTTGATCTCGATCGAGTCGACCTACGCCATGCGGCAAGGCGCGTGGAGCGAGGCGCATTACGGCGACGCCGGTGCGAACTTCTGGCTCACCGCCGAGCTGGTCTTCCGCATCGTCGGGATGTTCGGCGTCGTCTTCGCTGCGTGGTGGGGACTGAGTCACTCGAAGAGCGTATCGACATAAGCTGCCGGATCGAACGGAATCAGATCCTCGGCGCTCTCCCCCACCCCGACGAACTTCACCGGGATATCGAACTGGCGCATGATCGAAAGAATCACGCCGCCTTTCGCCGTGCCATCGAGCTTCGTCACGACCATTCCTGTGACCTGCGCGGCCTCGAGGAACGCCGCCGCCTGGCTCACGCCGTTCTGGCCGGTGGTGCCGTCGAGAACGAGGAGCGTTTCGTGCGGCGCGCCCGGCAGCTCCTTCTCGATCACGCGGCGAACCTTGGACAACTCCTGCATCAAGTGCGACTTGTTATGAAGACGGCCCGCGGTGTCGATGAGGACGACGTCGGTGCCGCGCGCCTTGGCCGCGGTGACGGTGTCGTGGGCAACGGCTCCCGGATCGGAGCCGGCCTGGTGCTTGACCATTTCGACGCCAATGCGCCCGGCCCACATCTGGAGCTGCTCGATTGCGGCGGCGCGAAAGGTGTCAGCAGCGCCGAGGAGGACGGTCTTGCCTTCGTTCTTGAAGCGCGAGGCCAGCTTGGCGATGGTCGTCGTCTTGCCGGTTCCGTTGACGCCTACGACGAGGATGACGAAGGGCTTGGCGCGCGTCACATCGATCGTCGAGATCACACGCTGCGGGATGAGCGACCGCGCTTCCTCGCGCAACACCGCTGTGAACCGGTCCATCGACGTGATGCGCTCGGCGCGGACGCGTTGCTCGATCCGCCCGACGAGCGACATGCTGAGCTCCGCGCCGACGTCCGCGCCGAGGAGACCTTCTTCGAGACGGTCGATGGCGGACTGATCGATCGGAAGGTCGGGAGTCAGCGACTCCTTCACCTTCTCGATGATCTCAGTGTGGGTCATGAAGAGCCCACGTTTCAGTTTGTCGAAGAGCGATTTCCCGGGTTCGGCCATAGGGCGCGCATTGTAGCCGGGGCGTCCATCGGACAGGGCTGACGCGCTGGCCTTCAGGACGCCCACATCCGCTGTTGCGGTCGAAGGTAGTGCGTGTTCTCACCTAACCTAATCCTGCCCTCACCGTCCAACTCTGGAATCGTCATGACGAATGCCATCCCTGATACTGCGGCGAAGGGGCGCTGCCGGCCTTTCGGCCGTACCGTTCTACTCTGCTGTGCCACCGTGGCCGCACTCGCCGCGCGCAGGCCGGAAGCCATGGCCGCCGGCGCAATCGGCGCTCGGGAGCACTACCCGGCGAACCAGTGGGAGCATGTCTCGTCCCCTGAATCTCTTGGCTGGTCGTCAGCGAAGCTCGCTCAAGCGAAACAGTACGCGGATTCGATCGATACGGCCGCGGTCATAATCATCGATCACGGATTGATCGTGAGCGAGTGGGGCAACACCGGCCGGAAGTACAACGTCCACTCGATACGAAAGAGTTTTGTCAGCGCGTTGTACGGCATTGCGGCCAAGAAGGGCGCGATCCGCCTCGCCAGTACGATGCAGGACCTCGGGATCGATGACAATGCTCCCTCGCTGACCGCGGACGAAAAGCGGGCGCGTGTCATCGACCTTCTCAAGGCGCGCTCCGGTATCTATCACCCCGCGGTTTACGAGACGCCGGGCATGACGAAGATGAAGCCAGCCCGCGCTTCGCATCCGCCGAACACGTTCTGGTACTACAACAATTGGGACTTCAACGCTCTGGGAACGATTCTGGAGCAGCAGACAAAGCGATCCGTGTTCGAGCTATTCAATGACGAGATCGCCGCGCCTCTCGAAATGCAGGATTTCACCGCCAGCGACGCAGACTACGACAGCGACGTGGAGTCGATTCACCGAGCCTATGTTTTCCGCATGACGGCGCGCGATATGGCGCGGTTCGGACTTCTTTATCTTCGACAGGGGCGCTGGCGCGGAAGGCAAGTCATTCCGAAAGAGTGGGTAAGGGCGAGTACGACCGCCTACTCCGTTGGGGATGGCGAGGAGCACAAGTATGACGGCTATGCAGGGTACGGATATCTGTGGTGGGTAGGTGTCAACGGCAATCTGATCCTGAACGCGCACCTTCCCGATGGAAGCTTCGCAGCCGAGGGCTATCGGGGCCACTACATCGTCGTCATTCCCGCACTCGATGTGGTCGTCGTGCATCGTGTGGACACGGACCGGCCGTGGCCATCTCCCGGGGCGAAGGCGGTCGGAATGGGTGAGTTCGGAAAGCTGCTGCAGCTCATTCTCGACGCCAGGCAAGGAACGCCCGTCACGCTCAACCGCAGCGGTCTGCAGGTGGTCAAGTGACGCGCGATAACGCGAATCCCACGCAAATCAGCCGCAGAGAGATTCTATCGACGGCACCGCTCGCGGTAGCGGCTGCGATCTCCGCGGCACGTCCTCTACGCGCATCCCCCTGTCCTGTCGAGAAGAACGCATGGATCCCGTCCGAGGCGTTTCTCGACATGCTCCCGCGATTCATGGACTTGGTGTCTCTCCCCGGAATCTCGATCGCCGTCGTCGACAAGGGCGCTGTGATCTGGTCCAGATTCATGGGCGCCGCCAACGGAAAAACCGGGCGGCCTGTGACCGCGAACACGACGTTTGAAGCAGCCTCTATGAGCAAGCCGATATTCGCCTACGTCGTCATGAAACTGGTCGACGAAGAGCTTCTGGATCTCGATCGTCCGCTCGTTCAGTATCATCGTCCGAATTGGTTTGCCGATGATCCAAACATCGATCTCATCACCGCTCGCGATGCTCTGCGCCACTCGACGGGGCTGCCAAACTGGCGCAGGAAGCCTGACGAGAAAATCAAGACCGCATTCAAGCCGGGCTCTCGGTTCGGGTACTCCGGAGAAGGGTATTTCTGGCTGCAGCTCGTCGTCGAAAAGATTACCGGGCAAGGTTTAGATACCGTCATGCGATCACGCCTCTTCGAGCCCGCAGGCTTGAAGCAGAGCACCTACGCATGGAACGCCGGCCAGGACACCTGGTCTGTCGACGGCAGTAAGGGACCGGGAGACCATGAAGGAGAGGTTCCCTTCCAGTTCGATCGAGAGATGGGCAATCTCCTGCTTCAGGTCGCAGCGAAGCTGGGCAAACCGTTATCCACGTGGACATATGACGATGTCGCGCGCGCGGCTCCGCAGGTACAGGCTTCGATCCGAGCAGCCGGGACGTGGCCGAAGGAGATCACCGACGCGGCGGCCGATGCATTCCGGCTCCCCGTCAATGTCATCCCAAACGCGGCGGCCAGCCTTCGCACGACCCCGTCGGAGTACGCCACATTGATGACTCTCATGATGCCGCACGCGAAGCGATCGTCTTGGGAAATCAGCGAACGCAGTCGCCGCGAGATGCTGACGCCGCAGATTCAGGTCAAGCCTGGCAACCCGGTGCTGTCACGCGGTCTCGGATGGGAGCTCGAGCAGCAACCTGCGTCGGAGACCGTGTTCCGCCACGGCGGCGCGAACGGTGGCATTTTCATGACGTTTGGAGTCGGCGACGCGACCGGCCGCGCGGTTGTCGTATTCACGAATGGCGGTGGAGGCGAGTCGATCTGTGCAATGGTGTGCCGGGCGGCTACCAGACTCGACTTCTACGGCCAGTGATCGAACGAGTGGCGATCGCACGCACTTCCGGCGACTTCCTTCCCGCCTTCAGATGACGATCAAAGCGCTCGAAACGACGAGCGTCATCGGAACGCTTCACTCTCCGACACCCGACACCCGGCCTGCGACTCTCGCGTTTAGTGTTTCGTACCGCGGTTCCGCGATGGAGCAGCCGCCTCGTCGTCGTAGTCGACCTGCAGCAGAACGTACGTCACGCCGGTGACGCCGGAGAGCGAGTACTGGCCGTTCTGACGCGTCAGCAACGTGCGGCTCCAGCTCGGAGCGCTGTCGCCATTCTCTTCACGGAACGCCAGCGCGTAGACGCCGCGAGCCAGCCTGGGGCCGTTCGCGTTGCCAAGCGACAGCGTCAACGGGGATGTCTCCGTCTCGAGTGCGGGCACAGTGTTCGACGTGCCATCTCCAGCAGCGGGACGCAAGCGCCGGACGACGAACGCCAAGCCGGTGGTTGCCAGCGCAGGCATGCGAAACGACACTTGACCGGTCAGCGCATCGTTCGCGGCGGACCAGAACGCAAACCGCGGAAACTTGGCGGCTTCGCGGCCGGTGATGGGGAAGTAGGCATCGACGCCGATTCCGCCGGCGGTGTTCACGTACTGTTTGGCACGTGACGCTCCGACGACCGTGACGCGCGCGCCGCGGCTGATGAATGTCGGATCGGGGCTGAGGATCGCCGACGCGTCAGCCATCGGAACGGTAAAGCCATCCTGCGGCAGCGACGCGGCATAACCGACACCGAGCAGCGGCACGATGCCGGAGCTGGTAGCGGCGAACAAGCGTCTCTCGCTGAAGGCAACGCCGACTGCGGCGACGGATGCGAGTTTGAGGAACTGACGGCGATGGACGGCTGGCACCTTCATAGCTGACTTCCTGCCTAATGTTAAGAAATCTATTGTTTTCTGTTACTTGCGTCGCGCCAAGCTGAACAGGCGGCATCCTAACACGTTTCCGTTTCCGTGTTGTTGCGGCGTTACTAAGGGCAGGTTAAATTCGCTGAGGTAACCCCTTCGACGACGACGGGGGCCCCGCCGTTTGCGGCGGTCATCGCTGCCGCGATGGACTTGTTGTCGGAAGACACGGCGCCCACCAGCGCAAGCTGCGATCCCGGCACGGCACCGAGGCGAACGGCCGTCCCCTCAGGCGCCGTGAAACGGTTCGAGCTCACATCGGCGCAGAGGGATGCCTTGTCTTTGCCGGCGATCTCGATCCAGGCGCGCTCACGGACCGCCGGCGCAGCGAACTGGCTACCATGAATCGCAATCGCCAGATGCGAAGACTGCGTAGCCGAGCCAGCGATGATGCCGTGACCGAAGTGCTGGAGTGTGGAATCGGCGACGGAGAGAGCCAGCGAACTGCTCTCCGACGATGACGCGTCGATCGCGGTGCCAATGCTGTCGCGCAGGTCGGAGTTGCGCACCGCGACGTCGAGCTTCGCTCCTCCCGACACCTGCACCGACAGAAGCTGCTTCGTGACCTCGGGACGCTGCGGCGCGGAGAGCGTGCAGCGGTCGAGCACGAGCCGGCCGTTATTGAAGCGCTGCTCGACGAGCACTTCGCTGCCGGCGTTGTCGGAAAACGACGAAGCAGTGAACGTGATCGTTCCACTCAACTCCTGCAGCAACACGCCGCTCTCGAAGGTCTCGTCGCCGGCGCGGTGAACGTCCAGGCCCGCGAACGACACATCGCGCAGATTGTTGGCGTTGATGCCCATGGCGCCCCCGCCGTCGACGATGATGTTCTCGAATGCCGAATCCGTCACATGCCGCAGGTAGAGCGCCGCGCGGCAGACGGCCGTCGAATTGACGTCGAACGTTCCCGCGCAGCGAACGCCTCGGGCCGGAGCGTTCACGCCGCTGTCGGTGATCGTGATGCCGCTAATCTTTACATTGGCCGTTTGCGCGATGCGCATACCGTTGGCGCGTGCGTGAAGGATCGCGCCGCCGGTTCCCACCTTGCCGTCGACACCAGTGATCGTGATGTGACCATGTACGCGATCGACGACGATTCCCTCGTCCAGCGTTCCCGGCGCCACGCCCGACGCGGAGACGGACTCGAACGAAAGGTCCACACCCGAATCGCGGACGTCGAGTGCAGCACCGTTCGTCGTGCTGAGAGTCGAGCTCCCGCCCAGCTTCACGCTGCCGGCGTTGCTGGCCACGAATCCGCGGCGGCGGCCATGAACCGTGACGACATCCTCGAACACAATCGGAGCACTTCGGTCGACGTCGCGCAGGACAATGGCGTCATCGCCTGCGTCGGCAACGCGAAACTTCGTGCCGCGGCGGAATGTGATGGCGCCAAGCCGCCGGCCGCTGACTCGCAGCGCGGCCGTGAAATCGCCGGAAACCGAACAGTGATCGACGCTGATCTCCCCTTCGCCGCCGGCGAAACCAAGTCCGCCCCCCTGTTGGGTTGCGTCGACCGAGCCACCCGTGATCGTGACCCTGCCATGCTGATCCTGAAGAAAGAGGGCGAACCCGCCCAGCGACGTCTTGAAGTAAACATCACGCACCGTCAACGTACCGACTGCGCCTGAGCCGCTGACCCCGGCCATCCGCTCCGCGACGATCGTGCATCCGGCGATGATGTTGTCGCCGGTCGTCGACACCGTACCGTGGATCACCGGCGACGCTCCCTCTCTGGCCGGCAGGTCGACGCCGGTCTCGACATGAAACTCCGTGCGCAGAGCATCGAGGCCGAACGCCGAGCCGACGAGACTCTGTCCCTTCTTCAATACGATGCTGTCGGTGTACGGCGTGCCCGAATCGACGACGTAGATCACGTCGCCCACTGCGCTGGCGCTGGCGGCGCTTGCAAGCGTCGCAAACGGCCACTGCCGCGTGCCTTGTCCCGGAGCGACGGCCAGGCTGTCGACGAAGACCACAGTCGCCGATGCGCTCGAAGCGAAGAGGCAAGCGACTACCGCAACGATTGCGAATGACGTCCGCGTCATTGGCGCCGGGCCGTTCCCTGCTCCCGGCTGGCGATCGACTTCTTGACCATGTTCTCGTCGATCGTGAGCACGCGCGTGCCGGCGTCCGCGGGATCGAACTCGAGGTTGCCGATTACTCGGCGGAACGTCTCGCGCAGCGCGCGGGCGCCGAGGCGCTTCTGCTGAGCGGCATCCCAGGCGATGGCGATCAACGCTCCCCGTGTGATCTGCAGGTCCACGCCAAATCGCTGAAAGTACGCCCGCGACGTCCGGAAGATCGATGCCTCGGGCTCCACGAAGATGCGGGCCAGATCGGACTCGGCGAGGTCGTTCAGCACCACGATCGATTCAAAGCGGGAGACGAACTGCGGGGTCATCCCGTAACGGAACAGATCGTCGTACTTCAAGTAGTCCCGCAGATGAAACGGCAACTCTTCGCGAACTTCGCCGGAGGCGGAGACGACGACGATCGGCTTCATCGGCGCGACGTCCTGCCCGATCGTCGCGCGGCGGTAAACCGCCTCATAGAGCTCCTCGAAGGCGCCGCCGACGATGAAGAGAATGTTCGAGGAGTTGACGGCGAAGCGCATGCCGTCGACGTCGAACTCGACGTTCTCGTTCTCCATCAGCGTCAGGAGAGCCTCCTGCGCCACGATGCCGCGAACGTTCGGTTGACCGCTGACCTGCGCGCGGATCTTGTCGACTTCATCGATGAAGACGATGCCATGCTCGACGCAGCGAAGAAGATCGCTCATCGACGCGGCCGCGCCAAGAATTCGGCGCGCGTTGGCGAGCAGCCGCCCCAGCACGGCCCGCCCATATCCCTGGTGCTCCTCGGCAAGCACATTCGCGTTGATGCGAATGACGTTCGCCGATTCGATCAGATCGGCGTGTCCGGCCAGAAACTGCTCGACCGCGCGCATGAGGGTAGTCTTTCCGGAACCGGAGTTGCCGACGAGCAGTATGTTCGGCGCCGGATGCCCGACCAGGTGCTTGACCACGGCGACGGAGAGCTCGCGGATCGCTTCATCCTGACCGACGACGGTCTTGCTCAGCTCTTCGAAGACTTCGCGTGGGCGGAGTGGAAAGGAGTCCATAGGTTCGGATTGGAAGGCGGTTGGAGTCGCGGAAGAATAGCACTCCGTCTCAGCAGTTAGACGGAGCGCAGGCCGGCAGGTTTCCGGCTCTTGTCGCGGTACATCGCCTCATCCGCCGCTCGCAACGCCGTCTCGGCTTCGCCACCTACGGGAAGATGGGCGTGGCCGACAGAGAATCGGATGGGAGGACCATCCGCGCGTTCGAATTTCAGCCGCTCGCGAAGGCTGTCGATGCGGTCGAGAACCTGCGCCGGCTCCGCGCCCGGCGCGACCACGACGAATTCGTCTCCCGCGTAACGGATCACATGATCGTCAGGACGGAAGCTCGCCTCGAGCACGCGCGCAAAGCGTTTCAGGCATTCATCGCCCATCTGGTGGCCGTACGAATCGTTGATCTTCTTGAAGTCGTTGAGGTCGAAAAAGAGGATGGTCGCGCCGGTCGGAAGCACATCGCCGAGAACACCGGCAAGAGCGCGGCGGTTGGCAAGACCGGTGAGGGAATCGCGGTCGACGAGCTCCTGCAGCACCTCCTGCGCGGCGGTGAGGTTACGATTTGATTGCGTGAGCTCCAGTTGAATCGTGCGATAGAGAATGAGCACGCATCCGAGGGCGATGACCCACTCCACGCCGGTGTCGAAGGACGAGTAGGAGGCGAGAAAGAGGCCGAGTGCTGCGTTCGACACGAAGCGGGTTAGCACGACGTGGCCGTGAGCAAGCGTCTCGGTCACTGCCAGCACGGCGCGGATCGCGAATCCCGAGGCCAGCCAGTCCGCGCCTGGGATCCGTTTGAGGAAGAGCGCGATCGCACTCACGCTGAGGATCAATGCGATGACCGCCGACTCCGACACGCCGATGCGGTCGATGGTGTCGGCCAGGAAGGCGGCGATGACCGCGTAGAGGACCACGCAGGCGATCACAACGCGGCGCAACACGACGCTCGGACGCTGACGCGCGAACCGCCAGGCGCCGGCGGTCAGCAAGACCATGAACATCGTCTTGCTCAGGAAATAGGCGCCGCGCAGCACGATGAATGCGATCTGCGATGTTGGCTGGAAGTACCAGAAGATGGTGGTGACGAGCAGCGCCGCGAGATTGCAGAGCCACGCGCCGACCCATGGACGCATCTCCACCCGGCGCATCGATCGCGCCAATACGACGAAGAACACCGCGATCATGAGCGCCGAGGTGATCTGCGCGGTGGTGCTCCAACGCCAGAGGAGAAGTTCCATGGATCGGACGATTGTAGAGGGCGGGTCGGATGAGTCTGTCAGCAAGTGGCAACAGGAGGGGGTTTATCGGCGGGTTCCGCTCGGAGGGAAGATCGCCAGCGGGCCGCTGGCGGTACAGCCGGCGGGCCGCCGGCGCCACGTTCCCGGCGCTATGATCGTCGACCGTGCGCCTTTGGTCGCTGCATCCGCAGTATCTTGATTCGAAGGGACTCGTTGCGCTCTGGCGCGAGGCGCTACTGGCGCAGGCGGTTCTGTCGGGACTCACGCGCGGCTACACGCGGCATCCGCAGCTTGAGCGGTTTCGCGAAGTGCCCGACTCGCGTGCAATGATCGCCGCGTACCTTCGCGAAGTGGCGTCCGAGGCTGGGCGGCGGGGATATCGGTTTGACTGGTCGAAGATCGGGACCGAAAGCAGCGCTGGTCCGGTTGCGGTCTCGATCGGACAGCTGCATTTTGAATGGCGCCATCTTCAGTCCAAACTATTGGTTCGTGATCCCGAGCGTCACGAGCGGCACCGGCGGATTGATGAACCGATGCCTCATCCGATGTTCACTGTCATCGCCGGACCGATGGCCTCGTGGGAACGGGATGGCGCGCAGAAGAAAAGGAGCGTTCGATGATCTCTGAATTCCGCGGATTTCTGACGAAGACTAATGCCCTGGCTCTGGCCATCGGCGTGATCATCGGCGCAGCTGTCGGCAGCGTCGTCACAGCGCTGGCGGCCGACATCCTCATGCCGATCATCAGCCGCGTGCTCCCCGGGGGCGACTGGCGCTCGGCGAGGATCGTTCTATCGACTGGGACCGATGCCAACGGAAAGATCACCGAGAACGCCATCCTCTATGGCCACTTCGCCGGAACGGTCCTCGACTTCGTGATCATCTCCTTCGTCGTTTTCCTGATCGTAAAGTGGCTCGTGAAGCCGCCGCCGGCAGCGGCTCCTGCTCCGATGAAGACGTGCCCTGAGTGTCTGGAGATGATTCCGGCCGCGGCAAAGCGTTGCCGCGCGTGCACGGCGTCTGTTGCCTGAGCTACTTCTTCCGCCGTTGCGAAAACAGCCAGCGCCACATCTCGGCGTCGCCGTACGCGCGATCCCACGCGTTGTGACCGACCCCTGCATATTCGTTGTAATGCACCTCGCCGCCCTCAGCCCGTAGCAGCGCCACCATCCGCCGCGATTCCTCGACAGGGATGACCGGATCGGCGTCGCCGTGGCAGATCCAGATCGGAAACTTGCGAATCGTATGTGCCGTGAACGCGTAGGGATCGGGAGCGCTCATCGTCAATGGCGATTGCTGGACCGCTGTCGTCGTCGAATGCGGCAGCAAACCTCCGCAAACGACGACCAGCGCGGCGAAGGTCGTGGGATGCGCCAACGCCAGGTGGTACGTTCCGTAGCCGCCCATCGACAAGCCGGTGAGATAGACGCGATCGGGATCGCCGCGAAACTCAGTCATCGAGGCGTGGAGTGCGGCCATCGCGGCGTCGGCCGGCTCGTCGAGCCAGCGCGTTTCGAGCGGCGCCTGCGGGAAGACAACGATGGCCGGAACGCGCTCCGGATTGGCGCGGATCGCCGCCGCCGCACCGATCTGCGTGGAGCGCAAACCATCGCTCCCCCGCTCCCCCGAGCCATGCAGAAAGAGAATGACCGGCCAGCGCTTCGACGGCTCATACGACTGCGGGACGTAGACCGAATAAGGATAGCTGTGCCCTCCGACGACGATTGATCGAAGCAGAAAGCCGGTTTCGTGAGGAGTCATCGTGCGGCAGGACAAAAGGGTGGCGAGCAGAATCAGGGAAGCCTGTTTCCAACGAGTCTGCATCGAGCGCGGAATGATACGACGCCCTTGAAGGATGAAGGGTGATCTGGTATCGGCCTTGGATCTTCTCGCTCTTCATCCTTCATCCTTCACTCTTCATCCTTCACTCTTCGAATACTCCGTTACCGCAAGTTTCCAATGAACGAGTGTGTCGTTGCGTTAGTCTCGCGGCTTCACAAAAACCAGGGGGTGACACGATGTCAGCGGATTCGAATCAGGCGCGCACTGCGCCGGCCCATCCCTTCTCTGCGCTCGTCAAAGGAGGACTCGTCGTCGGCTCCCTCGACATCGCCTACGCGATCATCTTCTCGGCCTTCCGCGGTTTCGGACCGATCCGCATTCTGCAAAGCGTTGCTGCCGGCCTGCTCGGCAAATCCTCATTTCAAGGCGGACTTGCCACCGCCGCCCTCGGCCTGGCACTCCACTACTTCATCGCCTTCACCATCGTGATCGTCTACTGGATTGCCAGCCGTCCGTTGCCGATTCTGACAGCGCACCCGGTCATCTGCGGCGCGATTTACGGGCTTGGCGTGTACTTCTTCATGAACTACGTTGTGATCCCGCTCTCCGCCGCCAACCGCCCTCGCTTCTTCCTGCTGCTGTTCATCTGCAACCTTCTGGTCCACGCGTTCCTGATCGGTGTTCCGGCGGCGCTCTTCGCACGGAAGGCACGCGTCGGCTAACGCAGCGCAGCGCCGTGGTAGGCTCGGCAGCAATCCAAATCGGAGCACACATGCACACTGCCGCGGTCAGCGCCGTCGTCATCGTCGCGTTCCTTCATTTCGTGTTTCTGGTGCTCGAGATGTTTCTCTGGGCGACCCCCCGAGGCCGGCGCATTTTCGCGTTGTCGCCGGAGCTCGCGGAAGGCTCGAAGAAGCTGGCTGCCAATCAGGGGCTGTACAACGGTTTTCTCGCAGTCGGCCTTTTGTGGGGCGCATTTTGTCCATTTCCGGGAAACGCCGGCCTTCGCATCCAACTCTTCTTCCTCGGGTGCGTGATCGTCGCCGGAGTCTTCGGCGGCCTGACTACCAAACGGTCGATTCTCTATCTGCAGGCGCTGCCCGGTGTGATCGCGTTTGCGTTGGTATGGCTGTCCCGCTGAGCGCGAAAGTGAATCCAATGAATCTCGACGATGTCATCGCCGAAATGTATGACTCGATCTGTTTCGAGGAGGGCCAGCGTCCCGACTGGTCACGCCAGACGGCCATCTTCGCTCCCGGCGCGCGGCTGGTGCGCGTAACGGACGAAGGCATCTTTGAATTCGATCTCGAGTCCTACCGCTCCAATCTCGAAGCGATGATCGATTCCGGCGCGATGACCAGCTTCTGGGAAGCCGAGATCTGGCGCGAGACCCGGCAGTTCGGCGAGGTCGCTCACGTCCTCAGCGCCTACGAGGCCCGCAGCTCGCGCAATAGCGAGGTCCGGAACCGCGGCGTCAACAGCATCCAACTCTTCCGCCGCGGCGATCACTGGTCGATCAGCGCCATGCTCTGGCGGCGCGAAGGGCGAGAGGTTCGGATCGAGAGGAGTGCAGGCGTCTCGCCTGCGGCCGATGGGCGTCTCGCCCAGCGGTAAGCCAGTGTTAAATTTTCGGCCTCCGCCCCGACAGCACTCGGGCGAGGACGCCCGAGTGCCCGCGGTCGAGACGACCGCACTCCTAAATCACATACGGGATGAACCGCTTTCTCGATCGCATGAACGCCGCGTACGGCTCTCCGATGGCGCTGAGCAGCGCTTTCTCTTCGACCGCGATGCGGTACGAGTAAACGGCTACGGAGACGATGACAAGGATTGCGAGACTGGCCCAGTTGGAGAGCGCGACTCCGATGCCGCCGAACATGAGGATGCCGCCGGTGTACGACGGATGGCGCACCCACCTGTAGGCGCCGCGGTCGATCACCGGCTGATCTTCGCGCGCGCGCACATCGCCTGTGAAGTGAGCGCCGAGCATGCGCCAGCAGTGGCGGCGTAGAAGGGAGCCGGCAATCAGCAATCCCGTTCCGATGAAGAACGCCGCCAGATTCCACGCCGGCGGAAAGCGAAGCGCCTTCACGAATGCGATCGGGAACGAGATCAGAAGACCGAGCCACATCCCCAGCACGATGAAGCGCAACGAGCCGGAATCTTTCGATCCGCTCGCCGCGGCCGGCGCGGTCGAGCGCTGCACCATCGCAAACTCAGGTGCGAATGCCCAGAAGTAGACGAGCCAGAAGAACAGCGCGTAGGGCCACGAGAAGACCAGTAATCGCAAGCGCAGAAAATACTACGGCGGCGGGTGGGGAGTCACGCGAAGGCGCGAAGGCGCGAAGAAAGACTGCACAATAACCAACTCCTTCGCGTCTTCGCGCCTTCGCGTGACCCCCACTGGCCCCGATCTTGTAGAAGCCCGTTCACATGAACTGGCTCGTATTGCTTGGATTCGCAGTCGTCATCGTTGCCATCGCCGCCGTGACCGGCATCAAACCGAAGGGAACGCGGCCGGTGTCGCACTCCCGGATGATGGGAATGGGACGGATCATGCTGGTCATCATCGCGGTCATCCTCGCCTACGTCGCCTTCCGCGCGCGCAAAGGCGGCTGACCTCTCCGCGTCCCCCGCGTCTCCGCGTGAAACGGTTCTTCACGATTCAATCCGATACTCGCTCTGCACCAACCCGCTCGGAAAGTCCCGCGTGGCCACGTGCGTCAGCCGGACGTCTTTCGGAAGGCTGCCGAAGAGCGGCACACCCTCTCCGATGAGCACCGGCACGCGCGTAATGATTAGCCGCTGCACGAGCCCCGCGCGCAGGAACCGCTGAATCGTGATGCCGCCATCCACATAGAGATGATGCGCACCGCTGGCAGCGAGCTTCGCGACGATGTCCGCAGGATCTCCCGCCATCTGCTCGACGACGCCCCCCACCGCGGCGGATAGATCGACGTGCGTGCTGCTCAAGACTACGACGCGCTTGCCGCCATACGGCCACGCATCAAAGGTCAGCACGGTTTCGAACGTCTTGCGGCCGATGACCAGCGCGTCGACGCTCGCGAAAAACTCATTGTAGCCATGAGGCTCGCCGCCACCTTCCGGCAGCCAGTCGAGTTCCCCGTTCGCCCGCGCAATGAAGCCATCGACGCTCGCTCCGACAAAAACAGACACGGTCATAGTCATTCTCACTTTCGCAAGCGCCGCATTGTGGCACTAAGCGAACCGTCAACTAGACGAGTCATTCGTTGTATCCTGAGACAGGCTCTCAACTCACACAACCAGGAGGCCAGCATTGGCACTCGAAATTCGCCCCAACTGCCAAAACTGTGGCAAACCGGTGGCGGCCGGATCCGCGAAGGTCTACATCTGCTCGTTCGAGCGTACTTATTGTGCGAACTGTGCCGAGAATAAGCTCAACATGAAGTGTGCGGGATGCGGTGGCGCTCTGGTTCAGCGGCCCGTTCGCAGCAGGGCGCTGCTGGCCAAATACCCGGCCGCAAACAGGAACGGCCACAAGCCTCTGAAGGCGAAGAAAATCAAGCCCTGACGCAACGGTTCATTGGCGGCTTGCTCAGGGCCATCTATCTCCCGTACCCAAGCCAATCCGGGAGGTTGGCCTCACACCAGGCGCGGTAATCGGCCATCGTGTCGAATGCGCGGAACGGTGCGTCGTCGAGCACCGGCTTGTACGTCTTGATGAACGCGTACTTCATGCGCTGCTCTAATGGGCGGCGTGCTGCGGCCTCAAATTCTTCCAGCCATTGTTGGCGTTCGGACGCCGACGGTTCATCCATGAGCTGAATTGTAGCCGCCTGGAGTGCGGACGTCTCGTCCGCGGGCACTTGGGCGTCTCGCCCAAGTGCTTCTGATCGGGACTCTTGCTGGAATCTCTCCGATCACTTGTCCTGCGCATCCGAACTGTCTTCGCTCGTGGAAACCATTGAGGCGGGACGCCCCAATGGCCGCGGGCGAGACGCCCACACTCCTTGGGCAGCAATCGAAAACTCGTGGCAGTCAATGCAGGAACATCGGCATGCCCATCACGTCGGCGACCTTCGGCCGGTAGTGTTCGACGTCGTAGAAGCGGTCGACGTCGACGCGCTTGCGGGCGGCACTGCCGACTTCGATCGGGACGGCGGTGTAGCGGCCATCGACCACCGCGACCATCTTGCCCGTGTCGCCGCGCCGCATCAGATCCGCGGCCAGGCTGCCGTAATTGTTGGCGACCAGTTGATCGAGTGAATCGGGAGCACCGCTGCGCATCAGGTAGGCCAGGCGTTGATAGATTGCCTTGTCGTGCGACTTCTTCTCGAGATAATCGCTGATGATGCCGCCGATGCCGCCGAGTTTGCGATTGCCGTAAGCGTCCGCTTCGCCGCTCTCGATGGTGCCGCCGCCGATGAGCCGCGCCCCTTCGGACACCGCCACGACCGCGTAGCTGCTTGGGTTGTCCATGCGATCGGCTTCGAGCAATTGGTAGAGCTTCTCGCAATCGAACGGCACCTCGGCGATCACGGCGCGATCGACGCCGGCAAGATACGACGCCAGCAGGCACGTCTCGCCCGAGTAGCGGCCGAACAGCTCGACGACGAGGAAGCGCTCGTGCGAGCCGGCGCCGGTGCGGAGATCGTTGATGAACATCACCGAGCGGGTGACCGCTGTCGAAAAGCCGAGGCAGTAGTCGGTGCCGAAAACATCGTTGTCCATCGTCTTGGGGATGGCCACCAGCGGCACGCCTCCGCTGTGCAGTCGCCGGGCGAACGTCAGCGTGCCGTCGCCGCCGAGGGCCACGAGACCGTCGAGTTGGAGGAAATCGATTGCGCGCAGAGCAGCTTTCGTCAGGTCGTACCGCCCGCGCTCATCGGGCTCCCCTTTCGTCGACTCGAGATGCGCGGGGACATGCTCCGGTTTGCTGATGGACGGATTGATGCGCGAGGTGTGCAGCATCGTGCCGCCGAAGCGGTCGATGGCGCGCGTGTTGATCCGGTTGAGTGGCGTGATCCACGCGGAATTGTCCGCGCCCGCCTCGGGGATGATGTTGATCAGCGAAGCCCAGCCGCGGCGGAGGCCGAAGATCTCGCAATCTTCGTTTTCGAGCAGCCGCCACACGAACGACTTGATCGCAGCGTTGAGTCCCGGCACGTCACCGCCGCCGGTAAGGATGGCAATTCGTTTCATCAGTCAGCGAAACAACGCGAGCAGCCCGCGCATGCCGCGACGCTCACTTCCTCAGCCGCGCATTCGCCGCACTCTCTCCCTCGGGGAAGAAGACCACTTTCAGCGCTTCGTGGCGGTCGAAACGTGCAACGCCTTCGTGAAAATCGTTCAGAGAATCGAACGCGGCCTGGACGATCCACTCGACGTCGAGGCCCGACTTCAGCAGCGCCAGCATGCGCTGCCACGTCCCGTACATACGCCGTCCGATGATGCCCTGCATCGTCACGCCTTTGAAGATCACGTTGCGCGTGTAGTCGTTGATCGTGACCGCATGGCCTGCGGGAAGGCCGAGGAGTGAGAGCGTGCCGCCCATGCGGACGATGTCGAGTGCGAGGTTGATCGCAGCGGGCGCGCCTGACATTTCGAGCACGAGATCGACGCCGTCGCCGTCGGTCACAGCATCGACTTCCGCCTTCACTTCGTCGGCCGCCATCGAGCGGACGTTGAACGCGTGAAGATTCTTGAAACCGTGGCTGGCCGCCCATCGGCGCGCCGTCTCCAGCGCGTGATCGCTGACGTCCGTCACGACCACCGTGCTGGCACCGCTGTGCTCTGCGATGGCCGCGGCCATGGCGCCGATCGGGCCAAATCCGGTGATGGCCACCGACTTGCCGGCGAGGTCGCAAATCTGCGTGGCGTGAACCGCGTTGCCCAGCGCATCGAGAAACGCACCCACACGCAGCGGGACGTACGGCGCGAGCTTCACGACATTCGAGGAAGGAACCTTCACGAACTCCGCGAACGCGCCATCCTCGTGCAGGCCGTAAATGCGGGTGCGGTCGCAGATATGGCCGTTGCCCGTGCGGCATCGCGGACATTCGCCGCAAACCACATGCATCTCGGCGGAAACGTAGTCGCCGGCTTCGAGGTGCCCCTCGTAACCGCGCTGCGCCCGCGCGCCGATCTCTTCGACGAAACCGCAGAATTCGTGACCGTAGATTCGCGGCGGCGTGACCTTGTCGCGGATCGACGGATCCCAGTGGTAGATGTGCTTATCGGTGCCGCAGACGGCCGCCGCCGCGACGCGGATCAGGACCTCGTCCGGTCCCGGTTTCGGGACGGGACAATCACGGACGGACGTGCCCTCGGGGCCATCAACAGCAGCCGATTTGACGACAGCAAGCATGGTGCGGGGACGCTATCACAGCGGGTGCTGGACCAGGCGGCGGCGATGCCGGCGGACGTAGCGAAGCGCGCGGTCGAGGAGCATCTCCGCCGGACGCGGCTCATCCTGCACGACGTGCGGTGTGCGCGGAAGATCGGTAGCGAAGCGATTGATCATCCACACGATCTCTTGGGCATCCTCGCGGGCGAAGAGATCCTTGTGCTGCCCGCCATCGACGAGCATCAGTTTCTTGGAAGGTGACGGACAGTTGTCATAGAGCTGCTGCGCCATCCACGCGGGACAAACGTCATCCGCGGAGCCCTGGATGAGCAGCAGCGGCACCTTCAGATGGCGGACGACGCTGAGCGTATCGAAAAGGCGCCCGCTGACGAGATGTAGCGGAACGCGCGGAAACGCGACGCGCGCGAGGTCCGGCAGGTTCGTGAACGTCGACTGAAGGATCATCCCGTCGAAGGGATACCGGCGGATGATCTGTGCGGCGACCGCGCCACCCAGCGAGAAGCCGTAAAGGATCGAGGGGACGTTCTTGGGGCGGATCTTCTCGTGCAGCCGCGCGGCCGTGACTCCATCGTCGATGACGCCGGAGAAGGAAGGGGTGCCGGTGCTGAGCCCGAAGCCGCGGTAATCAAAAAGAAGGATGTTGATTCCGGCGTCCAGCAAATAGGGCATGACGTGCGCTGGGGTGGACAGGTTGCCGGTGTTTCCGTGGCAGTAGAGCGCGGAGGCGATCGGATTCTTCGCCCGGCAATACCAGCCGTACAGCTCCTCCCCGTCGTCCGTTTCGAAGCGCAGGACCTCGGTCTGTCCATGCGGAATCCCGTAATCCTCCGGATTCCAGCTGGTGACCGGGTCGGGCTCGGGGCAGAAAATCTGGGAGCGTCGGAAGAGGCGGCGTCCGAGGTCGAGGGCCAGGACCGTCGCACCGCCGATCAACAACGAGTTTGCGATCTCGTTAAGCCAGTCGTTCTTTCGTTTGCGCCACACGATCCCTTCGAAGAGCAAAAGATCTGCCGGGTTAGAATCGCGCGCGACATGCGCACGACCGAAAGCCGCACTCGTGTACGGTACAAGGAAACCGACCAGATGGCTATCGCTCATCACGCGAATTACGTCGTTTGGTTCGAAATCGGACGGACGGACCTTTGCCGCGAGGCCGGTTTCCCCTATCGCGAGATCGAAGAGCGTGGATTGATCCTCGTCGTCACGGAGATCGTCTGCCGCTACCGCGCCCCCTACAAGTACGACGACGAGGTCGTGATCCTCACCTCGGTCGCCGAAGCCGCAAGCAGGATGATGCGCTTCGACTACGAGCTACGCGATGCCACCGGCGAACGCCTGCACGCTACGGGAAGCTCATCGCACGTCTGGGTAGACCGCACGTCCCGCCGGCCAGTGGTGGCGGACACGGATGTGATGAGGGGGTTCGAGCCGTGGCTGGGTTCGTAGTTGCCAACCAACCATGAGTGAACTTGCGAGTGCGGTGAACGTAATTCCCGTCACGAATCAGCGGCTTCGGAATTTCGCGGGCGCGTCGGGTAACGTCGCCAGATCGAGCTCAAGCCGAGTCGCGCCGCCGTCTGCTTCCGCGCCAATCGTGAACGCGCCGTACGCACCGAGGGACTCCTGCGCAACGTTGTCCTTCGCCGCTACTGAGAGCACAGCCGGAATGAAGCTGTCATGCAAGTGAAACACAACCTCACCAGTAAGAGGCGTGCCGCCGGTCGACTCGACCCACACGTCGATGTCGAACCAGTCGGGATCGTCGCTGCTCGCCTTCACGTTCGCTCCGAGCTTTCTTCCATTCGCCTCGGCCGTCCCGCCGAATCGTCCCTTCTGTGGATCGTCGAGTGACGATGCCTTCGCGATCGAGAATGCGCGTCGCACCGCGCGCGCGGTCGCGCGGATGTCACTTGGGTCGGCCGGCACAACTTCGGCCTGGCGCAGCACTGACGGGAGTTCGAACAGATTCGTTCCCGGAAGTGCGACGGTGACGATCCGGCGCTTGTGGCCGCTCTCGAAAAAGTTGAGCGAGAAGAACGACAGCGCGAGTTGCTTCTGCCACGCTGAGAGGTGATCACCCGCGAGAAGCAGGAAGTGACGCGAGCTTTGCATCGCGCTCGTACTGACATCGATCCATGCATCGCCGCCGACTAGCGCTCCTTCGTCCGCGAACACGGTGATCTTCAGCTTCTTCAGCGCCGCGATCAGCTTCCTCGCGTATTGCGCGTCGTCCTTTGTGTGGCTGACGAAGAATGTGTATTTGAATTCCGCGGCGCTTGTCGCCACCGCCGTTCCGCCGCCTGCGCGCGCCGTGGCGACGTACGTGTCGCGGTTGCTGACCATGGCATCGGTGCCTGCGAGGCGATGAGCGAGCAGTGCGGCGATGGTCTCGAGCGAGTACCCGATCCAATCCGGATCGCGTGTACCTTCCTCGATCACAGGAAGTTTCTCGCCGAAGCTCCAGAAAGGCACGTAGGGAACGCGGAGGAACGTCAGCAGATGCTCGGGCCGCACGCTCTCGTGTGCCCACCGCGCATAAAACGGCGCGAAGTCCTTCGCGATGCGCGCGAGCCATTCGTCGGCGATCTTCTTCTCCACGCGACCCTCGAAGCGGCTAACGATCGGAACGATGACGAGGTCCGAGCGCTCGACGGAGAGCGTCCGGCGTTGCGTTTGCGCCGTCTTCGCGATGTCGAGCGACCCGGCGATGCTCTGCTCGTTCGCAGTGAACATCAGCGCGACGATATCGGGCAGCTGAATCGTGGTGATACCGCCGATATCGCTCACTCCGGTCCGGCTGTCGACGAGGATAAAGTCATAGCGGCTCTTCCACTCCTCGCGCATTTTTTCGAGGAACGAGCCGAACCGTCGCTTTTCGTACAAGTAGTCCCACTTCACCGCGTGGAGACGACTCTTGTACTGACTGTCATCCTTCCCAGCCGATATGAGCGAAAGCTGTATCCTTTCGCGGCCGGCCCTCACCTTCGTGACGTACTGACGCCAGTCGATTTTCGATCGACTCTCATATGAGGTGATCATATCGAGGAGCCCGTTCTCGCGCGAGATGCGCCCGCGGGAGTTCGGAAAATAAGCGTGAAGTCCCGGCGCCTCGAGGTCCCAATCGACGCATAATACGCGATGGCCCCACTTCGCGAGACAAACGGCGACGTTCGCCAGCGCGAGTGAGCGGCCGACACCGCCTTTGTACGAATAGAACGTAATGATGGTGCCGCTGCTCATGCGAGTTTGGGGCGTGAGACGATGAACTTGCTATTGACGCGCGGAGTGCGCACCGACCACCGAGAATCGAATTTCGGGACTTTGTCGTTCTCAACGCGGTCCACGATTTTCGCAACGAGCTTCTGTACGGCAGTAACGAAGTCCCGGTAGTCGATGGTCGTTTTGAAATAGTCCTCGTAAGCATTCCAAGCCGTGAAATCAGCGAGATCGCGTACCTTCGCGTCGAGTGGCAGTCCGTTGGGGTTGGCGAATGCGATCGGGTAAATCAGTACGTCTCCAGACACCCCCGTGGAGATTCTTTCGCTGCGTTCCCGGGCGCGCATTGATTCCCATTCAGCCTTGCACCACTTGGATGCGAAGTACGCCGGCGTCACTACGGAGATCATCAGCCGTGACCGGAGCAAACCCCGCTGAACGGATTCCGGCCAGTTGCCCGAGTCGGATGTGGTGGTCTCGTCGTAGAAAATTGTCGGCGTGCGCTTCGAATACTCGTCGAGCCACTTCCTGAGGTGGGGATAAAACAACTGACGCACCCAGCGACCGGACTCGCTGCTCCGCGAGTAGCTGAGGAAGACATCCCACTCATATCCCGCGCCGGCACGCTGGGTGAGTTGTCGTGGTCTTGCCCGTGCGCTCATCCGAGACACCCAATGATGAAAATCGCGACGAGGATCGGAACGGCGTGAACGAAAGACATCGACGGGCTGAACAGCTTCTCTATGAAATAAGACTGTGACGTCGTTTCCGCCAGGTCGTACGCATCGCGGCTCGAGTTCGGATTCGCAAGCTGATTGTAGACATCGCGATACGCGTGTTCGAGTGACATGTAGTACGCATCGAGAACCCAGAAAACGACTGCTGGAAGAAATGCGAGCGCCGCGTATCTCGGATGCGATTCTTTCGCCGTGAACGCGAAGATCGCCGTCGCGAGAGCGATGCTCCAGCCCTTGATCGTGAAGCTGTTCGTTCCGAGGCGGGTGATGATCGCCTGCACGAAATCGAGCGATTTGACACGATCCACGGCGAGATCAGGCATACGCGCTCCCCTCCGCAGCGATGCGCGCGACTACGTTCTGCAAAACGATCGGATAGAACGCCGGCGGATCGAACTCCAGATGGATTTCCTCCTCGGCATTGATCGCAGCGAACCTCCCAACAAGATCTCGTGTATGTCCGCCAGTCCTCGGCAGCAGGAAAATCGGCGCCTTGGGTCGCAGTTCGCGGAAGGCGTCGTATTCGTCCGTGATGCCCTGTTTCCCTGCGATCGCGATCATCGCAACCGGATTCGTCTCTCCGATCATGCGTCGTCGCATTTCTCCGAGACTCTCCTTCGGAAGCGGCCCACCGGGCTCGAACTCCTCTCGATTCATTTGCGGCGTCCAGTGGATTCTTGCGTGTCCGAGGTTGAAGAGACGGAGCGTTTCATCCGGAAGGTGGCCGCGGAAAGGCTCGGCCTGATAGATGTCGATCAGCGGCTCGGCCGCGTCCCATCGCACGTATTCGCCCGCGACCATGGCGACGAGCGGCGAGACCGCGGGATGGCCGCCGAACACGAGCCGGCCGCCTTCGCTGAGGACCGCGCGCGCGCAACTGATGACCGCCTCTTCGAATGCATCGATGAGGAATTCCGTCGCATCCGCCGGAGGACCCGCCGAGAGAAACACGACATGACCGGCAAGACGCTGCGTCGATTCGAAGACATGGACTGTCATTTCAGTGTTCCGTCCGCCATCCGTTTCGCAGCGTCAGCGACTTTTCCTTCGTCGACGACCACGATCTCCGACACGCCCGAAAGCCATTTGATCTGTGCGGCACGCTCCGCCGCATAGAGTTCCGAAGGGCCGACGACGACGCCGCGTACCGGATCCTGGCGGAGCATGTGCGCTGTGTGGAAGTCGACGAGCGCGGGCGCGCGAAGACTCGACCAGACGATATAACCATTGCCTTGAGTCACGCGAATCGCGCCGCCGTCTTCTACGGTGTATTTCACGCCGGCGCTCTTCAGGGCATTGTCGATCAGACCGCTGATCACGGACCGCCGCCGCGCCATGCCGCGATCGTGCTGCCGACGAACGAACGCGACGATTTCTGCGATCTTTTCGTCGCCGACCTTCGTTGTCTCATCGATCGTTGTGCCGATCTTCAACCGGCGTGTGTCGTCGAGCTCCGGCACCGATGGACCGTCCGGGAATTGAATCGCGCAGACCGCCATCCGTGAGCTCCTCGCGAGATTGATCTCGTACTGTATCCACTCACGATCGAGGATCGTCTTCGTTTCCAGAACGACAACCATCGCCATGTCGCCCATGTGCTCGGTCAGCATCGCCTGGAAGTCAGCGCCCGGACTGACGCGGAATTGATCGAGAAAAACATCGAAACCCGCGTGCGACATCGCGTCGAATAGCTGCACTGCAACGGCTGAGCTCTCGTCGCGCCGGTACGAAATGAATGCACGCGGCGACGGTGTCGCTCCGGCCGCGGCAAGAACCGCCGGAACGATGTCCGCCGCCGATACCGGCCAGAGCGCGGCGTTCACGGAGCGGATCGCCTTGGGAAAAATCGAATTGAACTCTTTGCGTTTCTCGAACGGCAGCGCGGGCAAGACGCCGCCGGCCGGTGCGCTGGCGAAAGCGGCCACGCCGTCGCTGACGAGGACGGAGAGGCGCCGCGCACCGGCTGATGCCGTCGCCGTAGCGCTCTCGGTGACGTTCGGTCCGAGGTGAGGAATCTCGGCACAAAGCGCATCGATGAGAGCGCCCGCATGCGTACGCGATTCCGGGCTCGAAGCCGCGATGACGTTCACTACCGCCGGAGTTGACGGCACGTGGTCGAACGTCGTCACGGGACTTCCGTCCCGCTCCACGGTAATCGCTTTCATGAGTGACATCACTCTACACAAAACTGCGATCAGTGTCTCCCCGATGCGATCCCGTCACGATCCCGAACCAGTTAGGTTCACGGGGCCAACGGCCCTCCAACCCACGACCTCGACGTTACACCCCGGCTTTCCACCTCACTCCGCACGCTCGCCCTTCTTCGCCTTCTTCTTCCGCACGCCCTTGCGACCCAGGTGCCGCCTTATGTTTTCGACCTCAGCGGCCAGGTCCGCATTCATCGGATCCTTGGCGTAGATGCTTGCCATCGTGAATGCGAGCATCGCATCGGCCACGACTCTGGCCCAGCGGGCTTCGATCGTGTATTTCAGGCTGGCCAGGAACATGGCGATGCGCTCGGCCGTGAGCCGGTACGCGTCTTCGGATTCCAGCACGAACCGCGCCTCGGCGCTGTCGAATCGTGCGAAAAAAGAAAGGTCCGGCCGCCGGTCCGCCGCGGCCATGAGCGACAGCACGAACTCCCGCGAGACCGTCCGCGCACCTCGCACTCGGCGCGCCGACGGGTGGCACAAGCCGACCTTGGGGTCACCCGTTGGTTTTCAAAAGTCTCTTCGAACGCGGGCATAACTCGCGCGGCTTCTTGTACTTACGTCAACCACCACAGAAGACGTCGCCGCGCGTTCGGCATCGAATTCACACCTAAGTCATTGCAAATGCGTCGCTTCTCCGCTCAGCCGACAAATCGCAGGAACATGCAACGATTTGCGTCCGAGGCTGTAAGTCATTCGGAGACCGAAACTTGCGAGAGAATGATCGGGAGCGACGAAAATACGAAGGTCTGGCCCTACTGCTCATGAAGTCACTTCCCGCAATTGCTGGCGTCGAGGATCTCCTTGCTCACTTTCAGCGTCTCGCACTTGAACTTTGGATTGCTGCCGAGGTTGAGGTACGTGAGTTTCGTGGCATCGGCCAGTGAGCCGATCGTGGTGAGGTCGTTGTTCTGCAGATAGAGAGACGCCAGAGCAGTGAAGCCATCGCTCAAGTCGCCGGCGTCGGTCAGGAGATTGTGGGAAAGGTCGGCGTAGAAGAGCATTCGCTGGCTGTCGAGCGCGAACTCCGTGAGCCGGTTGTGCGAGAGGTCGACGTACTCGAGGTCCGCTGTTTCCAGGCCGGAGACGCGCTGGATAACGTTGTTCGCGGCGTTGAGCGACTTGAGCGAGTCGATCCGCACATTGAGCGTCGTCAGCTGGTTGTCGCTGATCTGCAGGATCTGCAGCTTCCCGAGCCGCCCGAAGATCTCGCCGTTCGTGAGCTTGTTCGAAGTGAGCGTGAGCTTCCGGAGTCCGGTAAACGCTTCGAGGCCAGTCGCATCGGCGATGCTACGCGATGCACAGTTGATCTCCTGCACCTTGGCCGCGAAATCGGTCGGGATGGGAGTGTCATCGTTGTTGAAGAACTGCCTGCTGAGGCAGACCGCGAAATTCTTGTCGGGGATATGGACGGTCTTCCCCGGTGGCGGCGGCTCGGGCGGAGGAGGATCCCATCTCCTTTGCTGTCGACCGCAAGCCGTCGTGCTCCAATCGGGAAGCAGCCATGTTTTTCCACTGCAGATCGTGAAGTCGCTGTTCGGGCAGGTTACGGGATGGGTGAGGGTCGGAAGGAGGGTCGGGCCATACGGCTTCTGTCCGGCGGGCTCGGTGCCGCAGTAGAAACCGTCGGCGGTTTTCCTGCACTCGGCGGCGTCGGGAAGAACAGCGCCGAGGAAAGTGACGGCTCCTTCGAGCGGCTGCTCGTCGAGGTTGCTGAGATCGGCCCCGCCGAGCTGCGTGCAGGCCAGGTCGAGGCTCTTGCCCGATTTCGAACGTTCCAGCTTCGCCTTGACGAACTTCGCGTTCTCCAGCGACGAGCTGTGGAACGTCACGCCCTCCAGCGTCGCGCCGAAGAAGTCCGTGTTGGGCATCATGGCGTTGGAGAAATCGGTGTCGGCCAGTTTGACGCGCGTGATCGTGGCGCCGATCAGACGGGTGTTTTGGAAGCTGACGAAATTGAGGTGCGCTTCGTCGAGCATGGCGCCGTTGAGGTTCGCGCCGGAGACTTCCGCCGGGCCGAGGTCCTCGCCGGGCTCGAGCGTCGCTCGTTTCAAATTCGCGCCATGCAGGTCGGCGCCCGCGAAATTCGCCCCGCGCAGGACCGCCGAGTCGAGAATTGCGCCGGAAAAGTCCGAGTCCGGGGCGACGAAACCTCGCATGGAGGCCGCGGTGAAATCGGCAGCGCCCAAGGCGGTGCCGAAGCGGAATTTCGCGCGATCGAGCTTGATCCACTGCGCCTTCGCCTTGTAGAACTTTGCCCCCCGAAGGTCGGCTTCCCTGAGGTCGGCATTCGTGAGCGTCGCATCGGTGAAATCGAAGCTCCCAAAATTCACTCCGACGAGCATCGCGCCCGTGAGGTCGGCGCTCCTGAAGGTGTCTGGGCGAAGGTCGGTGAAACGCGCTTTCGTGAAGTCGATGAAGCGCCACAAAGCAAACGGGATCTGCCGGACGCCGATCACCGTCTCGACGAACTTCGCCCTTCCGCACCGGTTCTGGCCCGGATCGAAGCGCGGCTCCGGGCCGAAGACCGCCTCCGAGACATCGGCGCGCGAAAAATCGGTGCAGGTGAGGTCCGCGAACTGCAAGTTCGTCTTTCGCAGAGTGGCACCGGCGAAGCAGGCCCCGGTGAGAGTCGCGCCGACGAAGCTGACCGGCCCCTTGCTCGAAGGGGCGAGCGTGACTTCGGGAAAAATCGCCCCGGTCAGATTGGCGCCCACGAACTGTGCTCCGTCGAGCACCGCTTTCGTGAAGTTCGCGCCCCGCAGATCCTGGCCCGAGAAATTTTGGTCGACGAGGTTCTTGCCGGTGAAATCCTTTCCCGTGGGTGGCGGGCACCCCGTCTGTGCCGGCGCGTTCGCGGCCATCACGACGACGATCGCTACTGCAACGCTGAGCGCCTTCATTTGTCCGTCCTTTCCACCGTTCCTTGCGGCGGGAGCCACTCCGAGAGGGAAGGCACCGTGCGGCCGGCGGGCCCGGTCGTACTGTTGTGCGGCCCTGCCAGGTTGCCCTTGCCGTCGGTCGTCATGCTCCAATTGAGCGTGTACAACGTCCGGAAGAGATCGACTGCCAATCGCGCCGCCGAGACGCGCGGAGTCGTCACCAGCAACGGACTCTTCTTCGCCCGAACTCGCACACCGGCCTGGTAGATGGCGACGCTGTAGTCCTCCGGAGACTTGCCGTCTCTCTCGTAATAGAGGATGTAGATGTCGGCGAGGTCGATGTTGCCGGCGACCGCAAGGTCGAGATAGTGCCGGCCCGTGGGCAGCTCGAGGAATGGCCCGAGCCCATTCGAGCCATCCGGAAAGGTGTTGACCGGATTTCCATTTGCGTCGAATGCCTGCAAACGGCTCACGGCAGGCTGCTCGCCGGCATCCTCGAGCACCATGACCGTGCCGTCGTAGGTCGAGGCGACCGCGATCGGGTCGGCGAGGAGACCCGGACGGCGGCGGAGCGTGGCCAGGCCGCCCGGCGGCGTGTAGCTGATGGCCGAACCGCCGGCGAGCCGGGCAAAGGTAACGGCATTATCAGCGAGGCCCTTCGTGCCGAGGGTCGTGACCATCAGCGCGCTGAATTGTTTGTTGATGGCGATGACGCGGCCGCTCGGATGAAGGACGATGGCATCGACCGCAAGCGGAAAACGGCCGAAGCTCAACTGCGCTCCCGGGCGGTTGATCGGCGCATTCCCGTCGTTCGGGATCTGTCGAAGGTGGTAGCCGCCTCCCTCGGCGTCCGAGCGTCCCGCCGGCGTCGGATCGACGTAGTAGAGGCCGAGGTCCCGATCGTTCGGATCCGGCACCGGCCGGCCGTTTTGGATCTCGTAATGGCCTTCGGAGTCCATCTTGAACCGCGGTGGATAAGGGTCGTAGGCAATGTTGGACAAGCCCGAATAGCCGCATCCGGAAAAGCGGGCGTCTTTCATGGCAAGACCCGGAATGTCGACGCTCTGCAGTCCGTAGAGCTGCGTCTCGCCCGTGCCGGCCACGCAGTCGACGATGCCCAGGCCGGCGGCTTTCCAGGCGTACCCGAGTTGATGGTGCCGTTGGCTGAGCGACAATCCGGTGAGCTCCGAGATCGCGTTGATCGGACCCGTGCTGTCGCGATTCCGCGAATCGAGCGCGGTTCGGGTCGAAGACGGCGCGTCGGCGGTCGGCATCCATTCATATGCGCCGTTCTGAAACGTGAGCAGGGAGCTGTGGGCATAGACCGACTTTTCATCGAGCTCGATCCTCTTCTGGAAGAGCGCCAGCGTGACTTCGGCGGTCTTCGTGCCGACGTTCGCAAGCCACTCCGTCGAGGCCGACGCCGCAAGCTGGCTGCCGATGAAGAAATCGCTCTGAAACTTCACGTTTCCGCCGAGTTTGTTCGTAAGCGTCACCGTCAGTTCGTCACCGGGAGCGGCGCCGACGGCAATCGTCCTGGAGATCGTCGGCTGACTCCCCTCGTAGACGATGCGTACGTTCAGCGTTCGCGGCACGTTCGCCGGCCCGCTCGGAAACGAACCGCGGACAGGATCGGGAAGGACGCGCACCGTCGACTCGACCGAGGTCGTGACGCGGTTCTCGATGACCCATGGCGACGACGCCACTTCGACGATGGTCGTCGTGAGCTGCACGAGCCCGGTGCCGACGTCGATGGCCGCCAGGATCCAGCCTGCGAACGGGATCTGCCTCGCAATCGACGCCTCCACGAGCTTCGTCTCGATGAATACCTCGAGCTTCCCCCCAAGGAACTTACCGGCAAGCTGAAGGATCGTCGAGAGGCCGACGTAATCGACCTTCCCGTTGACCGCCGAGCCGATCCCCACGTAGGCGCTGTAAGCGGCTGCGAGGGCCACCAGGCCACCGGCGACCGCCGGCTCCGCGAAGAGCTCGACCAGGGGGCGGTACGCCTTGATCGCCACGCCGAAGGGGAGGAGCACTGCGGGAATGGTGAGGTTCGCGATGACGGTCCGAATAACGGCGTAGCGGCCCGGGACGGGATAGCGATCATCGCCACCGCCAAGGCCGAGGCAGAAGAGGCGGGCAGCTACGGCATCCGCTGGAAAGGTGATGTCGAGCTCGAGCAAACCGGGAAGTGCCGTATTGGGAATTCCAAGGATCGTGTCGACGGGTGCAAGGCCGTCGAGCCAGCGCAGGTCGTCGAGCTGGTCGACATAGAACGGCGCCCCGCTGCTTCCGTCCGGCTTCCAGTCGGGCGTGTTCATCACCTGGAAATCTTTGTCGAGGAACTGAATGTAGGCGCCGAGAAAGCGGAGGAAGTAGTTCTTAATCGTGAGGTGAGCTCGGATTCCCTCGCCCGGAGTTTTTGCAGGACCGACGATCGTCTTCACTCCGTGGAGCTGCGTTGCGACATCCGGCGCAAACGAGAAATCGGCTGCTTGAGCGTCGACGAAGGCAACGAGCGTCAGATCCTCCACACTGAATCCCTGCTCCTGGGTCCACTTCTTGTTCTCGAGGCGCAGGTCGTTTTTCGTGGTGATCTGGACGCGAGCCATGGCAGGTTTGGCATCCGTTCGGGTTTTCGCCGAGGGCTGCTGCTGGAACACGGCCTGGCCTCGGTCCTCGAACGGAACAATCTGCGCCCACCCCTTCCCTTCCGTCTCGGTCGGAGGGCCCTGACGTTTCATGGACAGAGCCAGCTTGAGGATCTCATCGTAGGCTTCCGGCGCGGATTCGGACGACATGTGCTCCATCACGATCGAACAGACGTTCTTATCGACAGCCATCAGATCGGGGTGATGAAACAGGAAGCACTTCGCGGTGCTGACATAGTCGATTTTCTCGTGCGTCGCCGACTCGGAACGCACCTGCGGCGGAATGGTGACCGCCGCCAGGTGAACGTACGTGGGAGTCGATCCTCCCGGCGGAACGCCCGCAATGTGCACGCGGCAGCAAGCGTCGAACGGAATCGGAACGGCCGGCGAATAATGCGTTAGCTCGGCGTCAGGGACGGCGTTCAGCCTGGGATCGGCAGCGCGAGCCGCCGCCCGCGTCTCCGGCGTATGCAGCGTCATCGGGTACTGGCCTTTGAAGGCACAGAGGACGTAGTCGAACCCCGGCAAGGCGTCGGAGAGGTCGGCCTGGTAGACGTAGGGGATCGTGGGGCGCAATTCGTCGGCACTCATTTCTTTAACTCCAATTTCTTTGACTCCAACCGCTGATTGCCAGCCGTGACACCGGGCAAGCCGTCCTCCCCCTGGCCACACTCCGGAGGCGATGTACCGCCTTTGCCCGGGGCGCCCCCCGTACCGAGATAGATGTCCACCGACTTCGAGATGAACGTCCCGTCACCATCCCCCTCACCCGCGGTAGCGACGGCGAACGCCGGCCCTCCGTTGCCGCCCGCGCCGCCCGTTCCTGCTCCTCCCGGACCGCCGTTGCCTCCAGAGCCGGCGAACGATGACCTTTTCACCCCGTCCCCTGGAATCCCCCTTGGCGTTCCGTCGCCTCCCCGGCTGCCGCTTGCTCCCACGCCAGCGTAGATCGCGCCGCCGGTGTGGCTCAGCCGGCCGCCGACGATGAGCAGCGCGATCGACGCTCCTCCTTGCGTGCCTCCCTCGCCTCCACCGCCTCCTTCGCCGCCGGCGCCTCCCCCGCCGCCGACAGAGAAAACCGCGCCGCGGCCACCTCCGCCTCCGCCTCCGAAGGAGCCTTTCTTGCCAGGACCTCCGGCGCTCGGCGTCCACGCAAAGGATGAGCTGATCGTGCCATTCACATCTGGTGAGGGGGTCCCAGCCGCACGGCAGAAACCTTCTCGCCCCGGTTCGCCATGCGGAAGGCCCGACGTGCCCCCCCCTTTCGCGCGATAACCGGTGTCGCCCGGTTGGCCGTCGCGACCGTTGCTCAGGAAGGCGCCTCCACCCCCGCCGCTGGCGAATCCCGGGCTGATGCCCGGGCTCTGTTCGCGCCCGTTATCCGCCTTGGGCGCAGGTTTCCCATTGTTGCCGTCCGGAAAAGGCGCGCCGGCGCCCGCGGTGAGAGAGACCGACTCCAATGAGACGCCGCTGCTCTGGATCGAGGCGAACGCGATGGAAACAGCTTTCCCGGCCGCGGGCTGACCCGCGCCTGCGATCACGGCGAAGCCCTGAAAGATTGTCCGGGCCACGACGTTGGTCGCCAGGACTCCGGGAGCTCCTGCCGGTCCGCGGATGAGAGAAAAGAGTTGTGGGTCCGGTTTCTCGAGCATCGCACAGCCGCCGTAGAGCGAGACGGCGCCTGCCAGAAGGAGCGAGGAGCCGAGCTTGTACTCCCCGTATGCGACGAGAACGGCGCAATCGGGACCGCTGCAGTTGGTGATGCCGCGTTGGATGGTCAGGCAGGGGGACGAGAGCGATACGCCGCACGTCAAGCTGTCGGTGCCGGACGGCGAGACGTACCGCACGTTCGAAAGCTCGGTGGTGTCTTTGGCACCGCAGTAATAGCGCGCCGATGCGGTCGTTGCCGGCTTTGGCGCAAAGACTGCCGCCGAGGAATCGGTGCCGAGGAGATCCGCGCCCTTCACGTCGGTATATTCGAAGATGCCGCCGCCCAATGTCGCGCCGGTCAGCCTTGCGTTGGTGAGGTTGGCAGCGGTCAGATCCGTCTTGGCGGTGAAGATCGCGTTTCGCAGATCGGCACCGCTGAGATTCGCGCCCACTAGCGCCGTGCCGCCGAGATTCGCGCCGTCGAGGTTCGCGCCTGTGAGATCGGCACCGACGAGATTCGCCCCGCGCAGGTCGCGTCCCGCAAGGTTCGCCTTCCGCAACTCGCAGTACGGACAGGCGATCGGCTCGCCACCCTTTGGGACAGGAAGTGTTGCTGCGCGCGCTCCTCCGACAAAGGACAGCATACAAACAACGAGAACGTGAACAGCGACCGCCCATCGAGGCATGGTTCACTCCTGCAAATCTTGTTTTTCAGGAAGGAGAGAGAGGTTCTCACCTAAGGAGTGACTGGAGAATGGATTTCCCTACCTCGATGCAGCCGAGCGCCAGCTTTCGACCGCCATGAACGCGACAGCCGGCGTTCGCCTCACTCCGGAGGCTCGCCCTTCTTCGCCTTCTTCTTCCGCACGCCCTTGCGGCCCAGATGCCGCCGCATGTTTTCGACCTCGGCGGCCAGGTCCGCGTTGTTCGGATCCTTGGCGTAGATGCTTGCCAGCGTGAATGCGAACATTGCCCCGGCCACGACTCTGGCCCAGCGGGCTTCGATCGTGTATTTCAGGCTGGCCAGAAACATGGCGGTGCGCTCGGCCGTGAGCCGGTAAGCGTCTTCGGATTCCAGCACGGCCCGCGCCTCGGCGCTGTCGAATCGCGCGAAGAAAGAAAGGTCCGGCCGGCGGTCCGCCGCGGCCATCAGCGACAGCACGAACTCCCGCGAGACGGTCCGCGCACCTCGCACACGGCGCGCCGTCGACGGGTGGGGAATCTCGAGCTCCAGGCGTTCCGTGATCAGGTCCAGCACCTTCGCAACCCCCGCCGCCAGTTCCTCGGGCGGATGGACGGCCAGCTCCTGCGCGGCGTCCGTTTCGGACGGCGCACTGCTTTCCAGCCGGACGATCGCGTGTGTGTCTTCGTCCACAGGTACCTCCTCGATTACCTCTGACGGATTGCGGCGCGAAAGGTTACGCAGCAGAGGCGGGACCAACAATGGGGTTGCGAATGCCTGACGGCGGCACGTTCGCGATGACCCGGATCACTTCGCGAGACAATTTCATCGAATCGAATCTCTGACGCTCAGACGTTCGATGCGACGGGGAAGTCATTCAAAAGCTCGCTGCTGGTCATGAATATCTGAGCGTCAGACGTTCGTAATGTCGACAGGACCCGCGAATGTCTGACGGCCAGACGTTCGCGATGACGGCGGTTACCTCGCGAAACAATTTCGTAGGATCGAATCTCTGACTGCTCAGACATTCGA
>Ga0307470_10000223_pt1 | contig 37113 bp, 29 predicted proteins | sample atmos_gasesAM3C__FD_204565 | JGI IMG/M metagenome (GOLD analysis project Ga0307470, IMG submission 204565) | Hardwood forest soil microbial communities from Morgan-Monroe State Forest, Indiana, United States - atmos_gasesAM3C_05 | ecosystem: Environmental > Terrestrial > Soil > Temperate forest... | reverse complement strand
CCCGCACCCCCACACCCCGCCGGTGTGACCGGTCAGGCTCAGCAGCGGCTCACCGGTGCCCGCGTCCCAGACCCGCGCCGTGCCGTCGTCGCTGGCGGTGACGATCCGGGTGCCGTCCGGGCTGTACCCGCACCCCCACACCCCGCCGGTGTGACCGGTCAGGGAGACGAGCCGGGCGCTGCGCGGGGCGGGCGACGCCGACGGGGCCAGCAGCCACCCGGGCAGCGCCGGCTCGTGCGGCGGCTCGCAGGCCACGGCCTGAGCCCGGTGCGCGGCCGCGGCGGCCCAGCGGGTGCCGTGCAGCCGGCAGCCGCGCAGGATGGTGCCCACCAGGGTGCCGCCACGGACGTCCAGGCCCCGCAGGTCGCTGTGGTGCAGCTCAGTGCGGGTCAGGTTGGCGCCGGTCAGGTCGGCGTCCCGCAGGTCGACCCGGTCCAGCACGGCGTCGGACAGGTCGGCGCCGGCAAGGCTGACGCCGCGCAGGTCGACCGTCGGCTGGTCCCCGCCCCCGAGGTGCCAGCGGCGCAGGTCGGCGCCGTCGAGCCGGGAGCCGGCCAGGCGATGGTGCGGGTAGCTGCCCGCGGTGGCGGCGAGCCCGTAGGCGAACGCGAGCACGGCGGCCGGCGACACCTGGGGGCGGTCGCCAGCGCGCCCCGGCTCGGGCGCCGGCTCAGGAGTCGCGGTCGCCAGCGCGGACAACGCCGCGCGGCACCTGTCCCACTGCCGCGGGGCGAGGCCGGCCAGTTGTTGCCCGAGGAAGGCGAGGGTCTCCCGGCTCGGCACCGGCATCCGCCATCGTTGCTCGACTACCCGCATCTGGTCCGGGCCGAGCTCCAGCGCACGGGCCAGATAGCCGGCCAGGAAGTACTCGCGCAGTGAGGTGTGGGCAAATGTGTAGGCGTCATCCTCGCGCCGGACCAGGAACGTGGCGGTGCGCAGGTCCTCCTTCCACAGGTCGGGGGTGCGGCTGGTGTAGTGCAGCTCAAGATCGGGGCGGGCGGCCAGGAACTCCAGCAGCCACTGCTCAACGTCGTCCGTGCTCCAGCCGAGCCGGCCACTGCGCCATAACTCGGCGGCCAGGTGCTCCATCAGCAACTGCTTGTGCCGCGGCAGCAGGCAGTGCTTGCCGTTGTCGCGAGTAAGCCACTGCTCGACGAAGGAGGCGTACAGGTCGACCGGGCGCACCACCCGACCGGCAAGCGTGGCCCGCTCGACCAGCTCGAGCTGCTGGGTGATCATCCGCAAGGTCAGCGGGCGTTCGGCGATCTCCCGCAGGTTGTGCACGCTGCCGATCAGCTCCATCAGGGTGTCGACATCGGCATCGGGCACATTGCCGGCCAGGTAGTCGCGGATCTGCTCCTCGCTGAACGGCAACATGATCAGCGCCAGGTAGTCGCGGGCTACCGGGCCGTCCCGGTGCTGACCGGTGAAGTGCGCGGTCTCCTCGCTCACCGAGCGGAAGTAGTGGGTCCGGCACGACAGCAGCAGCTTGCTGGGTGTCGCCGGGTGCGGACCATGCCGGCTGTCGGACCGGTCGCCGGTGCCGCGGTCGTGCCGGTCGAGCCAGGCGTCTTCGGTCGCCCGCCATAGGGTGCGGGTGAACACCTGACCCTGGTGCGGACCGAGGTGGACCAGGATCTCGTCCAGGCCGTCGAAGATCAGTACGCAGTTGCCGCGGCCGACCAGGTCCAGCACCTCATCCGCGGACGGGCGGCGCCCGGAGGAGGCCGAGGCGTCCAGCAGGCAGTCAACGATCCGGCGGAGGTGAGGACTCTCCCGCACCACCGGCACCGGCAGGTCGCGCAGGTCGAACAGGATCGGCAGCGGAACATCCTGGTCGTCCGTACGAAGCTGCAGCAGCTTCTGGGTGAACAGCTTGGTGGTGGTGGTCTTGCCCATCCCGACGTCGCCGAGCAGCGCGCACAGCGGCGGGGCGTCGGCGGAGTCGCGGGTGGCCCAGGTGACCAGGCGGTCCACCGCCGACACGGGCTCGCCCAGGTGCCTGCCCCGGTTGTGATGGCCGAGCTCGGTGGCCAGCCCGGCACGCAGGGAGGTCTCACTGGCCCGTGGCCACACCGGCACCGCGTCGTCCAGCCGCCGGAGCAGTTGCTGCCGCGCCCACTCCCGAAGACCAGGGTCGTCCGGCGGAGCAGAAGGCATCCGCCGTCGGGCCCGGTCCAGTGTTTCGCGCTGGGTCACAGCCGCGTAGATCGCGCCGAGGCAGTCGTCGACGTACTCTGCCTTTGCCGTCTGAGTCGTCCGGTGGCTGAACGGGCGCGCCGCAAGCTGGACCTGGTCCAGCGGCAGGTGGCGGGAGCGTGCCCCAACGGGCAGCTTCTCCAAGGCGAACAGCAGCCGGTGCTCGGGATGGTGCGCTGCCCAGGCATCGTCGCCACCCGAGTCACCCAGGTATGCCGGTGACGTCAGCGAAAGCACAATGTCCGCCTCTTCCCGCAACCGGTGCCGATGGGCCGCTCGCTCGACCCCGATCGCGGTCTCGTGCATCGAGGTGACTCGGTAGCGCCGATCGCCACAGGCCGCCAGCCGCTCGCGCAGCAGCTCGAGGAAGGCCCGCTCCAGCCCCGCCGTGGCAGCCCGCGCCGTGACGGCGGTGCTGACGTAGACCGTGATCCGCGGCGGGTCCAGGACCTCTGCCGCGGCCGGAGGCACCACCCGCTCACCGGTGTGTCGTCTCGACTCGCGCTCGGACCGCTCGGCCAGCTCATCGCTGGTCTCATCCACACCCTCAAACCAGCAGTACCTGCTCTCAGGGCTGGTCTTGCGAGAGTCGACGACCAACCGCAACTGCGTGCCGGTCGCCTCGGTGACCGAGGCGCGGAACTTCCGGAAGGCGGCCTGCCGGGCCTGCTCATCGCCCTCCGGGGTGGCGACCTGCAACGCCCGCGCCAACGGGATCCGCCCCGCTGGGTCGATCAGCCTCGCCAGAGCGCGCAGCCGGTCCCGCTGGCGGCCCGTCAGGTCATCGGCGAACCGGTCCAGCAGCCGAGTCACGGCACGCTCAGGCAGCCGGCTCATCCGTCGCCGAGCATCCGGCGCCAGACGGCCGTCGCCAAATCCGAAACGAAGCGCTCTCGATCGGCTCCTCGGGTCTCGGTGAAGCAACGACCGTTCCGAGGGTCGGTGAAGGTCTGGTGCCGGTCCACCCCGTGCAACTGGCGGGAGCCATCAAGCGGAACCCGCTTCAGCATGACCGGCAGCGCCCCCTTGGCCGCGTCCGGCCCGACGAACCTTGGAAGCTCCTCCGCCAGGATGAACCCGCTGGCCAGGAAGGCCGGGCTGAGCAGCAGCAACCCGTAGTCACACCCCTCCAGGCTGGCCAGGATCCGCCGACGCCAGTCCTCACCCAAGGCGATATGCGAGTCCTCCCACCACGACACCTCGACGCCGTTCAAGATCCGCAAGTGGTCCAGCAGGGGACGCATCAGCGCATCCTTGGCTGCCCGGTCGGTGTGGCACCAACTGAGGAACACCCGTCTCGCGACCACGTCACCCCCGATCAATCACGTACTTCACGATAGCCGCACGATAGCGGAAATGGTTGACCCTCGGCTATCAGGAGCCCTCTCTCGCTACGCCACGACACACCAGGTGACCCCGAGCTCTACCCGTTCCCCTGGCCATGGCCAGCACCGACAGCCTGACCTAGGCCAGGTCAGGTCAGGTCAGCGGACGTCGGACGTCGGACGCGAGGTTCGGCTCAGCGGGCGGGGACGGCGGTCACCACCAGGTTGTCGCGGTACGACCCCTGCGCCGCGTCGAACGACCCGGTGCAGGTGATCAGCCGGAGCTCGGTGTCCGGCCGCGGCGCGTACACCAGGCTGGTGGGGAACCGCGCCTTGGAGTACCGGGCCACCGCCGTCACCACGTACCGCAGGGTCCGCCCGTCGGCCCGCCGGACCAGCACCACGTCCCCGGACCGCAGCTCCCGCAGCCGGGCGAACACCGCCGGCCCGGACCGCGAGTCCACGTGCCCCGCCAAGACCGCCGGCCCGGGCTCCCCCGGTGCCGGCCCGCCGTCGTACCACCCGGCCACGCCGTAGTCAGAAGGCGCCCGCAGCGCACCGGCCTGGTCCAGGTGCAGCCCGCCGAGCGGCGTCCGTATCCCGACGCGGGGAACCCGCAGCTCCACCGGCACCGGCGTACCGGACGGCGTGGTCCGCCGCCCGTCGAACGCCGCTCCGGCCAGGACTGAACCACCCGCCAGGACTGGACCACCGGCCAAGACTGGACCACTGGGCGGCAGCAGGCCGCCCCCGACCGGCAGCGCCACGAGCCGCCCGGCCACCGCCATGCCGCCGCCACCGGTCTGCACCGGACCCGTCGGCACCCGGACCGGACCGGTCGCGTCAGTGTGCAGGACCAGCTTCGGCCCCGCCGCGGCGTCCAGCACGAGCAGCGAGTAGACCGCGTTCCCGGCCAGCGTCGCAGTCAGCGTCGCCGCCACCTTGACCTGCCCCGGCCCGGCCCCGCTCGCCGACAGCACGTGTGGCCCGGCCGGCACGTCGACGTACCTGCTCACCGTGCCGAACCCCGCCGACGGGAAGAGCACCCGCGCGGCGTCGACCGCCACCGCGGCCGGGTCGAGCTTGGTCGCGGCGTGCAGCACCCGCAGCTTGGCCTGCCCGGCCGGTGCGGCCCGGACGTCGTCCCCGACCACCCGGAGCGCGAGCTGGGCGCGCAGCCCGCCGACCGCCAGGGTGTAGGACCGGCCAGCCACGACGTGCACCGTGCTCGACAGCAGCACCGTGCCTTGCTCGCCGGTGCCGGCCCCGCGCAACGCCACGGCGACGTCACCCGCGGGCAGCCGCTGGTACGCCGAGATCTCGCCGTAGCTGAGGTTGGTCAGGGTCGACGTCGGCCTGCGCTGGCCGCTGGCTGTGAGCCGCGCGTCGAACGGGGCCGTGTCCGGCGACAGGTGCGCCACCCTGACATAGCCGACCCCGGGCGTCGCGTTGCTGACGTTGACCCCGCCATGCCCGGCCAGGAACACTGCCCCCACGGCAGCCACCACTCCGGCCCGCCCTAGCAGTCCCATGGCACCCTCCCGGTTCCGCTCCCGCATCCTCATGCACGCACACCCGCAGGCCAGCCGCAACTACCGGTTCGCGTGACTTGTCGCCGGAAGCCTGACTTTCCGCCTCGATCTGCGCCCGCGGCAGGTCGCGGCGCTCAGGTGAGCTGGACGGAGCGGACCACCTGGTCCACCAGCGGGTCGTACTGGCGATAGGTGTCCGGGATGGACAGGTAGAGCACGGCCAGCTCGGACCGGCCCGTGTCGACCACGTAGACCGCCACCTGCTCGCCCCGCGCGTCGTACCCGGGGACGTCGTAGCTGAGCCGGAACGTCACGAGGTACGCCGGGCGGCCGCCGACGGTCGACGCCTGGCCGGTGCGGTCCAGCCGCCGGCTCGGGCTCGGGTAGCCGGCCGTGGCCCAGAGGTCGTCGGCCAGGTGCTCGGCCGCGCACCGCACGTCCGGGTCGCCGTTCGCCACCCCCGCGCGCGCCCGGCCGGACAGCACCGAGGCGTAGTACTCCCCGACCGGCGGGCCGGACTGGGTGACCAGGTAGTACCCCGTCTCGACGATGCGCCCGACCCGACCGAAGCTGGCCCGCCGGGTCCACGGCTGCCACGGGCCGCCGGGGCTGAGGTAGGAGATGCCGGCGCTGGCGTCCACCACCCGCGCGCCGGTGGCCTGGGCCGGGGTGGTGGCCGGGAACCGGCGGTGCGGCACCGGCGGGCAGGACTCGGACAGGCTCGCCCCGGGGTCCCCGCTCCCGGAGGCCCCACTCTCGGTGGCCCGGCTGGTGACCTGCGCGCACCCCGCCGCGCCCGCCAGCACGGCACCCAGCAGCACCGCACCCACCAGCATCGTGACCAGCAGCATCGTGGGGGAGCGCGACACGCCGGCCCGCGACCGGACGCCCCACCCAGGACCGCCTCGCCGAGGGCTGCTCCGCGCCACCGCCGCCCCTTCCGTCTGGCGCCGTACGGCGCCGTATGACGCCGCACCCACGCTAGACCGGCGTACGGCGGGCGGCGGCGAGGCCGGCGCGAGCGCGCACCGACCGGCGCCGGCACCGCCCGTCCGGCTGCCCGACCGGACAGATCACGGCCAGGATCTGGCCGCAATAGCGCGGAGAATCAACGGCATGACGGACACCTCGACGCGAGTCCTCCGGCTGCTGTCACTGCTGCAGACCAGGCGGAGCTGGGGCAGCGCGGAGCTCTCCGAGCGGCTCGGCGTGGCGCCGCGGACGGTGCGCCGCGACGTCGGGCGGCTGCGCGAGCTCGGCTACCCGATCGACGCCACGCCCGGCGTGTCCGGCGGCTACAAGCTCGGCGCGGGTGCCGCGCTGCCGCCGTTGCTGCTGGACGACGATGAGGCGGTGGCGGTGGCGATCGGCCTGCGTACGTCGGCCGGCGGCACCGTGGCGGGGATCGAGCAGACCTCGGTACGGGCGCTGGCCAAGCTGGAGCAGGTGCTGCCGTCCCGGCTGCGGCACCGCGTCGACGCTCTGCTGACCTACGCCGTTCCGATCGCCGGCACCGGCCCGGCCGTGGACGCCACCGTGCTCACCCGGATCGCGGACGCCTGCCGGGCGGGCGTGCTGCTGCGCTTTGACTACCGCGACCACGCCGGCACCCGAAGCGTGCGTACGGTCGAGCCGCACCGGCTGGTCTACACCGGCCGGCGCTGGTACCTGCTCGCCTGGGACACCAGCCGGCGCAACTGGCGCAGCTTCCGGGTCGACCGGATCCAGCCGCGCGCCGCGACGGGCACCCGGTTCATCCCGCGCGAGCCGCCCGGCGACGTGGCCAACCTGGTCACCCGGGGGGCGGCCGCGGCGCTGTGGAGCTACCGGGCGCGGGTGACCGTGCACGCTCCGGCGGAGACCGTGGCCGAGCTGATCCCGCCGCTGGCCTGGCTGGTGGAGGCCGTCGACGAGAACCAGTGCGTGCTGGACGCCGGGGCCGCCACGCCGCACCTGCTCGCCGTCTACCTCAGCGGGCTCGACGTCGACTTCGACGTCGACGCCCGAGCCGCGCCGGACCTGGCAGAACAGCTCCGCACGCTGGCCGACCGGTGCACCCGCGCCGCCGGCTGACCGCCCCCTTCTTCCCGAAGATCATCGAGAGTGGGGGCGTCGGGAGTGGGGGCGTCGGGAAGGTCAGAGCACGTCGAGGTCGGCGAGCCGGGCGATCGACTCGGCCACCTCGCGGTCGCTCATCGCGCCCGCGGCACGCACCTCGAAGCGCGCCAGGCGCTCATCGCTGGTCAGGTCGGTGACCTCGACGTACGCCGTCTGGTCGGGGTCGTAGCCGTAGGCCACCCCGATCGGCGCCCCGGCCGGGAGCGGCGGCAGCAGGACGCTCCGGCGGCCCAGCCGGCAGACCGCGGCGGGGTCGACGTCGTCCCCCTGGGTGACCTCGATCTCGACCCGGGGCTGGTTGTCCTCGACCGTGGCGAAGACGTCCCGGCGCTCCGCCGGCAGCCTCGTGTTGGCCGGCAGCACGACGACGTTGCGACGCGTTCCGGTGGCGACGTCCCTGACCAGCATGCCGAGCCCATGCGAGGCCACCTCGACGATGGCCGGGACCGCACCAGGCAGGTCACCGGGCAGGTCACCGTGCTCCACGGCCTCGACCAGGCGGGCCCGCAGCGCGGCCCCCCTGACGACCGACTCCTCGGGGCTGGCCGGGCGCTCCGCGGACCGGCCGGTGAGCTGTTCGAGCATGCCCCGGACCATCCCCATCCGGGTCGCACCGCCGACCAGAACCAGCCGGTCGAGCCCGGACCAGCCCAGCCCGGCCGCGGCGACGGCGTGCTCGGTGAGCTCCCGGGCCCGGGCCAGCAGGTCAGCGGCGGCGCATTCGAACTCCGACCGGCTGACCTGTACGACCCGCGACAGGCCGTTCGCCCCCAGCAGCATGACGGTCTGCTCGTCGACGCTGAGCTGCTGCTTGGCGACCTCGGCCTTGCTCCGCAGCTCCAGCGCGGTGTCATCGGCGGTGAGCAGGTCGGGGCCGCCGGCGTCCTGGAACCGGTGGTTCAGCAGCGCCATCAGGGCGCTGTCCCAGTCGATGCCGCCGAGCGTCCGGTCGCCCTCGCTGGCGAGGATCTCGACCGTGCGGTCGTCGGTGCGGACCACCGTGGCGTCGAAGGTGCCACCGCCGAGGTCGCAGACCAGCGCGGTGCCGGCGGTCCCGGGCAGCCAGTGCGCCAGCACCGCCGCGGTCGGCTCGTTGAGCACCGACCGGACGGCGAGCCCAGCGATCCGCAGGGCGTTGACGGTGGCCTGCCGGGCCGCGTCGCCGGCGCAGGCCGGTACGGTGACCACCGCGCCCGTGACCGGGCCGCCCAGCGCCCGCTGGGCGTCGCACCGGAGCTGCCGCACGATGAGCGCGGCGACCTCCTCGGCCCGCAAGGCGGGCCCGTCCGGTACGGCGAACCGCCAGGTCGGGTCGCCCAGCGCGGTCTTGACCAGCGGGACCACCCGGGACGCCGGGGCCGGCCATCGGCGTGCCGCGCCAGCCGGCCCGACACCGACCCGCACCACCGAGGGGGTCCGGAGCTTCCCATGCCGGCCCGGGATGAGCTCCGGCCGGCCAGCCGCACCGACCCGGGCCGCGGCCGAGAAGCTGGTGCCGAGGTCGATGCCGATCACATACCCCATCGCGCCGGGCCGCCGGCTAGCCGGCGAGCCGGTCAGCCGGCCGGCCCGGCGAGCACACAGGGTCGGGGATGTGCCGGCCCTGCGGTCGACGCCGGCGTAGCGAGCCCGAGCCCCCCGCGAGCGCGGCCACGGCGCACGTCGACAACCAGCCGCCGACGGGCACCGACGATGTCGCGGTGCGGCCCGCCGCCGGTGTGGAGACCTGACGTTGTGGAACACCCCGGCCGTCAGGCATCCTCTTCCCCCGTCACAGCGACTGGACTCCGGCACATCCCCGATTGAGCCATCGTCGGGTCCGCACGGCCCCCAGGGTCAGACTATTTCGTGGACAATCTCGGCTCGGGTCGTCGCCGCCTGCCACAGAGGTGACAAAGTCTGGACAAGGATGTAGAGCACCGCCAGGTCGCAGCGCTACCCGGAGAACCCGGCTTTGGCGCACAGCTCGGATCCCTCAGCTTCAGGGCGGCCTACGTCTCTTCCCCTTGGGCCGCGCCTCTTCCCCGTCGTTCTCCAGCTCGTTCCCGCTGATGGAGGTGCGCAGGATCATCGCCAGTATGGCGAGGAAATCCTGCGCGGAACCCGGCCCCGGGTCACGATCCCTGGTCGGACGCGCCAGGTGGGCGCCGATCACCATGCCCAGGATCATGGCCACGGCCGCGATCGCCACCACCCAGCCGACGACGCCGTTCATCCTGGCCATCCCTGCTGACGTAAACGCCGTACCTGTCCTTCAGCCCGCCGGCGTATGACGGCGATGTCACTACGCGTAGCTCGCGCCTTCGGCTCGATCGCCAGCTCCGCGTCGAGCCAGCCCAGCTCAGTCGCCTTCCGCCGGTAGCAGCCGAGTGCGGCGGCCAGCGACACCACGCGCGCTGTCACGTCCTGCCGGCCCTGGCCACCCCCCAACCTCAACCCGAACCTCACGAGCCGCCGAAGATCCGATGGTCCGTTGATCACTACCTTCCCGGCAAGTTCGAGACGACCTCCCGCACGCCCAGAGCTTTCCGCGGGTGGTGTCCTTACATCCTCGGTGTTGATCGAACCCCCTAGCCGAGCCGGCTGCCCATCTGGGCGGGACGAGGGGCCGTACGGGTGGAGCCGCCTTCGGGGACCCAGATGATGTGCGGTTCCACAGATGCCTCCCTCCACCTCCACCAACGCGAACGGCGTCGGCGGCGCCTTGCGGCCGGAGCCCCCTCTGCCAGCGACCGTAGCGGGGCGTCTAGGTTCTGTCTAGCTTCTGTCTTATGGTTGAGTAATGGACAAAAAAGTGACAAGAACTTTCAGCCGCAGGCGGCGCCATCGCCGGGGCAGGGCTTCGGAGCTGAGCTCCCCCATCGCAGGTTCTCGACCGCCTACCGCGGCCGGGCCGCTACGGGAGCCGCGATCCGCCGGTTCGGGGTACGGGTGGCGTCAGCACGACGAGGCGCCGTCGACCTGATGACACCGGGATCCCAAGGCCGCCGGGATGATCTTCGACGAGCCTGTCGACGGTCGGCCAGGCTGAGCTTCAGCGCGCACCCGAACCCAGCGGCTGCTACCACCGGCCGCTCAAAGTGACAAAGTCTGGACAGGCGCTGGGAGACGGCTCACCCGTAACCGCGATTGACGGCCGAGAAATGACTACACTCAGGTACGACCACCTTGATCAACTCTGTTTCCGGAGGACTGGATGGGGGCTCCGTCCACCGATCTGCTGATCGAATTGAAGGTGCTGCGCAAGGGCCGAGGCCTGTATGCCCCGAAGATCGACGCCCAGGTTGGCCCGGCGCTACGTACGCTGTGCGGAATCGACGGCGACGACGACGCGGCGGTAATGCGGCAGAAGCTGGTCGACAGGCTGTCCGAGTTCGCGCAGACGCTGCCGCCCGACCTGGAGCTGGCGGTGACGGCCGCGCTGGCGCTGCACCCGGACGCGCACCAGCTCTTCCTGAACGAACGGATCCGCTGGCTGGCCGACCGGCTGGGCCGGGACGACCGCACCGCCCGTCGGCGGGTTGACGAGGGCCTGGACCGGCTCGCGGAGGCGGCCGCCGCCGGCCGGGGGAGGGTCAGCCCAGAGCGGCCAGCCGGGGGCGGGAGCATGCAGGAGGGGTGGTACGTCGACGAGTGCCATGCCCTGCTGCGACTGGACCGGCCGTCGCCGGAGGCGATCGAGCGGCGCGTCATCGTCGCCGACCGGGACGGGATAGACGAGATCGTCGCGGCCATCACGCTCCCCCGGCACCCGGCCGGGCGCCGGGGCTCCCACGACCTCATCGTCGAGGTGCTCTACGGTGCGACCCTGGTGCGCAAGGAGCACGACACGCCCAGCCGGTTCCGGTTCGTGCTCAGCCTGCCGACGACGCTGCGGGCCGGCGAGCGGCACGAGTACATGCTGGTCTTAAGGGTCCCGCCGGACCAGCCCATGCGGTCGCACTACGTCTTCACCTCGCCGCGCCGATGTGACCTGTTCGACCTGCGGATCCGATTCGACCCGGACCGGATGCCCGAGGACATCTGGAAGGTCAACGGTGCATTCCATCGGGACATCGACGACGAGGAGCCGGTCGGCGATCGCTTGCACCCGGACAGCGCGTGCGAAGTGCACGTGCAGTTCCGTGACCTGTCGCCCGGCTTCGGCTATGGCGCGCAGTGGAAAAACCCGGGGTCATATGAATTGCAGCACCTTGGCCCGGGACTGCCGCGCACCGTGGGGTGACCGGCCGGCGAGGCGAACGGCCGCCGGGCCGGCTCCCTGGATGGGAGCCGGCCCGGCGGTACGGTGGTGCTGGGACGGCGGGGGCACCTCGGCCTCCAACCTGGACGCTCCTGCCGTCACCCCAGCCAGTGGGACAGCACGGTGATGACCAGGTGCACGATCACATGCGGCTCCATGTCGACACCTCCCTCGGCGCGGTCAGGCCCCAGGCCAGGTCCGGCGTCAGCACGGCGGCTGGCCGCCGCGCCGCGGTGGACGGTGTTGCGGTCGTTCGGCCGGCCAGCAGAAAGCCGACCGAAATTCCGATGACGAGCCAGCAGACGGCAAACTTGGCCGCCAATGACGGCGTACAGAAAATTCGCATCGGACCTCCATTCCCGGTGGGGCGGATGTATCTTTCGGTGCATTCAGCATCGCCCGGGACGGAGTCGCGGAACAGATGTTTCCCAGCCGCCTGAACAATGGGAAACGGGAAACCCCGGGCCGGTGACGGTGCTGGGCAACCGGGGCCGAAAATGGCGCCTAACGACGGCTCAAGGCCCGCCGCTCAGAACGTGGCGGCCAAAGCTCGGTGGCCAGAGCTCGGTGGTCAGGAGCCGGCCGGGCCCGCCAGCCGGACGGCGAGAAACAGCAGCGCGTACGCGCTGCCGGCGTGTGGCACCTGCCCGGCCATGACCAGCCGGACCGCCTCGGCGAACGGCAGCCGCACCACCTTGAGGTCGGCCTCGGCCGGGTCCGGATGCGCCCGCCCGGCGGTCAGGTCGGTGGCCAGGAAGATGTGGTCGACGTGGTTGCTGAGGCTGTCGGCGCCGTGGATGCGCCCGATGGGCTCCCAACGGGCGGCCGAGGTGCCGGTCTCCTCGGCCAGCTCGCGGCGGGCGGCCGCGGCTGCGTCGGCATCGCCCGGCTCGATGCCGCCGCCCGGCAGCCGCCACTGGGTGCCGCCGTGGGTGTAGATCCACTGCCGGGTGAGCACCACCCGGCGATCCTCGCCGAGGGCCAGCACCGTCACCGAGCCGGGCGCCACCACATGCTGGTACTCGCCCCGCCCGCCGTCCGGCCGGACCACCGCGTCGCGGCGCACCTCGAACCACCGGCTGGTATGCACGACCCGGCTGGTGAGCAGCCGCCAGGCGGTGGCAAGCCCAGGCTGGGAAGGGGCATGCGGATCGCCGGTCACACCAGCATCGAACCACCATCGGCCCCCCTCCGCGACGCAAATGGCTGACAGAACGTGTCGACTCAGGCACTCTGGGATGAAAGTGAGGGGGCGGTCTACGTGACGGGGCGATCCATCCGGTTCGGGCCGGAGCTGCGACGGCGGCGGATGGCCGCCGGCCTGTCGCTGATCAAGTTCGCCGCACGGGTCAACTACACCAAGGGCTACCTCAGCAAGATCGAGACCGGCGAGAAGCCGCCCACCCTCGACCTGGCCCGGCGCTGCGACGCCGAGCTCGACGCGGGTGGTACCCTGGTCGCCCTGGTCACCCCGGCGCGGCCGAGGCCGGCGGGGCGGTCCGGGCCGGTCCAGCCCCTGCCGGCGCTGAGTGAGCCGCCGTTGAGTGGGCCGCCGACCGGCTGGCCGGCGCACGACCCGGAGTGGGCGGCGGGCCTCCGCGAGGCGGCGGTCCCGGAGAGCGCGCTGACGATCTTCGGAGCGATGTTCGAGCAGCACCGGCTGCTGGGCCACCAGGCCAGCCCGAACGTGGTGCTCCCGGGGTTGGCCGCGCAGGCCAGCACCCTGCAGGCGCTGGCCGGCCAGACCGACGATGCCGAGCTGGCTGGGCGGCTCCTGCGGCTCACCGCGCGGTACGCCGAGTACGCCGGCTGGATGGCGCAGGAGGCCGGCGACGACCGGGCCGCGATGGAGTGGACCGGGGCCGCGGTCACGCTGGCCACCGCGAGCGGCGACGCCGACCTCGCCCGGTACGCCCTGGTCCGCGCCGCTGACATCGCGCTCTACCGCGACGACGCCGTACAGACGATCGAGCTGGCCCGGCGCGCCCAGGCCGACCCTGACACCGCCGTCGGCATCCGGGCGCTTGCCGCGCAACGGGAGGCGCAGGGTCACGCGATGGCCGGTGCCGAGGCCGCCTGCCGGTCGGCTCTGGAGCGGGCGGCTGGGCTGCTGCCGGCCGGACCGCCGGGCACGCGCCCGGCGTTCGGGAGCACCAGCCTGGCCGACCCGATCGCGATCACCACCGGATGGGCGCTGCACGACCTCGGCCGCTCCAAGGAGGCCGCCGAGATCCTGGATCGGGAGGTGCCCCGGATACCCGCTACCGCGGCACGGTCGCGGGCCAGGTACGGCATCCGGCAGGCCCTCGCGCACGCCGTCGCGGGCAACCTCGAGATCGCCTGCGCGCTCACCGCCACCCTGCTGCCGGACGCCGTACGCGCCGACTCCGCCACCATCCGGGTGGACCTGCGCCGGCTGGCCCGCAGCCTGGTCCGCTGGCGCAGCGATCCCGCCGTACGCGAGCTCTACCCCCGCCTCACCGCCGCCCTGCACACCGGCCGCTGACCGCCAGCCCCCGGGCCGACCCTCGCCGACGCCGGACCGGGCCGGACGCCGTCACCTCACCCCACCGGTACGACCTCGACGCCCCACCCGGCATAGCTTTCGGGCACGGCGGTGACGACCGGCCGGCCCGTGGGCCAGTCCGCGGTCGGCCGGCCAGTGCCGATCGCCTGCGCGGCGCGCCAGTCAACGCCGACGGCGATGCACGCCCCCACGGTCACCGCTTCGGCGTAACCGAGGTCGACCACCTCCAACGCCGGCAGGGCGCCGAGGTGGTCGGCCAGGCCCGGCCGGTCGGCGACCGCCGCGGCCAGGCACATTGCCGGGGCGTAGAGGTGCCGGTCGCCGAGCTGATGCGCGGCGTCGACCAGCCGGGAGAGCTGCCGGTTGCCCGCCCCGAGCGCCAGTAACGCGGTGTGGTCGAAGACGTAGCCGCTCACCCCAGGCTCGTCCGGCGACCGGACTCCAGGTCACGCCACAACTGCTCGCCGGCCGCGACATCGGCGTCGTCGAAGTCCGGGACGAGATGCTCGCGGATGTACGCCGTCGCCGCCGTGTGCCGGGCGTCGAGCTCCTCCCGGGTGGGCGTGGCCGCGGCTAGCTCGGCAACCAGGCTCCGGATGGTCGAACCCCGCTGCGCGGCCAGCACGGCGAGCCGGTCCCGGACCGTGTTGTCCACCTTGATCGTCGTGTCATACATTCGCCGAAGTATACCGGTCGTATCTCGGCAACCGCCGCGACTCGCCGACCGGTCCGGTCAGCGTGCGGCGGGCTTGTCCCGCAGCAGGGAGAGAACTTCGGTCAACTGGCCGGCGACACCGTCCACCTTGCCGTCGATGCCGTCCACCCGATCGGTCAGCCCGTCGAACCGATCGGTCAGCCCGTCGAACCGATCGGTCAGCCCGTCGAACCGCCCGGACAGGTCGGTCACCTGGCTCGACACCCCGTCGAACCGATCGGTCAGCCCGTCCACCCGCCCCGACAGGTCGGTCACCTGGCTCGACACCCCGTCGACCTGGCCGCTCAGCTCGTCAAGCCGGTTGCCGTGCCGACGTTGCGTCCCCTTGATGCTGGTGAGCATCTCGTAGATCGAACGTACGTCGTTGTCGAGCTGCCGGACCTTGCGCTCGATGCCCACCGGGAACGTCATGGCTGGGAGCATAGCCACGCCCCGCGACGCCGACCCGGGTCACGCGGACCCGATCGGCGAACCAGATAGGCAGGCCGGATCGACGTACGGGCTGGTACACAGGCGGTGTGCGGGTCTGGCTGATCGGGCTTGGCGTGGCCGGCGGGTGCCTGCTGGCGAGCTGGGTGCTGCTGCTGGCGCTGGCCCGCCGGCTCCCGCCGGGCCTGCCGCGCGACCTGGCCGCCTTCGTCCCCGACTGCCTGACGACCGTACGCCGGCTGCGCGGCGACCCACGGGTGCCGCGGCGGGCGAGGGTCGCCGTGCTCCTCGCCGGGCTGTGGGTCGCCAGCCCGATCGACCTGGTCCCGGAGCTGCTGCCTGTGATCGGAGTGCTGGACGACGTCGTCGTGGTCGCCTGCGCGCTGCGCTACGCCGGCCGGCAGGTGCCCCGGGACGTGCTCTACGCGGCGTGGCCCGGCAACCCCGACGTGCTGCGACGCCTCCTCGGCCCGGCCCGCACCGGCCGGCGCCGCGGCAAGGCCGGCTAACCCCGCTGCCGGGCAGGCCGGGCCGCCCAGGCGTCGCGGACGATCGTGTCCAGCTCGGAGCGGGCCGGCTTCCAGCCCAGCTCCGCCAGCGCTCGCCCCGGGTCGCACACCAGGACCGGCGGCTCGGCGACCGGCGCGCGGTGGACCACCCGGATCGGCCGGCCGGCGACCCGCTCGGCAACCCCGACGACGTCCAGGACGCTGGACCCCAGGCCGCTGCCGATGTTGTACCGGCGGATCCGGCCGGCCGGCGGGGCGTGGTCGACGGCGGCCGCGAAGGCGCCGGCGGCATCGTCGACATGCAGGTAGTCCCGCCGCGCCGAGCCGTCGCCGTTGACCTCCAGGCTCGGTGCCTCCCCCGCCGCGACCGCCAGCACCCGCGGGATGAGCCGGGACGGGTCGGCGTCCGACCCGCCAGCGGCGTTGAACAGCCGCAGCACTACGGCGCGCAGCCGCCCGGTCCGCGCCTGCCATTCGATCACCGCCTCGGCTGCGGCCTTGCTCGCCGCGTACGGGTGCGGCGGGTCGTCGGGGAGGTCTTCGGTGATCGGTTGGTCCCGCGGGGCGCCGTAGATCGACGCGGTGGAGGCGAAGACGAACCGCTCCACGCCGGCCGACTCCATCGCGGCCAGCAGCGCCCGGGTGCCGTCGGCGTTGACCTGGAAGTAGCGCAGCGGCTCGTCCCAGGACTGCCTGGCCCGGCCCAGCCCGGCGAGGTGGCAGACCGCGTCCACCCCGGTCACCGCCTGGACCAGCGGACCGGGCTCCAACAGGTCCCCGACCCGCGCCCGCACGCCCGGCCACGTCGGCGTCGCGGCGCGGTGCCGCAGCGCCACCGGCTCATGCCCGGCCCTGGCCAGCGCGGCGACGACCGCGCTCCCCACGTACCCGGCTGCACCGGTCACCAGCACCCGCACGACGGACTCCTCCCCCATCGGCATCCCCACGGCGGCCATGCTCCCATCGTCCGGTTTCATCCGCCTACGGCGCCAGCCGGACCGCCACCTGTCGCCCAAAGGTCACCGCCTTCGCCCCGATCTCTGGTGACCTTGCCGCGACACGTCGGCTCGCCGCAGCCGTCGACGTCGATGGCCGACACCACGCCCGCTGCCTGGAGCTGTCGACCGGGCGGCTAAGCCGGGCAGGGCGGAGGCTAGCGGACGGCGAGCACGGCGCCGTCGGGGAGTGAGCCGGCCGGGACGAGCTCGCCGACCACCGGGTGGCCGGGCAGCTCGGCGGCGACGAGCAGGCCACCGGAGGTCTGCGCGTCCGCGAGCAGCAGCAGCTCCTCCTCGCCGACGGCGACAGCGGCGGCCAGGTGCGGCCGGACCCAGTCGAGGTTGCGCCGGGAGCCGCCGGGGAGGTAGCCGGCGGCGATCGCGGCGCGGGCGCCGTCGAGGTAGGGCACGGCGGCGGCGTCGATGATCGCGGCGACCCCGCTGGCGCGGGCCAGCTTGTACAGGTGACCGAGCAGGCCGAAGCCGGTGACATCGGTGGCGCAGGTGGCTCCGGCGGCCAGCGCGGCGTCGGCGGCGCCGCGGTTGAGCGTGGTCATGGCGTGGACGGCGTGCGGGAAGACCTCGCCGGTCGCCTTGTGCCGGTTGTTGAGCACGCCGAGCCCGAGCGGCTTGGTGAGGGTCAGCGGCAGGCCGGCGCGGCCGGCGTCGTTGCGGAGCAGCCTGGTGGGGTCGGCGAGGCCGGTCACCGCCATGCCGTACTTCGGCTCGGGGTCGTCGACGCTGTGCCCGCCGGCCAGGTGACAGCCGGCCTGGTGGGCGACGTCCCGGCCGCCGCGGAGCACCTCGCGGGCCAGGTCGAAGGGCAACACGTCGCGGGGCCAGGCGAGCAGGTTGACGGCGACCAGCGGGGTGCCGCCCATGGCATAGATGTCAGAGAGGGCGTTGGCGGCGGCGATCCGGCCCCAGTCGTAGGGGTCGTCGACGACGGGGGTGAAGAAGTCGGCCGTGGCCACGACGGCCTGGCCGTGGGCGATGCGGACCACGGCGGCGTCGTCGCCGGTGTCCAGCCCGACCAGCAGCTCGCCGGCCGGGGTGGCTCCGGTGCCCGCTGGAGCGGTGCCGGCGAGGCCGGCCAGCACGCTCTCCAGCTCGCCGGGCGGGATCTTGCAGGCGCATCCGCCGCCGTGCGCCATACCGGTCAGGCGCACTCGCGGCGGGCCGGTGGCGGTGTCGGCGACGGGCGGCACGGTAGCCACTGTACTGTTCCAGCGGCCCTTTTACTGGTCCCGCGGCCCGTTCCTCGTGTGGTCACCTCTCGGCGTAGTGGTGACCTGTCGTTGCCCGAGTCGCCCGTGTGGTCACCTCTCGGCGCTGTGGTGACCTGTCGTTGCCTGCAGACCCCAAGAGGTGACCACACGGTGGGCACCTGGGGTCGGCGTACGGCGCGGGTTCTGTCAGTATGGGCAGCCGGCGTACCGTACGGCACGGCGCTAGGGAGGCGTATCCGGCCTGGTGGCCGGCGCGGTCTTCAACACCGTTCGAGGTCGAGCAACTCGGCCTGGCGGGTTCGATTCCCGCCCGCCTCCGCCGCCGTGAGATGCTTCGGGCGTGCGTACGCCCAGCCGCAGGGAGCGTCGACGCCAGGTCTGTAGCACCGACGGCGTCGACCTGAACGCGATCGCGGAGCGAGTGAGCTACGTCGGCAGCGCCGAACACAAAACCTATCCTTCAACGGCGGGCCCGCCGCGCCGCGGGCCGACGCCACCAAGTGCGACCCACAGCTACACGGTAACTTCGCAGGGCTGACCGAGTGGCTGAGAGGCGGAGTGCGCAAGGGTCACATCGGTACACCGTGGGGAGGGAAAGTTTCCACGTTACGTCTGGGCGGAGCGCGACGGCAGGTGGTACGAAGGGCGGCTCGTCAACTGTGAACAGGGGTCGTACAAGGGCTACGAAATCACCGTGATCGAACTGCCAGAAGGGCTGACTCAGGTGGCCAGGCTTCGTTTCCGATTCGACTGGACCCCGTCGACAGTTCGATCCGGGCACGTGAGCTGCGCGCGACATGGTGTCGGTTCGAGCTCTGGGTTGGCGACGAGTGCGTGACGTTGGCGGAGGACCGCACGACGGGAAGCGTCCGACACAGCAGCGCACTACCGCTTTATCCGCTGGCAAATGGATCGCCTTCAACTGGTGGCCGCTCTGCTTCGACAGCCGCGACGACGGCGCACCGAGCCGGTTCGCGCGTCGGAACCTCCGCTCGTCCGGCGACGGTTTCCTATGGCCGGACTGCGAGCTCGGACCCGAAGGGGACGCCACCTTGCTGCGCTGGACGAGGGGAGGTCCGGGCGGCTCGGAGGTGATCAGATACCTCAGCCGCGGGGCCCGCACGGTTGCCAGCGCGGAGGTGCAGGACGCGTTGGCGGGCGTAGTCGAGGCCGTTATCGCGCGATGGGGCGAGGGGAGACATCCACGACACTCCCCTGCACAAGGAGTGGCGCGTTCTCCGGTCGATGGACGCCGAGGAGGAGAAGTTCTGCCACGCGGCGGCAAAGCTGGGCCTCGATCCGTTCACCGAGGGCGTCGACCTGGCGGACAGCATCCGCGAGGCGTCCGCCAGCGTCGAACCGAGCCTCCTCGACGACTTCCTCGACAGCGCACCACCGAGAGAGATGAGTACGGCGACGGCCTGGCTCGCGGACACTTTGGACCGTATCGACGAGCCGGACACAGTCAACGCCGATTTCGGGCTTGAGCAGGTCGAGGCCGCCGTTCAGGCCGCCAGCACGTCATCTGACTGGCGCCCTTGGCTCGCGGCTACGCAGCCGCCCGGGCGCTCCAGCGGATCCTTTCGCTGGCCCCCACCACGCCATTCCCCGACCGAGTTCCGGTGAGCTCGTTCGGCACGACGCGCTGTCAACCCTTTGTTGCGGCCGGCCGACGGTTCGACCACCATGCTGGAATGGCGATGGCGGGCACCGGCCTGGCCAAGAGATTTGCCCTCGCGCGCGCTCTGGCATGCCGGGCAGGCGGCCGGGCCGTCAGCTTTCCTGTTGACCACCGCTCGGTCGGCCTCACAGAGCACCGGGCGGGCTTTCGCGGCGGAGCTCCTCGCCCCAGCCGAGGGAATAGCGGAGATGCTGGCACCCAACCCGTCGAAGGCACCGCCCGAGGAGATCGAGCGAGTGGCGGACGAGCTCGGTGCGTCAAGCATGATCGTCGAACATCAGATCGACAACCAGCTCCAGACACGACAGGTCACCACACGTTGGTCCCACACAACGACAGGTCACCACAACGCCGATAGGTGACCACACGGGCGGCCGAGACCACGACAGGTCACCACAAAGCGCACAGGTGACCACACGTCGTCCCTGGGCAACGAGAGGTGACCACAACGCCGAGTGGTGACCACACGGCGCTAGCCTGGCCGGGTGGACAGTCGGCGCCGCCGGATCCCCCGCACCGACAGCCTGCTGGTCGAGCCGCGGCTGGCGGCGGCGGCGGACCGCCTGGGCCGGGCCACTGTCAAGGCGGCGGTTGTGGCCGCGCAGGGCCAGGCCCGGCAGGGCGAGATCACTCCCGAGGCGGTCGCCGACGCCGCAGTCGCCGCGCTCCCGGCGCATGCGGCGACGCTCCGCCCGGTGCTCAACGCGACCGGCGTGATCGTGCACACCAACCTGGGCCGGGCGCCGCTGTCCGCGGCGGCGGTCGACGCGCTGGCCGCCGCGGCCGGCACCACCGACGTCGAGCTGGACCTGGCCACCGGGCGCCGCGGCCGGCGGGGCGAGGGCGCCGCCCAGGCGCTGGCCGCGGCCGTGCCCACCGCCGAGGCCGTTCACGTCGTCAACAACAACGCCGCCGCGCTCGTCTTGGCGGCGACCACCCTGGCGCAGGGCCGCGACGTCGTCCTCAGCCGCGGTGAGCTGGTCGAGATCGGCGACGGGTTCCGGATACCCGACCTGCTGGCGTCGACCGGCGCCCGGCTGCGCGAGGTCGGCACCACCAACCGCACCGCGCTGGCCGACTACGCCGCCGCCCTCGACGACACCCCCAGCGACACCCCCAGCGACACCCCGAACGGCGCCCCCGGCAGCATCTTCGACGGCGCCCCGGCTGGCAGCGTCGGCGCGGTGCTCAAGGTCCATCCCTCGAACTTCGTGATCAGCGGGTTCACCGCCGCGGTGGCGGTCGCCGAGCTCGCCCCGCTCTGCGCCCGGCACGCCGTACCGCTGGTCGTTGACGTCGGCTCGGGCCTGCTCGCCCCGGACCCGCTGCTGCCGGCCGAGCCGGACGTCGCCACCGCGCTCGCCCACGGCGCCGACCTGGTCTGTGCCAGCGGCGACAAGCTGCTCGGCGGCCCGCAGTGCGGCCTGCTGTTCGGCCGGGCCGCCCTGGTCACCCGGCTGCGCCGGCACCCCCTGGCGCGGGCGCTGCGGGTCGACAAGCTCACCCTGGCCGCGCTGGAGGCGACGCTGCGCGGTCCCGAGCCGCCGGTACGCCGGATGCTCACCGCCGACGTCGCCGTACTGCGGGCGCGGGCCGGCCGGCTGGTCGACGAGCTGTGCGCCGCCGGCTGTACGGCGGAGGTGGCGGAGTGCGAGTCCGCCGTCGGCGGCGGCGGGGCACCGGGCGTCACCCTGCCGAGCGTGGCGGTGAGCCTGCCCACCTGGTACGCCGAGCCGCTGCGGCTGGGGGAGCCGCCGGTGCTCGCCCGGGTGGAGCGCGACCGCACCCTGCTCGACCTGCGCACCGTGGAGCCGGCCAGCGACCAGCTCCTAGCGGACGCCGTACGCCGCGCGGGCGACGCTCACCCGGGACGGAGATAGCGATGCACGTGGTGGCCACCGCCGGGCACGTGGACCATGGCAAGTCGACGCTGGTCCGGGCTCTGACCGGGATGGAGCCGGACCGGTGGGAGGCCGAGCGCCGCCGCGGCCTGACCATCGACCTCGGCTTCTGCTGGACCAGCCTGCCCGGCCGCGGCGACGTCGCGTTCGTTGACGTGCCAGGGCACGAGCGGTTCGTCCCCAACATGCTCGCCGGGGTGGGGCCGGTGCCGGCCGTGCTGTTCGTGGTGGCCGCCGACGAGGGCTGGATGCCGCAGTCGGAGGAGCACCTGGCCGCGCTGGCCGCCTTCGGCGTGCGGCACGGCGTCCTCGCGGTCACCCGGTGTGACCTGGCCGACCCCGAGCTGGCCACGGAGGAGGCGCTGGAGCGGATCCGGGCCACTCCGCTGGGCGACGTACCGGCGGTCGCGGTCAGCGCCCCGACCGGCGCCGGGCTCGCGGAGCTGCGGACGGCGCTTGCCGCGCTGGCCGGCCGGCTGCCCGCGCCGGACCCGGACGCCGACGTCCGGCTATGGGTCGACCGCTGCTTCACCATCCGGGGCGCTGGCACCGTGGTCACCGGAACGCTGCCGGCCGGCACCGTCCGCACGGGGGACCGGCTGGAGCTGGGCTCGGCCAGCGCCCGCCAGACGGGCTTGGCCGGCGCCCGCCAGACGGGCTCCGGCGGGCCTACCGTCACCGTCCGGGGGGTGCAGGCGCTCGGCCGCACGGTCGACGAGGCCAGCGGGGTGGCCCGGGTGGCACTGAACCTGCGCGGCGTCAGCACCGCCGAGCTGCGGCGCGGCGACGCCCTGCTCACCCCGGGCGCCTTCCGGGCCACGACGGTCGTCGACGTCCGCCTCGATGCCGGACCCAACACCGGACCCAACACCGGACCCGATGGCGGACACAGCGGCCGGCTGGCCGAACGGCGGGCCGGGCAGCTCGTGCTGCACGTCGGCTCGGCCGCGGTGGGAGTCCGGGTCCGGCCGCTCGGCGCGGACACCGCCCGGCTCACCCTCGCCACGCCGCTGCCGCTGCGGGTCGGCGACCGCGCGCTGCTGCGCGACCCGGGCTCGCACCGCGCGCCGGCCGGCGTGCTGACCCTGGACGTCGCCCCGCCACCGCTGTCCCGGCGCGGCGACGCCGCCCGGCGGGCCGCCGTGCTGGACGCGCTGGACGGCCGGCCCGACCCGCTCGGCGAGGTCGCCCGGCGCGGTCTGGTGCGCGTCGCAGACCTGCGGGCCTGGGGCCACGGCGTCCCTGCTGACCTGCCCGTTCTGGACGGGCAGTGGTACCTGCACGCCGAGCGGGCGGCGGCGCTGCGGGCACGGCTGCTCGACCTGGTCGCCGCGCACCGCCAGCAGGACCCGCTGCAGCCCGGCCCGCCGGTGGACGCCGCGGCCCGGGCCCTCGGCCTGGCGAGCCCCCGGCTGCTGGCCGCAGTGCTCCCGCCGGCGCTCACCACCCGGGCCGGGCGCGTCGTACCGGCCGACGGCGGCGGGTCGCGGCTGCCCGACAGGCTGGCCGGCGCGGTCGCCACGCTGGCGGCGGAGCTGGCGGCCGCGCCGTACGCCGCCCCGGACGCGGCCAGGCTGGCCGCGCTCGGGCTGGGGCCGCGGGAGCTCGCGGCGGCGGCCCGGGCCGGCTGGCTCCTGCTGCTCGGCGACGGTGTCGTGCTCCTGCCCGGGGCCGACGAGCGCGCGGTCGCTATTCTCGGCGGGCTGCCGCAGCCGTTCACCGTGGCCGACGCCCGGCAGGCCCTCGGCACCACCCGCCGGGTCGCCGTACCCCTCCTGGAGCACCTCGACGCGCGCCGCCGCACCCAGAAGCTCCCCGACGGCCGCCGCACCCTCCGCTGACATCCCCTCGGCGTGCGCTGGTCGATGGCCAACGAGTACGTCGGCCCGGCGGCTGCCGAGATCGCCGGCCGCTGTCCGAACGGCGGAGAGTGTCCCCTACGACGACGCCGGCAGCCCGGTCTAGCCCGGCCACCGGCTCCGGTTGACTCAACTTATTTGTCACCACAGTCAAACCCCGGCGGCGTACCCGAACGGGCAGGGCGACCGGGGTCTTCGTGACCGGTCGTACAAGGAGCTACGGTGCTGACGCCAGCGGAGCTGCGCACAATCGAGCAGCGGTTGTCCGTGGAGCGTCTCGCTCCGTATCGAGCATCCACGAGCGGTGATCTTGTCCGCGCCGTAGCGCTCGACGAATGGAACCGTGAGGTCGCTGCGGCGTTCGGCGCCACGCTCGGCGACCTTGAGGTGGCTATCCGCAACGCGATGCATGACGAGCTGACGGCCTGGTCCGCGCGAAAGCTCGACGAGCAGCGCTGGTACCTCGCCTCCGGCAGATCCTTGCCGATGGCCCGCCTGGCCGGGCCCGACCATACGACCGTGTCGAGCTCGGTCACGCGCTCTGCGACCGGCGTGCCGTGAAGTCGGCCAGCACATCCTCGGTGCTGTAGATCTCGCCGTCCACCCGCGAGGCCGCGGCTTCCCGCAGGTCGGCGACGGCGTGCGCGTCACTCAGCACGGCCAGCGTCGCCAGCAGGTGCGCTTTCACCTCGGCCAAGGGCATGACCTCGACCTGTCGTGGGAAAGTCGGTCATTCGGCGCCCGGTATGTTCGGAAGTTCCCACGACAAGTGGGGGCGCCGTACGGGGTGAGGCCGGTCAGCAGACGAGGCCGGCGACCTCAGCCGCCAGGGCCGGCAGGTCGGGCAGCGCCAGCGTCACGACGCCGAGCCGGGCCGCCTGCGCAGAGTGCTCCGGCGCCGAGTAGCCCCACAGCGCCCAGACCGCGCGGTGGCCGGCCGACCGGGCCGCCAGCACGTTGCCCAGGTTGTCGTCGACGAACCACAGCCTGTCGGCCGCGACGCATTCCCGGGTCTGGACATGGGCCAGCGCGGTGTCCTTGCTCTCCTGGTCGCCGTACACCCGGTCGGGCGCGACCCCGACGCCGTACTCACCGAGCAGCGCGCACACCGAGCCCCGGTCCCGCGCGGTGACGACGTACAGCCTGCCGCCGTACGCCGAGAGCACCCCGTGCAGGCCGTCGTACATCCGGTGGAGGGCGAGCCAGGCCGGCCACCGGCCGGTGCGGATCTCCGCGCGGAACTGGGCCGCGCGGCGGGTGAAGTCCGTGACGTCGTCCGGTGCGAGCTGGGCGTAGGTGCGGTCGAAGTCTTCCTGGGTGCGTACGGCGTCGGCGCCGGGCATCAGCGGCACCCGGAGATGGCCGAGGTGGCGGACGAAGCCCCGCAGCGTGCGGACGATCGCGATGACATCCGCTGGTACGGCGTCCAGCGGGTGGGGGCCGGCGTCGGGCGGCCAGCCGTGGTAGGCGCCCCAGGCGAGCACCGCATGCTCCTGCCAGGTGTCGCAGATGACCCCGTCGAAGCCGAGCACGAGCACGCCCCGGCCGGGGGTGGCACTTGGCGCGGCGGTGGGCATGTCCGGCTCCTCGCAAGGCGATCACGTGTCGCGGCCCTGGGGGCCACGGAACGTCACACCTGGCGGATGGGTCGTCGGCCGCGTTGATACCGGCGGCGCGCGGGCATGCCCTGTGAGGCACGGCACACGGGATGGTCGGTGAAGCGCCCGGTCCTAGCCCGCCCCGAGGCAGGTGAAGATCGCGGCGGTGAGGGCGTGTGGCTCGCCGGCCATCTCGGTCCGGGTGGCGGCGAGCGCGGCGGCGGGCCGGTGTCCGGTGCGGAGGTGGCGGTGCAGGGCGAGCATGACCGGCCGGGTGTCGGCGTCGGGCACCGGCAGGACCGGCGCGACCAGGGCGGTCGTGCCCTGGGCCAGCACGCACGCGGCCAGCCCCATCAGCTCATCGCCAGGCAGGACGTCGGACAGCCCGGCGTCGCAGGAGGCGAGGATCAGCAGCCGCGGCGCGGCCCGCAGCCGTTCCAGGTCGTAGACGGTCATCGGGCCGTCGGCGAGCTGGAGCGAGGACAGCAGCGGCTGGTCGGCGCGAAAGGTGCCGTGGGTGGCCACGTGCGCCAGCCCGGCGCCGTCCAGGGCGTCGGTGACGGCGCCGGTGGTGGCGGCCGGCCCAACAAGCCGGACGGCGTCGGGGTACAGCGCGCGCAGGGCCTCGACCTCGGCCGGCCCGTGCTCCAGGCCCGGGCCGCTGACCAGGACGGTCCGCCCGGGCGTGCCCCCGTCCCGGTCCCCGTCCCCGGCGGCGGGCGGCACGGTCGCGGCCCGCCACCAGCCGGCCGACGGCGCGATGCTGACCGGCCGGGCCGTGCAGGACGGCAGCATGGTCCAGGGCAGGGCGTGCAGCGCGGCGGTGGGCACCACGACCAGCGGCCGGTCCTCGACCAGGGTGTGCAGCGGCCGGAGCAGCAGCTCGTCCAGCCGCTCCGCCGCCGCGGCGGCCTCGGCCTGGGCCCGGGCCAGCGCCGCGGGCGCGCCGAAGCCGTACACCAGCCGCCGCAGCCAGAACCGCTGCGTGGTCACCAGGCGCGCCGCCGCGACCGTCTCGCCCAGCTTGTGCAGGCTCTGGCCGCGGCGGGTCAGGACGACGGCGTACAGCTCGCCGCCGACGTCGACCCACTCGACCAGCGCCTGGTCGCCCAGCTCGGCCCGGATCATGCTGGCCGAGACCAGCCGTGGCTCGTAGCGGGCGGCCAGCCGGCGGCCCCGGGCGAGCCGCCGTACGGTGCGTTCCAGCGCGACCTGGCGCCGCTGGCGCGACGCCGACCGCACCCCGGCGCCGGCCAGGCCGCTGGTGCTGGCGAGCTGGCGGAGCTGGCCGAGCGCCTCGGCCAGCTCCTCGTCCCGCGGCGGCTCCACCGGCGGCGTCGACAGGGTGCTGGCCCGCCACCGCTCGGCCCACCGCAGCACCCCCGCTGGCCGGCCGTCCTCCACCGCCAGCCGCAGGCCCAGCGTGGCGATGTCGGTGGCATGGCCCGAGGCGTGCGCCCGCAGCTCGGTGCCGCACAGGTCCCGCCGCAGCCGCTCGACCGAGGCCATCCCAGCCCGCAGGGCGACGTCGGCCCGCCGCCGGTCCCCACCGGTCAGGTGCAGCAGCGCCCGGCCGTAGAACGCCCGGGACCGCATCTCGGCCGGGTCGTACCGGCGCGGCACGCTGAGCCCGGCGAGCTCGGCGCGGGCCGTACGGTGCCGGCCGAGCGCGATCGCCACCTGCGCCGCGACCAGCCGCGCGTCGGCCGCGGCCACCAGCCAACCGTTGGCCTCCAGCTCCGCCGCCACCCGCCGGCTCGCCGCCAGCAGCGTCGGCGTGCGCTCCCCGGCCCCCCACGCCGCCCGGATCCGCACGTCGGCGGCCAGCGCCCGGTAGCTGGCCCGGTGCTGCCGGGCAAAGGCCTGGCCAGACCGCTCGGCCAGCTCCCGTGCCTCGGCGTAGCGGCCCTCACACAGTGCCACCCGGGCCAGCACCAGCCGCGCCTCGGCCAGGTAGGCGGTCAGGTTGCGCCGCTCCTGCTCGTCCACCGCCCGCTCGGCGGTCGCCCGGGCCTCCACCAGCAGCCGGCCGGCCAGCAGCGCCTCGCTGCGGTCCAACAGCCCCACGGCGTCCACCGCGCCGGACCGGGCCAGGACCTGGTCGACCTCCTCGAACGCCTCCAGCGCGGCCATCACGTCACCACGCCGGGCGGCCACCAGGCCCAGGTTCTGGCTGACCTCGCCCGCCGCGGTGAGGTGGCCCAACTGCTGGTGCAGCACCACCGCCTGCCGCAGGTCGGCCTCGGCCCGGGCCAGCAGCCCACGCCGGGACCGCAGCAGCCCCCGGTTGTTGTACAAGATCGCCAGCGCCTCCCGGTCCCCCGCCCGGGTCAGCAGCGGCAGCGCCCGCCCGAACCGCTCGTCCGCCTCCTCCAGCCGGCCCTGCATCTGCAGGATGCCGGCCCGCTGCAGCTCCACCCGGGCCAGGTCGGCGCCACCCAGCACCTCGGCCGCCCGGTCCAGGTCCTCATGCGCGGCGTCGATCCGGCCCGCGTACGCCAACGCCAACGCCCGGCTGACCCGCACCTGAGCCGCCAGCCCGACCTCCCCGGCCTGCTCGGCCAGCCTGACGGCCCGGCCCAGATGCACCGCCGCGGTGACCACGTCCTGCTCGGACCGGGCCGCCATCCCCAACGCCCGCTCCGCCTGCGCCGCAGCCGCACCATCCCCCGCCTGACGCGCCAGCACCAACGCACCCCGCGCGTCCACCCGCGCCCGCGCCGGGTCCTCCCCGGCCAGGCGCAGCGCGGCGTCAGCCCGACGAAAAGCCTCGCTCACCGCGACGGACGACGCGCCGACGCCGTCCCACGGCCGGTCCCCTCGGCCTGCCATCAACCCCACCGGAACGTGCAGGAAACACCCAGTGGAGTATCACATCACCCGCAGCGTCCTCCGCCAAGCAGAGGACCCCCAAGCCGTGGAGGCATGATGGACCGGATCACCCTGCTCAACCACATCCAGGGCCTGCCCCTGAACCCGCCTCGCCCGGTCGCCCCGCTCGACCCGGCGAAGGTGGCCGCCGCCCTGCCGGCGTACGAGCGGACGCCGTACCGCACGACGGTGGCCGTGCTCGACAGCGGGGTCGCGCGGCACTGGTACGTCCGGGACCAGCTCTACCCGGTGGGCGGTGCCGACGACGCGACCGAGCAGTGGGACCTGGCCGAGGCCGTGCTGCCGAGACAGATCGGGCACGGGACGTTCGTGGCCGGCGTCGTCCGGCAGTACGCGCCGTACGCCAGCATCCTGGCCCGGCGGGTAATCGACCGGGACGGGGAGAGCCACGACCAGATGCTCGCGGCGGCGATCCGTGAGCTCGTCGACTACAGCCCGGACGTGCTGAACCTCTCGCTGGGGCCGGGCCGGCACGCCGACGAGGAGGACGCGGCAACGCCGACACCGCAGACGGCGGCCGCCATCGCCCGGCTGCAGGATGTCTGCGGCACCATCGTGGTGATCGCCGCGGGATACCGGAACGACCTGTGGCCGCAGGTGGAGCTGGCCGCGCCGGGCGAGCGGACGGTGATCGTCGGGGCGTGGGACCCGGCGGCGGAGCGGCGGGCCGGGTTCAGCGACGACCGGGACGTCGAGATCTGGGCGCCGGGGGTCGGGGTGGTGAGCTCGTTCCTGTACTGGGAGGGCCTGGTCGAGCTGGGTACGACGGACGACGCGGCGGAGCCCGGGGTGGCGGCGGAGTCGCCGCGGCTGCGGTTCGACGGGTGGGCGCGGTGGGACGGCACGTCGTTCGCGGCGCCCGCGGTGTCGGGGGCGATCGCCGCGGCCATCGGCGCCGGCTGCTCCCAGCGAACCCCGCATGAGCGCCGGCTGGTCGGGCTGGAGGAGGTCCGGGACGCCGCCAAGACGATCGACGGCGACCGCGTGCTCGCCGCCTCACCCACCCTGCCGTTGCCTCCGCCGTAGGCCCGGGCCGGCGCAGGGGTCGGCCGTTGGCGCAGGGCGGCTACCAGCAGCAGGACCGGGACAGTTGGAGCCGTTTCTGCAGCGCGGTGCTGGCGGCGCGGACGGCTTGCTCGTCGACGTGGTACGCGGCGGCGGCCTCGTCGTACCGGCCGCCCGGGCTGCCGGGGCGCAGGCACACCATGCGTTCCACGGACGCCGCCAGCATGGCGGGCGGATGGGCGGCGGCCACGGTGTGGTCGTCGGCCACCCGCCACCACGCGGGCGGGCAGCGCAGCACGATGGGCAGGCCGTGCCGGAGCAGGACGCGAGCCCACAGCATCGCCGCGACCCGGTCGAACTCGCAGTGCAGCGCGAGCAGGTCGTGGAACATCCGCGCTGCAGCGCCGGTGAACAGGTACCGCGGCGACGGCAGCCGGGCACCCACCCGGACGCCGTACGGCAGCACCTCCTCGACCAACGGCACGCCCGCCGTGTAGCGCCAGCGGAGCTGGAAGGCGTAGCGGAAGCGGCCGGTGCTCACCCTTCCCCCGGCCGACTCCAACCCGTTCTCCTCACCGCGCCCCGGCGGGAAGGCGGCCGCGGACACCGCGCTGACCTCTTCGCCCGCCCCCACTCCGATGGCCACGGCCGGCCCGGCGGCGCCGTACAACCGGACCAGCGCCGCCGCGGGCGACTCGGGCGCGACCAGGCGGGACAGCCGCCGGCCACCCGCCGCGGCGGCCTCCCACCATGCGTACCCGAGGTTCTCCCCCGCCTTGCGAACCTGGCCGGGCGAGTGGGAGACGACAACGGGACGCGCCGGAGACCTCAGAGGCGGCGGAAGCGGCTGCGGCCTGGCCGGCGCGGCCGACGGTACGGCGGTGGGCCGCGGTGGCCTGACCTGCACGGGCGCGGTCGGCAGCGTCGGCACCGGCTCAGCGGGCGCGCGGGCCACACAGCGTTCGCAGCCCAGCTTGGTCTTCGCCGCCACCAGCGGCGCGGGCTCGCCACACGCCGGGCAGCGCAGCTCCGCAAAGGCGGCCACCGGCAACTGCCAGTCGAGCACCAGCGGGTACGGCCGGGAGCCGCGGCGCACCACGACGGGCAGCCGCAGGACCGGCACCTGCACCACATGCAGCCGGTAGGGCCGGATCTCGTGCCTGGCCTGGTACTTCTCCTCGATCTCGGCCAGCCGCCGGGCCTGCTCCTGGCGGGTGCTCTCGGCCCGGGCGGCGTACAGCTCCTGGCGGTCGGGCGGCGCGGTGGCCTGGCGCCGCCGGATCGAGTCCAGCGCCTCCGCGTAGTAGGAGCGGGTCCGGTCGCGCTCCCGCGCGCAGGCCTCGCTGACCTGGCCGGACAGCTCCCGCTGGCGGTCAGCGGCGGCCGCGTCGATGAGCCGGTGCGCCGCGGCGACGGCGGGCCGCGGGTCTGGCAGCTCGGGTGCGCGGACGACGGCCTCGGGCGCCAGGCCAGCCAGCCTGGTGCTCACCCGCGCCGGCAGTTGCAGCCGCGACACCACGTCGACCCAGGCCTCGAGCCTCTCTTGGAAATGGTCCTCGGTGGAGATGGTGTAGCTGGCCAGCGCCCCGATCCGGAGCACGGGACGGGTCCCGCGGGTCACCGCTCCGGCCAGGTCGATCCGGCCGTGGTCGACGGGAACCTGGTCACGTGCCCGGGCCAGCAGGGTGGCCGCGTCGGGTGGGACCGACGCAGGGGCGGGCAGCGCGACGAGCCCGGCGTCTCCCCCGGTGAGGACCGTCTCCGCCGCCCTGCCGAGCACCGGATGGCCGGCGGCGATGAAGGTCGCGCCATCCTCCCGGGCCACGTCGGGGTCCGCGGTGACCACGAGCTCGTCGGCCAACTGGAAGTCGGCCTGCAGCCGGGGCGGCAGGACGATGAGCACGGTGTCGCCGGCAGCGTCCCACAGGCCGCCGGCCGACTCGACGTAGCGCAGCCAGAACCGCAGGCCCGCGTCGTCGCCCGTGCCGTGACCCTGGGGTGAGCCCGGTCGCACCGGTGTGCGCGCCAGCGCGCTCACGTCTCGTCCTCGCCGACCAGCGCGTCGATGGTGCCGCGGTTGCGCAGGTAGTCGGCGCGGGCGGAGACGAGCTCGGCGCCCAGCGCCTCCAGCTTCTCGGCGAACTCGGTGTCGTCCGCGGCGTCGACGTAGGCGGCGAAGACCGACGACTCGAAGTCGAAGTCGTCGTCGACCCGGCCCAGGATCATGTCCAGCTCGCCGACGACCAGCTCAAACAGGTTGATCTTGGCTTCCAGCACGTGCAGGATCCGCTGCTCGATCGTGTTCTTCGCGACCAGGTTGGTGAGCAGCACGTCATGCGTCTGGCCGACCCGGTGCAGCCGGCCGAGCCGCTGCTCGATCTGCATCGGGTTCCACGGCAGGTCCATGTTGACCATGACGTGGCAGAACTGCAGGTTGCGGCCCTCGCCGGCCGACTCGGTGGACAGCAGCACCGGCGCGTCGGCCCGGAAGGACGCGATCGCGCGTTCCTTGTCCTGGCGGGTGAGGCTGCCGTGGTACGTCGTCGCCGGCAGCCCGGCCGCGTCGAGCTCACCGGCCAGCGCCTCCAGGGTCTGCCGGAACGCGGTGAACACGAGCACCTTCTCCCCACGCTCGACGTACGGGCGCAGTCGCTCCACCAGCACCCGGGCCTTCTCCGAACGGCGGATCGCCCGGGCCCGTCCGGCCAGGTCGTCCCAGCCGACCTTGGCCAGCGACGGGGCCACCGCTGCCGGGCTAGACCCGGCGAGCCGGGCCAGGCTGCGCAGCGTGAGCGGCCGGGACGAGCCGGCCCTGCGGGCTTCGGCCCGGATCCGCCCGGTGAGCTCGGAATACAACGCCGCCTCGGCGTCGGACGGCGTGACCAGCACCGTCTCGGCCAGCCGCCGCGGCAGCATCAGCGCGACCTCGCTGCGGCGGTGCCTGACCATGACCTCGCGCGCCTTCGCCCGCAGCTCGGTGATGTTGCGCGGCGCCGCCAGGCCGTCGCCGGTGCTGGTGCCGGCGCCGGCGTGCCTGCTCCGGAACTGCGCCGGCGTGCCCAGCAGGCCCGGCGTGACGAGGCTGACCAGCTCGTAGAGGTCGACCAGCTTGTTCTCGACCGGGGTGGCGGTGAGCAGCAGCAGGAAGCGGGCCTTCAGCTCGCGTGCGAGCGTGCCGGACGCGCTACGCGGGCTGCGCAGCCGGTGCGCCTCGTCGACGATCACCAGGTCCCAGGAGTGGCCGGTGAGCTCGGACCTGGTCGGGTCGCGGCGGGCGGTGGCGAGGGAGGCGAGCAGCACCGGCCGGTCCATGCCGCCCGGGCCGGCTGGGCCGCTCGCGCCGCTCGGGCCGTCCAGCCCGCCCGGGCCGGCGGTTGTGCCCCGGCCGCGCGACGTGGCCGTCGCCAGCGCCGTGGGCAGGGCGAACTTGTGCTCCAGCTCCTCCCGCCACTGCTCGACCAGCCCGGCCGGGGTGATCACGAGCGCCCGGTCGGCCAGCCCGCGCATCCGCAGCTCGGACAGCACCAGGCCGGCCTCGATCGTCTTGCCCAGGCCCACCTCGTCGGCGAGGATGGCGCGCCCCCGCATCCGGCGCAGCACGGTCTGCGCGGCCTGGAGCTGGTAGTCGAACGGCTCGAACCGCAGCCGCGCCAGCGAGAGGAAGGTGTCGAAGCCCGGCCGGCTCCACACCTCCACGGCCGCGTCGACCAGCGCGGACACCCGCGGGTCGACCGCCGCGGCCCGGCGGATCTGTTCGAGCAGCGGTTCGTACGCCGCCAGTCCGGGCGCGGCGTCCTGGCCGTCGACGGTGGCGCCGTCAACGTCGAGGGACCGGGCAAGGGTCATCAGCGGCCTCTTCCTCAGAGCACGTACAGGTCGAGAGGCCGCCACGCTATCGGCTGGCACCGACAACACCGCGCCGACTCGCCCCGCGTCGCCCCGATTGCCCCCGTCGCGCGCAGACTCGGGCCGCTCTCTGCTCATGATCGTTGGCGGCGACCTCAGCGACCGCCGCCCTCGCCGCGACCTGACCGCCGGGACTGTCCCAACCATCCACTAGAAAAGAACGACGGCCCCTTGCGGGGCCGTCAGGCTGAGCGCTCGCTCAGCGGGGTTGTCAACCACTCTAGCGGACGCGGCGATACATGCCCACGTGCGACAGGAGGCAGGCGTGGCCAGCGTCATCGCGTACGTGGACGGGTTCAACCTCTACCACGGGCTACGCGAACGTTACCGCCACCGCTACCTGTGGCTCGATCTGTGTCAACTGGTACGGCGCCTGCGGCCACGCGACCACATCGTTGGCGTTCGGTACTTCACCACGCTGGTCCTGAACGACGCATCCGCGCTGGCCAGACAGGAGAACTACCTCAACGCACTGCAAGCGCACACCAGCGAGGTTCAGGTCGTGCGCGGGCGATACCAGGCCAAGCAACGCCTGTGCCGGCGGTGCGGGTCAACCTGGACCCATTACGAGGAGGAGACGGACGTCAACATCGCGGTCTCGTTGGTGGCCGACGCCGCCGCCCACGCCTCTGACCTCGCGTTGATCATCTCCGCGGACAGCGACCTGTGTCCGGCGATCCGCACCGCTCGACGCCTGAACCCCGGCCGGGGCATGATCGCCGCGTTTCCACCGCGTCGGTCCTCGTTCGAGATCAGGACGCTCATCCCCGGCGCGTTCACCGTGTCCGCCGCAGACCTGCGGAACTCACTCCTGCCGGGAACAGTGATCGATCAGGCAAGCGGGCAGACGTACGTCCGTCCGACGAAGTGGTCTTGACGGTCGCCTCCGGCTGGATGGGCGGGAGGAGGTCCGCGGCACCACCGGGGAGATCGACGGTGACCATGTCTTCACCGCCGCCTAGTCCACCCAGCTCGCCGCCACCACGGCTTAGGTCGCCGTCCCCCGCGGGGTGGCGCGCTGTCACCGACCACGCCACCCCGCTGCCGGACCTGCTCCGCATCATCGGTGCGTCCCAACTGGTCGAGGAGGTCGGCCATCGTCGCCCGCATCGCGGCCAGGCTGCCGTCGTGGGCGGCTGGCAATCGCGCGGCCAGCGGCGTGAGGATGGCTACCGCCTCCTCGACGGCGGCCAGGCCCCGGGCAAGCTGGGACCGCTGACCAACGCAGACCCAGCCCACCGCCCACAGCGAGTTGGCGAGGTCGGGCAGGTACGCCGCCGGGTTCACCTCCGCCAACCGCCGATAAACGGCCACCGCCTCCTCCACCGCGGCCAGCCCCTCCTCACCCCGCCCCAGCGCACCCAGCCGGACCGAGACGTTGTTCAACGACCCCGCCAGGGCGGGCAGGTACGCCGCCGGGTTCACCTCCGCCAACTGCCGCCGGATCGCCACCGCCTCCTCCACCGCGGCCAGCCCCTCCTCCCGGCGCCCCAGCGCACCCAGCCGGACCGAGACGTTGTTCAACGACCCCGCCAGGGCGGGCAGGTACGCCGCCGGGTTCGCCTCCGCCAACCGCCGATAAACGGCCACCGCCTCCTCCACCGCGGCCAGCCCCTCCTCCCGGCGCCCCAGCTCACCCAGCCGGCCCGAGACGTTGTTCAACGACATCGCCAGGTCCGGCAGGTACGCCGCCGGGCTCGCCTCCGCCAACCGCCGATAAACGGCCACCGCCTCCTCCACCGCGGCCAGCCCCTCCTCACCCCGCCCCAGCGCACCCAGCCGGACCGAGACGTTGTTCAACGACCCCGCCAGGTCGGGCAGGTACGCCGCCGGGTTCACCTCCGCCAACCGCCGCCGGATCACCACCGCCTCCTCCACCGCGGCCAGCCCCTCCTCACCCCGCCCCAGCGCACCCAGATCGACCGAGACGTTGTTCAACGACCCCGCCAGGGCGGGCAGGTACGCCGCCGGGTTCACCTCCGCCAACCGCCGGTAGACCGTCACCGCCTCGGTGGTCGGGCCCAAGGCGTCGTCGCGGCGGCCGTCCTCGCCAAGGCGGTTGCCGTGGATGAGGATGTCGGCGGCGTAGCGGGACCAGCCGTCGTCGCCGTCCGGCGGGTTGTCCCGCCAGAACTGGCGCAGGCGCTCGGAGACGGCAACCGCGACCCGGGTGCGGGTGGTGGCGAACCCCGACCGCCGCAGCACGCCATCCACGGCGTCCGTCTCCGCCCAGGACAGGGACTCCAGCGCGGCGAAGATGGCGCCCTCGTGGGCCCGCGGGTCCAGCAGGATCGCCGCGGTCAGGTACCCGCCGGCCCGGCCGGTGACCAGCCGGCCGGTCGCCGTACGCAGCCGCCGCAGCCCGGCGGGGTAGCGCCGCCCGGCCCGGGGGGTGGTCGCGGCGCGGGTGAGGGTGGCGAGCACGTCAGCCTCGTCGTCGGCGGTGGCGCCCTCGGTCGCCGTACAGATCAGCTCGACGGCGTCCGCGTCGCTGGGCGCGCCCTGCAGCGTGCTCAGGAGGTGCGTGTCCGGCAGCCGGTCCGGCGCGGGCGCCCGCCACAGCCCGCCGCCCGCCTCATCGGGGTAGAGCCGGCCGAGCTCGACCGCAAGCTTGCCCAGGTCTGCACCGGACGCGGCCAGCGCCGGGAGCCGGGCCAGCGCGGCGGCACCCTCGGCTTGCGAACGGGCCGGCACCAGGAACACCGCAGCCAGCGCGGCGTCCCGGGTGGCATCATCCAGCCGCAGGCCGGCGGCGGCCAGGCAGGCGGTGACCAGCTTCCGTTCGTGCTCGAGCACGCCCTCCAGCGGGTCACCCTGGACGGCGTGCGCGTGTGGCCCGGCAGCCTGGTCGAGCACGCCGAGCAGCGCGGCGGCGTACAGGTCCAGGGTGGTCGCCGCCGGGGGCGGCGGTAACGCCGCGGCCACCCGGTCGCCGGCCCCGGCCGGGACGGCACCGGTCTCGGCCGCGTGCCGGGCGAAGGCGGCCACCGCCTCCCGCCATACCTCCCGCACCGCGGCATCGGGGAGCTCATCGGGCAGCGGCCCGAGGCGGACCGGCTCGGGGTCGACCCACGCCCGGTCGGGGTGGTCCCGGGCCAACCGCGGCCACCAGTCCCGGTCGTGGCGGGCCAGCAGCAACACCCGTACGTGGCCCGTCAGGTCCTCGCCGGCCGGCGGGTTGACCACCTGGGCGAGCAGGTCGGCCAGCACGTCGGCCTGGTTCTCGGCGTAGTCCACCACCAGCAGCGCGCCGGGCGTGCCGGCGGCCAGTGCGGGCAGGGCCAGGGCCGCGGCGATCACCTCGGTCCAGCGCAGCAGCCACGGCCGCAGGTGCGAGCTTGCCGCGCCGCCCGGGTCGAGGCTGCGCCAGCCGGGCGGTGGCAGCCGCACGAACCCGGCCAGCCAGCCCTGTCCGGCGGCTCGCTCGCAGGCCAGCCGGCCCAGCACCGTCTTGCCCTGCCCGCCGGCGCCCGTGACCAGGCGCATCAGCGGCTCGCCCGGGGCTCCCACCCAGCGGGCCAGCTCGTCGACGTCCCGCCGTGGCTGGACCGGTACCAGGCCGGCGTCCGGCGCCAGCCACCGCATCAGCGACCGCGAGCCGATCGCCGGATGGCGCCCGGACCCGAACAGCAGCCCGCGCGCCTCGGCCACGCTCGTGGGAGGCCGCACTGCCACACGCAGGTCGCCCAGGACGCTCACGACGTTCCCGTCCCCGGTGATGATCACGCCGTCGTTGCTGCCGCCGACCGCGGCCGAGCGGTCACCCGCGGCGTGGGCGCCGGGCTCGGTCACCGGCCGGTGCCGGGGATGGTGTTGCCCGACCCCGTGACGATCACCCCGGAGTTGTCCCGGCCGACGGCGACCGCGCCCGGGCCCGAGGCCGCGACGGTGGTCGAGGGCGATGGCGCCTGCTCCAGCAGGCGGGCGACCTCGGCCAGCAGCGCCGGGTCGCTCTCCAGCAGCGTGCGTACCGCTGCCTTGACGACGATCTGGGCCTCCTCGTCGGCCGGGATCCGGACCAGATCCCGCACGGCCTCCACGACCGCCAGCTCCCGCCGTTCCGTCTCGGCCGTTGTCGGCTCGGCCGTTGTCGGCTCGCCCTTCGCCGGCACGGCCGTCGCCGGCTCGCCGGACCGCCCGTCGCGGCGCAGCAGCTTCGCCAACAGCCGCCTGCCAACCCCCGCAGACTCCTCCGCTGCGGCGTCCACGGCCTTGTCCACGGTCTTGTCCAGAACCCGCTCCCCGAACGCCTCGACCGCCACCACCAGATAGCGCACCACGACCGCCGCCGCCACCGTCGCCGTAACCGGCTCCAACCCCTCCACCCAGGGCCGAGGCAAAGTCAGATGATCATGTCTTGACCTGGCAGTTCGTGGCTCGGGTCCGCGGCGTGGCGTGGGGACGGATGCGGCCTACGCGGTTTTGATGGTGGTTCTCATGCCTACCG
>Ga0307470_10000222_pt1 | contig 37254 bp, 19 predicted proteins | sample atmos_gasesAM3C__FD_204565 | JGI IMG/M metagenome (GOLD analysis project Ga0307470, IMG submission 204565) | Hardwood forest soil microbial communities from Morgan-Monroe State Forest, Indiana, United States - atmos_gasesAM3C_05 | ecosystem: Environmental > Terrestrial > Soil > Temperate forest... | reverse complement strand
GTGAAGAGTACGACGACAATCGTTACGTCGAGGCGCTGAAGCAAAAACATTCACCCATCGCCGATCATCTTGCCGCCGCCTGATCCGGCTCTGACCCTTGACTTAGAACCTCAGAAGGCTGAGCCTTCTCGCTGGAGATACCGTTGCCACTTCGATCGTAGAAACGGCCCACCGGCGCAGTGGCAAGACGGCCCGGGTGATCGTGGGCAACGCTCATGTTTCTCATCGTGTTTAACGAGGTGGAGAAGTCTGGACGGTTTGCCGCCAGCCGCGGTAAAGAGTACCGCACTCCGAATACTCGCGGCGACAGCCACTGGGTCACACCTTCGAGATTGAGCGTCTCGCCTGCCGGGTCGGAAGGGCTGAACGGACTGAAGGGCGTTCTCCATGAGACGCCCGTGTGCAATTGGCACGAAGCGGGGGCAGGTCGAAAAGTGAAAGTGACGCATCAGGAATCCTGACAACTGTTCCATTCTGGCGCCGCCACTTTCACTTTCGACCTGCCCTCCGAAACCGACGTCATCGACCGCATCCGTCGCATCTTCCTACAGCCACGACCGCATGTCACCATTTCGCAGGCGATGAGACTCCTCGCGTGGACGCATCGGCAGATGTCCGAGGCCATCGAGGCGGGGGAGGTCGAGAGGAGGGTTTGAAATGGTCTGCGTCCGCTAAGTTGATTTTCCAGATACGACCCCAACTTAACCGGTCTATCATCATGGAAGAGGCGCTCGGGGACGACGCGGACGGCATCTCGCCGCAGGCGATCCGGTGCGCGGACTGCGCGTCCGGTTGCCGCGGCATCAAGCCGACCTGCTGGAGTATCGGGCGGACCAGGAGAAAACCACTGTCAGCGGCGTGCTGGAGCGGGAGCTGGACGGCATCGCCAGCGCGCACATCGAGGAGCTGTCGGCGGCGTTGCCGGGCTTCGCCGAGGCGATGGCGTTGCCGGGTGGTTGATGAAAAGGCTTTTCCGCAGATGACGCAGATGGAAGACGGTTTTATCTGCGTACATCTGCGTCATCTGCGGATGAGCCACCTACGAAAGCCAGTTCTCCACATCGAGCGATTCGAGAGCAGCCATGCGTTGAAAATCGGGGTCCTCACTAACGACAACGGCATCGCGTTCGAGAGCAGATGCCGCGATCCACAGATCGTTATCAGTGAAACCGAGCTTCGTCAGATCAAAGGCGCGCCGCCGGGAACGATCCTTGGGCCCGAGCTTCATGAGAATCCCAGCCTTCAGATCGGCATAGATCTGAGAGATGGCCGGTGAAATCGCAATTTGGTCGATCCGGCCGAGAAAGTCTTCCACGGCAAGAGCGTTCTCGATGCGCCGCTCCGAGATCAGCGCGCCATAGCGAAGTTCGCCGGCGACAACCACGGACGTCATGAGCCGCTCCAACGGACGCTCGTTGAGCGCAGCAAGCATTCGTTCGTCTCGGGCGATCAGGCGGAAGCAGTGGTTCGTATCGAGCAGATACGGCATCAAAAGCGCGCTTTCGATCTCGTCTCGGTGACGATGCGAACGATCTCGTCAAGATCTTCGCCGCACCACCCAGGAGCTGATCGCAGCAATGAGGCGGCCGTTGATCGACGGCCTTCAGCCTGGAGAGACCGGGAAGCGCTGGCAATCCGAGTGCTTGTGCGCGCGCGAGAGGACCTCGCGGGAGGCTTCTCGTTTCCGCGCTTGCTCCCGACTCGCCGTTTGTTTCTTGTTTTCAACAATCTCTTCCTCCTTCTCTTGTGCCAGACGGGACCTGCATCAGTCAGTTTACTGCCTGACGCGCGGTCCTCGAAGTTACCGAGTCTTTCGGGAGCTCGTGTCGAGGAGAACGGTTGGGCTGACGCCACATCGGAGCTGTCGGCGGCGTTGCCGGGGTTCGCCGAGGCGATGGCTTGGCCGGGTGAGGGGTACTGAGTTGCCTGGTTGCCGCGTTGCTGGGTCTCGCGGTCCGGGATTGGTCTAAGGCGTGGCCGGCTGATGAAAAAGGCTTATCCGCAGATGACGCAGATAGAACGCAGATGGAGGACGGTTTTCATCTGCGTTCCCTCTGCGTCATCTGCGGATCGTCCTCGGCGCTGGCGTCTCGCTGACCGCCCGGCCGACGGCGAACCGACTCGGGGCCAGTGCGACACCCACCATGTCGCAAGGCGACCACCCCGTGTCGCCATACGACAACCCCGCGTCGCAACGCAACCACCGGCATGTCGCAAGGCGATCATCACCGTGTCGCAATGCGACAACCCGGCGTCGCAATGCGATCACCACCGTGTCGGAATGCGATCAGCCCCGCGTCGGAATCCGATCACCCGCGCGTCGGGATGCGATCATCCCGCGCCGGAATGCGATCACCCCCGCGTCGGAATGCGACCAGCCCCGCGCCGGAATGCGACGCCCTCTCGTCCGAAAGCGATCACCACCGCGTCGGAATGCGATCAGCCCCGCGTCGGAATGCGGTCACCCCACGTCGGAAAGCGATCGCCCGCTCGTCGGAAAGCGATCAGCCCCACGCCGGAATGCGACGCCCTCTCGTCGGAATGCAATCGCCCCCGCCTCGGAATGCGATCAGCCCGGCGTCGGAATGCGATCGCCCCCGCGCCGGAATGCGATCACCCCCGCGCCGAATGCGGTCACCCCCGCGTCGGGAATGCGACGCCCCTCGTCGGAATGCGATCACCTCCGCCTCGAAATGCGATCACCACCTCGCCGGAATGCGATTACCCCGGCGTTGGAATGCGACGCCCCGTGTAGCAACGCGGCACGCTCGGTTGTAGTAACGGTACGCCCTCGGTGGGCACTGCGCACCGCCCGTGTACCAACGCGACACCCTCGGTGCGCAGGCGCGTGCGCATTTGCCTGCAATGTTACAAATCGGTGTCTACTCGCATTGCCACTTGATATTTCGACTCAACAGACCTATTCATATCGCCACAAAGTCGAAGATCGTAAGGTCTCCGGCTTTGGCGGCTGTCGGCGGTACGGGCGTGCTGGAAAGCACATCAGACCTGTACCGGCGCGGGAGTTGAGTTATCTCCTCCTGCCGCGGGCTCTCGAGGTGTGTACACACTTCGGGAAAACATCAACCGGAGGACTCGGCGCGTAGCCGGTCTCCTCCAGCCGGTGGCCGCTCGCACTTGTCGACGAGTCGTGACGTCACCTCCGGCCTGACAGCTCGCGTATGGAGGTTGTGTCATGAGTAATACCACCCCTGTTTCATCACCCCCGGTTCCGGCCAGTCTGACTCCCGAAGCAGTCGTCGCGCAGTTGCGCACCATCCAGTCGCAGATCGATGATGTCGCGCCGCTGACCAAGGAGCAGAGCAAGCTGGTCAAACAGCGTGTCCGGAGACAGCCCAAGCCCATCGTTGAGGCATCGATCAACGTGATCGGCGTGCTCGACAACGTATCGCAGGCCATTGGCCAGCCGCTCGACGAGGTCCGTCAGTTGCAGGACGACTCGCTCCGCTGGGACGCCGTGGCCGACGAGGCGCGCGCGTTCTTGAAGAACATCGAGGGAGCAAACCTCATTCGCCATCAACGGCTCGCGCTCATCGGGATGCAGGCGTATGCCATCGGGACTCAGCTCGCCAAGGACCCGGACAAGTCAGTGCTCGTGCCGCACGTGGAGGAAGTCAAACGGTTGAAGGCCGTGTCGCGCCGTAAGAAGACGACGCAGGCCCCTCAAACGCCAGCTCCGACACCGGCACCGGCACCCGCACCTGTAACGTCCACGGCACCGAAAGCGTAAAGGTATAGGAGGTAGTGAACCCGGGCGCGCCCGTGGGCGCGTCCGGGTTCCATGACGGTCATGAAGAACGACAACGCATCCGCATCCGAACGTGCCGCCGCGCTCGTGAACGAGGCCCTCGACGTGTTGCAGCGCGCCGAACAGGCCCCCGATTCGCCGGTGAACACGTTCCTGACGGCGGACATGAGACGTAAATACCGCCGCGAAGCCAGGCGCATGCGCGAGCGGAAAAAGCAGCCGCGCTACAGAAATCTCCACACCGCCGAGGAGCTCGCGGACATTTATGAACGGACCGCTCAGCGCGACGAGATTCTCGAGCAGGGAATGAGGGATTTTCAACGAATTACCATGGCCCTCGGCCGGGTCCTCAAGGAAAACGACCCCGAGGTGGATCAAGCGATCGGGACGTTGATCATGGAACTGCAGCGGTCGGCGGAAGAACATGGTCCCGGCAGTGAGGCCGCCCAACGATTCGGGCTCTTGCAGTTCCTGGGGTGGTTCGGCCAGCAGGCCCACGCTCATAGGCGCAATCCGCAAGCTCCGTTTCCCTTGAAGGTTTCTCTGGCCCGGGATCCCTCGATCGAAGCACGCAATCAGTTGACCGCGACCGAGGTTCTCGACACTCCGCCGTCCGAGGACGAAGCGGTCATCGCCATCCCGCCGGAAGACAGAGACTCCGGCCGCGGGCGCGTTTTCCTGCGCATCGGAATCGGCGAAGCGTCGTGGATCGGCAGCTTCGAGATCGGTCACATGACCGTCAGCACGATCGCCATGATGCCCGACGGCAAGCACCTCTTCGTATCCGCGCAAGGCGCCGGGTACATCATCGACCTGAAGTCGCGAACGCTCGTGGAGGAGATCGGCACGGACGTCGCCGGAGTGATGGTGGATGAGCGCTGGACGATGTTCCTCGTCGACCACAACGGCATGAGCCTGGAAGGGTTCGGAAAGACCGGCCGTCTCTGGAAAACGGACACCATCAGTTGCGGAGGGTTTCGAGACACAGCGGTCAGCGACACCAGGTTCATCGGCGAAGCGCGGCACGCATCCGGATGGACCGCTTTCTCCGTGAAGCTGGCAACGGGCGAAGTTCGTTTCGGGGATGGGCGTTGAAGATTGCGACGGGCCGAGCGTGGACAGAGGAGCTCAACAGCCTGGGGTCGCACCTTCGTTCTTCGCGATCGACTCCAGCGGAAAGGCTGATCCGCAGATTACGCAGATGAACGCAGATAGAGGACGGTCTCCATCTGCGCTTTTCTGCGTCATCTGCGGATGGAAACCGTGTGTATTCTCCCGGCTTCCCACCGCCAAGCCAGGGTAGATGTGGCACAGACACTCTTGTCTGTGCTGGGTCTCATCGCTGCTGGAGGGTGCAAGCCCTGATCGGCGTCCGGCTACCGGCCGGAGCACAGACACGAGTGTCTGTGCCACATTGGTCTCCCGAGGACGATCCCGGCGCCACCTTCGTTCTTCGCGATCGACTCCAGCGGAAAAGCTGATCCGCAGATGACGCAGATGAACGCAGATGGAGGACGGTCTCATCTGCGCTTCTCTGCGTCATCTGCGGATCGGCATCGTGTGCACTCTCCCGGCTTCCAACCGCAAGCCGGGGACGATGTGGCATGCGTCCCTCTGCTACTCTGGCGGAAGTGGACGCAGAGGTTGATGAGCGGACAGAGTCATCGTTCGAAGCACCGCTCATCTCCGTGCTGCTGCCGACCGGCAACCCGTGGCCCGCGGTCTCTTCGGCCCTGGCGGCGCTTCTTGCCCAGACCGGTGCGCCCTCCTTCGAGGCTCTTGTCCTCGACGGCCACGGCGCGGCCCTTTCAGCGACACATCCCGATCCGGCGGTGCGCTGGCTCCGGCTTCCGGGGAAAGACTCGTTTGCCTTGCGAGCAGCCGGTATCGCTGCCGCGCGGGGAGCCATTATCGTGGTGAGCGAGGATCACTGCATCGCGCCGGGCGACTGGTTGGCGGCGATCGCCGCGGCCCACGAAGCCGACGCCAGATCTGCTCTCCTGGGCGTAACGGTCAACCACCCGGACTCGAGGTCTTCGGCCATGGACCGCGCCAATTTCGTCCTTACATTCGCCGGTCAGAACCCGAGCCGGCTGGCGATCCGGTGGGACCGATTGCCGGTGCCGACGAATTTGTCTTTTAAACGCGCGGAGTTGCCGCCGGCGAGCCTCGAACCCGGGGAATTCGAGTATGCCTGGCTCGCGCGGCTACGGGAAACGCGCTCGCTCGGCGTCTGCCCATCGGTCGTTCTGCAGCATAAACAGAGCTGGGGATGGCGCGTCCTGGCCGTGCATCTGGCCAGTGGCCGGGCGTACGGCGATACCGTGCGCCGGTGGCCACGGGAAGAGCGGCGGCGCTGGTGGCTGGCGCTTCCTCTCCTGCCGCTGCGACTGGCGAGGCTGTCCATCCCCGATCTTCTCGACGAGGCCGCGGGCTCCACGCCCTACATTGGAGACCTGTTCTGCCTCATCACGCTGATCCTCGCTAATCTCACCGGCCAGGTAATGGGCGCCACCAGCGGTGCCGGTACAAGCCGGGAGCTTCTTTGACCTCCGCAAGTTTCGCGAACACACTTTCACTGGAATCGTCAGCACTGCTATCTGGCCATGCTCCGGTCGATGGCTTCGGAAAAGGCGATGCTGTTACCGTCTTGATCTTTGATCATCAGGACTTTCACCTTGTCAGTGATCATTTCGTTTCCAAAGGCGATGCCGCATTTCTTCAGGTCAGCGACCTGCTCGTCGAGGTTGCTCACGGCGAGCGTGAACGATCCCGAACCCGCCCGTTCGGGGCCTAGGTAAACCTGCAGCCACCCGCCTCCTTCGAACTTCCACTCGGCCACATCGGGCATCTCCCTCGAGTCCGCTGGTCTTCCAAACAACCGCTCATACCATTGAACAGCAAAAGCGAGGTCGCTGACCGCCACGCTTGCAAGGGCATTTTTAATCGACATGATCCAGTCTCCTTAGCGTTGCGGTGACCGGTGGTCTAACGTTTTAAGCGTGTGGGGGGCGCCTCCACCATTCCAATGGTCCCCAACCATGTTTCCACCAACCGCGGCCACCGCGTGATCGGCAGTTTACCGGGACGAAGGCCGAAGGCGTGACCGCCTTGCGCGTACAGGTGCATTTCCGAGGGGACGCCGGCTTTCTGCAGCGCGACATAGTAGGCCAGCGACTGCTCCACGCCGTCCACGTGATCATCCTCGGCTTGCAGCAGGAAGGTCGGCGGCGTGTCGGCGCGGACGAGGATGTCCGGGCGGAGGCGCAGATCCGTCTCGTCGCGGGTGGCGTGGTCCTCGTCCTCGTGCGTCCACAGGTGGCCGGGGTAGATGGCGATGGCAAAGTCGGGGCGGCAGCTCAGCTCGTCGGCGGCATCGACCGGCGGATACGTCCGCTGCGCGAAGTGCGTACTGACCGCGGCCACCAGGTGCCCGCCGGCAGAAAAGCCGATCACGCCGATTTTGTGCGGATCGACATGCCACCGCGCCGCGTGCTGCCGCACCAGACTCAGTGTGCGCTGCGCGTCCTGCAGCGCCGTCTGCACCTTCGGGTAGTAGCGGTGGCCGTCCTTCCACGTCGGACCCGAGTCGGGCACGCGGTACTTCAGCAGCACGCAGGTGATACCGCGCGATGTCAGCCAGTCGCAGATCTCCGTGCCCTCCAGGTCCATGGCCAGGAACTGGTAACCCCCGCCGGGAAACACCACCACGGCCGCGCCGGTGTTGTGGCCCCTGGGCGCATACATCGTCATCGTCGGCCGGCTGACATCGTTAGCCCTGGGCCACCACTGGCGTCCTTCGCCGGGACCGACAGACTCCGGTCTCGGGTTAGGTATGGCATCGGGAACCGCGCCGGGCCAGATCGGCACCTGCACATGGCCCGGTGATGGTGTCCAGACCTGCGCCTGTGCCCAGGAGTGGGCGAGCAAGAGTGCGACTACAAATGAGAAGGGGATGGATTTGTGCATTCGTAGAGCTCGATTGTGTGGCTAGGATAGCGATAGATAGAACGCAGATGAAGACGGTTTCATCTGCGTACATCTGCGACATCTGCGGATGGTCCTCCTCTGGGAAAGTCGAGGTTTTTGAGGTTGCTGCGTTGCTGGGTGGCGTGGTCTCACGGTCCGGGATTGAAAAGGCTCATCCGCGGATGGCGCAGATGAACGCAGATGGAGGACGGTTTCATCTGCGTCCCGTCTGCGTCATCCGCGGATCGGGCTTCATCCGCGATCACGAAGCGGGGAGGCGAGCGCGGGTACTTCTTGACCCCGGCGAGCGACGACGCAATACTCTGAAAATGGAATCGCGTACCGATCGCCGGTTTGCCTTGCAGAAAGCCGCTTTCGCCGTTCTCGCCATCCTCGTCGTCCTGCTGTCCGTCGACATCCTGGGCGTGCTCGGTGCAGGGGACCGGAAGGAATCGGGGAAACGCATTCCTGACTCCACGGTCGCGGCGTGGAACAATCTCGACGCCGGCGCGAGAGAGTTTCTCGACAAAGAGCACGATAACGTCGTCGCGGAGATCGGCCACCGCATCGAGCACGAGCATCTTCTTTTCAGTTTGAAGTTCGTACTGGTCGGAGGGATTCTTTATGCGCTGTTGCAGGGCGCCTTCGGCCGCGGCGCTACTTACATCGAGAAGACTCCATTCGCGGCGTTGATCGTCTGGGCCGCGGTCATCGCCGCCGCGATCGTCGACCTCCGAATCATGGCAAACCAGAGCTTTCTGGTTACTCTTGGGGGTTGGTCGCGACAATACGAGGAGCTCAGAGTCGGCGCCAATGGTGTCGATCTGGCCTGGGAGGCATTCCTGGCAAACAATCTGCTCAGTCAACCGCACTATCCGGCACTTCGCGTGAGCGGGCAGATTCTTACCGCGCTCCTGTTTGCATTCAGCGGCTCATTGTTCTTATTGTCCGAAAAGAGCGACCACGATCCGGCCATCGCACTGGTAAGCGGCAGTTGTGCGGTTCTGAGTATCGGCCTGATGACCGTTGCCGCGATCAGTCTCCGACAAAGAGGCCTGGCGGTCTTGTTATACCTGTCCCTTGGTGCCCTGGCCACGGTTCTCGCCTGCGTTCTTGCGTATACATCGAAGAAAAACAATAGAGCCGATGGCTCTCAGGAAATCAGCTGATGAATCTACGACGAATCTTCATCGCACTGGTGTTGACGGGAAGCCTCGCCCTTGCCATGTTCCCAGCGGCGGCGGCGGACACGGGAGCCCCCAGGCTGACGTTTCTGAGGGTGGCCGGAGCCGATGGCGGGCCGGGATTCGAGGATGGCGTATCCGGTGCCGCCCGGTTCAACCAGCCCGCGGGCGTTGCACGCGACGGCAGCGGGAACGTCTACGTTGCGGACCTGAACAACCACACCATCCGCAAGATCAAGGCGTTAGACATCGTCAACAATATTCCGGTGGGAAGCGTTACCACGCTTGCCGGTCTCGCGGGATCCTCCGGTTCCGAAGACGGTACGGGCGGCGAGGCCCGCTTTCATTCTCCGGCGTCATTGGCGGTCGACAGCCGCGGGAACATCTTCGTCGCCGATCGGGACAACAGCACGATTCGAAAAATCACACCCGGAGGGACGGTCACGACACTGGCCGGCCGGTCCGGAGAAAACGGTTCCGTCGACGGCCCCGGAGATGTTGCACGGTTCAACCAGCCCTGGGGAGTGACGGTTGACTCCAGTGGCAATGTCTACGTTGCCGACTCGGGCAGTCACACCATTCGAAAGATCACGACGTCGGGGATCGTCAGCACGATTGCGGGACTGGCTTTCCAGAGTGGGAGCGCCGACGGCAACGGCAGCGCCGCACGGTTTTTCCACCCGCAGGGAATCGCTGTCGATGCCAGCGGGACTCTCTACGTGGCCGACACCTACAACAGCACCGTCCGCAAGATCAGGGGGGGAGTGGTCACCACGCTGGCCGGTGTGGTCGGATCGTTCGGCAGCACCGACGGAACCGGCAGTGCCGCGCTGTTCTATGAACCGGCCGGAATTACCATCGACAGCAGCGGGGACCTCTACGTGGCGGACCTGTACAACGAGGAGATTCGAAAGATCACGCCATCGGGAACGGTGACCACCTATGCCGGGCAGGGGCCGTTCGGCGGGAATGTGGATGGCACGGGGAACGAGGCGCGGTTCCGCAATCCTCTTGGTCTCACTGTGGACGCCGGCGGACTGGTCTGGGTCGCCGACACGGACAATCACAGCATACGCTTGATCGGCCCGGACCAGGCAGTCACCACACTGGCTGGGACGGGCGCGCAGGTTGGTTTCTCGGACGGGACGGGGAGCGCAGCGCGATTCAACAATCCTTCCTCCCTCAGCTTCGACAGCAACGGAAACCTGTTTGTCGCGGATTCAGGAAACCACATCATCAGAAAGATCACCGCGGGCGGCTCCGTCACCACGCTGGCAGGCACGGGAGGAGACCACTTTGGCAGCGCGGACGGCGTTGGAGGCGCGGCGAGCTTCTTCTTTCCCGACGGAGTGGCCACGGACTCCTCGGGGAACGTCTACGTCACAGACAGCGACAACCACACCATTCGGAAAATCACGCCCTCGGGTGTCGTGACGACCCTGGCCGGTCTGGCCTTGCAGAGCGGGACCGCGGACGGAACGGGGAGCGCGGCCCGGTTCAACTTTCCCATCGGTATCGCCGTGGATTCTTCAGGAAACGTATACGTTGCCGACTACGGCAACTACACGATCCGGAAGATCACGCCGGCGGGTATGGTCACGACACTGGCAGGGCTGGCTGGGCAGAGAGGCAGCGCGGACGGATCGGGAAGCGCGGCGCGCTTCTCAGCGCTCGGAAGCATGGCCGCTGACGTTGCCGGGAACATTTACGTCGCGGACATCGATAACCGCACCATTCGCAAGATCACTCCGGCGGGAGTGGTCACGACATTGGCAGGTCTCGCCGGGCAGTCCGGGAGTTCTGATGGGACGGGCGTGGCGGCCCGGTTCTCCGGTCCCGAGGGAGTGGCAACCGACAGCAGCGGAAACGTCTATGTGGCCGACACCGGAAACAATGCCATTCGCAAGATCACGCCGGCGGGGGTGGTCACCACGCTGGCAGGTTCCCCGAGCAATTCAGGTGAAATCGACGGTACCGGAGCCGAGGCCAGCTTCGACCAGCCGTGGGCTCTGGCCGTGGATAGCAGCGGAAACATCTGGATTGCCGCAAGGTTCACGAATTCCATCCGCATGGGGAAGGCCGCACTGCCCGACGCGGCCAGTATCGATTCGTCGGCAGGAACCATCGATGCAACCCGTCATCTGTTCGCCTCACCGAGCACGGCGGCATCGTGGCAGTGGAGCGTGATCCGCAGACCTCCCGATAGCACGGCCACGGTCTCGCCGGCATCCTCCGCCAATCCCACCATCGCCCCCGAAGTGCCAGGCCTCTACATGTTCCGGCTCGTGGCCACTGGCGGCGGAACGACCAGCATCACCACAATCGGTCTGGAAGTCGATGCCCGCAACCGGGCGGTGCGTCACTGAGACTTGTCAAAGAGGATACTGATGTCACGACTACGGGTGCTCTGCTTCTCGATGTCCATCGACGGTTTTGGCGCGGGGCCGGATCAGGATCTTCAGAATCCCCTCGGCGTGCACGGGCCGGAGATGTTCGACTGGTTCTTCCACACGCGGACGTTTCAACGCATGCACGGCGGCGGCGACGGAGGGGAATCGGGAGTCGATGACGATTTCGCCGCGCGGAGTTTCGACAACATCGGCGCCTGGATCCTCGGCCGAAACATGTTCGGACCCGTGCGCGGTCCCTGGCCGGATGACGAGTGGAAAGGCTGGTGGGGTGAAGAGCCGCCGTATCACGTGCCGGCGTTCGTTCTGACCCACCATCCGCGGGCAAATATCGCCATGAAGGGCGGCACGGAATTCCGTTTCGTCACGGACGGGATTGAATCGGCATTGCAGCAGGCGCGTGACGCGGCGCAAGGCAAGGACATCCGGCTGGGCGGAGGCGTATCGACCATCCGGCAGTACCTGCAGGCGGGGCTGATCGACGACCTGCACCTGGTCATCTCGCCCGTTCTCCTCGGCCGCGGCGAGAAACTGCTCGACGGCATCGACCTGCGGTCGCTCGGCTACGAGTGCGTGCAGCACGCCGCCGGCGGACGCGCCGCCGCGCATGTGATCCTGCGAAAGGGGAGGTGAACCATCGCTCGATTCGACGTAGACTCTCGCGCCATGAATGTGCTCCCACTACGCGTCTTCTCTTTCATCGCATCGCTGTCGATCTCAGCGTCGATCTCTGCGTTCGCCACGCTGGCCGCGCAAACGGTGAAGAGCCCTGCGCCGCCGCAGCCGGTGCTGTTGCCGCCGCCGATCGCTGCGCCGGTGGACCAGCCCTACGCCGGCCCCGTGCAGCTCGAGGTCGACCTGACGAATGTCACCGACCGCGTGGCGCGCGTGCGCGAGCAGATTCCCGTCCAGCGCAACGCGCGCGAGCTGGTGCTGCTGTATCCGCAATGGATCCCCGGCGCCCACTCACCGATCGGCCCGATCTCCCGCATCGCCGGCATTGTCGTCACCGTCGACGGCACGCGCGTGCAGTGGATCCGCGACCAGATCAATGTGTACGCCTTCCACGTTCCGCTCGGAACCGCTGCCAGGACCGTAGAGGTCAAGTTCGACTACCTGTCGCCCATCAAGCCGGCGGAAGGCCGCATCGAGTGGTCCGACGCCATCCTCGATCTTGCATGGAACGAAGTGGCCATGTATCCCGCGGGCTTCTTTTCCCGCGACATTCCGTTCGACGTCACCATCAAGCTCCCGCAGGGCTGGAAACATGCCACTGCGCTGGAGACCGCATCCGAGGAAGGGTCCACGGTGAAGTTCAAACGGACGACGCTGAACACGCTGGTGGATTCGCCGCTTTATGCCGGAGTGCATTTCAAACGCGTCGACCTTTCGCCTTCGCCGGGCGACATCGTTCGCCTGAACGTCTTCGCCGACGAGGAGAAAGATCTCGAAATCTCCAAGGACGCCCTCGAAAAGCACAAGAACCTGGCCATCGAGGCCGACAAGCTGTATCAATCGCATCATTACGACCATTACGATTTCCTGCTGCTGCTAAGCACCATTGTCGGCGGCGTCGGACTGGAGCACCATCAGTCGAGCGAAGACGGCTCGCGGCCGAACTACTTCACGGAGTGGGATCGCGGCAACCTGCGCTCCGACCTCCTGGCACACGAGTACACGCATTCGTGGAACGGCAAGTTCCGCCGTCCGGCCGACCTCTGGACTCCGAATTTCAACGTGCCGATGCGCGATGACCTGCTATGGGTTTACGAGGGCATGACACAGTACTGGGGAAGCGTGCTTTCGGCGCGTTCGGGGATCCGGACAGAGGAGCAGGCGCGCTATGTCTTTGCGCGCGTTGCCGCCGGATTTGAAGTCAGCCCGGGCCGGGATTGGCGTCCGCTGGTCGACACCACGAACCAGCCCACCGTTTCGCAGCGCCGTCCCGTGAGCTGGGGCAGTTGGGAACTGGGGGAAAACTATTACACCGAAGGCCAGTTGATCTGGCTGGACGCCGATACGAAGATCCGCGAGCTCACCAACGGCCGGAAATCGCTCGACGACTTCGCGGCCGAATTCCTCGGCGAATTCAACGGGAGTTTCGTCACCAGCACCTATGATCTTCAGGACATCGTCAAGATCCTGAACACGATTGCTCCCTATGACTGGATGAAATTCTTCCGCGACCGCGTGTATGCGCTGCACCCGGCGGTGCCCATTGACGGAATCACCAACGGCGGCTACAAACTCGTTTACAGCGACAAGATCCCTTCCTGGCTGACCAGAAGCGAAACCGCCATGACAGGAAACGATTTCTCCACGTCGCTCGGTTTTTCGGTCGGCGGCACACCGCGAGGCGAAGCCCCAGCAGCTTCGCCATCGAATGCCCTCGGTAACGTCTGGTGGAACAGTCCCGCGTTTAACGCGGGAGTCACCCCCGATATGCAGATCATCTCCGTCAACGGGAAAGCGTACACATCGCAAGTTCTGCGCGATGCCATCATCGAGGCCGAACACACCCGGCGGCCGATCGAGCTGCAGTTCCGCCGCGGAGAAGACTACAAGTCGTTTTCCATCCCGTATTACGGCGGCCTGCGCATCCCGTCGCTGGAACGCGTCGACGGCACGCCCGACCGCCTCGACGAGATCCTCGCGCCAAGCAAACGAGCGCTGCCGGCAATGTAGGAGCTGCTGATCACGGTCAGGAGCGGGAGCTGGATGTGGGATCGCCATCACGGGTTTGCCGAGGCGCAGAGTGGCCTGAGTGAGGGTTACACGAGCTTGCGAAGACGTATCCTCATGCGTACGATATGGCTGTATATGGAGCATAAGTGATGGCTGGCACCCGGACGACCCTTATTCTGGACGAGGAATCCCGCACGGCAGCCCACCAACTGGCAGATCATTACGGCTGTTCCGTGTCCGACGCGATCCGGCGTTCGCTGATCGCCCAGAGGGATTCCGAGGCCGGAGTACCGAAGCGAACCCGGCAGCAGCGCGCGAGGATACTGAAACACCTTTTCGAGATTTTCGAAGGCAACGATGCCGCTGAAGAGGTGCATCGGCTGAAGATTGAAGATCAGGGATTCTGAATGCTGATTGCGGCCGATATCGCAATCGGCGTGACCGCAGCCGCGACGGCGGGTGTCCTTCTGACGAGGAACGCAAGGGATTTTGCCGGCATCCCTGATCTGAACTTGGAAGCCGTGTCCTAGTGACATTCGCGGGTAATGCGGCGGCGAGACCCTTCGACTTCGCTCGGGGCAGGCGCGCGCCGGGCCAGCCGGCGAGACGCCAGTGCTCCGGCACGGCAGCGTAATCATCATCGAAGGCCCGACACCGGCGTCATCACAATCGTGGCGTGGATCGTCACATCCTGCGTGCCACGGAGGACGGCCACGTCGTGCTGGGTTCCATCGCTGGTGAACGGGCGGAGGCAGCGAGCAGCAGGACTGCGAGCACGTTTCGAATCACCATCTGTTGGATGAGGCTACTTCAGGTGAGACCTGATTCATCCGCAGCCGGACGCAGATTTACGCAGATGGAGAACCGATGAGACAGCTTTTATCTGCGTACATCTGCGTCATCTGCGGATTTCGTTCCCTCGGTACGAATGCTTCGCGCCGATGTTCGTTCGCTCCCAGCCCGAGTCTTCGCGATGAAACAAAACATTCACCGGCGGTGCTACGGAGGTTGTAGTAGGATCTCCGGCAGCCGTGGTAGACATGAAGATGCCCCGTCTGTCGAAAGCCGAAACACGAATCCTCGAGCAGGTCTGGAAGCTGGAAACGTGCTCCGTCCGCGAAGTTCTCGAGAGCTTGCCCGCGGAGGAGAGCGTTGCCTATACGACCGTCCAGACGTTGATTTACCGGCTCGAGGAAAAGGGCGCGTTGCGCAAGGTGAAGAAGATCGGCAACGCGCAACTGTTCGAGGCTGCAATCGATCAGAACGAGCACCGAACCGGGCTGCTCCGGGATCTCCTCGATCTGTTCGGCGGATCGCCGCGCCTTCTCGTCTCCAGTCTCATCGAGAACGGTGAGATCACGCTCAAGGACCTGAAGGCTCTTGAAAACGCCGCGGGCCGCAAGAGCAGCCGCGGCGGAGGAGGGAAACGCCATGCTTGAGCAAGCCGCGCGCGTCTCTCAATCCATCGAAGTCCATCTGCTCTTTGCGTCAATCGTCTGGCTGGCTGCCTCCCTTCTGACCGCGATGCCGCGCGGTTCCGCCACAACGAAATACTGGATCTGGGTGATCACATCACTCAATTTCCTCCTGCCGCTGAGCGCAGTTCCCGCTCGGCTGTGGCCATCACCCGTGGCATGGTTTCCGCCGGGAAGGGTCCTGGCCGCGTTGACAAATCGCGTCCCAAATGCTCCAGCAACGATTGCAATGCTCATCGTGCCGTGGTCGCTCGGCTGTGTCGTGATGATTGTGAGACTTTGCCTTCGGATCCGCGCCGGCCGTCGCGATGCTCAGGCAGAGGCGGGCAAGCGCGGTCCGGCAGTGAACGGGCTGCTGCGTCCGCGCATCTCGTTACCCGAAGGAATCGACCGGCTGCTGACCAGGGACGAGCTCCATGCCGTTTTCATCCATGAACGGAGGCATGCCAAAAGGCGCGACAACCTGATCCGGCTGATTCATGAAGTGAGCCTTTGCATTCTCTGGTTTCATCCCCTGGTCTGGAGCATCGGCTCCCGCCTGGCCCTCTATCGCGAGCTTTCCTGCGACGAAGAAGTCGCGCATCGCGGGCTCGGCAAACACCTCGTCTCGGCACTCGCAAAACTGGTCATACCCGAAGACCCATCACTTCTGCAGGCCGGAGCGTCGTCGTTTCTCACCCATCGTCTTGCACGTCTGAGCGACGAACCGCTTCCACGGTCGTTCCGAGCGGCGAACATCATGCTGGCTCTCGCTTTCGCTGCCATCCTGCTCGCCGCAGTCATCGGACCGGTCGCGCAAGCCGCCGCCGCTGAGGCGTGCGCTCGCACTCATGTCGTGCGGAGTGTGCGATGAAACGCTGGCTGGCCTTCCTCTTCCTGACGGCAGTGCCCGAGTTTGCCGTGGCCCAGAGCATGGACGCTCTGACGCCCCAGGTGCGTGCGGACATCATTTACGCGCGGCCTGGCCAGCTCGTTGACGCCGGAGGATTTCGACTGAATCTCTACTGCATGGGGAGCGGCTCGCCCACAGTGGTTTTCGATTCCGGCTGGGAAGACTGGGCGCCTGCCTGGTCGAAGGTGCAGCCGCAGATCGCCAAATGGACGCGCGCCTGCAGCTACGATCGCGCGGGCGCTGGATTCAGCGAGCCCGGCCCCATGCCGCGCACGAGCGTGCGTGCCGCCGGCGAGTTGCATACGGCGCTGCACAATGCCGGTGTTGGCGGGCCCTACATTCTGGTAGGTTCGGCCTTCGGCGGGGACAATGCGCGTGTATTCGCGGACCGGTATATGCCCGAAGTTGCGGGACTGGTGATGGTCGATGGGGATCCCGACGAATTCGAACCGAGGGAGATGGTGGAAGAGCAACATCGCGGCGAGGCTGGCATCATCTCTCGGTTGCGCGATTGCCGTAACGCAATCGCCGGACACAAGCCCCTGCCCATGTTGTCGTCGCGTCCCGGCCGGCCGCAGCGCACGTGCGCGCAACAGTTCTTTCGCGGTCTGCCGGAGGCGGAATGGTCTCCCGAATTGAATGCCAGGCTCTTAGAGATCGCGCAGACGAAGGTGGCGATGTATGACGCATACATATCCGAAATGGAGCAGACGCCATGGGACGAGATGTACCTGCAGCAGCACCGCCGCTCATACGGTATGCGGCCCATTCGCGTGCTCACGTCCGGCAACCACGGTGTCGGCCATCTGGAAACTAAGCCTGCCGACACCCCGGCGCACATGAAATACGAGCAGGAGACCACATTGGCGCAAGCGCGCTGGCTCGGACTCTCGTCGAACGCCAAACAGATATTCGCCCGCCACAGCTCGGAGTACATCCAATTTGACGAGCCGGAGACGGTCATCACCGCGATTCGCGAAGTTTATGACGAGGCACGGAAGCGCACACGTGGGAATGGCCACTAACGAGAGGCTCATGCGTAAACTGCTTACCCTCATCGCGGCAACATTCATCGCGGCCAAGTCACCGGCTCAAGTGACGTTGGTACGAGCCGGCCACCTGCTCGATCCGCGGACCGGCAGCGTGCTGTCGCCTGCCGCTGTTCTGATCGAGAAGAACAGAATCACGAAGGTAGGAGCGCGCATTGACGCTCCCACCGGCGCAAGAATCATCGACCTCGGCAGCGCCACGCTGCTCCCCGGGCTGATCGACAGTCACACGCATCTGCTTCTCAACGTCGCCGTTCCGATCGAAGCGGAAATCAAGAACCGCTACAACGGCCTGTTCGCACCGGGGATGTTACTGGCCATCATCGAGTCGCCATCCAAACGGGTGCTGATTGGCGCGCAGTTGGCGCGCGAAGACCTCGAGAGCGGATTCACCACCGTGCGTAATCTCGGTCACTCCGGTATCGACGGCGACACCTCATTGCGGGACGCCATCAATGCCGGCCGCATCGCCGGACCGCGGATTCTGGCATCCGGACGCAAACTCATCGCGCAGGGATACGTCCAGAGTCTCAATCCCGCCCTTGCCGAGGGGATTGTGCGACAGGAGTTCCTGCAGGTCGCAAGTGTCGACCAGGCGCGGCACGCGGTGCTGGACGATCTCTTTTACGACGTCGACGTCATCAAGGTCGCCATCGACGATGACATTACCGTAGCGGAAATGACAGCGATCGTCGATGAAGCGCACCGGCAGCATCTGCGAGTGGCCGCCCACGCCACCAGTACCGGGAGCATCCAGACAGCGATCGATGCGGGAGTGGACAGCATTGAGCACGGCAACGACGTCACCGACGAGCAACTGAAACAAATGCGGGACAAAGGCATCTTTCTCGACCTTACGCCGACGTTTTATGGTGGTCGTCTCACGAAGATCCTCGACGCCAGCATTGTGATGACTCCGGCATTTCGTTCTCCGCGCGCCGCCTCTGATGACCGCGCCCGGCAGCGCTATGACAGCCTGGTTCAGCGAGTTCTGAAGTCGGGAGTGAAGTTTGCCGCCGGCTCAGACATGTGTTGGTTCTATCCCGGAAAAACGCGAGGAGAAGCCACAGCCTATGTCTTTCCATCGTTGCGCGACGCTGGACTTCCGCCTATCGACGTCATTCGCGCCATCACGACAAACGCCGCGGAAATGCTGGGGTGGCAGGACCGCGTCGGCGTGATCGAGCAGGGGAGGTTTGCCGATCTCGTAGCCGTCGCCGGAGATCCTATCGCCGATATCTCGGAGATCGAGCGCGTTCGATTCGTCATGAAGGATGGTCAGGTGATCCGAAACGACCTGGCGGGGCATTTGAGCGACTAACGCCTCGAGCCGTTACACGACAGCCTGGGGTCGCACCTTCGTTCCGCGCGATCAACTCCGGTTGCGCACGCAACTCGCGTATTTTCTTTGGCTTGCGCCAACTGCGCGAAAATATTTTTTTCTGTTCCTGCGCGCGGTAATTTCGGAGTCCATTCACCGTCTTTCATTACAAATCGAGACGTTAACTACTAGCTATGAAAGGGCTTGGCGGGACCGACGCCGAACCGGCGACCTCCTGATGACCCTTTTGGGATCAACATGTCTGCAAGAATGACTCGTCGATGGATCACCCGCATGCATGATCGCCGTCATGCATGCTCCACTTTGTAGTAGACAAGACATACGTGAGGTCCGTATAATCAATGGTTCGTATCCGGTCCAGCTTTAGCAATTTCCTAAAACAACGTGTTGGGTGAGTGCCGCAGAGAGAGGATGTGTACTCCTCCGCCGGTGCGTGGTGTGTGTATCGACATCGGCACATTCGAAGGAGTCAAACATTGCGTCGCATCCTTCCGATCACGGTCATCGCTTTCACCGTCCTCTCCGCCTTTGCGTCCGCGGACACGCTCCTTTTCCCGAAGCCGCTGCACCTCACCCGTGAGGTGGTCGATCCGATCACCGGAAAGACCTCGCACCTGGAGCAGTACTGCCTGGCGAACCGCGTCGTCTCAATCGCCGGATCGCGGACCGTCATCGCCGACTACGATCGCTCCGAGCTGACGGAGATCGACCGCGAGCACGGCACCTACAGCATCACGCCGTTTTCCACTGTTGCCAGCGCGCGGCCGCATCGGAAGGTAGTCCGCGCGGCGTCGGCGGGCACAGCGGCAAGCGCCGGGCCGACGATGGAGCACCGCGGAACCGATCGCCGCGCAGGGCGAAGCGTCGACCTCTACGCCGGCGATGACACCGCGCAGGCGCTGCATGCGGAGGTCGCCGTCGATCAGAGCGCGGCGCTGTCGCGCGACGCTTTCGACGTCCTCGTCGGCGCCGCCTATCCAGGCGAAGGCGACGCGTCGACGGAGTTGGTCCGCAGCGCGTCGCGCCGGCCGGTCTCGGGCGCCTCCTCGAACGGCACGACCGTCAGCGAGAGCTACGGATTGCCGATTGAACAGACCACGCGATGGGACGTGAACGGCCGGACCGTCACGGCGACGATCCGCGTGACGCGCGTCAGCGACGACGTCGCGCCGTCCGACCTTTTGGCCATCCCGCCCGGCGCGCACCGCGTCGATTCCCGCATCGTCGTCACCGCCCGGGAGAGCGAACAGCTCGACGCCCTTCCCGGGAAAGCCCATCCCTGAAGACCGCCATCTGAACGAGAGTGACCGTGCCCAACACCCGAAGACGCTTTACAGAGTCTGCCGCCGCGGTTCTGGCGGCAATCGCGGCAATCCTGGTCGTCCTCCCGGCGCGCGCCGATGTGGTGACGAAAGCCGATCTGCAAATTCAAGGATCGAGTCTCGCCATCGTGGCCACCGACACCGTCGTGACCACGCAGCTCGGATCGACCGCGTTCGTCCACACGAGCTTCGGCGGCCTGCAAGACGATGCGGCGCCGGTCATTGAAGGTCTTTCGGCGGTTGGCGATCTGGTCGGCCCCGGCATAACCACCCCGATTCAAATCGTCACCGCGCCCGGACACGCGTTCCAGATTTCCGGCCTCTCGCAGGAAGGGGTTTATTACCTGCAGAACGTTCGATTGATGAACGGCACGCAGCTCCTGCAACTGGCCGTGCCGAGCGTGGCGGCGATTCAAGTCGCCAACACGCTGAAAACCACCGTCACGGTGCACCAGCTCACGCCGGACGAAATGCGTGCCCGCGGCATTACCGTCGATCCGTCGAATTACGACGTTTACGAATACACCTTCTCGTTCCTGGTCAATGGGCAGCAGGTGACGGTTCCGTATCCCGTCATCATCAACCGAACGACGCACGAGGTTCAGCCCCTCGCGCAAGAAGATCCTTACAACCTCCCATCGGACACGCAGGGGCTTCCGCCGCGGTGGGCGCCGCCCAACAACGGCGGAATCATCGTCGGGCCCGATCTTCTCGACTTCAGCGGTAGCCCTGTCTCGGGGCCCGACGATCCTCCAGGCACCAAGCCCCGTCCGCAAATCCATTGTGCGATCGTCATTCCGAACAGCCTGGCCGTTCTGCACCAGTTCTTCGCCGTCGGATTGGTCGTGGCGAACGGCGCGCCGGCCGGCAGCAGCGTCAAGCTCGATTCCGTCACGGCATCGATCGACGTCCCGAATCAGCTTCGCATCGCCAAGGTCGATCCACCGACCACGTTCGGGCAGCCGGTCACCATTACCGATCCCAACAATCCCAACGTAACGTTCCTCATCGCCCAGGCGACGGGACAGGCCGAGTGGACGCTGGAAGGGCTGAAGGCCGGCACCTACACCGTCAATCTCGATGTCAAGGCAACCTTCCAGTCGCCCGGACAACCCGACCTGGCGCTGGAGACGAAGCCGCAGGCGACGGTGGTCATTCACGACGCGCGCTTCAACATCACCTTCTCGCATCCGGACACGATTCGGAAGAACCTGCAGTACAGCACCTATACGTACATCACGAACATCAGTGACGCGGCGCAGACGATCACGTTGTCCGATCAAGGTCTGCCCACCTGCTCGAGCGGCGGCTATCTCGCGAACGTCTGCCGCATCGACACCTCTCCGGGCTCGTTCACGTTGACGCTGCAGCCGGGCGAAACGAAAAGCGTGCAGTACAAGCTCCAGTCGTCGCTGACCGGCCATATCTACGCGACTGCCGCGTCGATCGACGGCGACAACTCGGCCATCTCCGCGGCCGCATTCCAACTGGTCATGGGCGTGAGCCCGACCGGCGTGCCGCTCTCGCCGGCGACGCTGATCCTTCCTCATTACGCCAGTACGCCGTATCTGTCGCAGAACCTGCTTGACGCGGAGCTCGGCTACCTCGGCATCGCCTACAGTCTCGCCACCGCGCCGCTGAACAATCAGACGGCGAAGTTCCCCCGCCTGATCACCACCGACGTCTTCACGCGCGCGGTCGACCTGGCGCGCGCCGGCGAGCGGATCTTCATCGGCGAAGATCCGCGGGCCTCGCTTTCGAATTTCACCCTCGACTCGCTCGGCAACGGCACCGCGCTCGCCGAGTGGGACCAGTTCTTGCGCCAGGAAGTCACCGATCCGGCGGGGGACACCGCGCGAGGGCTGGAGAGCGCCGTTGGCGCCGAGCTGTCGACCGCCTTCTCGCAGGCGGATGGAACCTTCAATGGCCTGGCCGATCGTTTCGCTGGATCGACCACCGACCGCGGACCGTATGTGCTCGCGCTGGTACACGGCCCGAAGAGCGGCACGGCGGCGAGCGCCTTCGACGTTCAGGTCACATCGGCCGCGACCGGACAGGTGCTCGGCGTCGATGCTTCGCAGAGCTCCGGATGGAAGCGGCAGATTCCGTGGGGCGGGCTGTTCCCGCTCAGCGGCAGCGTCGAAGCCGGAACGCTCGCGGTCATCGGGCGATCGAACGGAGCGCTCGACCTCACCATCACTCCGTCCGTCAGCGGCGCTGCTACCATCGATCTGATCTTTCCCGCGGCTGACGGCGTCACGCTCATGCGCGCCTCCGCGCCGTTCACCGCCACCGCCGGCCAGGCGGTGCGCATCCACATCGCCAATGGCGCGGCCACGAGCAACGACGTCGCGCCGGTCCCGCACTCCGTGCCGCTGGCACCGATCGGCATCGTCGCCGCGCGGCAGGACACGTTCCTCGACAACGACGGCCACGTCGTCTCGGTTCTCTTCAACCGCCGTCTCGCGGCCACGACCGCCGATCTCGCGCCCGACTTCGTCACCGACGTCATCCTCGACCCGAGCAAGTTCAGCGTCAGCTACACCGGCAAGCGCACCGTCGCGGGCGCGGCGCTGCAACCGGACCAGCGAATCATCCGCGTCAACTACGACAGCGCGTTGTCGAGCGACGTCCAGTACCAGATCCACACGAGCAATCTGGTCGACCCTGCCAGCAATCCGACCGTCGTCCCGGTAGTCGATGTGCGCAACTCCGCGCTGCTGTTCGGAACGGTTCTGCACGGGGACAACACCATCGTGGCCGGCGCGCAACTGAAGCTCATCACCGACTCCGGCCGGCAGTATCAAGTCAGCGACCCGAACGGCCAGTTCCTCTTCGAGTACATTCCGCGCGATCCCGACGCTGGCCTGAACGGCGACTACACGCTCATCGCCACCGCGGAGGGAAGACAGGCCGAGGTCGAGGGCACGGTCCGGCTGCTCCACACGCTCACGCAGATCAGCGTGGTTTTCCTCGGCCGCGGCTCGGCCCAGGGCACGGTGCGGTACGAAGACGGCACGCGCGTGCCGAACGCCACGGTCGTCGTTGGCAGCACGCTTTTCCAGCAGTTCCGCACCACCACCACAAAGAGCGACGGCACGTATTCGGTCACCGATCTCCCGGTCGGGCCGCTCACGTTCAGTGCCCAGGACGCGGCGGGGAACGTCTCGTACGCGGCGAACGAACTGCATGCCGGCGGCGAGGTGGCCGTGCAGGACATCTCCATTTTCCGGCAGCCCTTCCCGGGCCTCGGCACCGTTTACGGCCGCGTCATCCGCGACGACACGAAAGCGCCGGTTTCCAGTGCGCACGTCGGCGTCTACAGCCAGGGCTACGGATTCAGCGAGATCTTCACCGACGCCACCGGCACATTCTCGTTCTCGAAAGTGCCGGCCGGCTTCGTCAGCGTGCTGGCCGCGAATTTCGCGATCTCGCCGACCGCGGTTGCCGTCGACTTCGATCTGAAGGCAAACGAGTCGCACAACATGGGCGACCTGACTCTGGTCATCCCGACCGCGAACACGGTGATGGTCAGCGTCGACGGCGACGTCACCGCGGAGGACCCGCTGAACCCGGGCGTTTTCCATCCCGTGCCGAACGCACAGGTGCAGATCAAGGGCATGCCGGTTGTGGTTGCCAACGCAGCCGGGCACTATCACTACGACTCCGTCCCGCAGACTGCCTCCCGGTCAGGTATCTCGGTGTACGACCCGGCCACCAGGCGCGGCATCAGCGCGTCGCTTCCGGATCTCGTGCCATACAGTCCGGCCACGCCGACGAACAACGTACCGCTGGCGATCACCAATGCCTCCGGCTCCGGAAAGGGAACGATCCGCGTCCACCTGCTCAGCGCTTCCGGGCAGCCGGTCGCTGGCTATCACGTCTTCTGGTCGAACAGCGGGGCCTCGTTCGATGCCGTCGAAAGCGACACCGAGACGGGCGTTTACGAGTTCGCGAACCAGGCCGTGGGCACAGGGCTGCAAATCATCGCGGCGCCGGCCTCGCTGAGCGACCCGAGGTACGGATATCAGATGGCGACGGGAGACGCTTCCGTCTCCTTCGCCGGACAGATCGCCGCGATCACGCTTCACCTCAAGGGGCAGGGGACCATCACCGCGAACATCCAGCAGCAGACGCAGGCCGGCCCGTTCATCAAGCTCGCCGGAAGACTGTCGGCCAGCTTCCCGGCCTGGGATGACGCCACACAGGACGTGGAAATCCGGACGATCTTCGCGAACACGGACGGAACCACTGATGCGGTCTTCCAGAAGATACCGGCGCAGACGTCGACGCTGATCGAGACCGTCGACTCGGCCGGCTATGCCGCGGCCAACGCCACGCTCGGCTACGACGGCGCGGTCGCGCAGAAAACCCTCATTCTCTCGACGCTTTCCGAAGTCCGCGGACACGTCTTCGCGCCCGACGGCTACACGCCCGTCGCTGGCGCGATGGTGCACATGACGGACAACAACCAGGACCTCGGCACGGCGGTGACCGGTTTCGACGGCAGCTTCGACTACAAGAACATCGTGTCCGCCTCCGGATTCACCATCACGGCCGACTACACCATCAACGGCATTTACCGCACCGCCATCACGACCGGGTCGACGCCGGCGAACGGCGGCGTGGTCGACAACGTGGTGCTGATCCTCCAGCAGCAGGGCTCGGTCCAGGGAACGGTCGTCGACGCGAACAACAATCCGGTGCCGTTTGCGAAGATCTGGTTGCGCGAGCTGGCGTATCCGTCGCGCGCGCTGGGCACCGCCACCGATCCGCGCTTCACAGACGGTACGGGAAACTTCCGCTTCAACAACATCTTCGCCGTCGGCGTGCGCGTGAGCGCCGAGGATCCGAACAATCCGGAAAGCCGCGGCGACTGGAGCGGCGCCGTCACCAAGGAAAACGACGTCGAGACCGCGCCGATCACCCTCAGCGCCTCCGGTCTCGGATCGGTGCGCATCATCGTGCTCGATCCGAACAACGCTCTCGCTCCGGTGCCGAACGCGGAGGTCTCGCTCTATCGCGGCTCCAGTCTCTTCGATTTCGGAACGACCGACGCCAGCGGCTCGATTCAGTTCGATCAGCTCCCGGTCGACAACGCATCGAACTACAGCGCCACCGCCTTCTCGAAGACGCAATTCAAGTCGGGTGCGACGACCAGTAACTTCGCCATCAACAAGAATCTGACCACGGCCGTCTCCATCACCCTCACCTTCAGCGGCGAGGTGATAGGCACCCTGACCGATCCGCAGAACAACAACGCCCCGATCCCCGGATCGAACGTCACGCTGTTCGGAGCGTTCATCAACGCTTACCAGACCCGCGACACCACGGCGGCCGACGGCACGTTCGACTTCAAGGGAGTGCGTGAAGGGAACTTCAGACTTGAGGCGCGCGATCCGAACAGCATCCGCATGGCCCGCGGCACCGGCCTGGTCAGCTCTGTTTTCCCGACGGCCACCGTCCCGCTCGCGCTCGAGCCGACCTCGACCCTCACCGTCAAGGCCTTCCTGCCGAACGATGCCGGTACAAACTCCGGCGTCCTCGCTCCCCTCGTTAGCATCGACGTCACGCAGAACGCGCCCGGAGGCGTGTACCTCCGCTCATCGCAGACGAACGGGGCGCAGTTCCCCGGTCTCGTGCGCGGCACGAACAGCTCCACGATCTCGATCAACGTCAGCATTCACGAGCTCGGTGGTCTCGGGCGCGTCATCAACGCCAACACCAACTTCGACGCCAACACGGCGGCGAAAGAGCTCGACGTCTTCTTCTCCGCGTCGGGCACCGTCAATGTCACCGTGAAGGCGGGCAGCCCGCCCGCTCCGATGGCAAACGTGCAAGTCACAGCCTCGAGCAGCGGCCAGGGCCGCAGCGGCTACACCGACGCCAACGGCTTCGTTTCGCTGAGCGGGCTGCCGCTCGGCACGGTCAGCATTCAGGCTACGTCACTGGGGACGTCGCCGCTCACCGGGTCGGTGTCCGTCGCGCTCACCAGCCAGACGGCGCCGGCTTCGGCCACCATCCTCCTCGGCTCCTACGACGGCGTCACCGGAAAAGTGTTCGCCGAAGGAACCACCACCCCCTCGGCCGGCACGCGCGTTTTCGCTTCCTGGGGTGGGACGCAGCTCGAGACCCGCACCGACGCGACCGGCACCTACACCTTCCAGGGCATCGCCACGCCGACCGGCGGCCTGAGCGTCCATCTCATCTACCTTGGACCCGACGACAACACCATCGGCGGACAGCAGGACGTCGCGCTGCAGCTCGGCCAGGGCATCGTCACCGCGCACGACATCACCCTCGACTCCACGCCGCCGCACCTCATCGGCGTCTTCCCCGCCGACGGCGCGTCGAAGGTGGCGCCCGACACCCAACTGAAGTTCACTTTCAGCCGTGCCATCCGCAGCGACCAGCTCACGTCCGGGGGCAACGGTAACTTCCATCTCTACGAAAGCGCGGCCGGCATCGAGCTGACCATGACGCTCGCCTCGGCGCAGTTGCAGCCGGACAACACGGAAGTCATCACCTTCAACACCCCCCCGACGCCGGCCGGGCAGAAGTTCCCGCTCAAGAGCAACACGCTCTACCGGATCATGATCTCCGGAGCGCTGGTGGATCTCGCTAATCACCTCCTCGGCGCCGACCTCGGCTCGAGCTTCACGACGTCCGATTACAGCGCACCGCAGGTCATCAAGGTCGATCCGTCGCCGAAGCAGCCGCTGGCGAAGAACGGCATCCGCATCGGCGTCACGTTCAGCAAGCCGCTCGATCCTCGGCCGTGGCAGAGCGGCGGCAGCGGCTCGATGACCTTCATTCAGATCAACGCCATCGGCGGGCAGACCATCGGCAGCCCGATCGCCGGTACCGTGCAACTCGACCCGACCACCGGCGCGACGCTCTATTACGGACCGAACGTCACCCTCACCCCAGCGTCGTTCTATCGCCTGTCGCTCTCCGGCGTCGTCGACACCGACGGCCGGGCAATGGTCGACGCGAACGGCAACACCCTCAGCGTCTTCACGCAGGACTTCTTCACCTACGACACCGTCGCGCCGGTCGTAACCATCGGCAGTCCGCTGATCAACGGCGTTGCCATCGGCAACAGCGACCCGCTCTATCTCAGCGTCCTCTACACCATTCCGGTCACGCTACTGAATCCGGACGGCAGCGCCGTGACCGATCTCGATCGCGTCGACTTCTGGTCCGTCGACGCGAGCGGCAATATCACCCCGATCACGAAGAGCTCGCCCACCAGCGTCGCCATCGCCGCGTCACCGGGCACGACCTCGTTCACTCTGCGCGCTGACGCGTGGGATCTCTCGCTCAACAAGGGGACGGCGACGCGCACCTGGACCGTGGCCGCGCAGCCTGCGCTGACGATCAACACGACCGCCATCCTGCCGGCGACTGTCTACCCGGGTGGCAGCCTCACCGACACCGTGCAGATCGGCGGCGGCGGCCTCGACGCGAACATCACCGTCACAGCCGCGCTGGAGGGTAGCACCACCACGCTCACGTCGGCGGCGACCTCGATCAGCCGCAAGCTCTTCACCGACCCGTGGCCGAGCGCCGCGCTCTCGCTCACCATCCCGCGCAGCGTCGCGGGCGGAGCGAAGGTCAACCTCACCGTGACTGTCAACGACATCCGAGGATTCTCGGCCCCGCAGAAGGCCGACAGCATCACCATGGCCACCGACTCCGTCGCGCCGACATCGAAGCCGGTCACGATCGACGTGATCAAGAACGTGCCGGCCACGCCGGCAATGACCTTCAACGACGGCGATCAGTTCCGCGTCCACGGCTACGCCAGCGACGCCGAGACCGGTGTCGCCTCCATGACGTTCACCATCGACACCACGGCGTATACCGTCAACGCCGCGCCTCCCTCGATCTACCACGCCGACACTGGCGTGTGGGAGTTCGTCTCGCCGGCCATCACCGTCCAGTCGCACAACAACGACGTCACCATCGCCGTCAACGCCAGGGCCAGCGACTACGCCGGCAACACCAGCTCGGCCTCGACTTCGGTCACATACCTCGGCATTCACAATCCGAGCGCTCCGACCGTGGCCTGGATCGCGCCGCTGCATGATGCGGCGTGGCCCGCCGCTGTGCAGAACTTCACGGCCAAGCTGCGCGTCTTCGCCAGCTCGCCGCTGCCGCTCGCCGGCACATTCGACGTACCGGGCGCCGGCACTCTCACCGCCACGCGCAACGGGAACGAGCTCGACGCCACGCTGAGCAGCTTCACTACACCGGCCGCCGGCACGGCCTTCCAGATCGTCGCGCATATCAATGACGGCGACGGCGGAAACAAGATCGACCTGCCGATCATCATCGACCTCGTCACGGCCGGACAGACCATTCCGTCCGGCGGCACGATCGCCGTCGACGCCACGCATCCGCTCGCGTCCGACAGCGTCGTCGTCGACGGCGGGCGTCTCATCCTCTACGTCCCCACAACGCTCAAGAACCTGCTCGTCATCGACGGCGGCATCGTCGACACCGTCCCGAGCACTACCGCTGCCGATCAGAAGATCGACCTCACCATCACCGACCACCTCTACGTCGACGGCGACTCGTCGATGGATGTCTCGCACCGCGGCTACATGGGCGGCCTCGAGGCGAACGCGGACAATAGCGGCTCCAACCCGTCGCCAAACGGCATGACGCGCGGCCGCGTCACCGCCGGCGGCGCGACCAACGGCGCCTCCGGCTCGTACGCCGGCATCGGCGGCGACGACGCCGGCGCGACCAACGCGACATACGGCTCCATTACCGCGCCGGTCGATCCCGGCAGCGGCGGCGCGGCCGACTCGGGCAACCGCCGCGGCGGTCAGGGCGGCGGCTCGGCCTACGTCCACGTCGCCACGGGCGGCCTCGGCAAGGTCGTCCTCGCCGGCGCGCTCCTCGCGGACGGCGAGTCGGGCGTCAACATTGGCGGCGCCGGCTCCGGTGGCAGCATCCACGTCAATGCGAACGAGATCGTCCTCGGCGCGATGGCGAAGGTCAGCGCCAGCGGCGGCGACGACGACGGCTCGACGAGCGCGACGCGCGCCGGCGGCGGCGGGCGGGTTTCGCTCGAAGCGTCGCAACTGCTAGACATCGACAGCAGCAACAGCACGCATGTTTTCGCGCTCGGCGGTCGCAACAACGCCGGCGAGACCGCGGGGACGCTCGACGGCGGCGCCGGCACGATCTTCCTCCGCAACGCCGGCGACGTGAACGGCCAGCTGTACATCTCCGGGCTCGACTCTCGGTTCCCGTCGACTAAGCACTTCACGCGGGCCACGCCGCTCGCCGGCACGCTCACCTTCGACAAGGTCACGCTCGGCGCGAGAGCGCTCGCGCGCGCCGACGCCAGCATCACCATCGCCGGCGTCGCCGACGATAAGACCAAGGCGACGGTCGACGCCAGTGCCGTGCTCCTGCTGCAAAGCGATCAGCCGGCGCTGACCGTCACCACCAATCCGGCGACCGGCGGCAACCTCATTCAGGGCACCTCGCTCGGACTCACGTACACCGCGACCTCGCTCGCCGGCGTCGGCGGCGTCACCTACACCCTCACGCCGGTGGTTGCGGCGCACACCGACAGCTTCCCGTACCCGACGGCATCGGGGCAACAGACGCCGTCGATCGTTGTTCCGCCGAGCGCAGTGCCCGGTACAGCCACGCTAACGGTGCACGCCGCTGACCGCGCCGGCCGTACGTTCGACGCGCCCACGGCGACGTTCACCATCGTCGCCAACCAGGCGCCGGTCATCACCAACTTCGTCCCAACCGCGCCGAACCCGCTCTACATCGGCAACAGCGTCTCCGTTGCGCTCGCCGCGACCGACGACGTCGCCGTCAAGACCCTGACGCTCACCAGCCAGATCGGCAGCGGCACGGCGTCGACACAGACGTTCACTGCCAACAGCGCGTCGGCCAGTACGACCTTCACCGTGCCGATCGCCAAAGATGCGACGCTCGACGGACAGACCCTGACGCTCACCGCGAAAGCGGACGACGGCACGGCCGCGCCGGCGACGCAGGTCAAGACGGTGACCATCGCCCACGACGGCAACCCGCCTGTCGTCACGATCTCGGCCCCGGCCGCCGGCACGAATTTCACCGTCGACACCAACCCGACCATTCACGTGGTGGCGACGGCGGCCGACGCCGAGACCGGCGTGAAGTCGGTCAGCGTCGTCATCGAAGGCGGCTCGATCACGCCGACGACGATGACAGCGACCGGCAATCCGAACGAGTACGCCGCCGACCTCCCCGTGCCGTCAGTTCCGGGCTCGACGCCGGTGAACCGGACCATCACCGTCACCGCCGCCGATATCGTCGGTAATCCGCGGAACGGCACGATCGTGGTGCAGATCACGCCGCACTACGATCCAACCGCGCCCGTCGTCACCTTCACGTGTGGAAGCGACGGCGCCATTGTCTCCGCCGGTTCGCAGATCACGCTCGGCGTCACTGCCGTTCCGGGGTCGACAGGCACGGCCGTTTCCGCCGTCAGCTTCAGCGACGGTACGACCAGCCTCCCCGCCAGCGCGAACGGGAGCGTTTACACCGCCACCTACACCGTTCCATCGTTGGCGGCGACCGGCGGCGTCATTACCATCCTGGCGTCGGCGACGACGAACGGGCAGGGCACTGGGACGCAGCAGGTACAGCTCACCGTAGCCACGTTCGGCAAGACCATCAGCACCGACACGACCGTCGCCAGCGGCGATCCGACCTACGACGGCCAGGACGTTCTGATCACCGCCGGCAAGGCGACGTTCGTCGGGCCGCACACGTTCAAGAAGCTCGTCGTCCTCGGCGGCTCGTTCGTGCCGAAGAGCGTCGATCTCCTCCATCCCGACACCATTACCGTCGACACGCTCTACGTCGCCTGCGGCGCGAGCGTCGACGCCTCGTCGTATGTTGGCGGCTCGATTCTCGGCTTCGCCAAAAACATCACCTTCCCCGGCGCCGGCACGCCGGCAGACTCCAGCGGCGGCGGTCACATGGGCCGCGGTGGCTCGTGGTCCGGCAACATCAGCGGCGGCACATTCGGAAGCCTCTACCGTCCGATGGAGCCGGGCGGCGGCGGCGAGGCCGGCGACACCACCTACGACGGCGGCGCCAGCGGCGGCGTGGTCCGCCTGACCGGCACCAACGTCATCATCGACGGCAGCGTTCGTGCAAACGGCGCACAGAACATCACCTGGGGCACCGGCGCCGGCGGCTCCGTCTACATCACCGCCTCGAAGATCTCCGGTGGCGGTGCGGTGCAGGCGATCGGCGGCACCTGGGACGGCAACGCCGCGAACGATCGCGGCGCCGGCGGCGGAGGCGCGATCGCCATTGAATACGGATCGGCCGCCGGCACGCTCCTCTCGAACCTCAGTGCGATCGGTGGTAACGCCGCGCAGCAGGGCGCGGCCGGTACCGTGGTCACCAAGGGACCGCAATCGCAGTATGGCGATCTCCTGATCAGCAACGCCGGCCGCAGCAGCTCACTGGGGGCGAACATCATCACCGACCTGCCGGCCTTCGGCATGGCCAACGTTCTGAGCGCTCCGCCGGCCGGCATTGCGGTCGTCGACGCGATGTGGGAAGGGGCCTATCTCGCAGGCAATTACCTCCGCGTCATCGCTCCCGACGGCAGCGTGCGCGGCACGTGGCAGATCGCATCGATCTCGAACGATGCCAGCGTCCGCACCATCAACGGCGCAGTCTCGGTTCCGACGCAAAGCGGCGTCGCCTACAGCGGCTATCTGATGTACTCCAATACCGGCTACGGCAGCGCGCACTTCCTGGCCGTCCGCAACAACAGCGGCGCGTGGCAGTACGACAACGGCACCTCCTTCACCACGTTCACGCCACAGACTGGCGACGTCCTTTTCGCCTCGTTCGGCAAGTCGGCAACTGCAGTCTCGGCCATGCAGACGTTCACCTGCCCCTCGGCGGTCTGCACGCCGGTCTCGGGCATACCGGCGGCGGCTCTCGTTCGCGGAGAAGTGGTGATGAACGCCACCGCCGGGACCAGCGGCCCGTACACCACCGACTACGTCATCGCCGCGAACAACAAGTTCCTCATCCATCCGGACAGCGACCGTCACGGCATTGTGCTGTCGTCCGGCCCAGCCACGATCACGCTGGCCGCGGGTGCCGACGTCCGCGCCGGCGATAGCGTGCGCGGCGTCTACCAGTTCGACAGCGTCACGATCAAGAACGCCCGCGTATACACGCGCGACCTCGTCGTCTCGACGAACGCGCCGAGCGTCGATGCCAACTCCACCTGGATCACCGGCAATCTCGCCGCACCGGTCATCGATCCGTCGAAGATCTCGGTCGGCGCAGGCGCCAATGGCCCGGTGGTCATCGGCACAGCCGGAGCCGCGGCCGACGTTGGAAACGACGCGGCTGGTCCGGTCGAGCTGAACGTCCGCAACAGCGCCCGTTCGCTCCAGGCGCTGGCCTTCCCGACGAACAGCGACGTCACCTTTGGAACGAAGGGCGGATTCTCGGCGCAGAAGGTTCCGAACGGCGTGATCTGGGCCGGTGTGGCGGCCACGACCGCGAGCTCCTCCACGTATGGGTACGTCCAAGCGCGTCCGTCGCAGACGAATCTGCATATGGACGTCCTTCTCACCGCGGCGCCGACCGGAGACCCCGAATACGACTGGGGCATCTTCGACAACGGCTCGTGCCAGGTGTGGGTGAACAACAGCCCGGTCTCCGGCACGTTCTCCTACACGACGAACACGCTCTTCCGTATCGAGCGGACGCCGGCGAACGTCTACTTCTATCTCGACGGGCAACTGAAGTACACGGCCACGGTCGACGCGCGGCCGCGCTACGCCGGGATGGTGTTCAAGGATGACGGCGCGGAGTGGAACTCGATCGATTACGGCTTCGACACGCCGGCGCAATTCAGCGGCGTAGCCGCGGCCGACGGCTCGTTCACTATTCCCGTGTACGGCGCCGCCGGCGATGCCCTCACCATCACTGCACGAGACCGCCACACGTATCCGTTGGTCTCGACGCCAGTAGCGATCGGCAGCATTCCGGCGGGAACGGCCATCTCCGCGCCTGTGCTCGCGCCGAATCCGGTGACCGGCGGCCATGCCGCCACCGGCACCGTTACGCTGGGCACGCCCGCCGCCGCCGGCGGCGCGACCGTCTTCCTCAATTCTTCCTCCGCCGTGGCCACGGTGCCGGCTACCGTCACCATTCCGGCCGGCGCGACGTCGGCCAGCTTCAACATCACCACGCAGATCGTGAGCGCGCCGGCGACGGCGACGATCACCGCCACGTACGGCAACACCTCGTACTCGACGATCCTCAATGTCGTCGTCGACAACATCCCGCCGTCGATCAGCGTCACGGCGCCTGCGGCCGGCTCGCACTTCCTCGAAGGCTCCGGCCAGATCACCGTGCAAGCCACCGTCACCGACGCCGACTCCGGCGTGCAGAGCGTCTCCGCCTCCATCGAGGGCACGTCATACACGATGACCGCGCCGACCGGCTCGAACGTCTACTCGAAGACCGTCGCCGCGCCGTTCATCGACGGCACCGTCTCGCTTCCGAAGGATCTGACCGTGACGGCGCTTGACAAGTCAGGCAACCCCAACACGTCGACGGTCTCCATCGTCATAGACCCGGTGACCGACACCACGCCGCCGGCGACGTCGTTCGGTTGCAGCGCCCCGACGGCGACGTTGCCAGCCGGCTATGGCGCCACGCTGATGGCCACGGCCATTCCGCCGAGCTCCTCCAATGTCGTGCAGAAGGTCGAGTTCCGCCTCGGCGATGGCACCGTCATCGCGGCCAGCGCCGCCGGCAACAACGTCTGGACCGCGCCGTGGACCACGCCGTCGGCCGGGACGACGACGTCGATCACCGTCACAGCCACGGCTGCGGGCGGCGGCAGCTCCAGCGCCTCGCAGCAGGTGACGCTCATCGCCACCGATACCAACATCAAGACGACCTCGGCCATCACCGCCGCCGACACCTCGCTGAACGGGAAGATCGTCGCCATCGGCGGCGGCGCAACCGTCACCATCGACGGCCAGCACAACTTCGCGAAGCTCCTCATCATCGAAGGAGCGAAGGTCGTGCAGTCGAGCGCCACGACGCTGTCGATCGGCACTCCCGGCTCGCCGTCGGACATCTACATCGCCTGCAACTCCAGCATCGACCTCACCGGCGACGGCTACGCGGCGGGCGCCACCTACCCGCTCGAGACCGCGGCCGGCTTCCCCGCCGGCGGCTCGCACTTCGGCCACGGCGGCTGGTCCGGCTCGTGTGCCTGCGGCACGATCTACGGCAACGTCTATCATCCGAACGAAGCCGGCGGTGGCGGCGAGAACAACGCCAACGGACAGGCGGGCGGCGGCAACGTCCACATCATCGGCGGCTCAGTCGTCGTCGACGGCTCGATCAACGCCACCGGCGGCACCGGCGGCCGCGGCGGCGCCGGTGGCTCGGTCTGGATCACCACCAGTTCCATCAGCGGCGCGGGCTCCATCGACGCCAGCGGCGGCAGCTCGCTGCCAAGCGGCGCCGGCGCGGGCGGCGGCGGCGGTATCGCCGTCGAGTACACCGACGCGGCCAGCGTTCTTCCGGCTCTACACGCGGCTGGCGGCCCGTCGCCGTCCGGCACCGTGCCCGCGGGAGCCGGCACGATGGTGGTGAAGGGATCGCAGTCGCTCTACGGCGATCTGACCGTCGACAACGGCGGCGCCACCGCCGGAACGACCGAACTCCCGTCGCTCGGCTTCGGCGTGGCCCAGAGTGGCAGCAGCGGATCGACGCTCGTCACCGACCGCACCGCGAATGTGCCGGCGTATTTCTTTGGCACATGGGTCGAGATCCGCGACAGCAACAACGTCGCGAAGGGCGTGTGGCGCATCAACGGCATCGATGCGACGAACGGCAAGAAGGTCACGCTGGCGCAGAACGGTTCCGAGACCATCAACGTCGCCGCGGGCGACACGTGGCGAGGCGTCTATCGCTTCGACAACGTGAAGCTCAACGGCGTCACGCTGGCGACGGCCGACCGGCTCGACTCCACGAATGCGCCGCAGAAACTGAACGGCGCGACGATCGTCGGCAACAACCAGGGCCCGCCGCTGCTCGACATGACGAAGATCTCGATCGGCCAGGGTCTGGTCGGTCCGGTGCTCGTCGGCCAGCCCAATGCCGTGACGGACCCCGACCTGCCGATCACCGTCTTCGCGCTGAACGGACGGACGAACCTTGCAACGAACGTCGCGGCGGCATCGAACGGCAGCTTCACGATCAACCTCACCGGCACGGCCGGCGACTCGATCTACGTCTTCGCCCGCGACACGCAGGCGTATCCGCTCACGTCACCGCAGCGGCTGGTCGGGCAGTTGACGTCCGGCGGCGTGGCAACCAATCCCACCGTCTTCACCACGACGATGACGCTGAACGACGGCAGCTTCCACGCCCGCCGCGTGGTCTCGGACGTCAACACTGTGGTCGCCTTCAGCGGCACGTCGAACAAGCTGCCTGTCTTCGATACGTCGACCGGCTCGCTCGTTTACACGCGGACAATCGCTGCCTCCGGGAGCGTGAACGAGGCCGTGGTGCGCGACGGCGTCGCCTATCTCGGCGACACGAACTCCACGTTCGAGGCATGGGACCTCACCGCCAGCACGCCGACGAAGGTCGCCGCCGGCTCCGATTGCGGGACGAACCTCAGCGTCGCCATCAGCGGCGGCTACGCCTTCGTCGGCGGCAACTGCGGCGACGGGCGCATCAACATTTATGACCTGTCGAATCCGAAGTCGCCGGTCGGCCTCCGCTCGCAGTCGACGCTGTCATGTTGCACGTTCACGCAGCTCATCCCGTACGGCAATTACCTGATCGCCATCACTCCGAACACAGGGAGCGGCAGCGTCGGCCACGACGTGGTGGTGTTCGACAAGCGCGACATCAACAACCTGGTCAAGGTGGCCGACCTCGACATTCCGAGCTTCAGCGCCAACCGCGCCTCGCTCATCGGCACGACGCTCTATGTCAGCGGCAACGAAGGGTCGATTGCGCTGGTCGATCTCTCCACGCCGTCAAATCCGGTCGTGATCGCCACCCGCTCGGTCGGTACGACGACGCACGGCATCCAGGCGGTGGCCACTCTCGCATACGTTGCCGCCGACGCCGCCGGCATAGGCGTCGTCGATGCCTCGACCCCGTCGTCTCCGCAGCTCACCGGAAGCATCGCCACGTCGCCGCAGATCGCGTGGGACGTTCTGGTTCACGGCCAGCTCGGAATCGCGGCGGCCGACGACCGGCTGCTCACGTTCGCCGCGCCGGTGCCGCCGCAGGTCGATCCCACCAAGATCTCCATGGGTACCGACGGCCACACCGTAACGATCACGGGCAGCGCTGCCGCTGTCCTCGGCGCGCTGCCGCTTACGTTGACCGTGCACGACGAGACCAACGCGGCCGTGGCCGACCGCAGCGGCGTCTCCGTCGCCAGCAGCGGAAGCTTCAGCACGACGATCGCCGCCGCCGCCGGCGACGTCCTCGATATTGTCGCGACTGACGGCAATGGCAACCGCAGCGTGGTGACGGTCATCGGCAGTGTGCCCTTCGGCGCCGGCACGACGCTGCTGGCATTGCCGTCCAGCCTCACCGGCGACGGCAACTTCCGCGCGCGGCGCATCAGCGTCGACGGCAACTGGCTCGCGGCAGTGAGCTACCCGAGCCTCAACTCGAGCCGCCTGGCCTTGTTCGACATGTCGAGCGGCGCGCCGGTGTACAGCCGTACACTGACGCTCGGCGGTAGCGCGCGCGACGTGGTCGTGCGCAACAACGTTGCCTACGTCGGTACGACGAACTCGAACCTCGACGCATGGGATCTGACGGCCAATCCACCGGCGAGAATCGGCATCGGGACCGACTGCGGGGAGAACTACGCCGTCGCGGTCGACGGGACGTATGCCTACGTCGGCGGCAACTGCACCGACGGTCGCATCAACATCTATGACCTGACCAATCCGAAGTTCCCGGTGAATCTGCGCTCGCAGTCGACGCTGTCATGCTGCACGTTCACGCAGCTCATCCCGTACGGCAATTACCTGATTGCCACCACTCCGAACGTATCGGGCGGCGTCGGCCACGACGTGGTGGTGTTCGACAAGCGCGAC
>Ga0307470_10000221_pt1 | contig 37437 bp, 9 predicted proteins | sample atmos_gasesAM3C__FD_204565 | JGI IMG/M metagenome (GOLD analysis project Ga0307470, IMG submission 204565) | Hardwood forest soil microbial communities from Morgan-Monroe State Forest, Indiana, United States - atmos_gasesAM3C_05 | ecosystem: Environmental > Terrestrial > Soil > Temperate forest... | reverse complement strand
ATGGGGTAGGCGTCGACCGCGTCGGCGGGGAGCCGGCGCCGGACCTCCTCCGAGACCAGCGCGAACGGCTCGGTGGGCTCCGCCTGGTCGTCGCGCAACGCCCCCCGATCGATCTCGCGCGCCAGCTCGCGCAAGGTGGCGTGCTCGTAGACCTTCTGCAGGCTGATGGAGAGCCCACGCTCCTCGGCCGCGGCCACCGCCCGCAGGCTGACGATCGAGTCGCCGCCGAGGTTGAAGAAGCCGTCGTTACGGCTCACCCGCTCGACGCCGAGGACCTCCGACCAGACCGCCGCGAGAATCTCCTCGGTGGGCGTCGCGGGCGCCTCGTAAGGGGCGAGCTGATCGGCCTCGGCGAGCTCGATCGCCGCCAGGCGCTCGGGATCGGGCTCGGGACCACGGCGCCGGGCGCCGGGCGCCGGCCGCCCCTCCGCAACGCCGCCGGCGTGCTCGATCGCTCCGTCGCGCCGGAAGCGCGCCGGGAGCCCGGTGCGGAAGAGCCTCTCGCCCCGCTCGCCGGCGAACGGGTCGGGCGGAAAGCGCTCGGCGGTCAGCGCCGGCGCCCGGAAGAACCCCGCCGCGAGAGAGCCGCCGAGATAGAGCTCGCCGACCGCTCCGACCGGCAGCGGCCGCAGCCAGGGGTCGAGGACGAAGAGGGCGGTCTCCGGTCCCGGCCGCACCGACCCCGCCGCGCGGAAGCCCTCCTGGGTCAGAAAGGTCAACGGCAGGGGCCGCGCCGGGTCTGCGGCCGGAGCCGCTGCCGGCGGCACGGGCCGAGCGGGAGCGCCCTCCGGCCCGCCGGTCCAGCAGCCGCCGGCGACGAGCGTCGCCCACAGGCTCCAGTACCAGGGACCGGCGCCGGGGCCGGGGCCGGCGCTCTCCGCCCGCTCCCGGTCGCGGACCAACGCCACGACGTGGTCCCGCGCCATCCGCCGGGTCACCATCGCCGCCGCGCCGTCGATCCACGGCAGGCAGAAGAGCTCGTCCTCCCCCGCCCGGCCGAGGGGCGCCGGTCGCGGCTCGACGAGCAAGAGGGGCAGCTCCTGATCGAGGGCGAGGACGAGGAGACCCTCTCGCCCGGACAGCTCCGCCTGGCGGCTCGCAGCGGTCAGCACGACCTCGACGCCGAGGTCCGCGATCGTGCGCAGCAGAGCCGCGGGGGGATCATCGGGGGAGAGGAGCAGCAGCGCTCCCCCCGCCGCCTCGATGGCGAGCAGGGCGATCGCCCGCTCGGCGCCGTCCGGCAGCACGACGGCGACCGGGCGGCCGGCGCCGGCCATCGCCGCGGAGAGGATCCGCGCCACCTCCACCGCCCGGCGGTGCAGCGCCTCGAACGTCCACTCCTCGCCGCCGGCGACCACGGCGAGCCGCCGCGCCGGCGAGGCCACCTGCGCCTCGAAGAGCTCCCAGAGGGTGCGCGGCTCCCGCGCGCCGGGGCCGCCGCGGTTCACCTCGTAGCACTGCCACTGCAGCTCCTCGCCGGGCAGGCAGGTCCACTCCTCGTGCCGGCTCGCCGGCGCCTCGCCCGCGCCGCGTCCGGCCTCCAGCATGCCCGTGAAGACAGCGTCGTAGTAGCGCTGGATGGCGAGGAGCTGCGCTTGGGGGAAGTCGCGGCGGGCGCTCTGCAGCACCGCCGTCGCCTCGTCCGAGATGGGGTCCAGGTTGAAGCCGGCGAGGAGAGGGAAGTGGTTGGGCTCGACGAAGCGGCTCTCCCCCACCACCTCGACGTAGCGCGAGCGCACGACCTTCTCGATCGAATGGAAGCTCACGAAGTTGAAGAACACCTCGAAGAGCGCGCGGCCGCCCACCAGCTCCTGGATCGTCGCCATGGGGAACGCCCGGTAAGGCAGGGCGTCCCACTCGGCGCGGAAGACCTCCTGGGCGAGCTCCTTCCACGTCCCTCCTCGCACCCGGATCCGCAGCGGCATCGCGTTCAGGTAGAGACCGTAGACCTCGTCGCCGCCCTCCTCCTCCGGCCGTCCGTTGGACTGCATCCCGAGGACGACGTCGTCGGTCCCCAGGAGCAGGCTCAAGACCTTCACGTGCGCCGCCAGGAACACCGACTTGAGCGGGACCTGCCACTCCCTCGCCATCGCTCGCAGGCCTTCCACCCGCTCGCTGGAGAGCGTCCACACCACCTCGTTCAGCCCCCCCTCGCCGTCGCCTCCCGGCGGCCACTTCGCGATCTCGCGGAAGGCGAAGTCGGCGAGCTGCTGGCGCCAGAAGGCACGCGCCGGCTCGGCAGCCTTGAGCTGCTCCTCCTCGCGGATGAACTCGGCATAGCGCAGCCGGGGCGCGGGGAGCGGCTGCCGATCCCCCTCGTTGACGATGCGGAAGTGGCGGTCGAAGAGCTCGGCGAGCGCCGAGGTCAGGCTCCAGCCGTCGAGGATGGCGTGGCACTCCGTGAGGGTGAACTGGAAGCGGTCGTCGCGCAGCACGTGGACCGCGAAGCGCAGGAGGCCGGGAGCTTTGAGGTCGTGGGGGCTGCGGCTCTCGACGGCGATGAACTCGTCGAGGACCCGCTGCTGCTCCGCGCTCGCCAGACCGCGCAGGTCGTGCCACTGGACCCGCAAGGTCGCCTCCCGGTGCACGAGCTGCAGCGGCTCGCCGTAGCCGCCCAGGTGGATGCTGGTGCGGAAGATGGGGTGCCGCGCCGCCAGCATCTGCGCCGCGGCCACGAACGCCTCGCGGTCGAGCGCGCCGCGCATCGTCATGCTGTCCACGTTGTGGTACGGCAGGAGCTCCGGCCTGAGCCGCATCTCGTACAGCATTCCCATCTGCAGCATCGACAGGCGGTAGGCGTCCTCGACGTCCTCCGGCAGCCGCCGCCGGACCGGCGGCGAGATGAGGGAGAAGGGCACGTACTCCGCGAGCGCCTTCGCCTCGCCGCGGCCGCGGGCGATCTCGCGCGCCAGCAGCTTGACCGTCTGGAACTGGAAGAGGTCCTGGAGCGAGAAGTGGATGCCGCGCGCGCGCGCCAGACCGAGGACCCGCAGGCTGAGGATCGAATCGCCGCCGAGGGCGAAGTAGTTGTCCTCGCGCCCGACCTCGACGCCGCCCAGCACCTCGCCCCAGACCGCCGCCAGCGCCGCCTCGGTCACCGACTCCGGCGGCGCGTGCTCGCCCTCGCCGCGCTGCTTGCCCGCCTCCCAGGCGTCGGGCAGGGCCTTCCTGTCGAGCTTCCCGTGCGCGGTCATCGGGAAGCCGTCGAGGAAGCAGAAGCGCGCCGGGATCATGTAGTCGGGCAGCGACCGGCCGAGCTCGCGCCGGAGCTGCTGGACGCTCGCGGCCCGCGCCGCCGCCGGGATGACGTAGGCCGCCAGGAAGTCCTCGCCCTGCGGCCCCTTCTGCGGCAGCACGATGGCGTCCTTGACCTCGGGCAGGCCGCAGATCGCCGCCTGGACCTCGCCGAGCTCGATCCGGAAGCCGCGCACCTTGACCTGATCGTCGTTGCGCCCCAGGAAGACCAGCTCGCCGCCGGCGAGCAGGCGCGCCTTGTCGCCGGAGCGGTAGAGGCGCTCGCCCGGCCGCGGCGAGAAGGGGTTCGGCACGAAGCGCTCGGCGGTCAGGTCGGGGCGATGCAGGTAGCCGCGCGACAGGCCGGCGCCGCCGACGTAGATCTCTCCCGGAACGCCGAGCGGCACGAGGTTGCCCTCACCGTCGAGGAGGAAGACGTCGAGGTCGTCGATCGGTTGGCCGATGGGGCTGCCGTAGGGCTTCTCCGCGGGGTCGACCACGCGGTGGGTGACGTGCACGGTGGTCTCGGTGATGCCGTACATGTTGACCAGCCGCGCCGCGGTGCCCTGGGTCCTGAACCACGGCTCGAGGATCTTCCAGTCGAGCGCCTCGGCGCCGAAGACGATGCAGCGGATCGACAAGGGGAGCTCGCCGGCCGCCGCCGCCTCGCCCTTCTCGTGCACGAACTGGCGGAACGCCGACGGCGACTGGCTGAGCACGGTCACCTTCTCGCGCGCGCAGAGCCGCCGGAAGTCGTCGGGCGAGCGGCTCACCCAGTAGGGGACGACCACCAGCCGGCCGCCGAAGAGGAGGGCGCCCCAGATCTCCCACACCGAGAAGTCGAAGGCGTACGAGTGGAAGAGGGACCAGACGTCGCGCTGGTCGAACGCGAAGACGGCATGCGTCTTCTCGAACAGCCGGACCACGTTGCGGTGCGAGATGACGACGCCCTTCGGCTTGCCCGTCGAGCCCGAGGTGTAGATGACGTAGGCACCGTTGTCCGGGCGAGCCGCGGCGGGAGGGTTCTCGTCGCTCTCGTCGAGCGCCTCCATCCAGTCGGCGTCGCGCTCGATGGACGGCGGCAGCCGGTCGAAGTGCTGCCGCCCGGCCAGGATCAGCGCGAGCCCGGCATCCTCGGCGATGAAGCGCAGCCGCTCCTGGGGATAGGCGGGGTCGAGCGGCACGTAGACGCCGCCCGCCTTGAGGATGCCCAGGATGCCCGCGATCAGCTCGGCCGAGCGCTCGTAGCACAGGCCGACGCGCACCTCCGGCCCCACCCCCCGGCGGCGGAGCCGATGCGCCAGCCGATTGGCGCGGCGGTTGAGGGTGTCGTAGGTCCACCGCTCACCCTCCGAGGAGATCGCGACGGCGCCCGGCGCCTTGTCCACCTCGACCTCGAAGATCTCGGTGAGGCGAGCGTCCGGGGCGAAGCGCTCGCCGCCGGCGGGCGCCGGCCGGCCGCGGCCGACCCGGCCGACGACGAGCTGCCGCCGCTCCTCCGGCGTCAGGATCTCGAGCTCGCCCAAGCGGCAGCCCGGCGAGCGGACCATCCCGACCAGCGTCGCCACGAGGTGCGCCGCGAAACGGGTCACCGTGCCGCCGTCGAAGAGCTGCGCGTCGTAGACGACGTTGCCCGCGAAGGCGCCCTCCGCCTCCCAGATCGCCATCGTCAGGTCGAACTTGGCGGACTCGGTGGTGAGCTCGCGATAGTCGAAGCGGACGGGGAAGCCGTCCGCCGGCGGCGCCTTCGCCGGCGTCTGCTGGAAGTTGAAGACGACCTGGTAGATGGGGGTGTGGCTGGGATCGCGCGCCACGTCCATCTCGTCGACGATGAGCTCGAAGGGGAGGTCCTGGTGCTCCTGGGCCGCGAGGACCGTCCGGTGGACCCGCCGCCACACCTCGCTCGCGGCGACCTTGCCGTCGAGCGCGGTGCGCAGCGGCAGCGTGTTGACGAAGAAGCCGACGACGTTCTCGAGCTCCGGCTGCCGGCGGTTGGCGAAGGGCGCCCCGACGAGGACGTCCTCCTGCCCGGTGTAGCGGTGGAGGAGCGCCTGGAACCCCGCGAGCAGCACGGCAAAGGCCGTCACCTGCTCGCGCTGCGCCGCGGCCTTGAGCCCGTCACCCAGCTCCCGCGGCAGGGCGATCTCGACCGTCGCGCCCGCGTACGACTGGCGCTTCGGGCGCGGCCGGTCGAGCGGCAGGTCGAGGAGCGGCGCCTCCGCGAGCTGCGCCGTCCAGTACGCGAGCAGCCCGGCGCGGACGGCGCCCGCCAACCGGCCGCGCTGCCAGACGGCGAAGTCCGCGTACTGGATCGCCATCTCCGGGAGCGCGGCCCTTCGCTCCTCGACGTAGGCGCGATAGAGGGTCTCGATCTCCCGCCGGAGAATCGCGGTCGACCAGCCGTCGGTCGCGATGTGGTGGATGTTGAGGAGGAGGAGCTGCCGCGCCGGCGCGATCCGATAGAGGCTGGCGGCGAGGACCGGCCCCGTCTCGAGGTCGAACGGCCGCTCCATCCGCGACCGGATCATCTCATCCGCCAGGGCCTCGGCCCCGATCTGCCCGCTCAAGTCGACCACGGTGAGCCGCACGGGCGCCGGCGGATGGATGACCTGCTCCCCCGGCTCGACCGCGTAGGTCGTGCGCAGGATCTCGTGCCGCTCGGCGAGCGCGTCGAGGGCGCTCTGGATGCCCGCGACCTCGACCGGACCGGCGACGTCGAGCAGCAGCGGCACGTTGTAGGCGGCGCGCCGGGTGATGTAGCGGTCGATGAACCATAGCCGCTGCTGCGCGAACGAGAGGGGGAACCTCGGCAGCTCCCCGGCGCGCTCCTGCCGGGCGATGCCCGCCTCGCGCTTCTTCTCGCCCTTGAGCTTGAGCAGCAGCAGCTCGCGCAGCTCGGCCGACCGTCGATCGGGATCCTGACTCGCCAACTCTTGCCTCCGTCTACTCGACGTCGCTCACGCCGAGCTCTTGCTCTCCTCGCGCGCCTGCTCGAGGAGCGCCCGGATCTCCTCGTCCGACAGGTTCTGCAGCTCGCCGAGGAGCTCCTCGGCCCGCTCGGATTGCAGCAGCTCCGCCTCGCGGCCGGTCGCCGCCGCCGCGATGTCGCCGATGGTCGACCCCTCGTAGAGCGACTTCAACGACAGGTCGACGCCGAGCTCGCGCTGCATCCGCGACAGCAGCAGCACGGCGTTCAAGGAGTGGCCGCCGAGCGACAGGAAATCGTTGGCGACGCCGACCTCGTCCTTCTCGACGCCGAGCACCGCGGACCAGATCTCCGCCAGGCGCTCCTCCATCGGGTTGCGCGGGTGCATCCGCTGCCGGCGCAGCGTGGCGCCGATCCGCGGCAGCTTGTCGCGCGCCACCTTGCCGCTGGCGAGGAGCGGCATCCTCTCCAGGCGCACGAAGTCGTTCGGCACCATGTACTCCGGGAGGATCCGGCGGGCGAAGCCCCGCAGCTCCTCCCGCTCGCGGTCGCGCCCGTTGCGGGTCGTGTAGAACGCCAGCAGCATCGCCTCGGCGGCGGCGTGCTGCTCGAGGACGACGACGGCGCCCGAGATCCCCTCGTGCCCGAGCAGGACGCTCTCGATCTCCTCGAGCTCGACGCGGAAGCCGCGGATCTTGACCTGGTGGTCCATCCGCCCCAGGAACTCGAGCTCGCCGTCCTCGAGGACGCGCGCCAGGTCGCCGGTCTGGTAGAGGCGGGCGCCGGGCTCCCCGGCGAGGGGGTCGGGGGCGAACCGCGCGGCGGTGAGATCGGGCCGCGCATGGTAGCCCTGCGCCAGGCCTCTGCCGCCGATGAGGAGCTGGCCGGGGACGCCCCGCGGCGCCAGCCGCATCCCCTTGTCGAGCACGTGGACCCGGTAGTTGGCGAGCGGTCTGCCGATGCTCGGCGTCACGTCCCGCTGGTCGATGGCGCGGCCGGTGGCGTTGACCGTCGCCTCCGTCGGCCCATAGATGTCGAAGAACCGCGTACGGGGAGAGTCCGCCAGCCGGTTCCACATCGCCTGGTCGATGTAGCCGCCGGCGACGACGACGCGCCGCAGGGCGAGGTCCGGGCGCGCCAGGAGGCCGGCCTCGAGCAGGATCCCGAGGTGGGTGGGGGTGATGTCGAGGCCGTCGAGCTGCTCCTCGACGAGGAAGCCGAGGAACGCCCCGCCGTCCTTGCGCACTTCCGCCGGGACGACGCACAGACTGTGCCCGCGGCACAGCATCATCATCTGCTGCATCGAGGCATCGAAGGCGAACGGCGCGTTGACCGAGAGGCGCCAGCCGCCCGCTCCATCGTCGGGGTAGACGAGCCGGTGCATGCTGTTCAACAGGTTGAGCACCGATCGGTGCTCCACCACCACGCCCTTCGGCTTGCCCGTCGAGCCTGAGGTGTAGATCACGTAGGCGGGCTGGGCGGGATCCACCTCTCCCAGGCTCGCCGCGGGATCGGCGGGCGACGGGTCGGCCGTCTCAAGATCGATGACGTCGGCGTCCGGACAGACCTCCGACAGCCGGGCGGCGAGCTCCGGTCCCTTGGTGAGCACCCAGCGCGCGCCGCTGTCCGCGAGCATGAACTCGAGGCGGTCGACCGGGTACTCGACGTCCACCGGCACATAGGCGGCGCCCGCCCGCAGGATGCCGAAGACGGCGACGATCGCCTCGACCGACCGCTCCATCCACAGGCCGACGCGGTCGCCGGAGCGCACCCCTTCGCGGCGCAGGGTTCCCGCCAGGCCGGCCGAGCGCTCGACCAGGCCGCCGAAGCTCAGGTGGTCGCCATGGCTCACCACCGCCAAGCGGTCCGGCGTCAGCGCCGCCTGCCGCCCGACCCACGCGGGGAGGGAGCCGGCGCCGGCCCAGCCGTCCGCGGAGTCGTTCGCCTCCACCGCCAGCTGGTGGCGCTCGCCCTCGCTCAGCATCTCGAGGGCCGCGAGCGAGCTCGCCTCGTCCCCCGTGATCCCGGCGAGCAGCGCGCGCAGGTGGCCGAGTGCCCTCCCCACCCAGGCGTCGTCGAAGAACCGGGCCTCGTAGTTGACCTCGAGCGTCACGTCGGAGCGCAGCTCGACTAGCAGGCTGAGCGGGTAGTTCGCCCGCTCGTGGGCGCGGACGTTCTCGATCGTCTGCCCCAGCCAGCGGCGCATCAGCGCTTCGCTGAAGGGATAGTTCTCGACCACCACGATGCTCTCGAAGAGCTGCTGCCCGGACCCCAGCTCGCTCGCGGCCTGGACCTCGACCAGCGACGAGTGGTCCAGCTCGCGGACTCCGAGGACGTTGCGCTGGACCCCCTGCAGCCAGGCGCCCACCGCCGCCGGCTCGTCCAGCGGCACGCGCAGCGGCAAGGTGTTGATGAAGAGGCCCAGCATGCGCTCGATGCCCTGCAGGCCCTGCTCGCGCCCGGAGGTGGTCACGCCGACGACGACGTCGTCGGCGTTGCCGTAGCGGCCCACCAGGAGGGTCCAGGCGGCCTGGACGATGGTGCTCTGGGTCACCAGGTGCCGCCGCGCACAGGTCTCGAGCCGCGCGATGAGGTCGCGCGGCAGGACGATGCGCTGCGCGCGGTTGCCGCGATCGACCCGCTTCAACAACCCGGAGCGCACCAGTTGGTTGGGCTTGCCGAAGCCGGCGAGATAGCGCCGCCAGAACGAGCGCGTCTGCTCCGCGTCGCGGCTCTCGAGCCATTCCGCGTAGTCGCGGTACGGCCGCGCCGGAAGGAGCTCCGGCGGCCGGCCTCCCAGCGCCGCCTGGTAGAGCTCGGAGACCTCCTCGAGCAGGATGGCGAGCGACCAGCCGTCCATGATCGCGTGGTGGAAGGTCACCAGCAGGTGGTGGGTGTCCGCGTCGAGCCGCACGACCGCGACCCGGAATGGCGGCTCCTGCGACGGCGCGAACGGGCGGCCGAGGTCCTCCTCGGCAAAGCTCGCGAGACGGTCCCGCCGCGCGGGTCCGGCGAGCCCGCGCCAATCCTCCACGCGCCAGAACGAGGGATGGTCGGCGACGACCGCCTGCAGGTAGCGCCCCTCGGCGATGACGAAGAGGGTGCGCAGGCAGGAGTGCCGGGCGATCGCCGCCGACCACGCGGCCTCAAAGGCCGCGAGGTCGAGGCTCCCCCGGATGTCGAGCGCGACCTGCTGCCGGTAGACGTACGATCCGGGCTCGAGCTCGCCGTGGAAGAGCATCCCCTGCTGCATCGCCGTCGCGGGGTAGAGATCCGTCAGGGCGGGGTGCTCGGCGAGCAGCGCATCGAGGGCCGCCTGGCTCAGCCCGGCGAGCGGGAAGTCCGACGGGGTGCGGCCGCCGGCGCCGGGCGACAGGCAGTGCCCGATCAGCGCCCGCAGCTCGACCAGGAACCGCTCGAGGTACCGCTCGATCGTGGCGGCGCGATGGAGGCTCCGGCTGAAGCGCCAGCGGGTCTCTAAGACACCGTCGAAGACCAGGCTGTTGACCTCCAGGAGGTGGGGCCTCTCGTTCTCCCAACCGATGTCCTCGCCGGTGCCGTCGGTGCGCAGGCGGAAGAGGTCGTTGTCGACCAGCGCCTGGTCGAAACGCCCCAGGTAGTTGAAGATGATCGGCGGCCGGGGGAGGTCCGCCAGGGGCGATTCCTGCCCGCCCAGGTAGCGCAGCACGCCGTACCCCGCGCCCTCGCGCGGCACCGCCCGCAGCTGCTCCTTGACCGACTTGAGGAGCGCTCCCTCGCCGGCGGCGCGGTCGACCTCGACGCGTTCGACCTCGATGCGAAGGGGGTAGATGCTGGTGAACCAGCCGACCGTGCGCGAGAGGTCGCCGCCGCCGAGCTCGTGGCTCCGCCCGTGGCTCTCGAGATCGACCGTCACGCTCAGGCGCTCCGCGCCCTCGCCCACCGCGCGCAGGAAGGCCGCCAGCAGGACGTCCACCGTGCTCGTCCGGTAGACGTCGGGCACCCGCCGCTCCAGCAGCTCGGTCTCCTCCCTCGACAGCCGGCCCACCAGCGTCGCGGCCGAGCCCGCGAGGTTCTTGCCCGCCGGGAAGTCGCAGGCGAGATCGCCCGCTCGCCCCTGGCGCAGCCAGAAGGCCTCCTCGCCGCGGAAGGAGTCCGCGAGCCCCGGATGGTCGAGCCCGCCGGCCCAGTCCATCCACGATTTGCCGTGGACCGGCGGGGCCGCGAGCGGCCGCGCGTAGAAGGCCGCCAGATCGTCGAGGAGGATGCGCCAGGAGACGCCGTCGATCGCGAGGTGGTGGGCGACGAGGAGGATCCGCTGGGGCGCGCTGGGCCCGGTCGCGAGGAGCGCCGCGGCGAAGAGCGGGCCATGGACGATGTCCAGGCTCCCCTGGACCGCGGTGGCGCACTCCTCGAGGACCGCCGCCCCGGCGCACGCGACGCGCTCGAGGTCGAGGTGGTGGAAGGCGAAGGCGCGCTCCCCGCCGCGCGGGCGCGCCTCCTGCCGCCAGCCGGAGTCGGCGGGGATGAAACGCAGGCGCAGGGCGTCGTGCTGCGCGCAGAGGCGGTCGAGCGCCGCGAGCAGCCGGGCGACGTCGAGCGCCCCCTTCCACTCGAGGAGCACCGCCTGGTTGAAATGGTTGGGATCGACCAGGCGCAGGGCGAAGAAGTACTTCTGGACCGGCGTCAGCGCCGCCTCGAGGACCGCGGCGCCCTGCTCCTCCACCTCCGCCTCCCCCTCCAGCGCGCGCGGCAGCATCGTCGCCACGGTCTGGGTCTGGAAGAAGTCCCGCGCCCGGATCCGCAGGCCCACCTGGTTCGCCCGCGCCACGATCTGGATCGCCAGGATCGAGTCGCCGCCCAGGGCGAAGAAGTTGTCGTGGATCCCGATCTCCGCGAGGCCGAGGACCTCCGCCCAGATCGTCGCGAGAGCCTCCTGCGCCGCGTTCTGCGCCGAGACGAAGGCGTCGCGGACGCCGCCGGCGTCCGGCGCCGGGAGCGCCTTGCGGTCGAGCTTGCCGTTCGCGGTGACCGGCCACTGCTCGACGAAGAGGAGGGCGCTGGGCACCATGTACTCGGGAAGCTTCGACCGCAGCCACTGCAACAGATCGTGGAGCAGGTCGGCGCGGGACTCCTCCTCGCCCGGCGCGGCCGGGGCGCCGGCCTCCGGCCTGGGCTGGACGTAGGCGACCAGCCGCTTCTCGCCCGGACGGTCGCTGCGCGCCAGCACCACCGCCTTCTGCACCCGCTCCGCGCTCTCGAGCACCGACTCGATCTCGCCGAGCTCGATGCGGAAGCCGCGCACCTTGACCTGCGAGTCGACCCGGCCGAGGAACTCGATGTTGCCGTCGCGCCGGAAGCGGGCGCGGTCGCCGGTCGAGTAGAGGACGGCGCCGGGCTCGGGGCTGAAGGGATCGGGCACGTACTGCCGGGCGGTGAGGACCGGCTCGCCGAGGTAGCCGAGCGAGAGGCAGCCGCCGCCGATGTAGAGGTCGCCCGCGATGTTGATCGGGCAGGGCGCGAGGTCGGGGTCGAGGACGAAGTAGCGCGCGTTCTGGATCGGCCGCCCGTAGGGAATGCTCTTCCAGTCGCGGTCGATGGCGCCGATGGGGAAGAAGTTGGACCAGATCGCCGCCTCGGTGGCGCCGCCGAGGCCGATCACCCGCGCGCGGGGGAAGGTCTCGGCCACCGCGGGCGGCAGGCCGAGGGGGATCCAGTCGCCGCTCAGGAAGACCAGGCGCAGGGCCGCGTCGCGGCCGCGCCGCGCGTCGAAGAACGGCTGTAGCTGGGAGAGCGCCGCCGGGGCCGAGTCCCAGAACGTGACGGGACGCTCGTAGAGGATCTCGACGAGGCGCTCGGGATCCTTGATCTCGTCGTCGTCGGCCAGCAAGACCGTCGCGCCGGCGGCGAGCGCGCCGAAGACGTCGTAGACCGAGAGGTCGAAGCAGAGCGAGGTGATGAAGAGCACGACGTCGCCGGCGCCGACCGCGAAGGTCCGGTTCACCCACTCGATGAGGTTCGCCACCGGGCGGTGCTGGAGGACGACGCCCTTGGGGTTGCCGGTCGAGCCGGAGGTGAAGATGACGTAGGCGAGGTCGTCGGGCGACGCCTGCGGCCGGGGAGCCCGGCCGGGGAACCGCGCGAAGGCCCCGGCATCCACCAGGACGCTCGCGCAGGGCGCGCTCGCGAGCCGCTCGCCGAGCGCCCGGTCGGTCAGCACGAGCTCCGCCCGGCTGGCCGCGAGGATGCGCAGGATGCGATCCTGCGGATAGGCCGGATCGAGCGGGACGTAGGTCTTCCCCGCCTTGAGGATCCCCAGCAGGGCGGCGAGCATGTCGACGGTCCGGCGCAGGAAGATGCCGACCATCGCCCGCTCCGCGCGGCAGGCCGCGAGCAGGAAGTGCGCCACCTGGTTCGACCGCCGGTCGAGCTCCCCGTAGGAGAGCGCGGCGCCGCCGCAGACGACGGCGACGCGGTCGGGGTCCGCCGCCGCCTGCCGCTCGAAGAGCTGATGGATGCAGGGGTCGTCGCCGCGCTCGAGGTCGGTGTCGTTCCACTCACGGACGAGCTGCCCGTGCTCCGCCTCGCTGAGCGCCGAGAGGGCGCCCAGGGCGCTCTCGGGACGGGTCGCCATCTGGAAGAGCAGCGCCCGGAAGCCGCCCGCCAGCCGCAGCGCCGTGGTCGAGTCGAAGAGGTCGGTGTTGTATTCGATACGACCCTCCAGCCGCTCTCCCGTGTGGCTCAGGTCGAAGGTCAGGTCGAGCTTCGCCGACCCGTTGTCGATCTGCAGCGGCGCCGCGGTCACCCCCTGGAGGTCGAGGAGGAGCTCGGGGTGGCTCAGGAAGGTGAACATGCACTGGAAGAGCGGGCTGTGGCTCAAGGAGCGGTCGGGGTTGAGCGCCTCGACGACTTTCTCGAAGGGCAGGTCCTGGTTGTCGGCGGCGTCGAGGACGACGCGGCGGGTCTCGCGCAGGAGGTCGCGCACCGTCTGCCGCCGGTCGAGGTCGCCGCGCAGCACCACCATGTTGATGAACAGCCCCACCAGGCCCTCGAGCTCGCTCTGGTTGCGGTTCGCCATCGGCGAGCCGATCCAGATGTCCTGCTCGCCGCTGAAGCGGGCGAGCGCCGCCTGCACGGCGGCGGTCAGGAACATGAAGACGGTCAACCCGTTGGCGACGGCGGCGCCGAGGATCTCGCGCAGCTCGCGCTCCGCCACGCCGAAGAACACGTTGCGGCCGCGGTAGCGGAAGGCCGACGACCGCGGCCGGTCGGTCGGCAGGTTGAGCACCGCGGGCTCCGCGGCGAGCTGCCCGCGCCAGAACGCCAGCTCCCCGGCCATGCTCCCCGCCTCGAGGATCCGCCGCTGCCAGAGGGTGTAATCGGCGTAGGTGAACGACGGCGCCGGGAGCGCGCGCGGCGCTCCCTCGACGAGGCCGGCGTAGAGCGCGCTCAGCTCCTTCATCAGGAGGCGGATCGACCAGGCGTCGGTGATGATGTGCTGCATGCAGAGGAGCAGCACGCGGTCGGTGCGGCCGAGCTGGAGGAGCGCGATGCGGAAGAGCGGCGAGGCGTCGAAGCGGAAGGGCTGCGCGCCCTCCTCCACCGCGAGGAGGCACATCTCGGCCTCGCGCCGGCCGCTGCTCAGCGCCGAGAGGTCCACCCGCGGCAGGGAGAAGCCCCCGGCCGGGGCGATCCGCTGCACGGGCTTGCCCTCGTAGACCGCGAACGAGGTGCGCAGGGCCGCGTGGCGCTCGACGAGGTGCCCGAAGCTCGCCGCGAAGGCGCCCTCGTCGAGCACGCCGCTCAGGCGGAGGAAGACCGGGATGTTGTACGCCGTCAGCCCGGGCTCGAGCTGGTCCAAGAACCAGATCCGCTCCTGGGCGAAGGAGAGCGGGGGCGGCTCGGCCAGGGCCACGCGCTCGAGCTTGGGGAGCGGCGCCGCGTGGGCCCGGCGCAGGCCGGCGACGACATTGGCGAACTCGCGGGGCGTCGGGTGGCTGAGGACGAGCCGCGGTTGCAGGTCGATCTCGAAGACGTCGCGCAGCCGGTAGGCGATCTGGGTGGCGAGCAGCGAGTGGCCGCCGAGCGCGAAGAAGTTGGAGTCGATGCCGACCGCGGAGCGCCGGACGCCGAAGGTGGTCGCCCAGACGTCGAGGAGCGACTCCTCGAGCGTCGAGCGCGCCATGCCCGACGCCGCCTCGGCGAGCTGGGGCCGCGGCAGCGCCGCGCGGTCGAGCTTGCCGCTGGGGGTGAGCGGCAGGTCGTCCAAGAGGACGAAGCGGCTGGGGATCATGTAGTCGGGGCAGGTGCGCTCGAGGTCGGCGCGCAGCGTCTCGGCGAGATGGCCGCTCGGGCCCTGCGGCACGACGTAGGCGACGAGCACCTGGTCGGCGCCCTCGCCGTGGCCGACGACCGCGGCCTTGCTCACCGCCGCGTGCGCCACGAGGTGGGCATGGATCTCACCCAGCTCGATCCGCAGGCCGCGGAGCTTGACCTGCTCGTCGCGCCGGCCGAGGAACTCGAGGGTGTCGTCCTCCAGGCGGCGGGCGAAGTCCCCCGTGCGGTAGAGGCGCTCCCCGGGAGCGCCGTAGGGATCGGGCACGAAGGCGCCCGCCGTCAGGTCGGCGCGCCCGAGATAGCCCCTCCCCACGCCCACGCCGCCGAGGAAGATCTCGCCCGACACCCCCCTCGGGACGGGCCGCAGGCCCGGGTCGAGGAGATGGACGGCATAGCCCTCGAGCGGCGATCCGATCCGCGGCGTGACGTCCGGTTCCGTGATCGGGTGGCCGATGGCGTTGACGGTCGCCTCCGTCGGCCCGTAGATGTCGTAGGCGTCGACCCCGCGAGCGGCCGCCAGCCGGTTCCACATCGGCCGGTCGATCGTGCCGCCGGCGGCGAGGATCTTGCGCAGGCTGCGGTCCGCGCCGTCCAGCAGCCCGGCGTCGAGAAGCAGCGCGAGGTGCGACGGCGTGCAGTCCAGCCCCTCGACGCGGTGCGCCGCGAGGTAGCGCACGAAGGCGGGGCCGTCGAGGCGGGTCTCCTCGGGCACGATCACCAGGCAGTGCCCGCGGGTGAGCATGACGATCTGCTGCATCGAGGCGTCGAACTCGAGGGGGGCATTGAGGCTCAGCCTCATGGTGGGATCGCCGCTCAGCCTCATGGTGGGATCGCCGCTCAGGCGCATCGTCGCGCCCGCGCGGTCGCGGTAGCAGAGCCGCTCCATGCCGCGCGCGAGGTTCAAGGGCGAGCGATGCTCGATGAGGACGCCCTTCGGCCGGCCGGTCGAGCCGGAGGTGTAGATGATGTACGCCAGGTTGCGCGCCGTCGCCCGCGGCGCGAGGTCGGTGTCCGCATAGGCGGCGAGGTCCAGCCGCGGGAGGTCGACCAGCGTCCGCCCGTCGAGGGCGGCCGCGAGCTCGGGCCGGGGGCCGTCGGCGAGGACCAGCGCCGTGCCGCTGTCGTCGAGGATCGCGCGCACCCGCTCGGCCGGCTGGTGGAGGGCGATCGGCAGGTAGGCTCCGCCCGCCTTGAGGATCGCGAAGAGCGCCACCAGCATCTCGCACGAGCGCTCCATGTGGATGCCGACCGGGACCTCGGGGCCCACCCCGCGCGCGCGGAGGTGGCGGGCCAGCCGGTTGGCGCGACGGTTGAGCTCGCCGTAAGAGAGGGCCGTGCTCGCGAGGACGACGGCAACGGCGCCCGGGCGCTCGGCGGCCTGCGACTCGAACAGCTCGTGGATCGAGCGCTCCGGGAGGCCGGCCGCGGCCGTGTCGTTCCACTCGACGACGATCCGGTGGCGCTCCGCCGCGCTCATCACCGGCAGCTCGCCGATGCGCTGCGCCGGCCGCGCGAGAACGCCCTCCCCGAGGAGGAGGAAGCGCCGCGCGAGCTCGGCGATCGTCGCCGGCAGATAGAGGTCGCGGTTGTAGACCAGGATCGCCCGGCCGTCCTCGCCGAGGTAGAGCTCGAGGTCCGCGCGCACGATCCCGTAGTCCTGCTCGAAGAGCGGGCTGACGTCGAGGCTGCCCAGCTTCAGCGCCGGGAAGAGGCCCATCTGGAAGGTGATCTGGAAGAGCGGGTTGCGGCTCGCGTCGCGGTGCGGCCGCAGCTCCTGGACGAGGCGGTCGAAGGGCAGGTGGCTGAAGGCGTAGGCGCCGCGGGCGGCCTCCTTCATCCGCGCCAGGACGGTCTCGAAGCTGGGGTCGCCGGTCATGTCCGTGCGCAGGACGACGGTGTTGACGAAGAACCCGATCAGCGCCTCGGCTTCGAGCTTGCCGCGGTTGGAGACCGGGATGCCGCAGCTCACGTCGGTGTTGCCGGTCGTGCGGTGGAGCAGCACCTGGAAGACCGCCAGGCTCGCCATGAAGGGGCTGACGTCGTTGTCACGGGCCACCCGCTCGATGCCGGCGAGGAAGGTCGGCGGCAGGCGGAAGGCGTGGACGGCTCCGTTGTGGGTCTGCTCCGGCGGCCGCGGGAAGTCGCCCGCCAGCTCGGTGACCTCCATCCCGCGGAGGGCGCCCTTCCAGTAGTCGAGCTCGCCGGCGAGCGCCTCCTCGGGGAACTGCGCCTGCTGCCAGGCGGCGAAGTCGCCGAACTGCTCGGCGAGGGGAGGCAGCGACGGGGCCTCGCCGCGACCGTAGGCGCCATAGAGCGCCTCCAGCTCGTCGTTGAAGACCTTGAACGACCAGACGTCGGTGACGATGTGGTGCACCACCAGCAGCAGGACCTGGACGTCGTCCCCCAGCCGCAGCAGGCTGCAGCGGACGAGGGGCCCGGCGCCGAGGTCGAAGGGCCGGTGCGTCGCGCGGACGGCGATCGCGTGCGCCCTGGGCAGGCGGTCCGGCTCCGGCAGGGCGCGCAGGTCGATCTCGCTCCAGACGAGCTCGTCGGCGGCCTTGACGACCTGGACCGGCTCGCCGTCGCGCAGCTCGAAGACGCTGCGCAGCACCTCGTGGCGGCGGACGATCTCCGCGACGCTCCGCCGCAGCGCCGCGACGTCGAGGCGTCCGGCGATCCGGTAGGTGGAGAGCAGGTTGTAGGCGCTGGCGGCGGGGTCGAGCTGGTGGAGGGTGAAGAGCCGGCGCTGCTCGAGCGAGATCGGGAAGACGCGCGGCTCGGCCGCGCTCCGCTGGAGCAGGGCCTTGAGCAGCGCGCGCTTCTGCTCGGCGGTGAGCGGCTCTTCGTTGGCAGGACTGTGCAGCATGGTCTTCACCCTTGAACGATCGTTTCAGGAAACCTCGGGCGCGGGTTCGATGCTTAAGGCTCGCGCCTCGCGATCTCGCGCGGCCGGGCACCGACCTTGCGGATCAGCGCCGTCCCCACGGTGTAGCCGCCGCCGAAGGCGGCCATGCAGGCCACGTCGCCGGGCTGCATGACGGCCTCCTCGGCCAGGCAGATCGCCACCCCGCAGCTACTGGTGTTGCCGTAGGTCCGGAGGTTGACGGGCACGCGGCCGGGCTCGGGCTCGGCGTGGAAGAGCCGCTTCTTGATCCCCTCGATCATCTGCATGCTCGCCTGGTGGAGCATGAACAGGCGGACCTGCTCCACCGCGAGATCGTTCTCCACCAGCAGGCCGCGGATCTCGCCATCGACCAGGGGGATCACCTCGCGGTACACCCGCGGGCCGTTCTGGTAGAAGTAACGGTAGCCGGGGCCGCCGGGAGCGGGTTGCGCGCAGTGGCCGTTGGCGGAAGCCTCCAGGAAGGGCCGCGTGCCGCCCAGGCCGGTGAGGATGTTGTGGCTGAGCTGCGATCGGCAGCGGGTGGCGAGGACCTCGTAGCCGCCCTTGGCGCGCCCGAGCTCCGCCGCCTCGACGACCGCCGCCGCCGCCGCGTCGCCCCAGAAGAAGCTGTTGAACGGGTCGCCGTAGTCGACGCCGCAGCTAAAGTACTCCGCGGCGACGACCAGCGCCCGCCGGTAGCAACCCGCGAGGATCAGGGCGCGCGCCGTCTCCAGGGCGAAGACGAAGCTCGAGCAGGCGGCGAGGACGTCGAACGCGCAGGCCGACCGCGCCCCGAGCCGGTCCTGGATCTCGATCGCCGTCGAGGGATAGATACAGTCGGGCGTCGAGGTGCCGCAGATCACGAGGTCGATCTCGCCGGCTTCCAGCCCGGCGTCGTCGAGCGCCGCCCGCGCGGCCTGCGCTCCCAGGTCCGAGCCGAACAGCGCCCGGCGGGACGGCTGGCGCTCGAGGATGGCGCCGCGGTCGACCACCCGCCGGCTCTCGATCCCCACCCGCTCGCCGATGTACTCCTCGAAGAGGAGCCGGTTGCGCCGGCACTCGCCGAGCGCCGGCGCGGTCCCCTCGCTTCCCGCGGCGATCCGGCTCTGGCACCACTTGTTGGCGGCGACCCAGGCCGCCAGGCGGCGGGGATCGGCCACGGCGGCGACGTCCCCGTTGGTCAGCACGTCGTCGGGCACGTATATGCCCCGGCCGGTGATGATGGGGGACGGCGGCCCGGCGGCATCGCCACGCGGGACGTGGTTATCGGTGGCCATCAACGTTCATCCTGCCTCGCTCGGAGGAAATCGACCCTGGGGGACGATCGAACAGCAGAACTGCGACGCGCTCGGACCGGCTTGCGACGCCCGCCGAGGTCGAAGTAGCTCGATTCAGAGGTATGTCAACGGAAAGCCCGCGCCGATCCCTTCCCCAACAGATTGCTCTCGTAGTTACCGAGGGGATATTCGGAAGGCACCTCGCGATACCTTCGGTCGATCCGAGAGTTGCAGATTAGCAGATCAGCGTGCCGAAGACGACGGGCCGGAGCGGGTTCCGCGCCACGAAAAACCTTGCAACCATCAGCGCAAATGCGTGCTTCACTAAAGTAATGCCGGCCGGCGTCAGACCACGCCCTCGCCGGTCGGCAGGAACGACTCGATCGCCGTTCCACGGCCGGACTCCCCCCGGCGGTCGAGGACCAGCCGCGCGACCGCGAGGTCGAGGACGCCGAGGCCGAACGGGCTGAACACCGTCACCGTCGAATCGTCGACGCGCGCCGGCTGACGCCCGAGGCAGAGGTCGGCCAGGCTGCAGCGGATGAAGTCGCGCGACGACGTCTGCTGCTCGGCGAGGTGGAGCGACGTCTGCGCCCGGCAGACGTGGTCCGCGTCGTCGACGACGTTGTCGCAGGCGAGGATCGCGGAGGCCGCGATGTCGCGCAGCGAGACGTGCAGGATCACCGCTCCGGGAGGACAGGCGGAGAGGTCCTCGACGTGCGGCTTGACCGCGGTGGTCGCGAAGGAGACCAGCGGGCAGCGCGCGAGGACGGTCGCGAGGTCGGGCGCCGTCTCGGTCGCGATCGCCGGGGCGAGCTCCCGCAGCCGCGCCGCGAAGCGCCGGCCGCGCTCGGGGTCGAGGTCGAAGAGGACGCAGCGCGCGATCCCCGGCAGCAGCGCGCCGAGGAAGCGCGCGATCTCGAGGTTGATCACCCCGAGCCCGACGAGGCCGACGGCGGCGGGCGCGCCGCCGCCGAGGAGGACCTGCGCCGCGAGCGCGGCGCTCGCCGCGGTCCGCTTGACGCTGATCAGCGAGCTCTCGAGGATCGCCTCGACGTGGCCGGTTGAGCACGAGTTGACGATCAGCACGGCCGAGGCGCGCGCCATCCCCTGCCGCACGTTGCCCGGGAACGACGAGATCCACTTGATGCCGGCGATGTCGAAGCCGTCGCCCAGGAACGCGGGGAGCGCGATGATCCGGTTCAGCTCGTCGCCGGGGAAGCGCAGGAAGCTCGAGTGGGGAAGAAAGCTCTGCCCCTTGGCATGGGCGACGTAGGCCCGGCGGACCGCGTCGACGATCTCCACCTCGCGGCCCTGCAGGAGGGCGGAAACGTCGTCGCCCTTGAGGATGAGGACGCGTCCATCGTCCATGGCGGGAGCTCTCCTGTCGGCCTCGGGCATCGGGCCATCGATCGTACCGCGGCGGGATGGGGTGCGCAACACGCCGCGACTTCTTGATTCCACCGCTGTTGCCCGCGGGTGCCGGAGTGCCCCGGAGACGCTCGGGCTTAACGAGCATTGGGAAATACATGAGCCGTCCCCGCGGCGCAGGTCCCCCTTGCAGGGCGGGAGATCGAACAAATCCCCGAGAACGCGTAGTAGTCCACGGTCGTCTCCTTCGCCATCGAAAGCCGGGAGCCGGCGAAAATCGGTTCCTGCGTCCGTCCCCAAGAAGAGGGACGGTGGCCGGTCTGTCGGCGCACCAGTCCTCTTCAGAGGAGAAAGCGATGAAAGTCCTGATCCAGCTGCGTTCCTCCCCCCAGGCGCACGCGGCCGCCATGAGCAGCGTTCCGGCAGCGCCGCTGACGGCGATGCTCGAAGCCGCCAATCTCGCGCTCACTATCGACCAGAGCTATCCGCCGGTGCAACTCCCGAAAGTCATGACGGCGACGGGAGCCGCGATGCATTCGTTCTCGCAACCGGTGACCTTCTCGTTGGAGGTTGCGGAGTCCACCTATCTCGTGCGAGGAGCCATTCCGGACGACGCCTCGGCCTACGAGGCCGTCGTTTCGCATCCGGACGTCGTGGGCGTGTTCTCGGATCCCCTGATCGAGTCGACCATCGTCTGTCCCGGCAACCCCGCGGTGGGCAAGGATGGCGATGTCGCCAAGCTCCTCGCGGTGAGCAAGCTGGCTGCCGCCGGCATGGACGGAACGGGCGTCTACCTGGCGATCGTCGACACCGGCATCAACCTCGCGCATCTCCAGGGAAAGGAGCGCACGCCCAAGCTCGACACCGCGCAGAGCTGGACCCCTGCAGGAGTCGCGACGACGCCGGGACAGCATCCGGTGGATCACGGCACCATGTGCGCCTACGACGCCGGGATCGCGGCGCCGGCGGCGACCCTTCTGGACTATGCCGTTCTGCTCTCGAAGACTCCGGGGGCGACGACGATGTCCGGCCTGTTGAGCGATGCCGTCCTGGCGTACAGCCATTTGCGGACTATTCTCAACGCCATGCCCGCCGCCAGCCGAGCCATGGTCATCAGCAATAGTTGGGGGATGTTCGCTCCGGCCTGGGATTTCCCGCCGGGTCATCCGGGGAACTACAGCGACAACCCCAATCATCCGTTCAACGTCATGGTTGCAAACCTCGAAGCGGCGGGGGCGGACATCCTGTTCGCGGCCGGCAACTGCGGGAGGGACTGTCCGGACAGCCGCTGCAGCTTCGGGACGACGCTGCCGATCTGCGGTGCCAACTCGCACCCGGCCGTCCTCAGCATTGCGGGCGTGGACATCCACAAGTCCCGCGTCGGCTACTCCTCGCAGGGGCCGGGACGTCTGAGCGCCAAGAAGCCCGACGTCTCCGCCTACACGCACTTCGAGGGGTCCGGAGTGTATCCAGCCGATAGTGGAACCTCCGCGGCCTGCCCGGTCGCCGCCGGGGTCGTCGCGGCCATTCGCTCCAAGAGCTCGACCGCGAAGCTCTCGCCCTTGCAGCTTCGTTTGCTGCTGCTCAAAACGGCGACCGACAAAGGCAGGAAGGGGTTCGACTACGACTATGGATGGGGCATTCTGAACCCCGGGAAACTCGCTCCCCTCCTCCCCTAGAGAGACGGCGCGCGGCGTGGCCGGGCGCAACTCGCCGTGCCCGGTCGCGAGGTATGATGACTCATGGCAACGCGAATGGTCACCCTGCACCTCAAGCCGACGGAGGCCACCCTTCCACAGGTCCAGGCGAAATACGGGCTCGGGCCCGATGCGATCGACGCCAACTTTGGCGTCGTGGCTCTAAGCCCCGAGCAGAACCTCTACACCATCTTAGTGGACGACGAGGTCGCGAGCCGTCTGGAGGGTGGCGAAGGCGTGACCGGCTCGTACTCGAACCCCAGGATCGAGCCCTTCGGCCCACCGAAGTAGGAAAGGTGCGTCCTTAAAAAGATCCCTCTAAAACGAGGGACATTTAGGGACTCTCCCGCCAATTTGGCGCACATCCTCGGAGTGAAGCCCTCGCCGGCTCGCGTTGAGCGTACGACGCGGACCGTCGTGGGTTCGACGCGGACAGGCGGAGGATCTGACGAGCACCGGCGACGGTTCGGCGCGGACCGGCGAGCCTTCGCCGGGCGCTGTCGAGGCCAGGACGGGCGGGTTCGCGGGCTCGCCGGGTGGCGGCGAGGCCGTCTGACGCTCCGTCACCGCCTCGCCGGAGGGACAAAAGGTCCCGCCGGGAGGCGGCGGGGCCTCGCGGCGCGGTGGCGTCAGGGGAAATTCGCGCCGCGAAGGTTCGATTCGGACAGGCGAGGCTTCGCCGGCACCCGGCAGGGACTCGCCGACGGCCGGCGAGAACAGGGCGCGAGGAGGCTGTCACCCGCCGCGACCCGGCGCGCTGATGCCGCCCGCCGGCATCCTCTCACCGCCACCCGGCGAGCCCGCGCCGCGACCGGGCGAAGGCACGCCGCCGCATAGCGGCGGGATGGGGCACGCAGAGCTCGCCGCGACTGTCCCAGCCTGCCCCCTTCCCGGCACTTCTTCAATGCCGCCGCAGCGTCGAGGTCCCGCGCGGGAGACCGGTAGGAGGGATTGCGCCCCCATGTCCGAAGTCGCAACGTCCGAAGTCGCCACGGCTACTCAGCTCCTCGTCCGTCCGGCCTCCAGAACCGACGCCGCGACCCTGATCGAGTTCAACCTCCAGATGGCCCGCGAGGTCGAGGGCCTGGAGCTCGATCCCGCCGTCGTCCGCCGCGGCGTCCACGCCGTCTTCGACGATCCCCGCAAGGGCGACTACTGGATCGCCGAGCGGGAGGGCGAGGTCATCGGCTCCCTCTTGACCGGCTACGAGTGGAGCGTGCGGCGCAACGGCCGGCTGTGCTGGCTGCTGTCGCTCTACGTCGTCCCCGAGGCGCGGGGGCGGTGGATCTACAACCGGCTCATGGAGCACGTGCGGCGCACCGCCAAGGCCCAGGCCGACGTGGTGGGCATCCTCCTCTACGTCGACAAGCGCAACCTGCGCGCCCAGCGGATCGCCCACAGCATGCGGATGATCGGGGACCGCTACGTCCTCTACGAGTGGTTGAAGTAAGAGCGGTTGCAGTAAGCTAACCGATCACCCATCGACCGGGGGACGCATGGCCCATCTCGCTCAGGACTTTCGTTTCGCCGCCCGCAGCCTGTTGAGACAGCCCGGCCTCGCCCTGGCGGCCGTCCTGACCCTGGCCCTGGGCATCGGCGGCAACACCGCGATCTTCAGCGTCGTCGACTCGGTGCTGCTGACGCCGCCCCCCTTTCACGAGCCCGGCAGGCTGGTCGTCATCTGGGCCTCGAACCCGGAGCTGGCGCGGGCCTCGAAGCTGGAGGACGAGCTGGCGCCCTCGCCCGGCGCCTTCTACGACTGGCAGCGGGAGAGCCGCTCCTTCCAGCACATGGCGCTCTTCCTGCCCGACAAGATGCGGTTGACGGGCAACCAGCCCGAGGAGGTCGAGGCGATCCGGGTGACCGGCGACTTCTCGAGCATCCTCGGCACGCCCCCCCTCCTCGGGCGTTCGATCCAGCCGGCCGACGACGCTCCCGGCCAGCCGACGGTGGCGCTGCTCTCGTACGACTGGTGGCAGCGCCGCTTCGGCGGCGATCCGCGGGTCGTCAACACCAAGGTCGTGATCAACGGCCTGCCGCTGACCGTGATCGGCGTGATGCCGCCCCGCTTCGCCTTCCCCCGCGGCTCCGAGATGCCCGCCGCCTTCGGCTTCCCCAACGCGCCCGACGCCTGGGTGCCGATGGCGATGCCGGTCGCGATGCGGACCGACCGCGTCACCCGCTTCTTCGTCGGGCTGGGGCGGCTGCGGCCGGGGGTCGCGATGGGGGCGGCCGATCGCGAGCTCAAGGCGATCAGCCAGGGGCTCGCCCAGCGCTTCCCGGAGACCGACAAGGGCTGGACCACCCGGCTGGTCCCCATCACCGAGCAGATGGTGGGCGACGTCCGCCCCGCCCTCCTCGTCCTCTGGGGGGCGGTCGGCCTGGTGCTGCTGATCGCCTGCGCCAACGTCGCCAACCTCCTCCTCGCGCGGGCGGCGTCGCGGCAGCGGGAGATCGCTCTCCGCACCGCGATCGGCGCCGGCCGCGGGCAGCTCGTCCGGCAGCTCCTGACCGAGAGCGGGCTGCTCTCCCTCCTGGGCGGCGCGCTCGGGGTCGCCCTCGCGGCGGCCAGCCTGCGCGCCTTCGCCGCCACCGTCCCGCCGCAGCTCCGCGGCGCCGCCGACTTCTCGCTGAGCGGCCGGGCGCTCGCCTTCACGCTCGTCCTCTGCGTCGCGGCGACGACTCTCGCCGGCCTCGTCCCGGCCCTCCAGATGACCCGGCCGGACCTCGCCCAGTCGCTGCGCGACGGCGCCCGGGCGGGCGCCGGGGCGAAGAGCCGGCGCACCCGCGGCGCCCTGGTGGTGGCGGAGATCGGCCTCGCCGTCCTCCTCCTCGTCGGCGCCGGGCTCCTGCTGCGCAGCTTCGTCCGCCTGCTCGCCGTCGACCCCGGCTTCCACACCGCCAAGGTCCTCACCTTCGAGGTCAACCTGCCGCTCGACACCCCTCCCCCGCGGATCGTCGCCTACTACGACCGCGCCGTCGAGCGGCTGCAGGCCCTGCCGGGGGTGGCCGCCGCCGCCTCCGTCTCGGAGCTGCCGCTGAGCGGCCCTGAGTCGGTGACGGGGATCCTCCCCGAGGGGCAGCCGGTGCCGCCGGACCCGGCGCAGGTCCGCCAGGCCGACTGGCACAAGGTCACCCCGGAGTACTTCGCCGCCATGGAGATCCCCCTCCACCGCGGCCGGCTCCTGGGCGCCGGGGACGGCGCCGGCAAGCCGGCCGTGGCGGTGATCGACGACCTCATGGCGCAGGCCTGCTGGCCGGGCCAGGACCCGGTGGGCAAGCGCTTCCGCACCGGACGGACGCAGAGCCCCGCCAACGATCCCATGCACCCCTGGATCCGGGTGGTGGGGGTAGTGGGAACGGTGCGGCACACCGGCCTCCACGCCGAGCCGCGGCCGCAGATGTATCGCCTGCTCGGGCAGACGCCCGATCCCCTGATGCCCTACCAGGACGTCATCGTGGTGCGCACCAAGGGCGACCCCGCGGCGCTCGCGGGCCCCATCCGCGCCGCCATGCGCGAGGTCGACCCGGCGCAGCCCATCGCCAACGTCCGCACCCTCGAGCGGGTGGTCTCCGACTCCGTCGCCTCCCGCCGCTTGAACCTCCTCCTCCTCGGCCTCTTCGCCGGCCTGGCCCTGGCCCTCGCCGCGGTGGGCATCTACGGCGTCACCGCCTACTCGGTCACCCAGCGCACCCGCGAGCTTGGCCTGAGGATGGCCCTCGGCTCGCCGCCGCGCGGCGTCCTCAACCTCGTCCTCAAGGAGGCCGGAGCGCTCGCCATCCTGGGGGTCGTGGTCGGCCTCGCGGCGGCCTTCGCCCTCACCCGCCTCATGGCCTCCCTCCTCTACGGGATCGGCTCGACCGACCCCCTCACCTTCGCCGCGGTCTCGCTCGGCCTCACCCTGATCGCCCTCCTCGCGGCCTACCTGCCCGGCCGGAGAGCCACGCGGGTCGATCCGATCATCGCGCTCAAGACGGAGTAGCGAGCCGGATCAGCAGAGCCCGATAGCGATGCCGGTGAGTTCGATCTCCTACAGGACGGCGCTCGCCCATCTGGCGAATACGATGGAGCGTGTCTGCGAGAATCACGAACCGGTCATCATCACCCGCAAGGGCCAAGATTCGGTGGTGATGCTCTCGCTCGCCGACCACAGGTCCATCGAGGAGACGGCTCACCTCCTGCGCAGCCCCAAGAACGCGATGCGTCTGCTCGAGTCCATCGCCGAGCTCGAACGCGGTGGCGACACCGCGCGAGAGCTCGTCGAGTGAAGCTCCGCTTCCCTCACGTCGCCTGATAGAGCTCGACCTCCAGTTTCCCTGCCCGCTCGGCGCACCAGGCGCAGCAGCACTGCGACCTCGCGGCCTCGAGGCCGCGGGAGAAGGTGCGGTAGATCAGCGGGAAGAGCGCGCGCTTCCACAGGGTGGGCGCGTAGAGGCGGCGCAGGGTGCGGCGCACGTTCCGCGAGCGGGCGAGGCGCCAGAGCAGCCAGTGGTAGCCGGGCGCGCGCGCCCGGCTGTAGAAGAATCGATTGACGAAGCTCGCGCGGAGCGGCCTGCCGATGGCCTCCTCCCAGCGCCGCCGGTAGCCGCGCAGATCGGCGGCCGGATCGCCGGCGGCCGCGAGCTTCCCCGCCAGCAAGGCGTAGCGGATGCCGAATCCCCAGAGGGCGTCCAGCGCCCCCGCCGCCTCCCCGGCCCAGAAGACGTGGCCCGACCGCACCGGCCGCGACAGGTGGATGCCGCCGATGCCCCCGAAGCGCCGCGGGCGGCGCATCGAGAAGCCGATCTTCCGGCGCAGGAACTCGACCGTCCGCTCGAGGTAGAGCGCCCCCTGGTGGAAGTCGTCGAACAGGCAGGTGGCGAGCGTCGCCTGGCCGCCGTGAGCCAACAGGTAGCCGTAGCCCTGGGGCGCGAGACGGTCGTCGAGCACGGCGAAGGCGCCGTCCGCCAGGTCGGTCTCGAACAGGTAGCCCACGGCCAGGACGTCGGCGCGCCGCGGCCCCCAGGCGACGACGCTGTGGACGGGTGGATGGCGGACCGTCTCGCCGAAGCGGATCTCGGCCCCGGCGGCCAGGGCCTGCTCCTTGAGCGAGCGGTCGAGGGTGCCGGGGCCGGATCCGCGGCGCACCAGGTAATAGAACGGCTGGGCGGAGCGGAAGACGTGCTCGCGGCCGTCGGGGCCGAAGCACACCTGCTCATGGAACGGCGCGGCCTCGAACGATGGCTCGATGCCGAGGGCCGCCAGCTCGTCGAGCACGTCGCCCTCCGCGGACCAGTTCTCCAGCCCCTGGAAGTCGCCGTGAAAGCGGCCCCCCACGTCGCGGCGCTGCTCGTAGACGACGACTTTCCGGCCCGCCTGGCGGGCGAGGATGGCCGCCGCCAATCCCGCGGGTCCGGCGCCCACCACGGTCAGCGGTTCGGGGTTCTGCATCATCCTCGCCTCGAGCTCTCCGGGTCGTCCGGAAGGCTATCCACCCCGGACCGGGCGGTCAACTGTCGCCGACGGCGGGCTCGCTCAGGTCGCCTGATACAGCTCGACCTCCATCTCCCCCGCCGCGGACTCGACGAGCCGCTCGCGGAGGCTCGCGGCGAGGAGCGCGACCTGGGGCTCCTGCAGGAGGCTGTAGTGATCGCCCGCGATCTCGCGCACGGCGATCGGCCGCCGCGAGAGGCGCCCCCAGCCGAGGTCCGGATCGAGGCGGGCGCCGCCGTTCGGCTCGGCGGCTTTGAAGAGGGTGAGCGGCGCCGCGCAGGGTCCCCCCGCGTAGCGGGCGGCGGCCCGGTGGTTGGCGGCGAAGAGAGCGAAGCGCCGGGCGAGCTCGGCGCCGTCGAGCCCGGGAGGCAGCGCGCCCGCGCTCTCCGCCAGGGCCGTCAGCCGGCGCAGGGCCTCCCCGGCGGGGAGCCGATCGAAGCCCGCGGGCAGCTCGAGGAGCTCGAGGTGGAAGAGGCGGGCGAGGTCGAAGGCGAAGAGCGCCACCAGGGCCCCGCCCTCCACCGTCGTCGCCGGTATCCCGGCGGCGGGCGCCGCGGCGTCGATGAGGGCGAGCAGGTCGACGCTCTCGCCGGCGGCCGCGAGCTGGCGCGCCATCTCGAAGGCCACGACGCCGCCCATCGACCAGCCGCCGAGGGCGTAGGGCCCCACCGGCTGCACCGCCTTCAGGGTGGCGAGGTAGTGGGCGGCCATCTCCTCGATGGTCGCCAGCTCTGCTCCCTCCTTGCGGTCCGGTGCCTGCAGGCCGTAGAAGCTGCAGTCGGCGGCGAGTTGGCGGGCGAGAGGGACGTAGCAGAGGACCTCGCCGCCGATCGGATGGACGCAGAAGAAAGGCCGCGGCAGCTCACGGCCTTGCCCCCGACCCGACTCGATCTCGACCAGGGCGGTGCGGCGGGCGGGCTCGGCCCCCTCACGGAGCACGGCGGCGAGGCGCTCGACCGTGGGATGGCGGACCAGGGTCGCGATGGGCAGGCTGCGGCCGAGGTGGCTGTGGACGCGACCCATGAGCTGGACGGCGAGGAGCGAGTGGCCGCCGAGCGCGAAGAAATCGTCGCGGACGCCGACCGGCTGGACGCCCAGCAGCTCCTCCCACATCCGCACCAGCCGCGCCTCCAGCGCATCGCGCGGCGCGAGAGCTTGGCGCTCCGGGTCCCGCCGCGACCAGTCGGGGGCGGGGAGCGCGCGGCGGTCGAGCTTGTCGTTGGCGGTGAGCGGCAGCCGCTCGAGGGGGACGAAGGCCGCCGGCACCATGTACGCCGGCAGCTCCCGCCGCAGGTGGCGATCGAGCTCGGCGCTGCCGGGTCCCGGCTCCCCCGCGGTCACGACGTAGGCGACCAGAGCGTCCTCTCCGCGCGGGTCCGGCCGCGCCAGCACCACCGCCTGGCGCACTCCCGGATGGCGGAGGAGGACGAGCTCGACCTCCCCCGGCTCGACGCGGAACCCGCGCACCTTCACCTGGTCGTCGCGGCGGCCGCGGAACTCCAGGGTGCCGTCCGGCCGTTGCACGGCGAGGTCGCCGGTGCGGTAGAGCCGCGCCCCGCGGCGGCCGCCGAAGGGGTCGGGCACGAACCATTCCGCCGTGAGGTCGGGCCGGCCGAGGTAGCCGCGGGCGACGCCGGCGCCGCCGACGAAGACCTCGCTCACCGCGCCGGCGGCGACCGGGTGGAGGTCGGCGCCGAGCAGGTAGACCTGGGCGTTGGCGACGGGGCGGCCGATCGCCGCCTCCTCCGGCGCCGGCTGCTCGAGCGGGCAGCGGGTGCAGACGACCGTGGTCTCGGTCGGCCCGTAGCTGTTGACCAGCTCGACGCCGGCGAGGCCCAGGGCCAGCCAGCGCGCAAGCTGCTCGGCCTGGACCTTCTCGCCGCCGACGACGACCCGGCGGACGGCGGCGGGCCAGCGCGCCTGCCCGGCGGCCAACGCGGAGACCAGCTCGTGCCAATAGGCCGTGGGCAGGGTGAGGACGGTGATCGCCTGCGCTTCGAGCGCGGCGAGGAACCGCTGCGGCGAGCCCAGCATCCCGTCGTCGCGCAGCGCCAGGGCCGCGCCGCGGAGCAAGGGGGGGAAGATCTCCTCGACGCTGGCGTCGAAGTGGACGGGGGCGAACTGCAGGCCGCGGTCGGCCGCGGTCAGGCCGCAGGACCTTGCATGATCCTCGGCGTAGTTGACCAGCGCGCCGTGCTCGACCAGCACCCCCTTGGGCGTTCCGGTCGAGCCCGAGGTGTAGATGACGTAGGCGAGGTCGGCGGCCGTGCCGCCGCCCGCCGGGTCCTCTGCAGCATGCCGCGCGATCTCCTCCCAGCGGTCGACGAGGACGGTCGCGACGTGTTTCCCCGCCGGCGTCCCGGCGAGCTTCCCTGCCAGGCGGCGCTCGGTGACCACCACCGGCATGCCGGAGTCCGCGACGACGAACCCGAGCCGCGCCGCGGGGTAGCCCGGGTCCATGGGGACGTAGGCTCCGCCCGCCTTGAGGATGCCGAGGAGGCCCACGAGCAGGTCCGGCGAGCGCTCGAGGAGGAGCCCCACCCGCACCTCGGGTCCGACGCCCAGCGAGCGGAGGTGGCGCGCCAACTGATTCGCCCGCCGCCGCAGCTCCCCGTAGGTCAGGCAGCGGGCTGCGGAGACCACCGCCACCGCGTCCGGCGTGGCCGCCGCCGCGCGATCGAACAGCGCGTGGACGCTGCCGCCCGGGTAAGGGGCGCCGCTGTCGTTCCATTCGACGAGCACCTGCTGGCGCTCGGCGGCGGCGAGGAAGGCGGCCGCGTCGTAGCGCGCCGCGGGGTGGGCGGCGAGCTCCTCCAGGACGCGCAGGTAGCGCTCGGCGAGCGCCTCGACCTGCTCGCGGCCGTGGACCGCCTCGTCGAACTCCAGGGCGAGGGCGAGCTGCGACCCGGCGGAGACGACGGCGAAGGAGGTCGTGAAGGGGAAGTTGGTCTGCGCGAAGGCGCGCGCCGCGAGCACCCGGACGTCGCCGCCCGCGATCCCGTCGAGGACGTGGAAGTGGACGAAGTTGAACGCCGTCTCGAACAGGGGGCCGCCGCCGAGTGCCCGCTGCAGCTCCGCCAGGGGGAACCGGCGGAAGGGCGACAGCTCGCGCTCGGCCGCGAACGTCTCGGCGACCAGGTCGAGCCAGCTCCCCCCCGCCAACCGCAGGCGCAGGGGCAGCGTGTTGAGGAAGAGGCCGAGGACCCGCTCGCCGTCCTCGACCTCCGGCCTGCCGTTGACCACCAGGCCGCTCACCAGGTCCGCTTGCCCGGTCGCCGCCGCCAGGGCCCGGTAGTGCGCCGCCAGGAGGACGCTCTTGAGCGGCGCCCCCGCGGAGCGGGCGAGCTGCCGCAACCCCGCCGTCAGCTCGGGCCCCAGCAGGCGCGACACCTCCCGCATCCGGGAGGCCGGCGAGCCCCCGTCCTCCCGCGCTGCCGGCCAGCGCGGCAGCTGCACCGGCGGCGCGCCGGCGAGCTTCTCCACCCAGTACCGCCGCCCCTCCTCGCCGCGGACCGTCGCCCGCTCCATGGCCACGAAGTCGCGGAAGGTCGCGGCGGGGGGCAGCGGCGGCGGCGGGGAGCCCGGCGCGCGGAGCCACCTGTAGAGCTCGAACAGCTCGGCGAGCATGGCGGCGACGCTCCAGCCGTCGAGGATCGCGTGGTGCTCGGTCCAGGTGAGCTCGAAGCGAGCGTCGTCCAGCAGGTGGACGCGGAACCGCATGAGGGGCGGGACGGACAGGTCGAGCCGTTGGCCCTGCTCGGCCGCGAAGGCCGCGGCGACGAGGTCCTCCTGCTCCGCCTCGGCAAGGCCGCGCAGGTCCTCGATCGCGAGCGGCGCCGCGACGTGACGGTGGACGAGCTGGAGCGGCTCGCCGAAGCGGCTCAAGTCGAAGGAGGTGCGCAGGACCGGATGGCGGGCGAGGAGCCGCTCGATGGCGCCGCGGAGCGCCCCCTCGTCGAAGGGGCCGGCGAGCCGGAAGCCGCTGACGTTGTGGTAGAGCGTCGAGCCCGCGGTGTAGGCGCTGTGGAAGAGCATGCCGGTCTGCAGCGCGGTCAGCGGATAGGCATCGTCCAGCCCGGCCGGCAGGGCCTCGCGGTCGCGCGGCGCGAGGAGCCCGCAGGGGCCGAGGTCCGCGAGCCCGTCCTCGCGGGGCTCCAGCCAGCAGGCCAGCTCGCGGACGGTCTGGTGCTCGAGGAGCTGCTGCAGGGTGAAGTGGATGCCGCGCTCCGCGGCGAGGGCGCGCACCCGGAGGCTCAGGATGGAGTCGCCGCCGAGGCTGAAGAAGCGGTCGTCGATCCCCACCCGGTCGAGGCCCAAGACCTGCTCCCAGATCTCGACCAGCCCGCCCTCGACCTCGTTGCGCGGCGGCTGGTAGCCCTCCGACTCCTCGCGCTGGGAGGTCGAGAGGGCGAGGAGCGCCTGGCGGTCCACCTTGCCATGCTCGGTCAGCGGCAGGGCCGCGAGCAGCACGAAGGCGGCGGGGACCATGTACTCCGGCAGCTTCGCGGCGAGCAGGGCGCGGAGCTCGGCGACGGCGGGCGCCGGCTCCGGGCGCGGCACGACGTAGGCGACGAGCCGGCGGTCTCCCGCCTCCTGGTCGGGATCTTGGGCCTCGCGGGCGAGGACGACGGCCTCCCGCACGCCCGGATGCCCGGCGAGGGCGAGCTGGATCTCGTCGAGCTCGATGCGGAAGCCGCGGACCTTGATCTGGTGGTCGATGCGCCCCAGGTACTCGACCTCCCCCCAGGGCAAGAAGCGCGCGAGGTCGCCGGAGCGGTAGAGCCGGGCGCCGGGCGCGCCGGAGAACGGGTCGGGGACGAAGCGCTCGGCGGTGAGGTCGGGACGGCCGAGGTAGCCGCGGGCGAGGCCGGCGCCGCCGATCGCGAGCTCGCCCGGGACCCCGATCGGCGCCGGCCGGAAGGCGAGGTCGAGGACGCGGGCGGCGAGGTCGGGGAGCGCCGCTCCGATCAGGCTCCCCCGCCCCGGCCGGGCGTCCTCCTCGCGCAGGGGGCGGTAGGTGACGTGCACCGTGGTCTCGGTGATGCCGTACATGTTGACCAGGCGGGGCCGGCGGTCGCCGTGGCGGCGGAACCAGGGGGCGAGGCGGAAGGGCTCCAGGGCCTCGCCGCCGAAGACCACCAGGCGGAGGTCGGGGAGCGCGCCCGCGGGACCGGCGTCGGCCTCGGCGCGCAGGAGCTGGAGGAAGGCCGAGGGCGTCTGGTTGAGCACCGTCACCCGCTCGCGCGCCAGCAGCTCGAGGAAGGCCTCCGGCGCGCGGCTCACCAGGTAGGGGACCACCACCAGGCGTCCGCCGTGGAGGAGCGCCCCCCAGATCTCCCACACCGAGAAGTCGAAGGCATAGGAGTGGAAGAGGCTCCAGATGTCGTCCGCCCCGAAGGGGAGCCACGGCCGGGTGGCGCGGAAGAGGCGGACGACGTTGGCGTGGCTGACCAGCGCCCCCTTCGGCCGGCCCGTCGAGCCGGAGGTGTAGATGACGTAGGCGAGGTGGTCGCCGCCCGCCCGCCGTGGCAGGTCGTCCGCGGGACGCGCCGCGAGCTCTTCCGCCTCGGCGTCCAGGAGCACCGAAGGAATCGCCAGCGTCCCGCTCCCCGCGAGATCGGCGAGGGCGCGCTCCGTCCCCACCACCACCCGCGCGACGCAGTCGGCGAGGACGAACGATCGCCGCTCGCGGGGATAGCCGGGGTCGATGGGGACGTACGCCCCGCCCGCCTTGAGGATCCCGAGCATCCCGACCACCAGCTCGAGCGACCGCTCGACGCAGAGGCCGACCCGCGCCTCCGGCCCCACCCCGAGCTCGCGCAGGCGGTGGGCGAGCTGGTTGGCCCGGCGGTCGAGCTCGCCGTAGGTCAGCTCGGCGCCCTCGCAGGTCACGGCGCGGGCCGCGGGAGCGCGCCGCGCCTGCTCGGCGAAGAGGTCGGCGAGATTCTCGCCATCCGGGCCCGCCGCCTCGGCGGCGGGCGCCGAGCCCGCCGAAGCCCACTCGCGCAGGACCTGGTGGCGCTCGGCGGGCGCGAGCAGCGGCAGGTCGGCGATCGGGGCGTCGGCGTCGGCCAGGGCGCCGGCGAGGAGCGCCTCCAGGTGCGCCGCCAGGCGCCGGATCGTCGTCTCGTCGAAGAGGTCGCGGCCGTACTCGACGGCGCCGTGGAGCCTCCCGTCGACCGCCGCGAACGCGAGGGTGAGGTCGAACTTGGCGGCCTGCGTCGCGGCGGGGACGGCGCGGGTGGCGATCCCCGGCAGGGAGAGCGACTCCTCGGCCGCGTTCTGCAGTGCCAGCAGGACCTGGAAGAGGGGCGACCGGCGCGGGTCGCGCTCCGCGTCGACCTCGTCGACCAGGCGCTCGAACGGCAGGTCCTGGTGGGCGAAGGCGTCGAGCGCCGTCCGCCGCACCCGCTCCAGGAGCTGCCGGAAGCTCGGTGACGCCTGCCCCGCCGCCTGGCCCAGAACGCTCCGCAGGTCCACCCGCAGCACCAGGGTGTTGACGAAGAACCCGATCAGCCCCTCGATCTCGCGCTGCCCGCGGTTGGCGACCGGCGTCCCCACCAGCACCTCGTCCTGGCTCGCCCAGCGGCCGAGGAGGGCGCCCACCGCCGCGAGGAGCGCCATGAAGGGCGTCGCCCCCGCCTGCCGGGCGCGGGCGGCGAGCTGGCGCGACAGGCCGGGCGGCAGGGCGATCCCGACCGTCCCCCCGCGATGGCTGGGCGCCGCCGGCCGCGGCCGGTCGGCCGGCAGGGCCAGCCGGCGGGGCGCCCCGGCCAACTGGTTTCGCCAGTAGGCGAGCTGGCGCTCGAGGACCTCTCCCGCGAGCCAGCGCCGCTGCCAGCTCGCGTAGTCGGCGTACTGGACGGGCAGCGGAGGGAGCGTCCACGCCGCGCCGCGCGCCAGCGCCCCGTAGACGGTCCGCACCTCGCGCAGCATCACGCCCACGGACCAGGCGTCGGCGACGATGTGGTGGACCGTCACCAGCAGCCGATGCGACCGGCCACCGAGCCCGAGCAGCGTCACCCGGATCAACGGGCCGGTCGCGAGGTCGAAGGGGCGGCGGGCCTCGGCGCCCGCCAGGCGGTTGGTCTCGATCTCGCGCATGCCCGCGGGCAGACGCTCGAGCGATACCACCGGCAGGTCCAATGACAGGTTCTCCGCGACCACCTGCACGGCGCCCCGCGGGGTGCTGGCGAAGCGCGTGCGGAGCGCCTCGTGGCGCCGCACCACCTCGCCGAAGGTCCGCCGCAGCCGCTCCACGCCGACGTCGCCCTCGAGCTCCGCCGCCCAGGGCACGTTGTACGCCGCGCTCCCCGGCAGGAGCTGGTCGACGAGCCAGAGCCGCTGCTGCGCGAACGACAGCGGCAGCTCGCCGTCCCGCGGCACGGGCAGGATCGGCGGCGCCGGCGCGGCCGCCGTCCCCGCGCCCTCCCGCCGCGCCTCCTCCACCGAGCGCGCGAGCTCGGCGAGGGTCGGGCCCTCGAACAGGCGCCGCACCGGCAGCTCCACCTGGAAGGCGGCGGCGATCCGCGCCACCACGCGCATCGCCAGCAGCGAGTGCCCGCCGAGCGCGAAGAAGTCGTCCTCCGCCCCCACCCGCGGCGCGCCGAGCACCTCCGCCCAGATCTCCGCCAGGATCTCCTCGACCGGGCCGCGCGGCGCCACGTAGCCGTCCGCCGCCGCAGCTCCCGCCGCCTCCTCTGCCGCGGCGAGCGCCGGCAGGGCCACCCGGTCGACCTTGCCGTTGACGGTGAGCGGCAGCGCCTCCAGAGTGAAGAAGGCGGCGGGGACCATGTGCTCCGGCAGCCGGCGCCGCAGCGCCTCGCGCAGCTCCCCCGCTCCCGGCGCTCCCTCCGGCCTGCCCACGACATAGGCCTCCAGCCGCCGGTCGTCGGCGCCGTGCTCGCGCACCAGCACCACCGCCTCCCGCACCCCGGGATGGGCGGCGAGCGCCGCCTCGATCTCGCCGAGCTCGATGCGGAAGCCGCGGATCTTGACCTGGTGGTCGATCCGCCCCAGGTACTCGACGTCGCCGTCCCACCGGCGCCGGGCGAGGTCCCCCGAGCGGTAGAGCCGCGCGCCGGGAACGCCCCAGGGATCGGGGACGAAGCGCGCCGCGGTGAGCTCCGGCCGGCCCAGGTAGCCGCGGGCGAGGCCCGCGCCGGCCACGCAGAGCTCGCCGGGGATCCCCAGCGGCTGCGGGGTGAGAGCGGGGCCGAGGAGGCGCAGGGTCAAATCCGGCAGCGGCCGCCCGATCCAGCTCCCGCCGTCGGCAGCCGAGATGTCCGCCGCGGCGAGCGGCCGGTAAGTCACGTGCACGGTCGTCTCGGTGATCCCGTACATGTTGACCAGGAGGGGCTGGCGGGCGCCATGCCGCTCGACCCAGGGCGCCAGGCTCGGGAGGTCGAGCGCCTCGCCGCCGAAGATCACCAGCCGCAGGGCGAGCGCCGGCGTCTCCGCGGCCAGGTCGGCGGCGATCAGCTGGCGGAAGGCCGACGGCGTCTGGTTGAGGACGGTCACCCCCTCCTCCGCCAGCAGCGCGTGGAAGCTCCGCGGCGAGCGGCTGACGGCGTAGGGCACGACCACCAGGCGGCCGCCGTAGGCGAGCGCCCCCCACATCTCCCAGACCGAGAAGTCGAAGGCGAAGGAGTGGAAGAGGGTCCAGACGTCCCGCTCGCCGAAGCCGAACCACCCCTCGGTCGCCGCCAGCAGGCGCGCCACGTTCCCATGGGTCACCGGCACACCGCGCGGCTGCCCGGTCGAGCCCGAGGTGTAGATCACGTAGGCGAGATTCTCCGCGGCGACCGAGGTCGCGACCGGCCCGTCGTCCCCCGCCGCCAGGTCGGCTCTCAGGTCCCCGTCGTCGAGGCAGACGGCCGCCGGTCCCGCCGCGGGCAGCCGCTCCCGCAGCCGCCGCTGGGTCACCACCGCCGGGGCCGCGGCGTCGCCGAGGAGGAAGGCGAGCCGCTCCGGCGGATAGGCCGGATCGAGCGGCAGGTAGGCGCCTCCCGCCTTGAGCACCGCGAGCATCGCGACGACGAGGGCGGGCGAGCGCTCGAGGCAGATCCCCACCACCGTCTCCGGCCCCACGCCGAGCCCCTGCAGCCGGCGCGCCAGCCGGTTCGCCCGCCGGTCGAGCTCGCCGTAGGTGAGCGCCTCCGGCCCCATCCCCACGGCGGGCGCCGCCGGCAGCCGCCGCGCCTGCGCCTCGAAGCGGCGGTGCAGGCAGCCGGCGGGAAAGGGACCGCCGGCGTCGCTCCCCTCGACGAGCAGCTGGTGGCGCTCGCCGGCGGTCAGCAGCGGCAGCTCGGCGAGCCCCAGCTCCGGGTCGGCCGCCGCCGCGGCGAGGAGGGTCTGCAGGTGGCCCAGCATCCGCGCCACCGTGGCGGTGTCGAAGAGGTCCGTCCGGTACTCGAGCCGGCCCCCCAGCTCCCCGTTCCAAGCGACGTCCTGGCCCCCCCGCTCCTGCCCGGTCAGCACGAGGTCGAAGTGGACGACCTCCTGCCGCGGCGCGATCGAGCGCCAGACCAGGCCGGGCCGGGCGACCGGCGGCGGCAGCGCGTGCTGGTAGTTCGCCATCACCTGGAACAGCGGCTCGTGGCTGAGGCTCCGCTGGGGATGGAGGGCCTCGACGAGGACGTCGAACGGCAGGTCCTGGTGGGCGTGGGCGGCGAGCAGCGTCCGGCGGACGCGGGCGAGCTGCTCGACGAAGCCGGGGGCGCCCTGGAGGTCGCTGCGCAGCACGAGGGTGTTGACGAAGAAGCCGATCAGCCCCTCGAGCTCCAGGTGGTTGCGCCCGGCGACGGCCAGGCCGACGCAGAAGTCGAGCTGGCCCGACGAGCGGGAGAGGAGCGCCTCGAAGCCGGCGAGGAGGACCATGAACGGCGTCGCCCCCTCCCGCCGCCCGAGGGCGCGGAGGGCCTGCGAGAGCTCCGCCGGGAGCAGGAAGGGCTCGCTGCTGCCGCGGAAGCTCTGCACCGGCGGCCGCGGCCGGTCGGTCGGCAGGTCGAGGACCGGCGGCGCGCCGGCGAGCGCCGCGCGCCAGTAGGCGAGCTGGGCCTCGCCGGGGGGGCCGGCGAGCCAGCCCCGCTGCCAGACGGCGAAGTCCGCGTACTGGATCGGCAGCGGCGGCAGCGGGCTCGGCCGGCCCTGCCGGCAGGCCTCGTAGAGAGCGGTCAGCTCGTGCACCAGGACCCCGTTCGACCAGCCGTCGCCGACGATGTGGTGGAGGGTGAAGAGGACGACATGGTCCTCGGGGC
>Ga0307470_10000220_pt1 | contig 37672 bp, 31 predicted proteins | sample atmos_gasesAM3C__FD_204565 | JGI IMG/M metagenome (GOLD analysis project Ga0307470, IMG submission 204565) | Hardwood forest soil microbial communities from Morgan-Monroe State Forest, Indiana, United States - atmos_gasesAM3C_05 | ecosystem: Environmental > Terrestrial > Soil > Temperate forest... | reverse complement strand
CCGTGATCAGTGAGCACGACACGCGGAGAGCCCGGTGCCGGGAAACTGGCACGCCGGGTTCGGGTCGGCGGCCTGCGGAAACGGACCGGCCGAAAGGCCAGCACCGCGCCGCAGGCCGACCGCACTAACTCTCCGAAACGAGGAGTCGCCGGGAGTGATGTGATGGTTGAGGTTCCCGCCGTCAAGGTCGAGGCCGTCGGCTATGACCGGCGCGCCGCCGAGGCCGGGTCGGGGGCAGCTCCCGCAACACGGGGCCCGGACCAGGACGTTCCTCACCAAGGTCGGTCCCATGGCCATCGCCGGCCGTCACCGACCCCGCCACCGCGGCGGGCGCGAGCGACTCCGTCGTCCTGGTACGGGGGTCTTCGCTGCAGGATCTGTAGACGCCGACGGCCGGCCGTTAACGGCATTCAGGTACGGAGCCATCGTGGCCGACGGGTACGAGGTACCCGGCATAACCCCAGCCTCGGTACTTATCGCTGGGCTGGGAGTTCTGGACTGCCGTGCCTAGCTGATCCGTCGGCCATCGAAGCTTGAGCCATACCGGCCCTGGACCACCTGCGCCAAGAGGATCGAAGTTGTTGCGTATCCGGCAGTCGACCCACGCAACAGCGCGCTCAGTGAGTGTCCCGATTTGCCTTCCGGCCCGGCCGGGATCGTTCCGGACCTTCAGCCCTAGTTCACCAGCCCCAAGGATCGCGAACGGCCAAGGTCCAGGTCCTAATGGCTTAGTGCCCCGGCCAGCTATAAGCAATTGGGTACGGATTGTCTCGGCTGTGGCTTCTGGATCTTGCAGTATCTTCACGGCGTTGTTGTTGACAACGCAGGAGTTTCTCTGACCACTTATTTGACAGTTGTTGCCATGGTTGTCGTTGGAGGAACCCTTGGCGGGTCCGCCGCCGGGCGGCCAAATCTGAACGACAAGCGTGACGACAGCGACGATCGCGGCGACAACGCCGGCCCAGAGGCCGATCTTCTTGGCCATGCTCATGCTCCCAGCATGGCACATGAAGACCTCGAGGGTCATACCAGGTGCCAGAGCATCGGCCTGTAGCGGCGCATCGCCCAGTTTAGGGATCCTCGGTCCCTCAAACTTCGACACTTAAGCCGAGTTTCGGGCGGCGTAGTGTCCCTTCTTGTCCGCTCCCAAACAGGCGTTTCAACCGCCTGACCAGCCACGATGGGTGGCACAACGACGGCGGCTCTGGTCGCCCGACTCGGCGCAGCGGATGGCGACGGTCGGCCTGGCAGACCGGGAGTCCCTGCGGGAGCTTGCGCTCAGGAAGCCGCAAGGACCCTCTAGCGTGCCACAGGCTGGGCGGTCCGAGGCGGAGCCTCACTAGTCTCCTGGCAGGCGCATCGCCTTGAACGACCGGCCCGCTGCCGCCGGCTGGACATGGGCCTTCGCCGCCGCCTCCTGCTCACCCGGCGCGCAGGCCCGCTACCCCCGCCGACGAGAGCTCGACGACCGGCACGTACCAGCCCTACGCAACCGGCTCCTCGGCTGTCTGAACCACTGCCTGTTAGAGGGACTGTAACTTCAATGGTGTAGCTCCTGAGGTGTAGGAGACACCAGTGACTGATGTGGCAGTGAACGGGGTGGCTGTAGCGGCCGCTGGCAAGGTCGTGGATGACCGGTTGGTCCGCGAGATGGCCGAGCGGGTCCGAGCCGGGGCTGCGGTTGACCGGTGAGGATGGCCTGCTGGGCCGGTTGACCAAGCTGGTGGTGGAGTCGGTGCTGGAGGGCGTGATCCTGGCGCGGTCAGGCAGCTCAGACCACATACGGGGACGATGTGACACCTACGTCGAGACGGGTCGACAGCTAACCTGCGAAATCTACTGTCCGGAAAGTCGGGCACGCACATACTTCGGCAGGCTGTCCACAACCCGTTTGTACGCGTGCTCGACCATCTCACGCACCTCGTCGCTCGGGACGGTGCCGTCCAGCAGAACAGTGTTCCAATGCTTCTTGTTCACGTGGTACCCCTCGGTGACCGCGGAGTACTGCGCGCGCAGCTCCAACGCCAGGCTGGGCTCGCATTTGAGGGTCACCTGCGGCATCTCGCCACCGGGCTGCAGGATCGCGAACACCTTGCCTGCCACCTTGTAGACGTTGGCACCCGGGCCGAACGACTCCTCCTCGGTCACCTCGGGAAGGCCCAGGGCGAGGTCGTTGACCTCCTGGGGACTCATGCCCGGCAGGATACCCGGCCGGCGTACGGTCACCAGTCGCACGGGTTACGTCGTCGCCGGGTCAGCCGGCGGCGGGGGCTGGGGCGCCACGGGAAGCAGCCGGGCGGCGACGACCGAGCCGAGGAGCCCGAACAGGACCGCCTTGATCGGGATGAGCAGCAGGAGCGCCATTCCGGCTCCCATGTTGTCGCTGACGGCGTAGGTGGCCAGATCGGGTGCGCCGCTGGTGTGGAAGTCGCGGACCAGGCCGGCGTCGTAGGGCCCGCCGGCCGTCAGCAACGTCATTCCGACCCAGCCGAGGAACACGACCAAGCCGGCGCCGACGGCCCACAGGAACACCGCCTGGCGGCCGGTGCGCGCGGCTCGCCCGCGCCACGTGCCCGCGGCTCCGACCGCGAGCGACCCTACCGGCACCGTCAGCAGCAACAGCATGTTGACGTACTGTTGCGTCCCGAACGAGGCGAACACGCCGACGACGACCCACAGGGTCGCGACCAGCACACCGGCCAGCAGCGCGACGCGGACGGGGCGCAGCGACGGCAGGCTCAGCCGGTGCACGACCCGGCTCGCCGTCGTCAGGTAACCACCGAGGACGGCGAGGAACACCGCCAGCTCGACCCAGGTGGCGGCCCCGGTGACCACACCCGGGTATCGGACCAGGCCGTAACCGACCAGGCCGACGGACGCGGCGACTGCGGCCGCCACTCCTGCCACGATCGTGCGGCCGTGCGCATCGCGCCCGGGCGGTGCGAACACTGCCACCCGGGCGCAGCCCAGGACGAAACGCCAACGTGCGGACCGGGTGGTGAGCCCGGCCAGCTCCCCCACCATCGCCCGGCCCCACTCGGCGCGGTCGGCGGCCAGCAGGGTGACCGCCGCGGCGAGCAGCCGCTCCGGCGCGTCCCTCGCCTCGCCAGCGGGCAACACTCCCTGGTCCGAGCCCGGACCTGGACGCCGTCGCGCGCGGACCGCATAGGCCAGCAAACAGATGCCGAGCACGGCGATGAGGACAATCATCAGGCCTGCCCCCACCGCTGGCGCAGCACCGACGCCCGACCGTGGACCGGGCGCGGGTGAACGCGCGCGGCCTCCTCGACGCCACGGCCGGTGAGCCGATAGACGTGCCGCGGCGGCTTGCCTGGCGGACCCGGCTCCCACGCCGACTCCAGCAGCCCGCGGTCGGCCAGCCGCATCAGGATCGGGTACAACGACCCCGACTTGAGGTGCACCTCCGCGGCCAGGTCGTAGCCGTACCGCCACCGGGGCGGGTCAGCGGCCAGCGCGGCCAGGACACTGATCGTCTGCGCGGAGTGGGTGCGGGTACGGGTCACGGCCGTAACTCTACTCATGTAGCACCAAGGAGCAAGGTCTCCGTGGAACGTCCTGGGCACAGCGCATGCGGCGAGGACGCGCCCTGGCCGGACAGCCGTCACATGCCTGTCACATCGAGCGCGGGGCAGCCTTGGTACCGATCCGCTACCGCGTGGAGGGACCATCGTGCTGCCCGCTCTTCTCCGGGGACCGTGCCAGCTTGCTGGCGCGGTGGTGCTAGCGCTGGCCGCGGCCGGCTGTATGAGCCGCGCGGCGCCGCCACCGGATGCCGGTACGGCGACGGCCACGCCCCCGGCGACGACGGCCTCGGTTGGTACCGCGGTGCCGTCGGGCTCGCCGGTGCCGGTGGAGAGCAACCCGCCGGGCGACATACCGGACTCGGTCGCGTACCTGCCGTGGACCAGCGCGGACCGGCGGGTGACGGTGACGCACCCGGAGGGCTGGGCGCAGCGGACCGTGCCAGGCGGGGCGCGGTTCAGCGACAAGCTCAACGCGGTCGCCGTGACGGTGCGGCCCGGCGCGCTGCCGAGCCTGGCGCAGGCCCGCGGGTCCGCGCCGGGCCTGGCCGAGTCGGGCACGGCCGAGTCGGGCACGGCCGAGTCGGGCACGGCCGGGTCGGGCACGGCCGGGTCGGGGCGGGCGTTCGAGCTGCGGGCGGTGGAGGCGGTGCGGCTGCCGGCCGGCCCGGCGGTGCGGGTGACCTGGCGGGTGAACTCCACGCCGGATGAGGTCACCGGCAAGGTGTACCGGGATGAGGTGGTGACCTACCTGGTCGGCGCGCCGGGCGGGCGGCTGGTGCGGCTGGACCTGTCCGGGCCGGTCGGCGCCGACAACGTCGACCCCTACCGGATCATGAGCGAGAGCCTGCGTGTCTCGTGAGCGACCCGACCCCGGCGCTGCGGGCCGATGAGCTGTACCGCTTCTACCATGCCGGGCAGGAGGAGGTTCTCGCGCTGCGCGGCGTCACGCTGGCCGTACGTACGGGTGAGCTCGTGGCGGTGGTCGGCCCGTCTGGCTCCGGCAAGAGCACCCTGCTGGCCTGCCTGGCCGGCATCGACGACCCGGACGGTGGTGCCGTGCACGTGCTCGGCCAGCGGCTGAGCCGGGTGCCGGAGCGGGACCGGGCCCGGCTGCGGGCCCGGTCCATCGGGGTGCTGCTGCAGTCGGGCAACCTCGTGGAGCACCTCACCGTCGCGCAGAACGTCGGCCTGGCGCGCGCTGTCGCGGGCCGCCGGTCGCGGCGGGCGGCCCGGTCGTCGGGGCGGGCCGCCCGGCCGCGGCGGACCACCCGGCCGCTGCTGGACCGGCTCGGGCTGGGCGGGGCGGCAGGCAGGCTGCCGGCGACGCTGTCGGGAGGCGAGGCCGCCCGCGCCGGGCTGGCGGTGGCGCTGGCCGGCGACCCCGCGGTGCTGCTGGCTGACGAGCCGACCGGCGAGCTGGACTCGGCCACCGGCGCGGAGGTGGTGGCGCTGCTGCGCGAGCAGGCCGACCGGCACGGCCGCGCGGTCCTCGCGGTCACCCACAGCCTGGCGCTGACCGGCCGCGCGGACCGGGTGCTGACCCTGCGCGACGGTCGGCTGTCCCCATGAGCCGGGTGACCTGGCGGCGCCGAGGCCCCACGGTGCCGCCGGGCACCCGCCGTCCCGACCGCGACCGCGCACCGGTGGTGCGCTGCGAGCAGGTGAGCGTGCGGTTCGGCGCCCGGACCGTGCTGGACGCGGTGTGCTGCGCGGTAGATCCCGGCCAGCGGGTCGCCGTGATGGGTCCGAGCGGGTCCGGCAAGACGACCCTGCTGCACGTGCTGGCCGGGCTGCAGCCTGCCACGGGCGGTGCGGTGCGGTGGCCCACGCTGGGCTCCCCTGCCGGCTGGGCGCCCGGCACGGTGATGGTGTCGTTCCAGGCCCCGAGCCTGGTGGCGTCCCTCGACGCGGCGGAGAACGTCGCCCTGCCGCTGGTGCTCGCCGGCGTGCCGGACCGCGAGGCGCGGCAGCGGGCGCTGGCCGAGCTGGCGGGCCTCGACCTGGCCGGGCTTGCCGCGCAGCTACCCGAGGAGCTGTCCGGCGGGCAGGCCCAGCGGGTCTCGCTGGCTCGGGCGCTGGCCGCCCGCCCGGTCCTGCTGCTGGCCGACGAGCCGACCGGGCAGCTCGACGGCACCACCGGCATGGCGCTGGTCCGGATGCTGGTCGAGCGCGCGCACGCCGCCGGGTCCGCGCTGGTCGTCGCGACCCACGACCCGCAGGTACAGGACCTGCTGGACACCCGCTGGTCGATCAGCGACGGGCGGCTGGACGCGGCGGCCCGCCGGTGATCGGGATCTGGCTGGCCGGGCTGGTCCGGCGCCGTCCCGGGAGGCTGCTGGCGGTGACGGCCGGGACCGCGGTCACCGTCGCCGCGCTGGCCAGCCTCGCGGTGTTCCTCACCTCGGCGAAGCAGGCCATGACCGCGCAGGCCACCCGGCGGGTCGCGGTGGACTGGCAGGTCGCCGTACCCGACCCGGCCGCGACGGACCGGGCGCTGCGGGCCGTCCGCGCCGACGCCGGCACGGCCGCGGCGGAGCCGGTCGGGCTCGCCACCGTGCCGGGCCTGGCGGCGAGCACCCGCGACGCCGGCGGGTCGGTGGTCAGCCAGCAGACGGCGTCCGCCCGGGTCCTTGGCATCACCGCCGGATACGCCGGCACGTTCCCCGGCGAGCTGCGGGTGCTGGCCGGCACCGTCTCCCTGTCCGGGCCGGGCGGGCCGGCCGCGCTGCTCGCGCAGCAGACCGCCAGCAACCTGGCCGCCAGGGTCGGCGACGTGGTGCGGGTACGGCGCCCCGGCCTGCCCGTGCTGGCGGTCACCGTGGCCGGTGTGGTCGACCTGCCGCAGGCCGACTCACTGTTCCAGCGCGTCGGTGCGCCGGCCGGGTCGCAGCCGGCCGCGCCGCCCGACAACGTGATGCTGCTGGACCTCGCCGAGTGGCACCGGGCGTTCGACCCCATGCTGGCCGCGCACCCCGAGGCGGTCACGGCGCAGGTGCACGTCCGCCGCGACCATGCGTTGCCGGCGGACCCGGCCGCCGCGTTCGTGGCGGCCACCGGGCAGGCGCGCCACCTGGAGGCGGAGCTGGCCGGGACGGTGACCGTCGGCGACAACCTGGCGGCGGCGCTGGACGCGGCCCGCGGCGACGCGCTGTACGCCGAGGTGCTGTTCGTGTTCCTCGGGCTGCCGGGCGCGGTCCTCGCCGCGGCGCTGACGGTGACCGTCGCGGCCGCGGGGGCGGCCCGCCGGCGCCGGGAACGGTCGCTGCTGCGGCTGCGCGGCGCCAGCCCCGGGCAGGTGCTGGCCGTCGCCGCGGCGGAGGCCCTGCTGGTCGGGGTGGCCGGCGCCGTGCTCGGGCTGGCTGGCGCCGCGCTGGTCGGGCGGGCGGCGTTCGGGGCCGCCGCATTCGGCGCCACCCCGGGCGCCGCCGCGGGCTGGATGGCCGCTGCGGCGGCAGCGGGCCTGGGGCTCGCCGCGGCGGCGCTGCTGGGCCCGGCCCGCCGCGACCTGCGGCACGCCACCGTGCTGGCCGGCTGGCAGCAGGTCGCCACCGCCGCGCGGCGTACCCGCGGCCCGCTGTGGGCCCGGCTCGGCCTGGACCTGGCCGCGCTGCTGGGCGCGTACGCCGTGTACCGGGTGACCAGCCGGGCCGGGTACCACCTCGTCGTGGTTCCCGAGGGCGTGCCGACGATCAGCGTCAGCTACTGGGCGTTCGCCGGGCCGGCGCTGCTGTGGCTCGGCGCGGCCGGCCTGACCTGGCGGCTGGTCGACCTGCTGCTGCACCGCGGTCGCCGGGTGGTCGCCGTGGCCGTCCGCCCGGTCGCCGGGCGGCTCGCCGGGCTGGCCGCCGCCGGTGCCCGCCGGCAGCGCCGGATGCTCGCCCGCGCCAGCGTGCTCGGCTGCCTGGCCATCGCGTTCGCGGCCAGCACCGCGGTGTTCAACTCCACCTACCTCGCGCAGGCCGAGGTGGACGCCCGGCTGACCAACGGCGCCGACGTCACCGTCACCGAGCCGCCGTCCGCGCACGCCGGTCCGGCGGACGCGGGCCGGATCGCCGCCGTCGCCGGGGTCCGCGGGGTTGAGCCGCTGCAGCACAGGTTCGCCTACGTCGGCTCCGACCTGCAGGACCTGTACGGCGTGCGGCCGGCGACCATCCTCGGCGCCGGCACGCTGCAGGACGCCTACTTCGACGGCGGCACTGCCCGCCAGCTCATCGGCCGGCTGGCCAACGCGGCGGACGCGATCCTGGTCAGCGCCGAGACGGCACACGACTACCAGCTTCAGCCCGGCGACGCGCTCACCCTGCGGCTGCGCGACGCCGGCACCGGCCACACCATCCCGGTCACCTTCCACTACGCCGGCGTCGTCAAGGAGTTCCCCACCGCGCCGCGCGACAGCTTCTTCGTCGCCAACGCCGGCTACGTCGCGACGGCGACCGGCGACGACTCGGTCGGCGCGTACCTGGTCAGCACCGCCGGGGACCCGCACCCGGTCGCCGAGCGGATCCGCGCGCTGCTCGGCCCCGGCCCGCGGGTCACCGACCTGACGACCAGCCGCACCGCGGTCGGATCCAGCCTGACCGCCGTCGACCTGGCCGGGCTGACCCGGGTCGAGCTCGGGCTCGGGCTGCTGCTCGCGGTCGCGGCCGGCGGCCTGGTGCTCGGCCTCGGCCTGGACGAGCGGCGGCGCGACCTCACCGTGGTCGCCGCCCTCGGCGCCCGGGCCAGCCAGGTGCGGGCGCTCGTCGGCGTGGACGCGGCACTGGTCACCGCCGCCACGTTGCTGGCCGGCGGGATGCTCGGCGCGGTGCTGTCCCAGGTGCTGGTCGCCGTCCTCACCGGCGTGTTCGACCCGCCACCGGAGTCCCTGGCCACCCCGTGGCCCTACCTGGCCGGTGTCGCCCTGGCCACGGCGTCCGGCGTGCTGGGCGGCGCGGCCGTGGTCAGCCGGCGCGCCCAGCGGCAGGTCACCGCCAACCTCCGCCAGGCGTGACCGGCGCCCCTACATCTTCCTCACACCCACCTGCCGGCAGGCTCGGCAGGCCCGCCCCACCCCCCCGCGTACGAGGAGACCCGTGAGCTCGCTGACCTACCCCGAGGCCGCCGTGATCGGCCTGCTGCAAGGCGTCTCGGAGCTGTTCCCGGTGTCCAGCCTCGGGCACAGCGTGCTGCTGCCGGCGCTGGTGGGTGGGCGGTGGGCGGCCGACCTGTCGGTGGGCGCGCCGGAGTCGCCGTACCTGGCGTTCATCGTCGGGCTGCACGTGGCCACCGCCGCGGCGCTCCTGCTGTACTTCCGCGCGGACTGGGCGCGGCTGATGGCCGGCCTGGTCACCAGCGTGCGGTACCGGCGGCTGTCCACCCCGGACGAACGGCTGATCTGGCTGCTGGTCGCGGCCACCGTCCCGGTCGGTATCGCCGGGCTGGCCCTGGAGCACACCTTCCGCACCGCCCTGTCCCGGCCGGTGCCCGCCGCGCTGTTCCTGGCCACCAACGGCCTGGTCCTGCTCGCCGGGCAACACCTGGCCGACCGGCAGGCACGGTCGCGGCGCGCTGAGCGCGTCCGGGTACCGGCCGGTGCGCCCGAGGAGCCGGGCCTGGCCGAACGGCGACCGGACGAACGGCAACTGGCCGAGCGCCGGGCGGGCGAACGGCGGGCCGGCGTGCTGGCCGACTCGCGGCTCGCCCGGCTGGCGCTCGGCCGGGCGGTGCTGGTCGGGTGCGCGCAGGTCCTGGCGCTGGCCCCGGGCATCAGCCGCAGCGGTGCCACCATGGTCGCCGGGATGAGCGCCGGCCTGGCGGAGGGCGACGCAGCCAGGTTCTCCTTCCTGCTGGCCACCCCCGTGATCGCCGCCGCCGGGCTGCTGAAGCTGCCGGACCTGGTCGGGCCGCTGGGCGCCGGCATCCACGGCCAGGTGCTGCTCGGCACGGCGCTGTCCTTCGCCGGGGCGTACCTGTCGGTGGCGTTCCTGACCCGGTACTTCCGCAGCCACTCGCTACGCCCGTTCGCGTGGTACTGCCTGGCCGCCGCCGCGGTCTGCCTCGCCGTGCTCGGCATCCGATAGCTGCCGGCACCTGACATCTGCCGGCGCCGGACCGGCCAGCCATCCTGGACCGGTCCGGGCCGGGAGCCGGATCTCCACCCGGGCGCCCCCCTCGGCCCGGTTGGTGGCGGTGGCCGTCCCGCCGTGCGCCGCGGCGATCTCGGCCACGATGGCAAGCCCCAGCCCACTCCCCCCGTCGGTGGCCGACCGGCTCGGCTCAGCCCGGCGGAACCGCTCGAAGGCGTACGGCAGGAACGCGGGTGGGAACCCCGGGCCGGAGTCCTCCACCGTCACCACGACACCGGACCCGGTCGCCGCGGCCCACAGCGACACCCGGCCAGCCGGCGCGGTGGCCCGGATGGCGTTGGACAGCAGGTTGTCCAGCGCCCGGCGGAGCGCCCGCGGGTCGACGTCCGCGACCAGCCCGGCCGGCGCGCCCACGACGATCGTGACCTGCCCGGCGACCGCCCGTGACCCGCTGGCCGCCTCCGCCAGCACCCCGGCCAGCTCGGTCCGCCGCGGCTGCACCAGCAGCGCGGCACCGTCCGCGCGGGCCAGGAACAGCAGGTCGTCAGCCAGCCGGGACAGCCGCTCGACCTCGGCGCGCGCGTGCCGCACCGCCTCGGCCAGCTCCGCGCGGCCGCGGCCCGGCCGGTCGGCCAGCTCCAGCTCGACCCGCAGCACCGACAGCGGCGTACGCAGCTCGTGCCCGGCGTCGGCGACCAGGTCCCGCTGCCGGGCGAGGCTGCGATGCAGCCGGTCCAGCAGCGCGTTGAAGGTGCGGGCCAGCGCGGCGAGCTCGTCCTGCGTGGCCGGCTCGGTGAGGCGGCCCGCCGGGTCGTGCGCGCCCAGCTCCGCGGCGTCCCGCCGCAGCCGCTCCACCGGGCGCAGTGCCGCGCCGGAGGCCAGCCACGCTCCGGCCGCGACCAGCCCCAGCACCACCACCCCGCCGACCAGCATGCCGCGGTCCACCTGGTCCACCGCCTCCTTCGCGGTGCCCTGGTCGGTACCGACGACGATCACCCAGGTGCCGTCGCCTCGGCGCACCGGCGCGGCCAGCAGCCGTACCCGGACGGCCCCCTCCGCCCGGGTCAGCCGCAGCCGGCCCGACCGCGCCTGGGACAGCTCGGCGGCCGTCAGCGGCGCCTCGGGCAGGTTCCGCGGGTGCACCATGGCCAGCCCGCCGGCCGGGTCGTACACCGCGGTCAGCGCCTCCAGCGCGCCGAGCCCGCCGCTGACCGGCGCCACATTGGGCGGCTGGTCGGGCAGGTCCGGACGGCCGGGCTGCCCCAGCGCCGCGGCCAGCGGGGCCAGCCGCGCGTCCAACGCCACGTCCAGGCTGGTACGCAGGCCCGCCCGGAGCTGCAACGTGAAGATCACCGCGCCGGCCAATCCGAGCACCAGCGCGGCGAAGGTGTACACTGCCACCAGCCGCGCCCGGACCGAGCGCGGACGCGGCAGGCCGAACACCCTCATCCGGGCTGGCCGGGCGACCCGGCCGGGCCAGGCTCGAGCTCGCCCGCCGCGGTGGAGGCACCCAGCCGGTACCCGACCCCGCGCACCGTACGCAGGTCGTCACGGCCCCACGGCCGGTCGACCTTACGACGCAGGTATGCCACGTACTGGTCCACCACGTTGCTGGCCGGGTCGAAGTAGACGTCCCACACATGCTCGAGGATCCGCGTCCGCGACAGCACCTGCCCGGGATGGCGCATGAACAACTCGAGCAGGGCGAACTCCTTGGCGGTCAGGTCGACCGCGCTACCGGCCCGGCTGACCGTGCGCGCCGCCGGGTCCAGCGCCAGGTCACCCACTCTTAGCACCACCGGCCGGGCCGTGGCACCGCGCCGCACCAGCGCCCGGGTCCGGGCCGCCAGCTCCCCGAATGCGAACGGCTTCACCAGGTAGTCATCCGCGCCCGCGTCCAGGCCCCGGATCCGGTCCCGCACCGCGTCCCGCGCCGTCAACATCAGCACCGGCGCCCACCGCGACGCCGCCCGCAGCCGCCGGCACACCTCGAACCCGTCCAGCCCTGGCAACATCGCGTCCAGCACGATCATGTCGTACTCGTGCTCCTGCGCCAGCCACAGCCCCTCCGGCCCGTCCGCGGCCACATCCACCGCGTAGCCCTCCTCCGACAGGCCACGCCGCAGCAGCACCGCCATCCTGACCTCGTCCTCCACGACCAGCAGCCGCATCACACCATCCAACCGGACAGGCCAACCACACAGGCCAACCGCACGGGCCCGAGCATCCCGCCTGAGTATGTGTCCCCGATGTACGAGCGAACCGCCGAACCCGGACATTGCCAGTCGCCTGGCAGGTAATCATCGTGGCGCCCGAGGAGTTGGTGAGCTTTTCCACAGGTGGCCCGTAACAGCTCTCCCGGTATCACCGGCCGGTGCGCCGTTCTCTGTCCGGCATGGGATGCCTCTCCAGTTGGGCAGGCCCACAGTCCGCCGGCAAAGGAGCCTGTGCGATGTCTGATCTCGGTGCCAACCAGTTCACGTTCGTCGGTTACGGAGTACGGATCGTCTTCACCACCGAAACGCCCGGGCCGGTGATGCAGGGCAAGGAAGGCGGGGTGCTTGAGTACCACAGCGCGGATGGCAACAGGGTCTTCACCGGGCAGTCGGAGATTGCCCGCCAGGAGGGACCGCTGGGAACTCTCGTCACCGTCGTCCTCAGGCCGAGGGGAGATACCGGCGGCCTCACCGCGACGGTGCTGATCCCGCAGGTCTCAGGGGTAACCCGCGAGGCGGGCGTCGACTTCGACACCGTCCTGATCCGAGCCGCGAGCAGGGGCAACCTCCAAGGACCCGGACCGGCGCTCACCTACACCGTCACCGACCTCAGGGCGACAGCGAGAAGCGTCATACTGCCGCTGTGAACGACCGCCCGACCTTCACCCGGCGATCATCGAGTTGGTGGGGCTGTAAGAGATCAACTAGCCCCACTAGCTCGATGATCGTCGGAAAGAGGCGGCTCGGCGATGATCGCCTTGCGCGTGCGGGTCATGCGAACCGGTCCTCGGCGGCCGGCGGCGCCTGGGCATCACGTTCCTGGGCATCCCGGGGTGCGAATGCGGGTGGGTGCGCGGCGGGCAGGGTGAGGGTCATGGTGAGGCCGCCGCCGGGGGTGTCGTCGGGTTCGAGGGTGCCGCCCATGGCTTCGAGCAGGCCACGGGAGAGTGCGAGGCCGAGGCCGACGCCGGTGTCGTTGTCGTGGTCGCCGAGTCGTTGGAAGGGTAGGAAGACCCGGTCGCGGTCGTGGTGGGGGATGCCGGGGCCGCGGTCGACCACCCGGATCTGTACGGTGTCGCCGAGTGCGCTGGCCGAGACCAGGACGGGTGCCCCGGGGGGGTTGTACCGGGTGGCGTTGCCGATCACGTTGACCAGCACCCGCTCCAGCAGGCTCGGGTCGGCGACCGCCTCGGGCAGGTGGCCCGGGATCTGGACCCGCACCGGCTGTCCCGCCGGGCCGAGGTCGTCCAGCGCCTGGGCCACGGCGTCCGCCACGGCCAGGTGCTGGGTGGACAGGCCGAGCGCGCCGGCTTGGAGGCGGCTCATGTCGAGCAGGTTGGCGACCAGCTTGTCGAGCCGGTCGTGCGACTCGATGGCGGTGGCAAGCAGCTCGCGGCGTTCCTCCTCGGTCCAGGTGAGGTCGGGGGTGGCGAGGCTGTCGACGGCGGCCTTGGCGGAGGCCAGCGGGGTGCGTAGGTCGTGGCTGACGGCGTTGAGCAGTGCGGTGCGCATCCTGTCGGCCTCGGCCAGCGGTTGAGCCTTGGCGGCCTGCTCGGTGAGCCGTTGCTGGCGTAGCGCGACGGCGGCCTGGGCGGCGAAGGCCTCCAGGATCCGGCGGTCCAGGGCGGGCAGGGTGCGGCCGCGCAGGACCAGGGCGAGGTCGGTGCCGACGGGAATGTCGGTGTCGGCGTCGTCGGGGCTGGTCGAGGGTGGGCCGCCGGTGGTAGCGGCGACCTGCCAGGCGTGCGGGTTGTGTTGCAAGTCAGGGCCGGGTGGGGTGTCGGGTCGCCGTTCGAGCAGGGTGACGGCGGTGAGGCCGAAGGTTTCCCGGAGCCGTTCGAGCAGCGTGGGCAGGGCGTGCTCGCCGCGGAGCACGCTGCCGGCCAGGGTGGACAGGACCTCGGCGTCGGCGCTGGCGCGGGCGGCCTCGCGGGTGCGCCGGGCGGCCAGGTCGACCACGGCGCTGACCGCGGCGCCGACCAGCAGGAACGCGACCAGCGCGAGGAGGTTCTCCTGGTCGGCGATGGTGAGCTGGTGGATCGGCAGGGTGAAGTAGTAGTTGAGCAGCACCGACCCGGCGACCGCGGCCAGCAACGCCGGGTAGAGGCCGCCGACCAGCGCGATCGCCACGACGGCGACCAGGAAGATCAGGATGTCGCTGGGCAGGGAGAGGGTGGGCCGCAGGTTGGCCAGCAACCAGGTGAGCAGCGGCAGCCCGGCCACCGCCAGCAGCAGCCCGGCCAGCCGCCGGCGGAGGGTCAGCGTGCCGGTCAGCCGGATCTCGCGGCGGGCGCCGTGCCCGACGTGCTCGTGGGTGACCAGGTGCACGTCGATCGGGCCGGACAGCTCGGTGGTGACGGCTCCGACGCCAGGGGAGAACATCCGGGCGGCCCGGCCACGGCGGGAGGCGCCGAGGACGAGCTGGGTGGCGTTGACGCCGCGGGCGAAGTCGAGCAACGCGCGGGGCACATCGTCGCCGACGACCTGGTGGTAGGTGCCGCCGAGGCTTTCCACCAGGGTCCGCTGCCGGGCCAGGTTGGCCGGGCTGGCGTCGGTAAGGCCGTCGCTGCGGGCCACGTGGACGGCGAGCAGGTCGGCGCCCTTGGACCGGTCGGCGATCCGGGAGGCGCGGCGGATGAGGGTGTCGCCCTCGGGGCCGCCGGTCAGCGCGACGACGACGCGTTCGCGGGCCTCCCAGGTGCCGCCGATGCCGTGCTCGGCGCGGTAGGCGTCGAGCTGCTCGTCGACCGTATCGGCCAGCCAGATCATCGCGAGCTCGCGCAGCGCGGTGAGGTTGCCGATGCGGAAGTAGTTCCCGAGCGCGGCGTCGACCTTCTCCGGCGGGTAGATGTTGCCGTGCGCCATCCGGCGGCGCAGCGCCTCGGCGGTCATGTCGACCAGCTCGACCTGGTCGGCCCGGCGGACGACCTCGTCCGGCACGGTCTCGTGCTGGGTGACGCCGGTGATCTGCTTGACGACGTCGTTGAGCGACTCCAGGTGCTGGATGTTGACCGTGGAGACGACGTCGATGCCGGCGTCCAGGATCTCCTCGATGTCCTGCCAGCGCTTGGCGTGCGCCGAGCCGGGGATGTTGGTGTGCGCCAGCTCGTCGACCAGGGCGACCTGGGGCCGGCGAGCCAGGACCGCCGCGGTGTCCAGCTCGGTGAAGGCCGCCCCCCGGTAGGTCATGGTCTTGCGACCGACGACCTCCATGCCCTCCAGCAGCGCGGCGGTGTGTGGCCGGTCATGGGTCTCCACGAAGCCGACCACCACGTCGGTGCCACGCTCGGCCCGCCGGCGGCCCTCGCCGAGCATCGCGTAGGTCTTGCCCACCCCGGGGGCGGAGCCGAGGTAGATGCGGAGCTTCCCCCGGGGTGTCATCGCGGTCATCGTCCTACCCGTGCGCCGGGTACCGTGTGTCGAGGTCGAGGTTCAGCCGCACGACGTTGACCCATGGCTCGCCCATGAACCCCAACGCCCGCCCGGTGGTGTTCCGCGCGACCAGTGCGAGCACCTGGTCGGTGGTGACCGACCGGGCCTTCGCGACCCGGGCCACCTGCAGCCGGGCGTAGGCGGGTGAGATGCCCGGGTCCAGGCCGCTGCCGCTGGCGGTGACCGCGTCGGCGGGCACCGCCGGGCTGGCCGGGGCGTCGCCGCGGACCGGCACCACGTCGCCGGCCGCGTAGTCCTCGCCGAACATGGCGCACTCGACCGGTACGCCCTGGTACGTCGCGACGAACGCCGTCGCCGGGCAGGCCTCGTTCAGGCTGACCACCCGGGTGACGTGCCCGTCGCCGGTGTGCCGGCCGAACACCGCCAGCACCGCGCCGACACCGCTGGGGGTGCAGAACGGCCGGGCGCCGCTGACGCCGTCCAGCTCGCCGACCGCCTTGCTGCGGGCGCAGACCTGGGTGAGCAGGCTCTGCTTGCCGGTGTCGCCCGCGACCGCCGGGTCGGGCAGGGTGTCGACGACGCTCTCCGGGCCGAGGTTGCTGGCGCTGGTGGCGGTCGGGTCGTAGCCGTCACCGGCCGCCGACGGCCGGGGCTGGAAGTACTGCGGCAGCGGGTTGCCGCCGGCGTCGGTGAACGCCTGCCCGATGATCGCGCTGCCGACGACCCGCCCGCCGGCCGCTGTGACCAGCGACCCGTTGGCCTTGTCTCTCAGGCCGGGGAGCTGGGCGATGCCGGTGACGGCCAGCGGGTAGACCACCCCGACGGCGACGGTGAACACGAGCAGCGCACGCGCCGCCGCGAGGTGCTGGCGGAGCCAGGTGGGTAGCCGCATCAGGACATCCCGGGAAGGAGCTGGATGATCAGGTCGATGAGCTTGATACCGACGAACGGCGCGACGATGCCGCCCAGCCCGTACAGGTAGAGGTTCCGGGACAGCAGCGTGCTCGCCGAGCTGGGCCGGTACCGCACGCCGCGCAGCGCCAGCGGGATCAGCGCGACGATGATGACCGCGTTGAAGACCACCGCGGACAGGATCGCCGACTGCGGGCTGTGCAGCCGCATGATGTTCAGCGTGTCCAGCCCCGGGTAGACTGCGGCGAACATGGCCGGGATGATCGCGAAGTACTTGGCGATGTCGTTGGCGATGGAGAACGTCGTCAGCGCGCCGCGGGTGATCAGCAACTGCTTGCCGATCTCGACGATCTCGATCAGCTTGGTCGGGTTGGAGTCCAGGTCGACCATGTTCCCGGCCTCCTTCGCGGCCGAGGTGCCGGTGTTCATGGCCACGCCGACGTCGGCCTGCGCGAGCGCGGGGGCGTCGTTGGTCCCGTCGCCGGTCATCGCGACCAGCTTGCCGCCCTCCTGCTCGCGCTTGATCAGGGCCATCTTGTCCTCGGGCCTGGCCTCGGCGAGGAAGTCGTCCACGCCGGCCTCGTCCGCGATCGCCTTCGCGGTCAGCGGGTTGTCACCGGTGATCATCACAGTCCGGATGCCCATCCGGCGCATCTCCTCGAACCGCTCCCGCATGCCCTGCTTGACCACGTCCTTCAGGTGGACGACGCCGAGCACCCGGGCCGGCGTCCCGTCCCGGCACTCGGCCACCACCAGGGGCGTGCCACCGGAGGCCGAGATGCCGTCCACGATCGCGCCGACGTCCTCGGTCGGGTGGCCGCCGAGCTCCCGCACCCACCTCATCACCGCGGTCGCGGCGCCCTTGCGCACCTGCACGCCGTCCACGTTGATGCCCGACATCCGGGTCTGTGCGGTGAACGCCACCCACTCGGCATGGACCAGCTCGCCCGGGCTGCGCTCGCGCAGCCCGTACTCGGTCTTGGCGAAGACCACCACGGACCGGCCCTCCGGCGTCTCGTCGGCGAGGCTGGAAAGCTGCGCCGCACTGGCCAGCTCGGCCTGCTCCACCCCGCCGACCGGCACGAACCGCGACGCCTGCCGGTTGCCCAGGGTGATGGTGCCGGTCTTGTCCAGCAGCAGCGTGTTCACGTCGCCGGCCGCCTCGACCGCCCGCCCGGACATCGCCAGCACGTTGCGCTGCACCAGCCGGTCCATCCCGGCGATCCCGATCGCGGACAGCAGTGCCCCGATCGTGGTCGGGATCAGGCAGACCAGCAGCGCCACCAGCACCAGCCCGGTCACGCCGTCGCCGGTCAGCGCCACGCTGTCCGGTACGCCCGGCTGGCCAGTCTTGGCGTAGATCGCCAGCGGCTGCAGCGTCGCCACCGCGAGCAGGAAGATGATCGTCAGCGCGGCGAGCAGGATGTTCAGCGCGATCTCGTTGGGGGTCTTCTGCCGGTTGGCGCCCTCCACCAGCGCGATCATCCGGTCGATGAAGCTCTCCCCCGGCTCCTGCGTGACCCGGACCACGATCCGGTCGGAGAGCACCTTCGTGCCGCCGGTGACCGCCGACCGGTCCCCGCCGGACTCCCGGATCACCGGGGCGGACTCGCCGGTGATCGCCGACTCGTCCACCGACGCGATGCCCTCGACCACGTCACCATCACCGGGGATGGTCTCCCCGGCCTCGACCACGACGAGGTCCCCCGGCTGGAGCCGCGGCCCCGGCACCAGCTCCTCGACCGCCGAGCGGACCGGCGCTCCGGGCTCCCAGCCGACCAACCGACGCGCGACGACGTCCTGCTTGGCCCGGCGCAGCGTCTCCGCCTGCGCCTTGCCCCGACCCTCAGCCACCGCCTCGGCCAGGTTCGCGAACAGCACCGTCAGCCACAGCCAGAGCACGATCAGCCCGGCGAACCAGCCCGGGTCGCGGACCGCCAGCACGGTGCTCCAGACCGCGCCGACCTCGACGATGAACATGACCGGGTTACGCCACAGGGTGGCCGGGTTGAGCTTGCGGGCGGCGTCCGGCAGCGCCCGCACCAGCATGGCGGGGTCGAGCAGGCCGCCGCCGACCCGGCCGGGTTGCCGAGGGTACGGCGCGGTCCCGCCCGGAGCCTTGATGAGCTGCGTCGTCATGCTCAGTGGAGTCCTTCCGCGAGCGGCCCGAGTGCCAGGGCCGGCAGGAACGTCAGGGCGACCAGGACCAGCGTCACCCCGGCGACCATCCCGACGAACTGCGGCCGGTGCGTCGGCAGCGTGCCGGCCGAGACGGGCACCGGCCGCTGCGCCGCCAGCGATCCGGCCAGGCCCAGCACGAAGATCATCGGCAGGAACCGGCCGAACGCCATCGCCAGGCCGAGGGCGGTGTTGTACCAGACCGTGTTCACCGTGATGCCGGCGAACGCCGAGCCGTTGTTGTTGGCCGCCGAGGTGAACGCGTACAGCACCTCCGCTAGCCCGTGCGCGCCGGAGCTCAGCATCCCGGCCCGCTCCCCCGGCAGCGCCATCGCCAGCCCGGTGCCGACCAGCACCAGCACCGGCATGGTCAGGAAGTACAGCGAGGCGAGCTTGACCTCCCGGGCGCCGATCTTCTTGCCCAGGTACTCCGGCGTGCGACCGACCATCAGCCCGGCCACGAACACCGTCAGCACCGCCAGCACCAGCAGGCCGTACAGGCCCGAGCCGGTGCCGCCCGGCGCGACCTCGCCCAGCATCATGTTCATCAGCAGCACCGCACCGCCGAGGCTGGTGTAGGAGTCGTGGAAGGAGTCCACCGCGCCGGTCGAGGTCAGCGTCGTCGACGACGCGAACACCGCCGAGTCCGGCACCCCGAACCGGGTGTCCACCCCCTCCATCGCCGAGCCGACCGCCACCGGCACGGTGCCGTGATGCGCGAGCTGCGCGGCCAGGATCGCGACCTGGCTGCCGACGGCCAGGACCGTCATGATCGCGACGATCGCGTAGCCCTGCCGCCGGTCGCCGACCATCCGGCCGAACGTACGGGGCAGCGAGAACCCGATCCCCAGCAACAGGAAGATCTCAACCCAGTTCGTCCAGCTCGTCGGGTTCTCGAACGGGTGCGCGGAGTTGACGTTGTAGAAGCCGCCGCCGTTCGTCCCGAGCTCCTTGATGACCTCCTGGCTCGCCACCGGACCTCCGGTGATCACCTGGTGCGCGCCGGCCAACGTCTGGACCTCGGTGCCGCCGTGGAAGTTCTGGACCACGCCAGCCGCGACCAGCACGACCGCGCCGACCACCGCGACGGGCAGCAGGATCCGCACCACGGTGCGCACCAGGTCAGCCCAGAAGTTGCCCAGCTCACCGCTGCCACGCCGGGCAAAGCCACGCACCACCGCGATCGCCACCGCGATGCCCACTGCCGCGGAGACGAAGTTCTGCACCGCCAGCCCGGCCATCTGCACCAGATGGCCCATCGTGGACTCGCCGGAGTACGCCTGCCAGTTCGTGTTCGTGACAAAGCTGACCGCCGTGTTCCAGGCCAGGTCAGGCTTGACGTTGGCAAAGCCGAGGCTCAGCAGGAGGTGGCTCTGCACCCGCTGCAGGCCGTACAGGAACAGCACCGACACCACCGAGAACGCCAGCACGCCGCGGGCGTAGGCGCTCCACCGCTGCTCGGCGTCCGGGTCCACCCCGGACAGCCGGTACACCACCCGCTCCACCCGCAGGTGCCGGGTCGAGGTGAACACCCGGTACATGTAGTCGCCGAACGGCACATGAACCGCCGCGAGAACAACCACCAGCGAGACCAGGAACACGACCCCCGCGGCCGCCGTACCCATCTAGAACCGCTCCGGGTTCAGCAGCGCGACCACCATGAACACCGTCAACGCCACGGCCAACACCAAACCGACCACATTGTCAACACTCATATCCCGGCCCTCACGGAAACGCGGAGCCCGTGGGGCATTCTCGTCGCGTGGCTCACAGCCGGCCCACCGCCCGCACAACCACACCGAACAAGGCGAACACCGCCACCGTCAGCGCAACGAACACCACATCAGCCATGCGAGCTCTCAGCTCCGATCCCCTGTAACGAGATGACCCTGACCAGCCACCCCAGCCCTGTCCCGGTCGCGGCGGCCAGGGCCAGCACGCCGAGCCGTACCGCGTCCGCGTGACCGTGCCAGCGCAGCTCGCCGTACTGGTCCACCAGGAACCCGTCGCAGCACAGCCAGGCCAGGCCCGCCGTCGCCAGTGCGGCGACCGCGTCGTCGGCCACCAGCGCGAACCCGGCCACCGCTACCGCCAGCACCGCCAGCCGCTGCCCGGGCAGGTGCGCCGGCACGACCGCCGCCGCGAAACACCCCGCGACCACCGCCACCGACCCCGCGCCCGCCAGCACGCCGGTGTCCGCCCGGCCTGGCTCCGGCACACGCCGCCCGACACCTGAGGAGCACCGCACGACACGCCTCCCTGCGCACCGGGCCCGCCAGCGAGGCGGGCTATGCAGCAGGCAACAACACGCCGCCGCCGGCAGCGCGGATGCTGACGCGATCTCTACGCCGCCAGCCCCGGTCTTCACGCGATTTTTACGCCGGCCCCCGCGACGTGGCTGCGGTGCGTTCGGGTGGCAGCGGTCCGGGCCGCACGTTTCCGCAACGTGCGCCGCGGCGGAAGCCCCTGGGGTGCCGCGGGCCGGCCGGCAGGCTCCACGCCCAGGCGTGGGACCGCTGCACGCGTCCCGGCGATGAGCCAGCGGGACGCCCATCCCCGCAGGTCAGAGCAGGGGACATCCCATGTTGGCCCGCGCTGGCCGGCAGGCCTGTTGCCGTCCGCGGCCCCGCCCGCAGCATGGCAGGCAAGCCCGCGGCGCGGCCGACGTACGCGCCGCACCAACCTGACGAGGGAGTAAGGCATGAAGCTCCGCAACGTTCTCTGGATGGCCGGAGCGGCGGCCGTGACACTGCTGGTCTCGGCGCCGACCGATCTCGCCAACGCGGCCGGCGCGAGGCCGGTGCCCGTGTCCCAGGTCTCGACGGTCCAGCCTGCCGCGGCGTCGTCCGGCGTTCGGCCCGCGTCGACCGCCGATCGGGCGAACACCCAGGCGAACGCCCAATGGATCGCCTGGTGCAAGGTGTCCGCCACCACGCCATTTACCCTGACGCACTCCAGCAGGAACATCTATGCCGAAGGCAAGTTCGTGAGCTGCGGCGGGACCCGGGGAAAGCCCGACGCCTGCCACATGGGGGTTGATCTGGAGCAGTACGACGCACACCACAGGGTGTGGCGGACGTTTGCCCACAATGGCGGGTCGTGGAAGGCGTGCCGCGGCAAGGTGCAGACTGTGTACCGGAGCTGCACCCACGTGAACACGGTGCACTACTACCGTTCGGCCGTGTGGATCCAGGTCGAAAAGGACGGGCGGTTCAGCACGCCGGCCTGGGCGTACAGCACAGCGAACCACTTCTACTGCATCTGATCCATAACCCCGGCTATGCCCTGCCGGGCGCAAGCTCGGCAGGGCGGTGCCGACTCAGGCTGTGGCTCTCCAGGGGGTGCAGTGGAGGTTGCCGTGGAATGGCTTGAGACAGGCCCGCATGGGGACGTGCCGGTCCGCCGGGATCATTGGGGTGTGGACGTACCCCTCGGCGGCGGTGCCGGCGATGGTGACCGTCTCGGTCCGGCCGTCCTGGTCAACCACCTGCACCTGCGTGCCGGCCGTCGCGTGCGAGACCCGCGCCCATGCGGCCGCGCACTGGTCGCTGGTACGCAGCTCCAGGTCGGCGTTCCCGACCCGCAGCTCGGCCGACGACGTGGCGTCGACGGCGCACGCCGTGTCCCGCGGGTCCTCGCCCGCGCACCGCACGCCGTCGCAGCCGACGGTGAGCGGCAGCGGGGCAGCCGAGGACGGCGGCCCGGTGGGCGCGGAGGTGCCCGGGACGCCGCCCGGGCCTGCCAGCGCGACGAGGCCGACCACAACGCCGCATGCCACCAGCACGGCCAGGGCGACCAGCGCGACCAGCGCCCGCGGGCGGCCGTGGGGCGGCGGCGGGTCGGGCTCACGGTCGCGGTCCGCGGCGGCTGGCCGCGGGCTGTGGACCGCTGGCCGGGCTCGGGCGGCGCGTCCGCTCCAGCGTGCCTCGGCCCGCTCCCACAGTGCCAGCAACCGGTCGGCCGGCTCACCCGCCAGCCGCCCGAGCGCCTCGACGGCATGCCCGGGCGGCAGTGCCGTGCCGTTGAGGTACCGCTCCCACGAGGACTTGCTGTACGCCGTCCTGACGGCCAGCGCCGCCAGGCTCAGGCCGGAGCGGTCCTTCAGCTCACGCAGCAGGCCCACGAGGTAGGCCACGTCCGGGTCGAGCGAGTCGGGCAGCGGCCGCCACCGGCCGCTTACCTGCGGAGCAGAGCCCATGTCCGCGGCCCCACCATTCCGTCCACCACGGCGCCGCCGGCCCGCTGCAACCGCTTGACCGCCTGCTCGGTGTGCTCCCCGAACAGGCCGTCGACCCGCCCCGGGGACAAGCCGTGATGCTTGAGCAGGCACTGCACCTCGACGGCGTCCTCACTGCCGGCGTTGAGCGCGACGAGACGATCGGAGGTGGTGCTGTGCCCGGCGTACAGGCGGCCGTCGCGCCAGGCGTAGGTGCAGCCGTAACCGGCGGGCAGCACGCCGGGCCGCTGCGCCGACGATGACCCGGAGTGCGCCTGGGTGAACGCGTGGCCGCCGCTGGTCAGCCAGGCCACCAGGCCGAGACCGGCCAGCACCACCGCTCCGGCAGCCGCCGCCACTGTTCGTGCCCGCCGCGACTGGCCCGGCCGGGTGCCGGCCGGGTCCGGCCCGGTCTGGGTGCCCTCGTTCTGGATGCCCTCGTGCGGCCCGGTCTGGATGCCCACCCGCGGCCCGGTCTGGGTGCCCTCGTCCGGCCGGCGTCCCGCCCGCGGCGCCTGCGCGGCCAGCTCCCACAGCGCCAGCAGCCGCGCCGGATCGGCCCCGGCCAAACGGCTCAACGCCTCGACGGCCCCACGCGGCGGCAGCGTCCTGCCGCTGAGATATCGCGCCCACGAGGACTTGCTGTACGGCGTCTTCCGTGCCAGCGCCGACATGCTGACCCCAAGCTGGTCCCGGAGCTCGCGCAGGCGCACGACCAGCCGGAACACCTGCGGCTCAAGATCATCGGGCAACGGCTTCCACTGAGCCATCTGATCTTCACCCTCCTCCTGGGTCTGGCAACCTTCTGGATCTGGCGACGTCGCGCCTCCCCCGCCCCAGGTCCCTACCCGGCGCCAACGAAAACACCGGACGGACAGAGCGTGCGGCGCATCCAGCGAACCAGAGCACGACACGCCCAGCGCTGATTCATCCGCCGCGGGTCGGAGCACTGGGCGAGGCCCACCAGTGCTCCTGCCGGTGGCGGCCGCGCTCAGCGGAGCGCCGGGCGCCACATCGGGTACATCTCGGGACCGTCGGGGTAGCTCGATCGTGGCCGGCAGGGGCTGCCCAGGGGCAGCCCGGCCTGAGGCCCGTGCCCGGGCCTTGCGCGCCGGCACCTGTGGTGCCGGCGCCTACCCTTTCCCGTCTCACTTTTCATGGTGTTCGTTTTCGGTGTCGGTGGTGCCGGACCGGTTGACGCTCCGGGTCTATCGACCGTGGTGGGATAAGCTCGGGTAGCCCGTCTTCCGCTGTTCTCACGTCCCAGCCGTTGTGATGGATGACTCTATGGTGATGTCCGCACAACAGCACGCCGTTGTTCTGGTCGGTCCTTCCGCCGTCGGCCCAGTGGATGCAGTGGTGGACCTGGCACCACTGGTAGGGGCGGTCACACCCAGGGAAGACACACCCGCGGTCCCGGAGAACAATCGCCCGCCGCGCCGCGCCGACGTAGTGCCGGGAGCCGCGGCCGAGGTCCAGCGGCAGGCTCTCCCCGCCGAGAACGGCGGGGATGACGTGGGCGTCGCAGGCGATCCGGCGGACCTGGCTGGCGGGCAGGACGTCACCGCTGTCGAGGGTCCCCACGCCGGTGGCGGCGGCGAGCTTGTCATACGGCATGGTCACGACCAGGGTGGGGCGTTCGCCGCCGTTGTCCGGTAGGTCCCCCATCCGCAGGGACCACTCGGCGAGCTCGACGAGGGCGTCGGCCATGCGCTGGCCGTGGGTGCGCTCGTCCCGGACGCCGGTGGCGGGGTCGGCCGGGCGGGGCGCGGCCAGCGGGTCCAGCGCCACCCGCAGCGTCTCCGCCCCCTCGGTGTCCAGGAACCCGCAGATCCGCTTCAGCCCCGGGCCGGCGGGACAGATCCGCAGGTCACGCCGGGTGTGGGCCGCGGCGGCCTCCCGCTCGGCCTGCCGGGCCTGAAGCTCCGCGCTGCCGTCGGGGTCCACCACCTCCAGCACCCGCCGGCCGAGCAGCGCGACCTCATCGGGGTTGAACGTCCCGCTGCGCCGGACCAGCTCCCGCTCCGCCGCGGCCCGGACACCGGCCGGGGTCTCCGCCGGAAGAGACCGCATCGCCTCCGCGACCACCTGGGCGTGATCGACGCTGACCGCCCCGCCGGCCAACGCGGCGGCGGTCTCGGGCAGGTCGTCGTCCAGCGCCGTGGCAAGCCGGAGCAGCCGCCCCGCCTCAGCCGGCCGCACGTTCAACGAGCCCCGCAGCCACGCCCGCATGTCCGGCGCGTCATGCGCGGACGCAAGACCACGCGACTCCGCCTCCCGCACCAACGGCAACAGCACCGTACCGGTGAACCGAGAGACCTGCCGGAACCCCCGTACCAACACCTCGTCAACCTCGGCATCGGAAAGCAAAGACCAGTCAACACCACCACACAGGTCAAGCAGAGCAGAGACCTGCTCGACCAGGGCGACCGCGTTCGACATACAAGAAGCATAAACAGGCCCACCGACAAAACCCGCCCGCCAACCCGAGCACCCCGCAAAAAACGTGAGGAACTTCGGTGAGCAAAACGGCGGATGCCCACCGTAGTTACCCGGTGGCAAGCCAGCCACCGCAAGGCGGATCATCAAACGCAATGTCGATCTTCGCGACGGCGTAGGAAGATCGCATCTCGCGGGTGCACCCCAGACTTGGTCATGATCGTCCTCCAGCAAGACCCATCGTCCCTGCCCAAAGGACACCCACACCCTCATCCCAGCCCATACACGCCGCTATCAGCCGGTGGATCCGGGCTGAATGATCAGACCGTGAGGATTGACTGAGTACCCGGCACCGCCGTGCACGGCGGTGCTCAGCAGTGCCGAACACTGGCCGACGTGGTGTCTTGAGGGTTCTACGGGGACGGTCGTTTGGCCTCGCCTGTGAATCCACCACAGGGCGAGCGTTGTCGCGAGTGCGCCGATGGTGAGGTCGTAGCGGCCGCCGAGCCCGACCAGGGCGTCGAGAAGGATGACGAAGGCGAGGATGCCGGTGACGACGCGCAGCCCGTCCGGCCCCTGAGCACCGCCGCCTGCCGTCATGCGGCGGATGAGGAGGACCCCCGCGGCGATCGGGGCGAGTGCGATCGCAACACCGGCCGGTCAGGGAACGCCCGTCGACGGGAGGGCGTAGACGAGCACGAAGTGAGCTGCCACACAGGCGAACGCGACAACGCCGAGGAGGCGAGGTCTCGGCCTTCGCGATGACGCAGCCGGCCGGTCAGGCAGGCGTGCCGTGAGGAACGCGCACACGACCAGCAGGACGCACAGGCCGCAGGCAGCAAGCAGCGGACCGGCCGGTACGCGCGGAAGGTCGCCGTAGGTGAGCGGGACGAGGACCGTCAACGCGAGCGCAGCGAACGCCAGACCACGCCAGCCGGCCCACGCCCGCTCCCGGTGAGTGAGGAACAACCGCTCCACGAGCACGATCGACGAGCAGATGCTGACCACGATGTGGAAGGCGGTCAGGTAGGAGGCGACCAGGAGGTTCGTGTGCCATACCCAGGAGCAGGAGCCAACACCCACCCTGTCGTGGTAGCGGGCATCGAACCAGGAGCGGACGATCAGCGCCTCCTCGTACACCGCGTACGCAGCGCCCAGCAGGCACAGGCCAGGCCGGCCGAGTCGGTAGCGGCGCGCGAGCTCCCGGCAGATGAGTGCGCCGCTGCCGTACAGCGCTGCTAGCAGGGCGAGGTTCCATGGCAGGATGAGGTCGAGCGGCGGTGTCGACGCCGACAAGGCCTCGCCGAGAAACGGCGCCACCAGCAGGATCGCGAATGCGGGGCTTCGCAACAGTCGGGTGAGGCGACCGCGCTTCTCGGCCTAGTGCAGGACGTCGCGGCCGCCGACGGTCCTTGCAGATAACGGCTCTCGGTCCTGTCCGGTCGCGTCGTCCATCGCAATCAGTGAACCACGATTAGCGGGGCTCTCACGGTCCGGCGGCGCGGTCCGCGACAACGAGAACACCGGCCGGACGGAGCGTGCGGCGCATCCTGGGAACCAGAGCGTGCTCCGTCCCGCGTTGATTTCATCCGCCCTGGGTTGAAGCACTGGACGAGGCCCACCAGTAGTTCGACCGGTGGTGGTGGCAGTGACCGCCGTGCTCAGCGGTGCGCCGGGCGCCACATCGGGTACATCTCGGGGCCGTCCGGCAGCTCGATCGTGGCCGGCAGCGACGTGAAGCCGAGCCGCTCGTACAGTCGCAGGCTGCGGGCCGAGCTTGCCTCGAGGTACGCGGGGGTGCCGGTCGCGTCGAGTGCCACTAGCCGGTGCCTGAGCAGCGCCGCGCCGATGCCGTGGTTCTGCCGCCGTGGGAGCACCGCGACGAACGGCAGGTAGGCGTGCGCCGGCTGGTGCGGGTGGCCGGCCTGCATGAGCGCGTCGAGGGTCCGGAACCGGTCGAGGTTCGGCCCCAGCGCCGCCGCGAGGAGCTCCTCGGCGATCTCCGGCGCCTGCGGTCCCTCGGGGTCGACGTCCAGCCACAGCGCCGCGGCATCGTTCGTGGTGGTGAGGTACCCGGCGCCACGCGCGAGGACGTGGTCGGTGAACACCCGGAAGAAGGCCGGGTGCCGGCTGGCCCGGTCCTCGGCGTCGGGGAACAGCCAACGGCTCACCGGGTCGTCCATGAAGCCCTCGGCCAGGATGCCGGCCAGCCGCTCGGCATCGCCCGGGCCAGCCCGGCGTACGTGGTCAGTACCGCTCATCAGGCTCGTTCCCTCCGGTGCCGCGGTCCGGACAACGCCCAGCAGGCCCCGGCCAGCGCGGTGACCAGGTAGAGCGCCGGCAGCCACCGCGACGCGGGCGAGCCGGGCAGTACGCCAAGGAGTGTCGCGTAGTTGCGTACCGCCAGCCAGATCATCACCGCCAGGATCGCCGACGCCAGGCCCGGGGCGCCCGCCCGGTGCCACCACGACTCGGTGGTCGGCGTACGGGCGAAGAACGCGACGGCCGCGAGCGACGTCACGGCGAGCAGCAGCAGTACGCCGAAGCCGCCGGTGGTGCCCAGCCAGAAGAACAGGTGCACCATCGGGTCCCAGCCCGCCACCGCATACAGCACGATCACCGCCACCCCGAGGCAGCTCTGGCCGAGCGACGCCAGCCAGGGCGAGCCGTTCCGCCCGGTGCGGGCCAGCATGGCAGGCAGCACGGCGTCGCGGCCCAGCCCGAACAGGTACCTGCTGACGACGGTGTGGAACGCCAGCATCGCCGCGAACAAGCTGGTCAGGTACAGGATCTGGGCGGCCTCGGACAGGAGGTGGCCGCCGAGGGCGAACAGCGTCGCCGGGCCCTGCGCCTGGGCCAGGCCGGCCACCCGGTCGTCGCCGTAATGTGCGGCCATCGCCCAGCTCGCGCCCGCGTACACCACAGCGATGAGGCCGAGCGAAACGTACGTGGCGACCGGCACGGTCCGCCGGCGGTGCCTCGCCTCCTCCGCGAGCACCGCCGCGCCCTCGAACCCGACGTAGCCCAGCACCGCGATGACCACCGCGGCGCCCACCCCGGAGCCGACGAGCTCGGACGGCGCGAGCGTGGCGAAGCTCAGCCGCCCGCCGGCCGGGTGCCGCAGGCCGGAGACGGCGAGCCCCACGACCACCAGCACCTCGGTCGTGACGAGGACGCCGAGCACCCAGCCCTTGATGTCCACCCTGAGCAGGCCCAGCATGGCGACCAGCGCCCATGCCCCTAACGCCCACACCCACCACGGCGCGTGCAGGTCCAGCTTGTCGGCGGCGTAGCCGGCCGCGGCCGGGCCGAACGCGCCGTAGAGCCCGACCTGCAGGAGGTTGTAGGCCACCAGGGCCACCAGCGCGGCACCGTAACCGGCCAGCCGGCCGAGCCCGCGGGTGACGAACGCGTACAGCGCGGCGGCGTTCGTCACGTGCCTGGCCATCGCGACGTACCCCACCGAGAACAGCCCGAGCACGACCGCGGTAACAATGAACGCGGCCGGGATCGCAGTCAGGCCAGTCACCGCGTACGCGGTGGTGACGACTCCGGCAGCGACCGTCAGCGGCGCGATGCCGGACATCACGAAGAACACCACAGCGGGGACACCGAGCCGGTCGCTGGCCAGCTCTGCGTTCCCGTGGCTCGTACGCGTGAGCCGGGCGGAGCCAGCCACGCGGGCAGCCCGGCGCTCGACGCCGTCCATAGCTCACCCTGACACACCGAACCCGTCCACGATGCAAACGATCTGGGGACGGCGCGCCACCGTGAGGGTATGAAGCTGCTCGGAACACCCCGCGACACGAGGGCCGGTACGGAGGCGCCGGCACGAAGGCACCGTGGTGGCCGGCGATCATCTCGGCCACGGTCTGGCCGGTTGGGCACGGCGCCCTGGCGCTGTTCTTATATACCAGATGCTCGCCGAGCGGAGCCGTGCGACGCTGGTCGCGTTGGTGACCGCGGCGCCGGCAGGCACCATGGTCGTCCTGCAGGAAGGGTTCGGTGGGCGGCTATGCGGGTGCGGATCGGCGAGGGGATCCGGCCGGCGCACCCGACGCCGCGGTGGTCGCGGTGACGGGGGAGCAGCTACCGGAGCGGGAACGGCCCGCGTTCGGCGAGTTCTATCGCGACACGGTACACCGGGCACTCGCCCGGGCCAGCATGCTGACCGACCGGACATCCGTTGAGGACCTGGTCCAGGACGCCTACGTGTTGGCTGCCCGGCGATGGGTCGCGGTGCTGCGGGACCTCCAGCCGGGGCAGCGGATGCGGTGGATGCGGACCTGCGTGGTCCGGCTGGCCGGCGACCGCGGGCGCACGGATCGGCAGTTCCAGCAGTACGCCCCGACGCTGTACGAGCCCGGCCAGTCCCGCGCGCCGGACCCGGAGGATGCCGCGCTGTCGGCCCTGTCGGCCGACATCTGCCCCGAGCTAGCACCCGTGACCGGAGCGTTCGAGGAGATCGAGGAGCGGCTCGCCTCCGGCTTCCGCAACAGCTACGACGTCGAGCGCGGCCTTGCTGGGGTCTTGCGACACACGACGGTTGCCCCGAGAGTGCGGGCGGCAAGCCGCCGGGACCCGGTGAAGGAGAGAGCGTATTCCATCGGCGTGCTGCTCAAGCAGGCGTCAGACGGCGACCAACGTGCCTGGGACGAGCTGGTCGGCCGGTACACCAACCTGCTCTGGTCGGTGTCCCGGTCGTTCCGGCTGGACGCGGCGGACGCGGCCGACGCGGTGCAGACCACCTGGCTGCGGCTGCTGGAACACCTGCGGCAGATCGACGACCCGGAACGGCTGGTCGGCTGGCTGGCCACCACCGTACGGCGGGAGTGCCTGCGGATCCTACGCAAGCAGGGCCGCGAGCGGCCCTCCTACGAGGAGGCCGTCTTCGACGCGCTGGACCCGGCCGACCCGGTGGACGCACGGCTGCTCGAAGACGAACGCAACGCCACGCTGTGGGAGGCGTTCCGGCAGCTGCCCGAACGCTGCCAACGGCTGCTCCGGGTCCTGATCGAGAACCCGCCGCTGTCCTACGACGAGGTGTCCGAGGCCCTGAGCATGCCCATCGGCAGCATCGGCCCAACCCGGGCACGATGCCTGGACCGGCTACGCCGAGCCTGCGAGTCACAGGAGGCCCTGTTCCGCCCCGGCAAGGCCGACCATGACGAACGCTGAACCTGCCCTGGTGCTGCCAACCCTGACCACTTACGGCAGTCGTTGACCGCGGATGGCGGCCGAGCCATGTCCGGCGCGCTGCCGGCAACGGCTCACGGGCGTCGCGACGATCTCGGCGGAGACCTCCATGCAGGGTTCACAGAGGTCGCTCGCCCGACCGCTACCCGTTCCGTGGTGCGACTGGCGCCGAGGCAGTAGCAGATCTACCGGCGACTCGACCGCGCTCATCTGCCGCGGGGCGGCGGGATAATGCCGGGCTGCGTCGGGGTGCTGCGCGGTAGGTTCCGGCTGTGCGGGACGCGGACGGTTACTTCGGCGAAGAGGTCGCGGCGACCTATGATGAGTCCTCGGCGGAGATGTTCCAGCCGGGAGTCGTCGGTGTCGCGGTCGAGGTTCTGTGCGGGCTGGCTGGCGGTGGCCGGGCGCTGGAGCTGGGTGTCGGGACTGGGCGGATCGCGCTGCCGCTGGTGCGCCGCGGCGTGCCGGTGCATGGCATCGACCTGTCCCGGGCGATGGTGGAGCGGTTGCGGGCCAAGCCGGGCGGCGACGCGGTTGAGGTGACGATCGGCGACTTCGCGACGACAAAGGTGGCGGGGACGTTCTCGGTGGCGTACCTGGCCGTCAACACAATCATGAACTTGACGACGCAGGCGGCCCAGGTCGCCTGCTTCCGCAACGTCGCGGCGCACCTTGAGCCCGGCGGCTGTTTCGTGATCGAGGTCGTGGTCCCGGACCTGCGCAGGCTTCCGCCGGGGCAGGATGTGGTGCCGTTCCAGGTGTGCCCGACGCGGTGGGCGTTCGACTGGTACGACGTCGCCACGCAGGCAATGAGCTCGAACTACGTGGAGGTCGTCGACGGCCGTGGCCAGTACCGTTCGATCCCCTTCCGGTACGTGTGGCCGGCAGAGCTGGATCTGATGGCACAGATGGCCGGGATGCGGCTACGCGAGCGGTGGGACGGCTGGACCAGGCAGCCTTTCACCAGCGACAGCCGCCAACATGTCTCGATCTGGGAGAAGCCAGCCAACTGATCGGCCAGCTCACTGGCTCCTCACGTACCGTCTTCGCGAGCGAGGCCGCGGACAGGGCATCGTCCAAGCCCAAGTCGTGCCTCCGCGCTTATCCGCCGCAGAGTGACGGTGTCTGATTCTGCCGCCTGGCGCGCGGAGCGCCTCCGCGTGGTGGCTGGGCTGGTGCAGGCTGGCACGCGGCGGCGACGTGGACTATCCGACACAGGCAACGTGGATGGGATGCCCACACTCGACGAAGACGTAGTCGGTGTTGGGGTTGCATAGCCCCGTGCAGGCTACGCAGGCCGGCTGCCCGAGGCCGGCCGCGTGAGTGGACAGCGCGGCCAAGGTGCGCCACTGGTTGCATCCCGGGCACAGCATGGTGTTCACGTCGGCGTCGACCGGGCTGTTCGGCGGTGGGTCGTAGCCGTCCCCGTCTCCACCGGACTGGTAACCGTCGTCGTCGAGTACGGGTGGGTAGTTGTCCGGGTCGTATTGCACCGGCTGTGCTGGCTGGCTGCCGTCGAGCAACGAGTTGCAGTTCGGGCACCGGTTCTGTTGCCGCCATGGGTCCAGGCAGCCCTGATGGAACACGTGGTTGCATGGCGTGACCTCGCGGTCGGGCGCGTTGTCCTCCACGTCGGCCTGGCAGATAGAGCAGAGTACGGCCACTGGTCCCCCTGTTCGTTACGGCTGTGACGACCAGAGACTGAAGGACTACCGTTCGTACGCGCCGGGGGCAGTTCTTACCTTTCGGTCGCCGATGCTCGCCTTTTCGGGCAGGTAGTCTCTGACCTGGCGGCTGGCGTGTGGGTGAAGGAGCCGCAGGATAGTCGGTCGCCGGCCTCGACCTACGCGACGTCCAGATCGCCGCCCGCCACGCCAACCTCCGCACCACCAAAGGCTGAGCCGGGAAGGTCCGCGCCAGCACCCCCGACCGAGATCCGGTCTACGCGGTTGCCGGGAGCGGATTATGCACGAAGAAGTCCCACATGCGTTGGGTGATATCCGTGTGGTCGGCACCAGTGGGCCACAGGTGCCCAGCCAGGTAGACCCGCCACACCACGACGACGCCCGCCCGGCAAGGGCCGTACACGGAAGCTTCCACCACTACGTTCGGTTCCGTTTTCGGGATGAACGGGCAGCCGTTTCGTAGCAGCCAGTTATTTCGGTGTTGGACGGCGAGCGGGAAGCTGGAGATGAGGTCGGTGACACCGTGGAACACGCCCACGGAGATCGGACGCTCCGGAGCGCAGGGGCTACCGAGCAGCGTTGGGTCGACACCCGCGTAGACGGCGACCGATGCGAACACGGCGGAGGCGTCGCACGCAAGCCGAGCCGTCATGAGCGCGCCGCTGGAGTGGCCCTCCGCATGAACCTGGCGCGGGTTGACGCACCATTTGCTGGAAATATCCTGTACGACGTTGCGCAGGTAGCTGACGTCCGCGGAGCCCTGGGAGAAGTTCCACGCCGACCGCTCGGGTTGAGCGGATGGGTAGGCAACAATGAAGTGCCTGGCGGCGGCGACCTGTGACCAACCGGTGACCGCTTCGTGGTCAAGGGGAAGCTGGGTGAAACCGTGGAGAGCGAGCAGCAACGGCGCCGGCCCAGCCAGGCCGGCCGGCACGTTCACGTAGTACGGCCTGCCATCGGCCGCGCGGCTGATCGTTCCCGACGTGGGCGTCAACGTGCAGCCAGCCCCACTGGCCGCTCCCGAGGCCTGGGGTAAACAAAGGATGAGCAGCGAAACGGCCGTGGTGACAGCGAGCACTGTCGCGGCCACCTGTCGGGCGATGTGAGCGCGTAGCGCTCTTCGTGTGCTGGCGGGTGCTGACATTACTGTTCACTCCTCTGCAGAGTAACCCGGTTGTGTCCTGGCGCTCTCATATCCGGCCGAGCTGGGATGACGAGCGGGGTCGTCCGGGCTCTTCCCAGCCCCATCGACTTTCGGTAAGCCCGTGCTCATCGCTCATCCGACGGAGTCGCTGGAGGGCCCGAGCGCGAGTCGGTCCGATGCTGCCCCGCGGTATTCCGATGGTGGCGGCCACCTTGTCATACGGTGGGGGCTCGTCGGTGAACAGCTCCTCCAGAAGGATCCGCCAGCGCGGCGGCAGGTCGTCGAGGAGGATGCGGAGCATCCGTGCGGTGTCCGCCTCGGTGTTCGCCTCGATGACCCGCGCTTCCGGACCGGCGCCCGGATCAGCGGGCTCTGCCACCGCGTCGGCGACGTAGGACAGGTGCGTGGGCCGCCGCAGAATACGCAGGCATTCGCGGTAGGCGGTGGTCGTCAGCCACCCACCCAGATGTTCCGGGCTCTGTATCTTGTGGCAGTTCTCGGCCAGCCGCAGCCACGTCATCTGCACCGCGTCGCAGGCGTCGGCGTGCTGCAGCCGACACGCGCGCACCCTCGCCCACACGAGATTATGATAGCGGCGCACGATCTCTTCCCAGGCCTCCTGGTCACCTTCACTGGCCGCCCGCAGCAGTTCCGTGACACTCACGGTCTTTTCCTGGCCGGGCCCTGTCGCGATCCGATCGTGGACGGTAGTCATCGGAGGATCCCGCGCCTAGCCCCGCCTGAACGTTGTGTGCATGTGCGCGATGCACCACGCGAGGTACTACGCGGTGAGACGACGGTACCCGCCCAGCGATGCCAGGATGGTGCCGCCCTGACCATGACCAACACGTCACGGTTCGCGCGGGTCGCAACGGCCCGGCCGGACTCCAGGTTTCCGCCCCGGGGTTTCCAGCGCGGCCCGTGGGTCGCCGGGTGAGCCATACCCGGCACGGGGACGTTGCCTTGCTCGGTGACCGGGCTCTCAGTCATGGCGGTCCGCTCCTTTCCGAAGAATGGGTAGGCAGGAAACTGACGATCACCGAGGGTTCCCGTCTCCGCCCAACGATGCTCCCTGGTCTTGTGTGCCGAGATGTCGTGGTGCCCATCTGGACCCTCGTTGGTCCCGTCAGTGAACTTGCTGTGCTACGACGGTAGGTACAGACCGGTCCGGCCAGCCTCAGGAATCCCCCCAGTTTCTAAGCTTGTTGTTTAGGCCCCGGGCCGGGAGAGCGGGGAAGAGTGGCTGATCGCCAAGCACCGGCGGGGTCGATTGTTCTGCCACGTCTACGGCCCCGGCAGGAGCCGAGCACAGATGATCACTGGCTGGCCGTGCTCCTTCGGCGCGGCGCTGGAGCCCGGTCGATCACCCTGGTGCCCTTGTTCAGGGGTTCGGCCGTCTTCGGGGCGGCCAGCCCCACGGTGGCCGCGCGGAACGCCGGCTCGGTGTCGACGTACTCGCCGTTGATCTTCCGCGGTCGGCTGTTGACCGCCAGGCAGGGGCAGAGGCACCGTGGTCCCGTCGGGGAGGTATTTCTTGGCTGTGCTGGTTCTCGGTGAGTAGAGGCGCCACGACCGTGGGGGTGCGGCTGCGATGGGTGGTGACCTGTGGGAGCGGGAGGCGGTCCTGGCCGCTGTCGCCGGTCTTCTGGATGAGGCGCGGGCCGGGCGGGGTGGGGCGTTGTTCGTGGTGGGAGAGGCAGGTCTGGGTAAGACGACCTGCCTTGACCGGGCGGTGACGCTGGCGAGTCCGGTAGCGCGGGTGGGGTTGGGTCGGGGCGACGTGATGGAGGCCTCGCTGCCATTCGGGGTGTTCTCCTCGGCACTGGGGGCTGTGGGGTACCGCGACCTGATGGCCCCGTCGGCGGGCGCGGGGTTTGGTGACATGCGGGCGGCCCGTTTCTACGGAGCGCTGCGCTGGTTGGAGGACACTCCCGGCCCGGTGCTGCTGGCGCTGGATGATCTGCATTGGGCCGATCCGGACTCGCTGGCCCTGTTGTCGTTTCTGTGCCGCCGGCTGGCCGGGGTGCCGGTGGCGATGCTCGGCACCCTGCGGCCGTGGCCGCAGGCAGCGCATGAGCTGGCCAGCGCGCTGGTCTACGACGGGCATGCCAGCCTGCAGCGGCTGGCACCGCTGAGCGGGGACGCCGCGGCGGCGTTGCTGGCCGCCCGGTTGGGCGGTCCGGTGACCGAAGCGGACTCGCGTGCGGCGACCGCGCTGTGCGCGGGGAACCCGCTGTTGTTGGAACAGGTCGCGGCCTCCCTCAGCCGGCAAGGGCAGGGTGAGGCCTTGGTCGGGGTCGGTGCCGCGATCAGCGCCGAGGGGATCGTGCTGACCCGCTTCGCGGGCCTGCCGCCAGCGGCGCTGCGGGTGGCCGCGGCGGCTAGCGTGCTGGGCACCCGGTTCCGTCCCAGCCTGGCCACCAGGGTGGCCGACCTGGACCAGCGGCAGGCTGAGGCGGCGCTGGAGGCCTTGTGCGGCAGCGGGCTGGTACGCGAGCAGACGGCCACGACCGCCGAGTTCGTGCATCCCTTACTGCGGCAGAGCCTCTACCACGATGTGGCGGCCCCGGTCCGGGCTCGGCTGCACGCCCGGGCTTTCACGGTGTTGTGTGAGCACGGGTTGGAGGCCGAGGCCGTCGAGCACGCGATCCGGGGCGACCTGGTCGGCGACCAGGCTGCGATCATGGTCCTGGAGCGGGCCGGCCGGGGCGCGCTTGCCCTCGGGGCGCCGGGCACCGCGGCTGGGCACCTGCGCGCCGCGGTCCGGCTGGCCGGGGACCGGGCCGACCCGTCGCTGCTTCTTGCCTTGGGCGAGGCGCTGGTGGTCAGCGGCCGGCCGAGGGATGCGATCGAGGTGTATGAGCAGTTGCGCACCCGAGCTGAGCTGGGTCCGCTCGACCGGGTTCAGACACTGCGGATGCTGGGCCGCGCGCTGTTCGTCACCGCCGAGCATGACCACGCTGTCCAGCGCTTCGGTGAGGCCGCCGCCTTGGCGGAGACCTGCGACCAGACCACTGTTGCCGAAGTGCTCCTCAGTGACGCGGTCGCCTTCACCTTCACCCTCGGCCCGACCCATTCGCTGCCGCTTGCGGTGCGGGCCGATGAGCTGACGAAGGCCGCGTCGGGTCCGTTGCACCGCCAGGCCACCGCGGCCTGGGGACTGGTCGCCTTGCTGGCCGGCGATCCGGCGGGCCTGCTCGCCTGCGAGGCTGCCGCTGGGGAGCTGCCCACGGAACCGGGCGAGCCACCGGAGGTGCGCTGGGGTCACGGGCCGTTGGGTGCCTTCGCTCTTGCCGCGCTGTTCACTGAGCGCTTCGCCGAGGCCGAACATGCCCTGGCCGCGGTGCTGGCCACGGCCGAGGGGATCGGCGCCGCTGAGGCGACAGTCACGCATCTGATCATCAAGGCCGTCCTTGCCGCGCGGCAGGGACGGCTGGCCGAGGCGCTGGCAGGAGTGGAGCAAGCCGGTCCGTTGGCCGAGCTGATGCCCTACCGCAAAGGATCCGCCGGGTTCGTTAAGGCGGAGGTCCTGCTGCTGATGGGCCGCCTGGCCGAGTCCGCGGACTGGTGCCACCGCACCGAGACGCTGGCGGCCGCCCAGGGACAGTCCTATGTGCTGCTGCGGCTGTGGCACGTCCGTGCCCAACTGCTGCACCACGCCGGGGACCACGCCGGCGCCTGCGCGCTGTACGCGCGGATCGAGCAGCTCACCGCCCGGATGGGGATAGCCGAACCATGCGCGGTGCCCTGGGCCCGCCACGCCGTACTCGCCTACCTTGCGAACGACCGGCTCGACGACGCCCGCCGGGTGATCGACTGGCTCGCGGGGGGCGCCGCGCGGTTGCCCTGCCGCTGGCCACAGATCGCCGCCGCCACCTGCCGAGCGGCACTGGCCGAGACCGACGGCGACCTGGCGGCGGCGGAGGCGCACCACCAGGCCGCGCTGGCCGTGCACGAGCAGGTCGACCTGCCGGTGGAACACATCGAGACCCTGCTGGGCTATGGGACGTTCCTGCGCCGACGCGGGCAACCGGTCCGGGGTCGCCCGTACCTGGCCCACGCACAGGTGATCGCCGAGAAGTGCGAGGCGACCTGGCTGGCCGACCAGGCCCGCGAGGAGCTCGCCATCGCCGGCGGGCGTCGCCGCCGCCCCCGCGAGGACCCCACCCGGCTGACCGCCCAGGAGCAACGGGTCGCCCGGCTGGCTGCCGCCGGCCACTCCAACAAAGCCATCGCCGGGCGGCTGTCCCTGTCGGTCAAGACCATCGAATACCACCTCGCGCAGGTCTACACCAAGCTCGGCATCACCTCCCGCCGCCAGCTGATGACCGGCCACCACGACATCTGACCCGAATCCGCGAGTGGTCGGATGGGTTGATCTTCGTGTGGTGTGGGGTGGTCTTTGGGGTGTGGTTGTGGGCGGGAGGTCATGCTGGTGGCCGGGGTGTCGGGTCGGTTGGTGGGTTCGGGTGGTGGGTTGGGGTCGGTGGGGCCGGATGGTCAACCATGGGACACGGCCACTTGCCGGGCCTGGCGCCGAGGCAGGGCGCGTGGGATTTGGGTGGCCGCTGTCCGGCGTGTGGCGCCGGTGCTCGCCGTGCGGCGGCCACCGCGTCGTCCTGTGTCCTGCTTCATGCGGCTCGTTTTCGGTGCCGGTGATGGCGGATAGGCTTTCGCTCCGGG